>JABLTO010056406.1_pt1 | contig 113079 bp, 95 predicted proteins | sample 7160091 | NCBI WGS metagenome assembly JABLTO01 (sample SAMN14651225, study PRJNA627086) | human gut metagenome | isolation source: feces | host: Homo sapiens | reverse complement strand
TTTCCCTCCGGGATCGTAACCCCGACCGAATAACAATCTTTGACTTGTACGCCATCGCCGTTTACCACGCCGGCAATCGCGCCGACCGCATTGATTTCCGCACCGATGTCACTGTTTTCCTTGCGGTATGCGACCGTAAATCCTCTGACATAGCATTTTTCGATTTTTGCATTTCCCGTTAAACACCCGGCGATCGCACCGGCGTTTTCCTGATATCCGCCGATTTTAGAATCTACCGTTACATCTTCGATTCCTAAATTCTTAACCTCTGCCGCGCCGGACAATACGCCGAACAGTGCGGTGTATGTGTGATTTCCGTCCTCGGACGGCTCGGTGATTAGCTGATAGTTTTTAATCACATGGCCGCCGCCGTCAAAACTGCCGCAAAACGGTCGATCCAAAGTCCCAATGGGATGCTCCCATACCGCGCCGCCAAGGTCAATATCCGATGCCAGGCGGTAGCTTTGTCCCGCGCCGCCAAGCGGATCGGCAGCGATCTCTTCCGAGAGGGCGGCAAGTTCCTCTGCCGTTGTGATGATGATACTGTCATCAAAAGCCGCCGAAACATAAAATGGCGAGGATGATAAAGCCAGTGTCCAGCATAAAATCAGTCCCATCCATCGCTTTATCATATCCTCACCATCCTTTATGTTCTCAATTTTTCAGTCTGTTTTTTAGTCAATCGAAGCCTTCATGGAAAGCGGCGTAAACTGACTTCCGTCATCCAAAATCAGGAATACCTTTGCCGTCTCGCCGTCACCCACGCTAAGGTCTATGGTATAGGTGCCGGAGGCAGTCACCTTTTGGGCGCCGATTGCCGCACGAACCATGAGATCACCCTTGTATGCCGCCGCGTACAGAGTGCCTGTTTCCCGATTTCCTTTCTTTACAGTAACCGTAACCTGATTATCGCTCTTTTGCGCAGAGGTAATCACGTCAAAGCCGCGCTCCCAGGCAAGCTGCGGATAACCATTGTTAATAGAACCGCCCGGTACAAACGCACCGCCAAGGCTCTCGGTCAAGGTCTTTAATTTGTCAGTGGTGGTATTTGGCAGGAAGAAAGAGGCATCATCGTCCCACCATTCCTTGCCGGTGTCATCTCCGCTCTTTTCCACGGCATAGCAAGCAGTAAAGGCGGTGCGATCTAATTCGTTAACAATTTTCATCAGGCGTTTATCGGAATAACAGTTCGTGATCTTTGCCTGCGCAGTAACATATCCAATCAATTCCGCATCGCGGTTAACTTTGGCTGCAACATTACACTTTGCAGCGTAGCAATTTCTAACGGTCGCGTTCTCGCTGGTAACCGCGCCGATTAAGCCACCGAGAATCAAATTTTCCCCGTACTCGGTGTTCAGTTCTTCGTAGATCACATTTCTCGCATAACATTGATCTACCGTCGCATTTTCCATCACCTGTCCGATGAGTCCGCCGTTTTTCTGATAACACTGTTGCTTCAATCGAAAGGTCAGATCCTCAACCCCGGTATTTTTCACGACCGCGTTACCGCCAAGGTTGCCAAATACGCCAAAGTTTCCGCCAAAATCTCCCCATAATTCCATTTTAAAGTTTTTAAACACATGGCCGTCACCGTCAAAAATACCTTTAAACGGAGCGTCCTCCGATTGTCCGACAAACACCTCAAGCAGCTTATTTTCTGAGGTCACATTTTTACCGATATCAAGATCGGCGGTCATTTTAAAATACTCATTTTCACCGTAACCCTGATTGATATAAGTGCGGAAATCCACAAAATCATGATAGCCGCGGATAAGGTAAGGCGTATCTTCAGTGGCGCCGGCAACAGTACCCGGCGTTATCTCCCAGCGCAGCCGCGGAAAACCACCATTGACATTTTCGGTATCCTCGACATAAATTCCCATCAGGCGGTTATTTGCTTTTAACTCAGCCGGAGCGATTGATTCTGCTAGGTATCTTCCCGCGGTATTATTATTATAGTATTTGTAGACACCATCAGCATTTTTATAGCAATTCACAATTTTTGTTGTAAATCCCGCAAGATTATCGGAAACGGCCGCAAACTCATTACTGGTTGCATAACAGTTCATTGCGGTAAAACTCGACTTGGTATTTGCGTGTGCATCGGCAAAGAAGTCGCCGCGATAGCCGGGTGTCCCCCAGTTTTCATATTCTGCATTGTTCAGAACATAGCAATTTTTACATGTTACCTGTCCCCAGAAAATGACGCCAACAATTGCACCGAAAGAACAATCCAAAATGTTTTCGTAGGTCCATCCTCTGACGAAGCAGTTTTCAATCAAAACACTGTTTTTTGCGCGGCCGACCAGGATACCGAAATCCTCGCCTCTTGTGGATACATCAACCTTTGCGTTAACGATACCAAGGTTTTTAATGGTACCGCCCATAACGTAAGCAAATAGACCGGCAATCGTTGACTCAGAATCTGTCTCGGTCGATATTTTGATATTGGAAATCGTGTGACCATTGCCGTCAAAGGTTCCCTGAAAAGTTGCGACCGATGCCTTACCAAACGGTACAAATCCGGCATTCGTGCCGTAATCAAAATTAGTAAAATCCAGGTCTGCGGTCAGCTTATAATACTTATCCTTAGAAAAATTCTCAGTACTGTTCGACTGATTTGCCGCATCCTGCAGCTCCTGCGGGGTCGAAATCAGATATGGATCCTCCGCCGTACCGGATCCCTGCAAGCCGTCCGCGTGAACAACCACAAAGGAGCTTAAAACCACGCACAGCGCCAGACATAGGCTAAAAAGTTTTTTCATTCTAAATCCTCCCATCATTTTTTAAGAGACATGCTCTTGTTTTGATATATTATGTCTTACTTTAAATGAGGAAAAATTCTGCCCGGCAGCCGGAGGAAAACACCTCCGGCTGCCACACGGCTGTCATATTTTATTCTTCATAAGGAGCCGGGAAAGTCCAAAGTCCCTCGCCGGCAGCCCACAGCCACAGCGTACCGTCCTCCGGGTGTACCACAATGGTTTCTGCACCGGAACCGGCGCTCTCGCCGTCTTTGACAATGGACTTATTATCACCCATGGACGAGATAATCTGGAAGCTTTCGCCGCGGTCGGTCGAACGCTGTACCGAGTTCGAGCACTTCATGGCACCGGCGCCGTAACCGCCGAGGTACAAGACATCGGGGTGTCTGGGGTCTAGGGCGATCAATTGATACCATTTATCCCCGACTTTTTCCTGAATCTGTACGTTGCCGCCGATGTTCTTATGCACGTTGTTCTCCACTCTTACCAGGTTGTGCGCCGAGTTAACACTGCCGTTTGCATAATACAGGATATCGTTGATTCCGTCATACTCGATATCCCAGCAGTGCTTACCGCTGCCGGTCGAATACATCGTACCCAGGCCGCGCAGAGCCTCTTCATCATCTAAGTAGGTATCGGAGAACGGATACCAGGTATCGCCGTTGTCATAAGACACCACGATCACCTCATCCTGGAGGCCGTAAGCCTCTTTATTGTGATAGTAGTTGACTGCCATCACAAACTGACAGCCCGTCATTTCTTTCCAGGTATCGGCACGGTCGTGGGAGACATATTCTCCGGCAAAGATGGTATCGCGATCCTTCGGGCTGCCCCAGAAAGAGGTCGCACGCCGTGCTAAGCCGTATTTTAAGTCAAGTCCCAGGTTTTTAAAGCTGAGTCCGCCGTCACGGCTGACGTGCAGCTTACGCAGTCCGTACCATCCGTCGGCAATCGCCGCAACCAGGAGGTTTTCGTCCACAGCGTAGTTACCGTAGGCGCAACCGAAACCGCCCTCGGATTCAATTGGTACAAAGGTATAACCGCGGTTGGTCGAAAGCAAACCGGTCAAATCCTGCGCACCGCAGAAGATCAGATCCGTGTTAAACGGGTTAAAGTTGATACGGCCGCCGGGAGGCGTTCCGCAGTTACCGTTGTTGTCCCAGATAAAGCTTTCGCCGCCATCCTGACTCGATACCACCCAGTCACCGCCAAACGTCCAGACCTTATTTTCATCGGTCGGATGCCAAGCGTACGGATGCTGACGGCTATGGTTAAAGAAGAAGTCTCTGGAGCTGTCATAACCGCTCTCTGCCCAGGTCTTTCCGCCGTCATGGGTATAATAACGCTTGTTATTATACTTGTGGTAGTTACGGTCATCCACCAGCATGTAGTCCGGGTTTGCCGGGCTGACTGCCAGGTCGCGGACGATGTCGCGGACATCGCTTAAATCCTTGCGCTTTGGGAAGCCGCTTGCCTCAATCCGCTTAAAGGTCTTGCCACAGTCCTCCGAAATCAGCACGCCCTTGCTGTCGTTGATATAAACGTTGTCCGGTCTGGTCTCGATGACATCAAGGCCATAAATCGGCTCACCGGACAAGATCTGGGTAAAGGTCACACCGCCGTCCTCCGAACGGAAGAATCCGGATTCGTTTCCGGCGTAGACGATGCCCTTGGTCGGATGTACGGCAATGACGCTGTCCGACATCTCTTTATTGACGATATTCCACGTTTTTCCGCCGTCCTCGGTCTTTACCAGGCCGCCCTTGGAGTGCGAACGTAAAATTCCGTATTCCTGATCGGAGTTTTCAAGGCCTGCTCTTAAACGATGAAGATTCGACCAATAAGCAACTCTGGAGCCGCCGATGCTCTCGTCATACGTTGATTTATCCCATGCCAGCTGGTTTCTGGTATCACGCTGTCCGTTAAATACATAAGAGTAAACGTGATGCCAGTTCTCGCCCATATCATCGGACATATAAATACCGGTGAATGCGTGGTCGGACAGGGAACCGATGGCTAAAATGCGGTTTTTATTGTTCGGGTCGATCTTGATATCGACACAGCCGGACGCCGTAAAGCCGCGGTAGGAACGCTGCCAGGACTTACCGCCGTCCGTCGAACGAATCATACCGGTGACGTCGATACCGGCAAGCATTAAGGAACCGTCCACGTTATCGATTTCAAGCGCCTGCATCCACTGACCGCCTTCACCGCCGGCAATTCCCATATCACGAAGTTTCTGCGTAATGGCAGGGATCTTTGTCCAGGTATGGTTCTTTTCATTATAGGTGTCTATGCTCTTGATTTCGGGGATATTCTCTGTCCACTTTATATGGGTTGACAAAGAATCCGAGGCCGCCGAAACAATATCCTTAACTGCCCAGTGATCCGCCGGTACATCGGTAAAGGTGTTTTCGTCCTTCACCTCGCCGCGGCCGATCACACGGTTAAAGAGCGTCACCGTCTCGGCACGGGTCACATCGCTGTCCTTGCGGAATGTTCCGTCCTCATAGCCGCGGAAGATACCGCCCTCTACCAGGGCGCTGAACATATCGTCCAAGGATTCCATGGATTCTCCGTTTTTGAGGATATAAAGAATCTTTGCAAGCTCCACACGGCGAATCGGCCGATCCTCCTCTGCAATCGAGGAATAGTCGTACTGCCGTGCCAGCCTTTTTGCCATGGTCAGCGCGTCCTTCACTGTGACCGGATCCTCCGGTCCAAAGGCGCCGTCGCCGTAACCTTTAATATAGCTTGCATCCTCAGCATGGATATCTCTTTGATAATCCGCCGCGGTCTGAAAACTGCATTCCGCACGGCCGGACAGAGACTTTCCTGCCATAGATTTTACATCGGCCAGTTCTGCCGTATAGATCGCGCCCTCTTCCAGCTTATCGGAGAAGGGTACAATATACACCTTGGTCGGATCGTTTGCGTCCTTAAACGCATGCTGAATCAGATCAGAATTTCTCTCGCCGTTAAACAAAACCATGCTCTTGTCCACAAAATCGACACGGCGGTTAAAATTCATAGTAATGACCGGCACGGTTCCGGCCGGCACAACATCGCCGCCAACCACCGACGCACTCTCCATCACAAGGTCTACGTTTTCATCATCGCTGATACCGGAATCGACATCCACGGTTACCTCTTTATCCGGCATGGTAAAGAAATATTTCCCATCTTTCTCTTCCAACTCCTTGCCATCGACCTTTACGGCGTGAATGGTGCTCACGGAGTCCGGCGTAACCTCCAGGGTAATTTCCGATCCGGCAGCGCCCAGGTTCTCGCCGAGCTTTTCGCTGCTGTTGATGACAACGTTTGCGTGCTCCGTAGTGTTCACATGAATGGTGTGATACTTGGCATCAATTGCGCTCGCCTTGGTATAACCGTAAATTTCGTGTATCTGAATATCGCCGAGCCACGGCTGCATATCACGAATTGCCATACGGATATATTTTGCCGTCACAGGTTTTGTAAGCTCAAATTCATAAAACGGACGAACACCGTTGGAATCGTCCCAAAGCGTGGCGCTGACAACCTCGGTTTGCAGCTTTCCCTCTAAGGTATCTGCCTGATAAACCAATTCCCAGGAGTTATCCGCGCCGGTATCGCTGACGTAGATTTCAAATCCCTCAGCCCAGGCTCTGGTCGGCTTATCTTTATACATCACCGGGCCGTCCTGATAGGGGGTACCGGTTTCCCAGAATACTTTTAATTTCTCCAGTGGAACCGGAACCGTGGTCGAAATGTCCATCAGAACAATATAGTCATTGCCCGTCTTTCCGTTTACATCGTAAAGCGGAATCCCGTCGTACATTTCCGTTCCCGTGGTTGTAATAATATTTCGATCAAAGACGCTGTCACCCTCGCGCACCAAAGAAGTATTCTTCTGCGGCTTCATTCCGGTTGATGATTTGACATCAAAATCCGCATTATAAACATTAAATACGTCTACCATCTCTTCTTCCGCCGAAACCGCTGCGGGAACCGCTGTCACAACTCCGGCTGCCACTGTGAGCGCTGTCAGATACGACAGGGCTCTCTTCCATTTCATTTTCATCGTAATCCTCCATTTCCGACTTGACACAGAAAATCGCACCCCTTTATGTAATTTTCTGCGCCTAACCTTTCACTGCGCCATCTGCCAGACCTGATACAAAATATCGGTTTGCAATCGCAAACACAAATAAAACAGGTACCAACGCAATCACAGTCCCGGCCAACATCAAATTCCACTGTGACGCACCCTGACCGGAATTTTTCAGCGCCATAATTCCCACAATTAACGTTTGCTGCTCCGGTCTGGTTAAGGTAAACATCGCAGGCATCAGATAGCTGTTCCAGCTATAATTAAAGGTCAGTACCGCAATCGTTGCCATAACCGGCTTTAAAAGCGGTAAAATGATTCTAAAGAATATCCCTGTAAAGCTACAGCCGTCAATCTTTGCGGATTCATCCATTTCTCTCGGCAGAGATCCGACAAAGCTGCGTACCAGATACATATTGACAATTGGAATACCAAAACAGGTAATCACCAAAAGTCCTACCAGGGATTTGTTCAAATTCAGCAGTGAAAGGACTTCAAACTGCGGATAAATCGTAATCGAACCCAGCGAAATAAACATCAATGAAGAAAAAACAGCAAAAATCAGTTTCTTTAACTTAAATTCGCCGCGCTCAAACACATATCCGGTGACCGCCGAGGTCAAAAGCGTAATCAAAACGGACGCTACGGTAAACCATGTACTGTTAAAAAACATCTGGCCGACCCGCAGCACATCCGATGTCCATGCCGTCACGTAGTTGTCAAACGTCCAATGCTCCGGAAAAATTCGTTCCGGATTTGCCATGATTTCTACATTTGTCTTAAATGAAGACGCAATGACATAAAGCAAAGGGAACAGCATAATCACTAAAATGATGCTTAAAAACAGATAAATCAGAATCTTTCGGAAAGGACTGATTCTTCCTTCGTTCATGCTTACACCTCCATTTAATATAATTCAGAAACCTTGCGTGTGGAACGCATATACAAAATGCCGATTGCCGCGCAGATAATCGAAGAAATAATGCTGACCGCGCAGCCGTAGCCGACATTGACGACACTGCTTCCGGACGCAAAGCCCGGCAGAAACATTTTGATAACATAAGCTTCTGCCGTCAAGGTTTTTCCGGCCGGGGCGCCGTTGGTCATGACGATGATATATTCCCCGACGCGCAACGTACCGTTGATCGCGAGCAGCAGAATTGTCTGAAACACCTTCGCGATCATGGGCACTGTAATTTTGAAAAACTTGGTACAAGCTCCGGCGCCTTCCATGTCCGCTGCTTCGTAGAGCTCACGCGGGACATTGGACAGCGCCGCTGTAAAATAAACAACATTGGTTCCGAGGTTCGACCAAATACCGCCCAGGATCAAAACAAACATTGCCGTCCATTTTCCGCCGAACCAATCGATCGGTGCATTGATGATACCCAGCTTGGAAAGCCACGCATTGGCAAGGCCAAACACATCAAAAATGTTTGAAAAAATGATACCTACAATTGCCACACTGATGACGCAGGGCAGGTAGTAGAGGTTCCGGAAGAAATTGGAACCTCTAAGCCCTTTACTGAGTATCGTTGCAATAATCAGTGCAAGCGGAATCTCAATCGGTACCTTAATCAGTAAAAACTGAAGCGTTACCAGCCATCCGCGCCAATAGTCGCCGCCCTTAGTAAAGAGCGTCACAAAGTTATCAAATCCGACAAAGCGCGTATGATTGGGAATCATATCGTAAAAGTAGAACGCTTTCAGCGCCGACCATATCAGCGGATAAATGGTGAATACCAAAAACCCGATAATCGGAAGAGACAACAACAGGTAGCACTGTATCTGATCGGAACTCTTTATTTTGGCAAGCAGCGGAACCCGATCTGCTTTTTTGTTTTCTTTTCTCTTTACTGCCTCCAACGATGAATCGCTCCTTCGATGATTATCTAGTTAACTGCCAATCCGGATAGATAAACGGCGTCGGATCATAATCCGGGTGAAGCTCTTTATATTTTGCGACGCCGTCATTCTGCTTCTTTTCATAATCCTTAAAGATCTTTTCTACCTCGGACGGAGAGGACGTTTCGCTCAGCATCTCAACGCAAAGGTCGCTCATTGTTTTTTCACCGGTCATGTCACTCTTTACGGTCAGCGGCGGGCACTTGCTAAATGCTGCAAAGCTTGCAAAGGTTTTCCAGTTTGCTAAATCATCGGAAACCTTCACGTCTTTTACCAGATCATAGTCGATCGGAATCGACAGACCGGCCTGATACATTTCCTTGAGCATATCGTCACTGGTGAAGTAATCTAGGATCGTGACAATCTTATCTGCGCCGATTCGTTCTACGGACGACTTGTTTACCGAGCACAAACCGTCTGCCGAAGCATACTGGATTCCCTTCACATCGGTGGACTCAACCGGGAGCGGTGCAACACCCCATTCGATCTTTGCCGGGAACTGCTCAGTCAGCACACCGTAGTCGTAGCTACCTGCAATCTTCATGCCGATATCGCCCTGTCCGAAACGCGCGCGTGCCGGGTCGTTGTCAATACCCTCCGTGCCGGGAACGCAGCTGCCGTCGCGCTTCATCTGAATCATGGCATTCAGCACGGTAATCTGGCCGTCATAATGGAAGCTGCCGTCACGGGGATCATAGGCATCGGTCATGCCGTTGATTGCCGAGGATGCCATATTGATATCCGTGGTATAAAAACCGTCCCACTTTCCGGGGAAGATGATGCCGTACTGCTTTGCATCCGGATTGGTCAGCTTTTTGGCGTACTCAACCACCTGATCCCAGGTTTCCGGCGCCTTTGGTTCGCCGTTTTCGTCAACCAGGCCGGCATCCTTAAACATCTGTTTGTTGTAGATTAAACCATAAGTCGCAGATGTAATCGGCAGTGTATAGGTCTTACCGAGGTACTTATGTCTGGTCTCTAATGCGTTCTTGCCGAATTTTTCAAGCAGCTTTTCCGCGCCTGCAATCTCTTCAAGCGGCATAATCTGATCTTTCTGCGCACGCATCTCGATCTGCCATGTAGCATATAAGTCCGGCGCCTGATCGGAGGTGTATGCCAGGTTCAGCATTTCCTCCATGTCGCCTTCTTTCACAACATACTCAAGCTCGATTCCCTTTTCTTTTCCGACCGTCTCGTTAAACTGCTTAAATTTTTCCTGCATAAATGCTTTGTCGTGGCCGGTGCTTCTCCACCAAACCACCTTGGTGACATCGGTGTTTGCTTCCTGCTTGGAAGTGGAACAACCGGCAAATACGGACGTCATCATCACCGCGGCAAGAACACCTGCAAATAACTTTCCTCTTTTCTTCATAAGACTCCTCATCCTTTCTTGATTAAAGTGCGGCCAAAACTCTCTTCCGCCTTTCTTGATTTTCATTATAACGCATAATTTTTCGTTTTTGAAGTTTAAAAAACATATGCATTTTTACTTTTGATCGCTGTAATACAGGTCGATAAATTCAAATAACTCCATTTCTTTCAGCGATTTTATTAGGCTTTTCATGCTTTTTGTCTCAAATTTACGCAAAATTCCCGATGCCTGCGCCCGGATTGTCCCTTCCTCCACGTACCGCTCTGCTGCGATTTCGCGGTAAGATTTTCCGTAGTATATGCCGCGCAGAACGCTGATTTCGCTCTTTGACAGTTTGGTAATCTGGTTCACCGTATACAAAAGTGACTTTTGCATCTTCATCACATCGCGCAGTTTTTTTGTCAGCGGTGCGGCAATATCCGCATCAATAGCGGCCTTATTCTGGTACACATCCAGCACCTTGCTCACAATTTCGCCGTCCTCGGCCGTCTTATATAAAAAGTCAACCGCGCCGGAGGAAAACGCCCGAAACACGTAGTCCTCGACCCGGTGTGCCGTCAGCATAATGATCTTTAAATCCGGCTTGATTTCAAGCAGATCCTTGATAACCTCCAGCCCCTCGTCGTTGGTGCGCATCTGAATATCCAAAAGCAAAATATCCGGCTGCGTCTTTTGAACCAGCACTTTACATTCATCGCCGTTTTGCGCCGTGCCGACGACTTCCACTTCGCTTGTCTTTGAAAAGACCTTTGCATAATATTCGCACAGGCTTTTCATATCATCGCAGATTAAAAGTTTCATTGTTCTTTCCTCCTACATCCATTTTGAACCGCGGTTTTGATAAATGGGCAACGCAATATAAATACTGGTCAGGATTCCCTCAACGCTCTTAATGGCAACATCGCCGCCGTGAATCGTAATCACGCGCTTTACAAAGTCCAGCCCAAGCCCGTTTCCGACTTTTTTCCGTTTGGTGGTGTAAAACGGCTTAAACACGCTGTGCATATTGCCCTTTTCAATGCCGCAGCCGTTATCCGTGATTTTGAGCAAAAGCATGTCGCGCTCGGTATATAGATCGATCTGGATTCTTCCGTTTCGAATTTCTTTTTGCTCAATGGCCTCCATCGAATTTCGGAAAATATTTACCAGGCTTTCCACGATATGCGCCTTGTTGCCAAGCACAATCGTTTTGGTATCACGGTAGTTCCGTTCAATATGGATAAGGGGATCGCCGGTTTTTTTCAGCGCCTCTTCGATACAGCTTTCGATGGTAAACACATGATATTCCATCGAGACCGCGTTGAGCATCTTCAGCGTGCGGCTGATGTTCTCAACCGATTCTCCCGACTCGCGCTTGATCCGTGCAAAAACCTCCATCACCTCTGCGCCGTCCTTTGCCTCTTCGGCGTCCTCACCCAAGGAAACCAGTTTTTGTATGCATAAGAAATTGTTTTTATAGGTGTGAAGGAGCATATACACGTTTTCGCTGATCATCCGGCTTCTCTTGATAAAACGCCGGTTGCTGCCGTATTTTTTAAACGGGCTGAAGTAGAGCAAAATAAAGGTGTTTACCGCAAAGATACACAAAACGCTTGCCATGATCGCCATGTTCTCGCCGAACATGCCAAGAGCCCCTTTTTTTGGAAAGTTCATAAGATCGATATTATAAAACATGGTCGGCTTAAAAATGCCGTTGATGAACAGCAGATACAAAATGAGATAGATAAACAAAATACACGCCATACAGGACAGACCGTATCGCTTTTTGACAAAAATTTTGGTTTTAAACCAGTAGATGCCAAGAATCACCATCGGCATCAGAAGGTACAAAAGCGCAACAAAAGCGGACGCTTTTTTCAGAAAATATAAAATGTGAATACCGCTTCCGGCGTTTGTGGCGTTTAAATGTATAAAAATGTGCCAGTTTACAAACGGAAGGTTGATGACAAAAACATATAAAACGGGAAGCATCATCAGACCGTAAATCCATTTTTTGCAAGGATAAACCAGCTTTAAGCAGGCAATCGCGCCGGACATGATGACCGCAACCCCAAAATTATGTACAATCGCACTCTTATAAAGCCCCAGATGGATTTTGGAGAGATACTGTAAAAAGATGTAGTCAATCCGGCTCATATACCCGTAGGACGAAATTGCAATAAAGTAAAACAGGCCGGCAAACACCATAATTACGCAGCCAAAGAAATATAGCGCAATGACATAGGCAAACTGCGTACGATAGCTGAAAATCAAACAGGTCGAAAGAATCACCAGGATAAAAAGTATGAGTAACATAAAAGATCCCTCCTGCAGCCATGCTGTCAAAATGTTTTGCGCAATTGCGCTGCCATTGCATTATGCAAAATAGGCAAATATTTCAATAAATTTTTATTACACTTTAGCAATATGACAATATTCTAGCAAATCATTTTTGGATTATCAACCTTTTTCGTCAAAATAAATGTTTAAAAAACGTATGCAATTTCCGGAAATTACGGGAAAATCAGGAATGTATACGACAATTTATGAATTTTTGTACAAAATTTATGTAAAGCATATTGACTTTACATGTGTTAAGTAAATATGCTTTACAGGCATAATTCTCGTTTTTGCGTTGGAAATCATTGACTTTGTTCTTGGAATATGCTATACTTTGTGTGAAAAATGAAATAATACAAAATGGTTAGGAGTCGCTTTTATGGATTTAAAAAATTACATATTTTCTCCGGGTGAAAAACCTCTGGATCGCATGGTAACAAACGGAGGGTTCACCGGCATCTTCCGCACCATTGCATGCATCGGAGACAGTCTTTCCTCCGGAGAGCTGGAATCGTTTGAGCTTGGACATAAAGGATACCACGATTATTTTGAGTATTCCTGGGGACAGTTTATTGCCAGAGATGCCGGCTGCAAGGTCTATAATTTTTCCCGCGGAGGGATGAGCACAAGAGCTTATATGGAAGGCTTTGCGGAAGAAAAGGGATTTTTTGATATTGAGCTGCGCGCACAGGCCTATATCATGGCGCTCGGCGTCAATGATACCACCTTTATTTTATCCAAAGAATTAGAGCTTGGAACGATAGAGGATATCAATCCCAAAAACTATACGCAAAACAAACCGACCTTTGCCGGATATTACGGTGCAATCATCAGTAAGTATAAAGAGATTCAGCCGCACGCAAAATTCTTTCTTATGACGATGCCGCGGGATGGCGCCGATGCAGAGCGAAACGCCATTTATGATCAGATGTCCGAGCTGATTCGTGCGATTGCAAAACTGTTTTCCAATTGCTTTGTGTTGGACTTCAGAAAATACGCTCCGGATTACGATGAGACCTTTAAAAAGAATTTCTTTTTGGGCGGCCACTTAAATGTACAGGGCTATCGTCTGACCGCCCTTATGGTAGAATCGTACATTGATTATCTGATTCGTGCCTATCCCGAAGAATTTAAACAATGCGGCTATATCGGAAAACCGTTTTATAACGGGGAGAACCTGTAATCCCGATATACCAAAAAAGCTGCCTCATGATATGCACCTCCAAAAGCCTCTAACTTTTGGGCCTCATCATAGGCAACTTTTTTATATTCTTACATCACGGTTTTCTTTACTTCCGGCGCCTGCGAGAGCAAAATCGTCAGGTTTCCGTTTCGGGTGCGGAGTGCATTGATCATTTCCTGTTCGTTGGCACCTTTGTCCATGCAAATCTGAAACGTTAATTGGTACAGCGATCCTAAATCCGTGGTTCTGATCTGGGACAACTCATATTTTGAGGTGTACTGAGACAGGATCTCATCAAATACACCCTGATAATTTAAATCCTCCGGGATGGTAATCTTCAGCGTTTGATAAATACTGCGCGGAGAAAACAGCTTTGCTTTTTCAACTATTATGATGACGAGACACAAAACCACAACAAACAATGCTCCGTAGCCGTACATACCGACACCGCAAGCAAGACCGGCCGCAATATCAAAAAAGATAAACCCGATATCCTTTGCATCGCCCGGCGCACTGCGGAACCGAATGATGGATAGCGTACCTGCCAGTGAAAAGGCGCGTGCAATATTGCTGCCGATAAACAAAATAATCACGGATAGAATCATGGGCAGCATCACCAGGGTAATTGCAAGGCTGCGCTGATACACGGCTTCTTCCTGCGTTTTTTGATATGTCAATGCAATGAAAACTCCGAGAACCAGCGCGGTCAGCATGGTAATCATCGCCGATACAATCGTGATTTCATCAGAAACTTTGGATAAAATGGTGTTAAATAAATAATCCATAAAAAATTCTCCTTTCGGTAAGGCATATTACTCCCGTGTGACGAACCTCTAAGAGATTGCCCGTTGATGTTGTTTAAATTCTGTTCCGTATTTTGAAAAGCTGGTACGAAAAACACCGATGTCCGCAAGCAAGTGCGTCAGCCAAAGCGGCTTTGCCAAAGAGGTTTTTACCTCCATCAAGTAAAGGTTTTCATCCATCAGCGGCGTACCGTAATCCCCTTTTTCCAGAGAAACCTCCGTCCGTCTGGAACGAATGTTCTGATCGAACGAAATTCTAAGATCGGGGTTTCCCTTTTCAAAATACGCGATGCGGTCATACGCCAGATAAAGCTTTGGGAAAAGCGTGTAATGCGCAAGAAAATAGGAAAGCTCATGAAGCACTTGTAGATTGATTCCCTCTGTGCAGTCGGGGCTTTTTCCGCTTTGAATAAACCGATAGGCATCCTCTAAACAAATCGCGGTGCGGCGTTTATTGACAAGCCCGTTATACTTCTTCTTTATCTCCAAAAATACTGTGGTATCCATTTTCGGGACGCCGTAGGCGCGAAGACGCAGCTTTTCGCGGTAGACCGGGCTTGACAGAGAGGTTCTGATCAAATAATCATCTGCCGTATCATAGTAAATATTGGCTATGGTGTACGGCTTATGCCCGATATTATAAGCGTCAAGCTCCATGTGCCGATCCATTTGACAAAGAACTCTTTCGTAGGTTTTTTGATCCAGAAAATATTTGTGTTCAAAACGGTTAAATACCTCTTTTGCCATCGCTCTCATCTCCTTTTTACGAATTATAGCGCGCCAAGATTAAATCCGCATTAGAAAAAAAGAAAGCGCGGCATTTGCCGCGCTCATCCTTATTAAGTTCTGCCGTACATCCTGTTCCATCTTTGAAATTTTGATCCGTCCATGTTACATAGCTGATCTTTTGTGATGCGGTAACTCCAGTTTCCGTGACTTCGCCCCGGCGTATTTAACCTGGTATCGCTGCCGTAAAGCAGCAAATCCTGTACCGGCAAAATAAGAATCCCGGCATGGCTTTCAAACATGGTTCGCAAAATACTGTCATAGCCCCGGTTCCAGTCCTCGCCGGTGTATCCGCAATATTCCAGCATATAGCGTCTGCTTTTTTCATCCAGTTCCCAGACGTATCCAAGCAGAGTATTGTTGTCGTGCGTTCCGGTATAGGCAACGCAGTGATTGCTGTATTGATGCGGCAGGTGGATGGAATCGCCGTCTCCCAAAAAGCCAAACTGAAACACCCGCATACCGGGAAATCCGCTCTCTTCGACCAGTTCTTTGACGTCCGGCGTGATGTCCCCCAAATCCTCGGCGATCAGCAGACTGTCTTTTGCGACCTCTTTTAAAGAACGTATCAGATCCATGCCCGGACCTGTCTCCCACTTTCCTTCCTTGGCAGTTTCTGCACCGTAAGGAATCGCGTAATAGGACGCAAACCCTCTGAAATGATCGATTCTGACTCCGTCAAACAACTCCAGCATAAACGCAAGCCGTTCGCGCCACCATAAAAAGTGATCCTTTTTCATTCTGTCCCAATCATATAGCGGATTGCCCCAAAGCTGACCGTCGGCACAAAAATAGTCCGGCGGCACACCGGCCACCGCGGTCGGGAGGTTTCTTTGATCCAATGAAAAATACTGCGGATTTTTCCAGACATCGGCACTGTCCCAGGCAACATAAATCGGAATATCGCCAACGATTTTCACGTTCTTTTTTTGGGCATATTCTCTGATTTTTTGCCATTGTGTGTAGAATATGTACTGCGTAAACCGCCACAGTCTCCGCGTTTGCTGATCCGGCTCGGTCACCGTCCACTGCGTCCACGGTTTTTGATCGTTCACCGATTTCAGTGCCATAAAGTCACAAAACGCCGCCGTATGCTTGTGACTTTCCATAAATTGATCGACAGCGTCCCAATCACCAAACCGCTGCGCCGCCTTTTGAAGAAGCGGCAAACGCTCGTTCCACAGCCGTCCAAACTCGCAGCTGTACGGCGTCTTTTGTTTGGCCGCGGCGCATTCCTCCTCGGTGAGCAGACCGCGTGCGCACAAATCGTCAAGATCAATCAAAAACGGATGATAACTAAACGAACTGTATGATTTATACGGCGAGTTACATTCGTCCGGCAGGCAAAACGGCAGTACCTGCCATAGATGAAACCCGTGTTCTGCCAAAAAATCAATCCATTCCATCGCCTCTTTTCCGGCTGCCCCGATGGAATATTCGCCCCATAGGGACGTCAGATGCATCAATACGCCGCTGGATCGTTTCATGATGATTCCTCCTGTTTGCTATGCAGATTGCATTTTTGTCAAACGGACTTTTTGGATACGACTGTGGATACTTACGTATTTTTATAAGCCATATTCCGCCCGTTCTATCTGCTTTTATTATAATACATATGGTGCTAAAAAATCAATCCCGTTTTATTTCCAATCTATGGTAAAGGGCTGCTTTCGCAGCCCTTTTATCAGTCACCGTACATACCGGCGCGGTCATTGACAACAAAAATCCGAAGCATGTCATCGCTGAGCGCAAGTTCGCCGTCATCGTTTCCCTTCAGCCATCCCTTGTCAACCAGCTTTTTTATCGTGGGTCTTGCCCACTCCGGCATGTTTTCATCAATATAATTATAAATCATTTCCGCATCGCCCAGTTTTTCCTCCAGCTCGTCAATGCGGTTCGTCAACTCCTCATACTGTCCCATGCTCAGTTCTCCCTCCTTTTTGAGTCCAAAGCCGATTGCAATCCCCTCCGAGATTGCCTCAGCCACCTTATCCTTTAACCGGTGATACAATTCCATATCGTCTTTATCATCGATAAAGGCAACCTCAAGCAGTGCAGAGGACACGCCCTGTGCATGCACCTTTGCAATCACGCTGAAGTTTTTTCTTTTCACACCGCGGCTGCGAAAGCCCAGTTTTTGCATTTCCTCCAGGATCTGTTCTTCTACCGTCGTCGCCGTTTCTTCTCTGGTGACATAAATCTCTGTTCCCGTTACAACGCCGTCCCCGATTTCGTCTCCGGCACCGGAATTAAAATGAATTTCTAAAACATATTGATAGGGCTTAAAGTCATATTGATGATTCTTTAGCCATTCATACCAGTTTCGTCTGACGTCTCCTACGGTCACATTGGCATACTTTGCAAGGTAAGCCGGAATCTTTGCAGCCACCTCTCTGGTTAAATCCTCCTCCCGGTATCCATTGCCGGTTGCGCCGCTGTCACCGTCCCCGTGTCCTGCAATCAAAAAAACATTCATACGATCACTCCATTGTTCCGCACCGTTGTCCTGTGTTTCCATATATTATATGCACGCCGCGGCCGGCGGTTCTTTGCACAAAAAAAGCCGCCTCTGACAGGCGGCTGATACATGCTCTATTTTGGAGAAAAAAACGTTGATTCTTCAATGATATAGCGCGGACGTCGTTTGACCTCCTTATAAATTTTGCCGATATATTCCCCGATCACACCGATCGACACCAGCTGCACACCGCCCAAAAACCAGATCGAAATCATCAGCGATGTCCACCCGGTTACCGTAACACCGAAAAGACGGGCAAAAAAAGCGTATATTGCTGCAAAAACGGCAAAAATACAGACAAGACACCCAAGCCCCCACACAAGCCGAATCGGCTTAATGCTAAACGAGGTTACGCCGTCAAACCCAAAGGAAAGCATTTTTCGGATGGGATATTTGCTCTCTCCGGCAAAGCGCTGCCTGCGTTCATAATAAACAATACCGCTGCGAAATCCGACCAGACGCACCATGCCGCGCAGAAAGAGGTTAACCTCCGGAAATTCCGCCAGGGCGCCGAGTGCGCGGCGGCTGAGAAGCCGATAATCTGCGTGATTTTCAATCACATCGGCACCGAGCAGACGCAACACCTTATAATATGCGCCGGCCGTGATACGTTTAAAAGCCGTGTCGCTCTCACGCCGACTGCGAACCCCATATACAACGTCATATCCCTGCCGGAATTTTTCGATAAATTCCGGGATAACCGCGATATCATCCTGCAAATCCGCATCCAAAGAAATGCAGCAATCACAGTACGGCTCCACACTCAAAAGCCCGGCAAGCAGGGCGTTTTGGTGTCCGCGGTTGGAGGATAATTTGATCCCCTCGATCATAGGATTGACTGCGTGGGCGTCTGCAATCATGCGCCATGTGTCGTCGCGGCTGCCGTCGTCTACGCACACAATTTTACTGTCCCTGCTGATCAGCTGCTCCTCCATCATTGTGTGATATAGGGCAGTCAGGCGTTCGAGCGTTTCGGGCAGAACCGCCTCTTCATTATAGCAGGGAATGACAAGATATAATTTCGTATTTTGCATCGCAAGTTACCTTCTTTGACAAAAAAAGGGCGAACCAACGTCCGCCCCTTTTCGGTTTCCAATTATTCAGCAGGCGTCTCCGCTGCATCTTCAGCAGGTGCTGCCGCATCCGTGCTTTCCCCGGTTGCATCTGCGGTTGCGTCCGTGTTGGCATCCTCTGCCGTTGCATCCGCGCTCTGCTGTGCTTCCTGCATTTGATCTGCCGTAGCCAAAACGTTGCCGTTTTCGTCTACCAGGTTTCCGTTCTCGTCTACCGTTACATTGCTGGCCGAAGCATCGCCGCTCGTCTCGGTATTCTGGGTATCAGCGCTATTTTTCTGGCTGTATTCATTCACAGCGACTGCTGCAAGTACAATGGACGAAACGATGAACAAAACAGCGACAACTGCCGTAAACTTTTTAAGCATTGCGTCAACCGTTCTGCCCTTGTTCTTACCGAAAAACGTCTCTGCGCCGCCGGCAATTGCGCCGGAAAGTCCTTGCTGCTTGCCGTGCTGCATCAGTACAACAATCACCAGTGCAAGTGAAATAACTACGTGAATAATGGTCAATGCTAACATCATCTTTTAAATCTTCCTCCTCATTTTCCACACCAAAGTACAAATCGTATCTTCTTTTGTGATTCCATTGTGAAATATTGTATCATAGATAGTGAAAACATGCAAGAACTTTTTTTAAAAATTATCAATTTTTCTGAACATGTAACCGTTCTGTAACCTTATTTTGCAAAAGGCACCGGCCTTTTGGGCGAAATACTTTGCATAAACTCGGTTCACAAACAATTCACATTTCCTTTACAGATTATTCACCCAAGATTTTTTAGGCATGGTATACTTAAGATGTAGCAAGGAGTTGCTACAAAAAATAATACATAACTCCCTCCCTTGAAGACCGTTCCCCCAAGCGGTCTTCTTTCTTTTTTGCTTTTTTCTCCGAAATAATTGCTATCTTTGAAAAAAATTAGAAAAAACCCTTGATTTTTTATGCACACTAGTTTAAAATTAAAAGGTCTGTAATATAAATTTAATGAGGAACTGTTTTATCATTAAATTTATAAAGGTGGGAACGATGACCTTGGAAAATTACAGAGAAAAAAATTGGAAGAAACTCACAACAAATATCGGAAAGGCTGTTTTATTCACCGGCGCCGCAATGCTGATGGTTCATCCGGTCGTAAGCCGGACGGGCAGTGTTGCACCTTCCCCGGCCGCCACAATCGCAAAACGTACCGAGGAGATTGCGGGATATTCTCTTGAAACCTATGAGGATACGCCGGCGGATGCGCAAAGTGCCGATGCGGCAAATACCGCGGCGGACGATGATCTCTTTGCGATCCCGGCACAGGGGGTATTAACCTCCCCGTTCGGAAGCCGCTGGGGCAGACAACATACCGGCATCGATATCGGTGCGCAGCAAGGTGCGGATATTGTTGCCGCAAAATCCGGACGTGTCATTTATTCCGGGTGGGCGGACGGATACGGGTATTATGTCATCCTAGATCACGGAGACGGTCTTGAGACGGCTTACGGCCATTGCAGCGCGTTGTTTGTAAACGAGGGCGACAATGTCCTCAAAGGGCAAAAAATTGCCGGCGTGGGAAGCACCGGGAACAGCACCGGCCCGCATCTGCATTTTGAGGTAAAGTGCGGCGATGTTTATCAGGATCCGTTAAACTACGTTACGTACTGACCTGCGGCAGCCTTGATGTGAATGTGAGATATTCCGGAGGTGGAGAAATGAGTAAAAAGATTCTTGTGGTAGACGATGAAAAAAGTATCGTCGATATTTTAAAGTTAAATTTACAAAACGAAGGATATACGGTATATGAGGCGTATGACGGTGAAGAGGCGGTTTTAAAAGCTTCTAACATTGAGCCGGATCTGATTTTGCTGGACGTTATGCTTCCGAAGCTGGACGGATTTTCAGTCTGTAAAAAAATTCGCGAAACGTCGTCTGTGCCGATTTTGATGATCACTGCGCGTGAGGAAGAAGTGGACAAGGTACTGGGTTTGGAACTGGGCGCCGATGACTACATTACAAAGCCCTTCAGCGTACGAGAACTGATGGCACGCATCAAAGCCAACATGCGCCGCCAGGAACAGGAGACGCAGAACGCAGATGATAATGATATCATTCATGTCGGTTGCTTTACGCTTGACTGTAACCGTTACGAACTATATAAGAACGGTCAGCTGATCGACCTGACCGTGCGTGAATTTGAGCTGATTAAGTTTTTATCCGCGCAGCCCAACAAGATTTATTCCCGTAAATCTCTGCTTGAATATGTCTGGGATTACGAATACTACGGCGATGTCCGTACCGTGGATGTTACCGTGCGCCGCGTGCGGGAAAAGATCGAGGATGATCCCTCCCAGCCGCGTCATATCATGACAAAGCGCGGCGTTGGTTATTATTTTGCGATCTAAGCCGAATTTGCCGCGCAAAGCTGCTGCGGCCAAGCATTACCAGATGATAAAAAGCCGGCGTACGCCGGCTTTTTCCATGCATCTTAGATGCAGAAAGGAGTTTTAGCATGATTCATATTTCTCTTATTTGCGTTGGAAAGATCAAAGAAAACTATTTTACGGCGGCCATCCAAGAATACGCAAAGCGCCTGCAGCGCTATTGTAAGCTCTCTGTCATTGAGGTCAAGGACGAGGCAACGCCGGATGCGCCCTCTCCGCGTGAGGAAGAACAAATCCTTGCAAAGGAAGGACAGCGCATTCTTGAGAAAATCCCCTCCTCCGCCCATGTCACCGCGCTCTGCATTGAGGGAAAGCCGATGTCCTCGCAGGCATTTGCCGCATCCATTGCCGATTTTATGGCAAACGGCGTCAGCCAGCTCGTCTTTGTTATCGGCGGTTCTCTGGGACTCAGCGATGCCGTAAAACGCCGTGCCGATCAAAAACTGAGCTTTTCGCCAATGACGTTTCCGCATCAGCTGATGCGCGTTGTTTTGCTGGAGCAAATCTATCGCGCCATGAATATCAACCACGGCGGAAAATATCATAAATAGCCGTGGCAAAGTATTGCTTGACACGGACTGCCAAAAGCATAAATCCATCTCTCAAAATTGGCCTCTCATTCTTTTGTTTTAGCCAGATTTAAATTTGCCGGATTTTCAAGTAAAGCGCCCTTTTCGCTGAATCTGGAACCGTGGCAGGGACAGTCCCAGGAGTGTTCTGCGGCGTTCCATTTCAGCGCACATCCCAAATGCGGACAGCGTTTTACCGTTGGGGTAAAGAAGTCCAGGATCACCTCACCGGCGTTGCAAAACAACTGCCTGTGCCAAATACTGCGCTGGGGCGATAGAATTTTTTCCATTTCATTGTCCCGTTCCAAAATCAAATCACGCAGCAGCATTGCCGCACTCATGGAGGCGGTCATGCCCCATTTGTTAAACCCGGTCGCAACATAGTAATCCGGGGTAAGCGCCGAGTATCTTCCGACATAGGACAGTCCGTCCAGGCTCATACAATCCTGTGCTGCCCACGCAAAATTTTCTTTTGCGTACGGAAAGTAGTGCGATGCAAAGCTTTGCAGCTCCCTCCATCCGCCGCATTTTCTCCCGGTTCGGTGCGCACCGCCGCTCAGCAGCATATATTCTCCCTGTGATCTTGCCGATACGCCGTTTCCGTCACCGTTGACGTACATTCCGTGCAGACGCGGCGCATTTTTAAGCGCCAGTGTATAAGAGCGGTTTTGGTACAGCTTTAGATAAAATCCGCCGATGCGATCCAAAAACGGAAAGTGGGTCGTCAGAATGATTTTCTTTGCGGTAATGGTTCCGCGGTCATAGACCGCCTTTTTTCCCGTGATATTTTTGATTCTGGTATTTTCATAAAGGTGAAGTCCACGGCTGATTCCCCGAATAAACTTTAAGGGGTGAAACTCGGCCTGCTTTTTCATTTTCACCGCGCCAAGTGTTGCAAACGGAAGCTCTGTCTGTGAGACAAGCTCCGCATTTCCGCCCAGCGAGCGGATCGTTCTAACCTCCGTCTCCGGCTTTTCCCGATCCTTCATGGTGTAGGTATACGCCGTTTTCCGCCGAAAATCGCAATCTACATTCTGCGCGATATTTGCGTAACGCTCCAGCGCTGATTCGTTGGATTCCAAATAGAGCCGCGCTGCGTCTCTACCAAGCTTTTGCATGATGTTCTGATAGGTAAATCCCTGCAATACGGAAATTTTTGCCGTTGTCTTTCCCGTGATGCCCTCGCCGATTCTTCCGGCGTCAACCAGGCAGTAGTCAAGACCTGTCCAGCTTAAAAAATAGGCACACAAAAGGCCGCACATTCCTCCGCCTACAATTAACACATCCGTTTTACAGTCGCCGGAAAGCGACGGATACTGCGGCATTTTAATATCCTCATTCCAAATTGTCTGCTGCATTTTTGATCTCCATTCTTTGTTTTTTTTAGTGTTCCAAAAACAGAGAAAAAAATGCAGCACTTTGGCTTTATGCCAGAGTGCTGCATCCTTCAAACCAAAATGCTGCAAAAATTTAAACTTACAAAGCTACTCGTCCGATCCCTCCGGCAGTCTGCCGGTCTCCTCTCCCGACGGCAAGGCTGAAATTTCGGCCTTTTGCCACGGCATCTGCCACGCGGGAATCTTGTTTTTCTTCTTCAGAAACCGATATCCAAGCAGCAGCGCCAGGAGGATAATTGCAATTCCCATGAAAAGCAAAATCCAGAACCCTATGCCGTGTCCTTGGTGTAATACCACAAAATCCTGTTCTTCGTCCAGCGAAAAAATCAGGTAATTGCCGTCTCTCTCGCAGTCAATCACTTCATTTTTCCCGTTCTTCACAATCGCAATTTTATCGCCCTTGCCGGACTCATCGCGGACATGAACGCGGAGTTTTCCTTGATATTCCGGCGAAACATGAAAGGTATATGCCGCAATCTTCCGATAGGGGCGGTTGATATCCAGCGCCCAATCAATCACGCTTGCGGTCAGCGTTGTGCCATCGGGGAAATTCCCCTCTACCAGCAAAACCGGCGGATTTTCCGAGGTTGCAATTGTGGTTGTCGCATCCTGATAATCGGCATAAAACGCTGTATTTCTTCGGATCGGCTGCGTCACGTCCTTATCCCACTGCGGACAAAAGCCGTCTTTCTCCTGAAGTACCGGGATCATTTCTTTGGAGAGTACGGTGTCATAATCCACAGTATAATGTGCCAGCTGCTGATCGTCCTGATAAAAGGAAACCTGAAAATGGAACCTTGCCATCTCTGCCGATTTTCCTTGCAGCAGACTTGCGTTGTGGGCGTTATCCGCATGGGCAATGGCTGCGATTTGCGGCAGGTAGATATCGTCACTGCCCATCACCCAGTCCTCTGCCGCAAAGCCTGCATAAGCAGCCGGCAGCGTGTCGGTTCCGACCATCTCCGCCGCCGGAAGTGCAACAGCAGCAGACTCAAAATCGGCGCCATCCATTCCCGGCAGACCCTCGCTGATAAAATAGTTGTTTTCAATCTTTCCGGTTACCATTCCGGCAATGGCGCCGTGATGCTCCGCCTCGGTCTGATAGCGCGGCAGGGCATAGCTTTGCCTGATGTTTTTTCCCTTGCCGGCAATACCGCCGATATAGTTTTTCGCCTCTAAATCCGTAATGGCAACGCAGCGTTCGATACTTCCGTCATGGTAACCGGCAATGCCGCCTGCGTATTCACCGTCGGTCACCTTGATTTCACCGCCGGCAGCCGAATCATAAATCCAGCCGATCGGGGCACTCCCGGCAATGCCGCCGGCATACCCCTCTTTTGCAGTTACATTCTGTGACGCAATACACTCCCGTATTGTTGCTTTTACATATCCCTTTAAATCCACAATGTCGGGGTTAGACAGCTCTACATTTTCTCCGTCCTTGACCGAAGATTCCACGCCGACATTCCCGGCGATGCCGCCGGCATAGCTGCCGCCGTTAATCTCGCCTTCGTTATAGCATTGGTCGATGATTGCCATGTCGACCCATTCGCTGCCCACCGCACGGTAGAGCGGCGCCTCAACCGAGACAACCTTCTCCTCCTCGTCCGCATAAACGGTTGTGGTAAAGCGGTCAATCCACCGATCAAACCATGATGACAAAAATCCAACCGTCTTTTGGGCACTTTCATTGGAGGGTTTTTGCGGAAGCTTTTGGAGCAAATCATCCAGCAGCTTGTGCAGCTTATCAATGGCATCACGTATTTTTTGAATCCGATCCGAAACATCCTGCATCACACGGTCAACCCGATTCAGCGGCCCGGTGATCGCATCCGAAATATCCGCAAAATCACGGCGGAGCGAACGCGACAGTTTCAAAATCTCGTCATGAATATCTTTCAGATCATCCTGCGCCGGGATTAAATAGTCATTTTCCAGGCGGTCTAAGTCGTCCAGTCTCTGCTGTAAATCATCAAGGCGCGCCCTTGCATCCTCCATGCCGGTATCGACATTTCCGGAAAGGCTGGACGCCATCTCATCGATGCCGCTTGCCGCGTCTGCAATACCGTCCGCTGCACCACTGATACGGTCTAAGGTATCCGGCAGCTGATCCGTAGCAGAGCGCACCTTATCCATGGTCTCGTTGACCCGATCAAGCTCCTCACCGCTCAGACGGTTGGTAAGATTAGTCAATGAATCGGTCACCGAAAGAATCCCGTTCTCCAGCTCGCCGATTTTCCCGCCGCCGGATCGCAGTGACGATGCAGCGCTTGCCAAATCTCCCGTTACCGAATGAATATCGTCTAATATGCCGGTCGTTTTATCGCCGACCTTGTCCGCATAATTTTCAATCTTTTCTTTGGTTTGCTTATAATCGTTAACACCGGTCTGTACCAAATCCTTGATCCCCTCTGCGGAGAGATCGATATCCGTAAACGGCTCAAAACGGCCGGCAATGCCGCCTACGTTTTTGCGTCCCCATACCGTTTTATAGTTATTGCATGCGGTAATCCGACCCTTTTGCCGCCCGGCAATACCGCCGATATTGTTCCCGATTCCGTTAGTGCCGATCTCGCCGCCGTTGTTGCAGCCGCGAATCAAACCGCTGTTCTTTCCGGCGATGCCGCCAATGTCTGAATAGACCGCGTCCAGCTCCTGATTTACTGCGCCAAAATTGCCGGAGCTTTCAATCCTTCCGGCGTTATTGCCGACTACACCGCCGACCTGGGACTTGCCGACAACTGCGGCATCGTTGGTGCAATAGTCAACCACGCCGCTGACACGGTTTTCACCCACAATGCCGCCGACTGCGGTATCGCCTGTGATTTTTCCGTGGAACACGCAGCCAATCACTGAGCCGTAATTGGTTGCCACAATACCGCCGACGTTGGTCGTGCTTTCTGTGTCGTCTTCATATTTTAAGCCAAAGCTTTTTGCCATGTTGGAAAGGGTGCTTTTAAAACCCGTAGATGCCTTTTGCTCCGGCACGACGTTAATCTCGCCGGAAAGCGTCAGGCTCCTTACCGTTGCATTTTCGGCCAGGCGAATGATAAACGCCTTTTCGGAACCCTTCTCTTCCAAAACAAAATTACTGATGGTATGGTTATTTCCCTCAAACGTCCCGGAAAAGACAGCAATTGGTTTGATGCTCTCTCCGGCCAAATCGATATCGTTATTTAAAATGACCTTTTTATCCTTTGAGTACGCATCATAGACACAATTGTTTGCCAGATTTTTTAAATCCTCTGCCGTACTGATGCTGATGACGCTCTCGTCTGCCGCGATATTGGCATAAGGAACCGCGGCAAAAAGTACCGCCGTCAAAAGAATGCAGGATACAATCCGGCAGCAGCCTCGTTTTGCGATGCGCGTCATTTTTGTGTATTTCCTTTTCTGCAAGATTGCTCGCCCCTTTCTATCCATTCTCCGTCTCGGTATCCGCTGCCGGTTTCGGCGGCTTTCCGTCTGTAATGGCCGGCGGCTTGTTTACCGAAGTGCCGACATCGACCTTTGCATGAATTTCACCGCGAATCACGCCGTGCAGGCTGCCGTCAACAAAGCCGTTGACGTATCCGCGCACTCTGCCGTTGACATATACAATGCCGTTTTCGTCTGCCTGCGGCGTTTTATCTTTGTTGCTGCGCTCAAACGCGCCCTTATCCACCAGTTTGTCGCATACGACCATAATCTGGGGCAGCACAAGCATAACCAGAATAATCGAAATCAACGTGCCGCGGCCTAAGCAAATACCCAGTGACGCAATCGTCGGATCGGATGACTTTAAACCGACCAAAAATCCCGCAACTGTCATAATACTCCCGGAGGTGAAAATTGTCGGGAATCCCTCGTTCAGCGCCTGTACCGCCGCATCCTCCACCGGTTTTTCCTTTTTCAGTCCAAGGTATCGGTTTGCAAAAACGATCGCATAGTCGATGGTTGCACCCATCTGGATCGAGCTGACGACCAAATAACCAAGGAAGTAAAGTGGCTTTCCGGTCAGGTACGGGAACGAGAAATTCATCCAGATACTGCCTTGTATGGTGAGCACCAGCAAAAACGGTACCACCGCCGACTGGAAGGTAAACAGCAAAATGATAATCACGGCCAAGAGCGTTAAGATACTGATTTTATTATTATCGCCGCTAAACGAACTCTTTAAATCAAGGCTGCTCACCGTATTGCTGGCAAGGATCGGATCGTTATAAAACCGTTTTACCTCCTTGCGCACACCGTCGGTCAGCGTCACATTATCATCGCTTTCAATTTCGCCGGAATAGGTAAAGATCAGGCGCGAATAATTCTCGCCCTCCAGCTGCGCTCTCGCATCGGAGAGGGTATCGTAGAGTTCGTTGACCTTATCGGTCATCTCATCGTCTAAGGAAATGACGCCCAAATTCATTTGTTCATGGACAAAGAGGAACAAATCTAAGATGCGGATCCGATATTCGTCCGAGTTTTGAAAGATCGACTGATACTGTTTATGGGATGCGCCGTACGCCTGGTATAAAATCCGGCACATCTCAATGTCAATGCCGGTCAGCTCGGAAAACTGCAACGGCGTAATGGCATCTGTCAGCATATAATTATCGTTAATTTTGGTGTTGGAAAGACCGAGGGCCGATGTAATGCCCGGCATCTGCTCTACATTTTCCAGAATTTTTGCTTCTTTTTCATATTCCCCTTTCGGGATAATCACCGCCAGCGTGTTATCCGTATCAAAGGTGTTTTGGATCTTCTGCTTTGCAAGGCTATCCTCGTTCAGCTTACTGGCGCTGACCGAACTGGTATCAAATGCGTAATCACACTTTGATGAGAAAAAGATACACCCGACCGTCAGAACCAAAAATATAATCGGCACTATATTGCGCAGCTTTAAAATTCCTTTTCCAAACTCACTGATGTCCGGCACAAAGGATCTGTGTTCTGTTTTATCGATCCACTTTGACGCCATCAGCAAGAGCCCCGGCATCAGGAAAAATACGGTGATCAGGCTGCACAAAATGCCCTTACAAAGCACCATACCCATGTCCTGTCCGATCTTCAGCTGCATAACCACCAGGGCAGCAAGTCCAGCGATAGTAGTCAGGCTGCTGGAGCTGATCTCCAAAATCGCCTTTGAAAGGGCAGCCACAATGGCATCGTAAGCGTTCTTGGTTCGTTTTTCTTCTGCAAAACGGTGTGATAAAATAATTGCATAGTCGATTGCCAGGGCCAGCTGCAGCACCACCGCAATGGATTTTGTAATGTAGGAAATCTCACCGAACCAATAGTTGGTTCCCATGTTTAAAAGCGCACTGACGCCGAATACGGTAAGGAAAACAGGAACCTCCATAAATGACTGCGAGGTAAAGAGCAGCACGGCAATAATGACTAAGACCGCGTAGATCAGGATCATATTCATTTCCTGATTGATGTTTCGGTTGCTGCTGTCTACCGTTGCGGAGTAGACATAAGTTTCATAATCCTTCAGCTCTTCCTTGATCTGATCCAGAATGGAAAGCTCCTTATCATTGTCATTTAAAAGCTCCAGCGTCACCTTTAAAAGCGCGGAGGAACTGCGAAAATAGTCCGAGTTATTTTCAAACTCCACTTTTTTTACGCCCTCGATGCCGCGGATTTTTTCTGCCGCCTGCTCGGCATACTCTGCCGTTGTGTTTGTCAGCATCACCTGCGCCGTGTCGTAGGTCGTAAACTCCTCCTCCATGATATCAAGACCCCGCCTGGTTTCGGTGTCCTTTGGCAGGTAAGATGTGATGTCGGTATTGACCTTGACCTTCGGAATGGATATCACACACAAAAATAAAGCAAGTCCGAAAAAGATATAAACCGCCTTGCGTTTATCAATAATCAATTTTGCGAAGCGTTCCATGGGATTATTGTCCTTTTTCATAATTCGTCTCCTATTGTGATGCCAAAGCGTCTATGTACTGCACGTTGTGTCGCATTTTATACAGATTGCAAATCATATTCTAATTTCTGCGCTTTTGCCGATTTACTGCTTAAAGTATACGACCGCAAAGATAAGAATACAACCGTCGATTTTCTATATTTGTCAAGATAAAAGACACAGTTTAAAAACTGTACACCGTTTTCACAAAAAAACTGCTTGACTCTGTGCGGAAAATGCGGTATGGTAGACAAAAGGAAACATAAAAAGGGGAGGCCTTAGGCTTATGTCTGAAAAGAAAGAGGATCTGAGAATCCGCCGGACGAGAAAATTATTATCCGGGGCGCTCATCGATCTCATGAAGAAAAAGCCCTTTGAAAAAATTACGGTGCGGGATATCTGCGATACCGCCATGGTACACCGTTCCACCTTTTACACGCATTTCAGCGACAAATATGAGCTCTTGCAGTACTGCCTCGGCGATTTTAAAAGCGTTTTTGACCAGACCGACATCACCGAAAACAGTCTGGACGGCTATCGCGCCTATTATTTAAAGGTCGCAAGAGAAATCGCAAAGGAAATCCAAAACAATCGGGATATGTACCGCGCATTTGTAAAAAAGAATCATGAAGAATCGATTATGCAGCGATTCCATCGCGAGTTGGAGCTTTTGATTTTAAAAAAGCTGAAAAAATGCGAGCCGCAGCTGGTTTTGCCGGTTCCGCCCGATTTTTTAGCAACCTTTTATTCCGGCGCCTGTATGAGTGTTCTGGTTAAATGGTTAGAATCCAACGATACCTATCATACAGAGGAAATCATCCACTATCTTGATATTCTGATTCAAAAACCATTCTAAAAAGAATGATTTTACTGTAAATTGATAAAAAGCGATATTGCGTCAAATCGTAATATCGCTTTTTTATGATTATAAAATCTCCATCGTACGGATACGAATATCCTGCGTTGGCGTTCCGCCCTCCGGACCGGTACGCTCTACCTCCAAGAATGCGTCCACGGTTTCCATGCCTTCCGTTACCTGACCGAAAGCTGCATACTGACCGTCCAAAAAGTCGGCATTGTCATAGCAGATAAAGAACTGGCTGCTTGCCGAATCCGGGTTCATCGAACGCGCCATCGAAATCACACCGCGCTGATGAGAGAGTGTGTTCTGCGCGAAGCCGTTCCCGGAAAATTCGCCGTAAATCGTCTCCTTGCTGCCGCCCATACCGGTGCCGGTTGGATCGCCGCCCTGCGCCATAAATCCGTCAATCACGCGGTGGAAAATCAATCCGTCATAAAAGCCCTCGCGTACCAGCTTTTCAAAATTTTCAACCGTTTTGGGAGCGTATTCCGGCATAAGCTCAATCACAAACTGATTGCCGTTCTCCATCGTCACTTTTACTTTTGTGTGTTCCATGCTCATTCTCCTCCTGCATTGTTGCTATTTGCCGCTTTACTGTTTTGCGCCTGCAAATCGCTTTGTGCCTTTGCAGCGCCCTTCATCACATCTGTGACAGAAATCTTGTTTATCACATCGTCAAATCTTTCAATCGAAGCGTTTTCCAGCCAGTAGTTTTGCAGCTCTGCAAGACCGGCAACACGCTTTATGATATGATATCCGTATTCCGTCTCCACAACATCGCTGACCTCACCGCAGTCCAAGTCAAAAGCCGCGTTCTCAAACGCCTCTACCATTTCGCCGCGGCCAAAGGTATAGCCGGATTCATCCTCGCCCGGATCCTCATTATATTCTTTCATCAAGGCGTCAAAATCCTCGCCGGCCTTGACGCGCTTTAACACTTCCTCGATTGTGGCCTTCGGATCGGAAAACTTTTCACTGTCATTTTTAATCAAAATATGCTTTGCCGTCACCTTGGTGTCGCTTTTATGAGCTTTCAGCACATCCTCGCTGACCGTGTAATCCTGAAAATTAGCGGTGATTGCGTCCTCCGCCTTCTGTGCCGCAAAAACATGCTTTGCCAAAACCTTGTAGTCATCCACAGATGAAATACCCAGGGCGTTTGCATTGAGCAAAAACGATTCTTCTCCGTTTTTGGTAACAAAATCATCAATGGATTTTAAATTCTGGTTTTCCTCGTCCTCGGTATAGGTGACGCCCTTTTCCGCCGCCTTTTGGATCATAATCTGTTCGGTCAGAACCGTATTGAGGGCATCCTCCATCACGGCATCCTGCAGCGGCTGACCCGACTCCGTTTTTTGTTTCCAGTCAAAAGAGGCGAGATCCGGCTTTTGATCGATGCGGTACGCGCGTACCGTCGCCGCGTTGCAAATATAATACCCAAACTCGCCTGCCGTAACGCTGTCGCCGTCAATGGCGGCAATGACCGCATCGGACGCCGGCTTTTCCTTGCTTTGCGTGCTCTCTGCCGTGCTTTGGTTATCGCCGCCCTTGCATCCCGTCAGGGTCGAAAAGCACAAAACCGCAGCTGCCGCCAGTATCAATGTGTTTTTAAATTTCATTCCATTCCCTCGCTTTGTTTCCTGTCATTTTGGGTTTTATTATACCCAAAATCGGCCGAAAAGTCAACCGTCTTTTCTTAAAAAACGCCCCTTGTCCTTTCGGACAAGGGGCATATAACATTGCTTAGTACATTCCTGCACCGGCGCCTGCCATTGCGGCAGCCGCTGCGGCGTCACCGGCAGGATCCGGCTTATCCGCAACCACGCTCTCGGTGGTCAAAATCATCGATGCGATACTCGCGGCATTCTCAAGAGCCGATCTTGTTACCTTGGTAGGATCCACAATACCGCCCTTAATCATATCCATGTATTCGCCGATCAGTGCATTATATCCAACACCCTTTTCGCTTGCCTTGATCTTGTCAACAATCACGCTGCCCTCAACACCGGCATTATAAGCGATCTGGCGAACCGGTTCTTCCAGTGCGCGAAGCACAATCTGCACACCGGTCTTTTCGTCGCCCTCGCTCTTGTTAAAGAGCTCCTCGACTGCCGGGATTGCGTTAATGAACGCAGTACCGCCGCCGGCAACAATGCCTTCTTCCACTGCGGCACGGGTTGCAGCCAAGGCGTCCTCGATTCTCAGTTTTTGCTCTTTCATTTCAACCTCTGTTGCGGCGCCGACCTTAATCACCGCCACACCGCCGGCCAGCTTTGCCAGACGCTCCATCAGTTTTTCCTTATCAAATTCAGAGGTGGTTTCCTCAATCTGCGCACGAATGTTGGCAACACGGCTTGCAATTGCGTCCTTATCGCCCATACCGTCAACGATAATGGTGTTCTCTTTCTGAACCTTTACCTGACGTGCACGACCCAACTGATCGATCGTGGTATCTTTCAATTCCAGACCAACTTCTTCCGAGATTACCTGACCGCCGGTTAAGATTGCGATATCGGTCAGCATTTCTTTTCTTCTGTCACCAAAGCCCGGTGCCTTTACGGCAACACAGGTAAAGGTGCCGCGCAGCTTGTTGACAATCAGCGTAGAAAGCGCTTCGCCCTCGATATCCTCGGCGATAATCAGCAGCTTTTTACCGGACTGTACAATCTGCTCCAAAAGCGGAAGAATTTCCTGGATGTTCGAAATCTTTTTATCGGTAATCAGGATATAAGCGTCATCGATGACGGCTTCCATCTTATCGGTATCGGTTACCATGTACGGCGTAATATAGCCGCGGTCAAACTGCATACCCTCTACAACTTCAGAGAAGGTCTCTGCCGTCTTGGACTCTTCTACCGTGATAACGCCGTCATGCGTTACCTTTTCCATTGCATCGGCAATCAATTCACCGACACTGTCGCTTGCCGCAGAAACGGAAGCAACACGTGCAATGTCATCTCTGCCGTTCACTTTCTGGCTGCCGTCTACGATTTCTTTGACAGCGGCATCAACGGCTTTTGCCATACCCTTGCGGACAATCATCGGATTGGCACCGGCTGCAACGTTCTTCATGCCTTCCCGTACCAGAGCCTGCGCCAAAAGCGTTGCGGTCGTGGTACCGTCACCGGCGATATCGTTGGTCTTGGTCGCAACTTCCTTTACCAGCTGTGCGCCCATGTTCTCAAACGGATCTTCCAGTGCGATCTCCTTTGCGATCGTAACACCGTCATTGGTAATCAGCGGTGCGCCGTATTTTTTATCCAAAACAACGTTTCTGCCTTTCGGGCCAAGGGTTACCTTAACTGCATTTGCCAATTGATTGACACCGCTCTCCAAAGCGTGTCTGGCTTCTTCACCAAATAAAATTTGTTTTGCCATTTGTATTACCTCCCAATCAGTCTTAGTCTACTTTTGCCAAAATATCGCTCTGTCGTAAGATGGTGTATTCCACGCCATCCAGCTTTACTTCGGTACCGGCATACTTGCTCATCAATACCTTATCGCCGACTGCAAGCTCCATCTTTACTTCCTTGCCGTCTACAACGCCGCCCGGCCCAACGGCTACAACTTCCGCTACCTGCGGTTTTTCCTTTGCGGAACCTGCCAGGATAATTCCGCTCTTTGTGGTTTCCTCTGCCTCCAGCATTTTGATGACAACTCTGTCGGCTAATGGTTTAATATTCATTGAATAGGACCTCCTTATCGATTCGCACTTTTGTTATTAGCACTCTAACTCTATGAGTGCTAACACATGTATCATACAAAAATCCGCCCTATAACGCAAGCTCAGTGAATCACGGTTATTTGGAATTAAACGGGATTATCGTAAATTTTCTTTCTCTTTTAACGCTTTCCGGCGATTTCCTTTTTTTGCAAATTTATTTTGTAATTGATCGGATTGCAAAGTCTGATACGCTTTTTTAAACCGTACTTTGTTTGGCTCCCTTTCGACCGGTTAAAATCTTTCTGACGATATCGAGCGGAATCACCGTAACGGCCATCGAAAGCACCAAAATCCATTCTGAAAAGGTGAGTCCCGCGGTACGAAGCAGCGCGCCGCCGTAATAAGTCATCAAAACCTGGGTAACCCCGATTCCCAGCATGACAACCAGAAACTGCTTGTTAAGCGCGAGGTTTTCCATAAGGTCAATGCTGTCCGTGCGCGCATTAAAGGCGTTAAAGATACCGATAAAGATAAAAAAGGTAAAATAGCCCGTGTAAAAATAGATGTCACCCTCGGACGGACGAAAACATTGGTGAATCATTGGCGAGATAAAGATTATCAGACTCAGCGCGGAGATATAAAATCCGTTCCATATAATTGCGCTCCACATCTTAGTATCTAAAATTGCCTCATCACGGCGCTTTGGCCGCTCCAGCAGAAACCGTTTTAACGCCGGTTCACCGCCGAACGCGATGGCGGCCAAGCTGTCGATCATTAAATTTGTCCATATCATTTGCGAGATGTTGAGCGGTTTTTCCACCCCGGCAATCGGCCCTAAGATGGAAATCGCAACGGCGGCAACATTGATTGTCAGCTGAAACTGAATAAACCGTTTGATGCTGTGATAAATGGTTCTGCCGTAGAGCACCGCGTTGCGGATCGAGAAAAAGTTGTCATCTAAAATGACAATGTCACCGGCCTCTTTGGCAACCTCTGAACCGGAACCCATGGCAAAGCCGACGTCCGCCCGTTTCAGCGCCGGCGCATCGTTGACGCCGTCTCCCGTCATGCCGACCACGAGATTCATTTCCTGGGCAAGGCGAACCAGGCGGCTTTTATCGGTCGGCAGCGCCCTGGCTACCACGCGGAGATCAGGAAGAATCTTTTGAATCTCTGCATCACTCATGGCGCCAAGCTCCGCCGAGGATAATACGATATCTTCCTTCTTTGTATATAGCCCGGCGTCCTTTGCAATCGCGAGCGCGGTTTCCTTTCGGTCGCCGGTAATCATCACAACCTGAATCCCGGCACGCTGCATTTCATCAATGGCAAGACGTGCTTCTCTGCGCACTTCGTCACGGATTGCCACAAATCCGATAAAGATCATTTCGTCCGGCAGCATCTCTCCCTGCAGCTTGGTGTCCGCCGCGGTCAACGCAAGCAGACGAACCGCATTCTGCGCCAGCCGATTCATCTCCCGTTCGATTTGGCTTTTATGCGAGAACGGAACGGCCTTTCCGTCGGCATTATAGCAGCGCTTGCACCGCGGCAGCAAATATTCGGGTGCGCCCTTAAAAAAGGTTTTGCTGTCTGCCCCTTGAACCTGTACCGCGGAAAATTTCCGTTCGGAAGAAAACGGAATATTCACTGTGACGTCAATCCCCTCCATCGGGATCGCGTACGGGTCAATGGCACGAAAAAGCGCCTTTTCGGTTGCGTTGCCGCCGATAATCTTTTTGCCCGAAAATTTGGCGGCGGAATTTAGCATAATACAATGTCCCATGATTTTCTTTAGTGCGCCCGGAAGGGCGGAAAACGCGTCATACGATGTCCCGGCGCCGTCCATCCACGCGATCACGTCCAGGCGTCCTTTGGTGATTGTCCCCGTTTTATCGGAAAACAAAATATTGACGCTGCCGGAGGTTTCAATACCAATCAGCTTTCTTACCAGCACCTTGGATTTTAACATCTTTTTCATATTGATGGAGCAGACAATGGCGATCATGAGCGGCAGCCCCTCCGGCACCGCAACCACAATCACGACAATTCCGATGATGAGCGAGGACACCAGATCCGATACGACCTGGGCATAATCCTGCAAATAGCGGAGCGTGGCCTGCAACTGAAATCCCTGATCCAGCACCGCCTTTTGGAGAAACGACAGCACAACCAGCGCCGCTGCGCTGATGTAGCCGAATTTGCTGATCGACTGAGCAAGCCCCCGCAGCTTTATGGTGAGCGGACTGTCCGGAACATCCGTCTGGGTTTCCGTTGTCATTCTGCCGTAAACCGTCTGATCGCCCACCGCATCGATTCGCATGGTACATTCGCCGCTGCAAACAACGCTGCCGCGGTACAGGCTCCGGGGATTCCAAAAATCCACCAGCTGCGATTTCGGTTTTAAGACCTCACCGGCCTTTTTGGTTACCTCTTTGCTCTCACCGTTGAGCGGCGACTGATCGACCGTGATATGACCGCTGACGATCTGGCCGTCTGCCGGAATCATGTCGCCGCATTGCAGCAGCACCTTGTCACCCAATACCAGTTCGGTGATGGGAAGCTCCGTCAGGTTTCCGTCACGGTAGACCTTGCACGAGATTTTTGACGCCTCCTCCTGGAGTTTCTGAAACGTGTTTTCATTATTATATTCCGAGAGTGCGCTGACAAAGGTGGAAATCAAAATCGACAAAAAGATTCCGGCACATTCATGCCAGTCCACCTTTCCGAAAAATGTAAAAATCACGTTGATTCCGAGCGCAAACAATAAAACCAGGATAATCGGATCATCAAATTTGCTCCAATATGTCTGCCAAAAAGTCTTTTTTTCCTGTTTGGTAAAGGTGTTGCGTGCCGTCTTTTTCGATCTTTCCGCTTCTTCCGTTGACAAGCCTAAATATTCTGCCATACATGATACCTCCGCTTTTGCTTTTGAATCCTACTTAAAGATATGCGGACAAGATATGATTTATGACGCACGCATTTTTTCTCTTCTCATAAAATACAAGAGACCATTTCAACTTTTGCAAGAGAGGTGCTTTTATGCTTTCTATGGTTTTTTTGGCGCTGTCACTCAGTCTGGACGCCATCGGTGTCGGTTTGGCCTACGGACTGAAAAAAATAAAAATCTCGCCTTTTTCCTGGCTTTTTATGAGTTTGATTTCGCTTTTGGTCGCCTTTTTGGCCGTGGCGCTCGGAAAATTTTTTTATCGGGTTCTGCCGGGTCGGATCGGAAGTTACATCAGTATTCTTATGCTTTTGGCAATGGGAATTACCATGATCAAAAACGCGGTGAAAAAGCTTTTGTCGCAGGATATCGCGTCCCGGCCGGAACCAAAACCAAAGCAAAAACAATATGTTCTGCATATTCTCGGTTTAACCATCACCGTGATGCAAGATCCGTCGCGCGGTGATTTTGACGGATCAAAGCGCATTGAACCGAACGAGGCCACCTATCTCGGACTTGCATTATCACTGGACGCCATCGGCGCAGGCATCGGTTATGCGATGAGTTCCGCCTCAATCCTTTTGTTTCCGGTTTGCATCAGCCTGTTTCAATTTTTATTTCTGCGGCTCGGAATCAAAATCGGAACCTGCTTTACCGCGTTTCGCATCCACGAATCCTTTTTCTCTTTTCTTCCCGGCATCATCATGATATTTCTTGCCGTTTTGCGCCTGTTTGGATGATACCGGTCAATGATACGAGTCAATTTAAAAAGGGGCTTGACAAAGTATGTCTAACATGGTAGATTATATATGTCGACAAAAGTAGAATATGATGGAGGTATACCCTATGACAAATATCAATATCGGTGATGCAGAGCTTGAAATTATGAAGGTTGTATGGAAGGCAGACGCGCCGATCGGCTCGGCAGCAATCGGAAAGGCCGTTGAAGAAAAAGGCTGGAAACGTACGACGATTGCCACATTTCTTGCACGGCTTGTTGAAAAAGGCGCATTATCTGCCGAGAGACGCGGCAAGGCGTGGTATTACACCCCGATTTTAACCGCAAAGGAATATAAGAAATCGCAGGTGAAAAGCCTTATCAAAAATCTGTTTGACGGCTCAGCCGAAAATCTGGTTGCCGCACTTTTTGAGGAGAAGCAGTTTTCGGATAAGGATATCCAGGAACTGAGAGCGATTTTTGAGGATAAGGAGGGGCGAAATTGATTCGTGAAATATGCAAAGCCCTTTTTATCACATCGCTTGCCGGCTCTGCCCTTGCGGTTATTATCAGCCTGCTGCGCCCGATCACAAAAAAGATTTTTGGATATTCGTGGCATTATTACATATGGCTGTGCGTGCTTTTTGTAATGCTTATGCCGGTGCGATTTAATGTAAATCCACCGTCCGCACCAAGCATTACAACACAAACGGTACAAACGCAGCATGAGGCTGTCAGCGAACAACCCGAAACAACCGAAAATATCGTGCAGGCAGATACGGCGCAAAAGCCGCAGCTTTTACAAAAAGCAACCGTTATATGGAATAGGATTATTGATAACCGAATGGATATTTTAGTGTATTTATGGCTGATTGGCACAGCCGTTTTCATACTCTTAAACGTTGCAAGCTATTTTAGGCTGCATATTAAAATACGCAAGAGCGGCGAGATGATATCCTGTCCCGAAATCGGCGCGTACACCGACAGAAAAATCAATGTTTGGGTGTGGGAGAATATTGCGTCACCGTTTATGACGGGTATTTTTAAACCAACGCTGATTTTGCCGAAAACGGAGTTATCAAGCGAACAGTTCCATAACATACTCCGTCACGAAATGACGCATTTTAAGCGGCACGATATTTTATATAAGTGGTTTGCCGAATTTGTCAAATGCGTGCATTGGTTTAATCCTGTCTCGTGGTATGTTTTAAAGCAAATTGCGGCAGAGTGTGAAATATCCTGCGACATGGCAGTGACTAAAAATATGACGAACAGTGAGAAAATGAGTTATGTAAGCACCATCCTTTCCCTGCTCCCGACAGGGAAATCAAAACAGCTTCCGCTTACCACGCAAATGGCAAGCAGCAAAAAAATTCTGAAAAGGAGATTTATGATGATTAAAAATAAGAAAAGGACAAGCCGACTGATGTCGGTCATATCCGCTGTTATGGCAGTTATCATGCTTTCGACAACGGTCTTTGCGAGCGGCATATTATCGGATTTGACGACTGCTGATTACACGGTTGAAATTATGTCGGGCGGCGAAAAGATGGAACTCACGAATAAGCCTTTTATCGAAAACGGTGAGGTATATGTTCCGCTGAGAGAAGTGTTTGAAAAAGTCGGCGTTATGAGTAATCCGCAAAGTTATATCAACTGGGATAACGGAAAAATTACTATTTCAATCAATGAGCCGTCAAAAAGTGTAAACGGATATTCGAAATTTACTTATCAAATTGAAATCGGTCAGAAAATACGAAAAATATTATCAAATCCGGAACCGATAAATTTCGATGTGTTAATTGTTCCGCCTGTATTGAAAGATGGCAATACATATGTTCAATTAGGTTCTGTATCTGGTGTTTTAAATGAAATTTACGGAGCGGAATTATACAAATTAGAGTACAACATTTTTGATAAAAACGGAAACGATATAACCGTTTCGGTAACCGATGCGTTTGAAACAGAAAAAGAGTTTGGCGAAATGACGGACCCTTTCCGAACGACAGAGTTGTTTTTTGCAGCTTTTTATCAGCAGGATTTTGAGAAAATGAAAAGATACTGCACTCAAAACTGTGTAGATAATTTTTTTGGTGATGATTATGTTTTCGGTATGAAAAAAGCAACGCCGTTAAGCATCGGCACAGTTGATCATTTAGCAGGAAAAGGCTTTACGAACGGTGAATGGATTGCACAGCCGGAGGTAAAACTGATACCTGCTGAAAACTCCGTTTTCGATCCAAATCAAACCAAAACATCGTTTTATATGATATTAAAACAACAAAATGGCAGATATTTAATTGATGAGTTTGCGACAGGACTTTAACAAAAAATAATAAATCTGTATGAAAAAACACGCACACCGCCTTTTAAGGTGATATGCGTGTTTTTTGTTTTGTATGACAGTCCGTTAATACCGGCTTTATGTAATCTATGCGTTTTTCATTGCGACAACGGCCTTTGCCTTATCGACAATCGTCTTTGCATCCAGGCCGTATGCCTCAAGCAGCGGATTGGGTTTTCCGCTTCTGCCGAACACGTCCTGCGTTCCAACACGCAGCATCGGCGTCGGAACCGTTTCGCAAAGAACCTCTGCAACGGCCGATCCAAGGCCGCCGATCACATTATGCTCTTCTGCCGTGACAATGGCGCCGGTCTCTTTGGCAGCCTTTACAATGATATCGCGGTCAATCGGCTTAATGGTCGCCATATTGATCACACGTGCCGAAATGCCTTGCTCTGCAAGGATTTTCTTTGCCTCAAGCGTTGCCGGAACCATCAGCCCGGTACCGATCAGCGTCACGTCCGTGCCGTCCTCCAGCATCACGCCTTTGCCGATTTCAAACTGATAGCTATCGTCAAAAATAACCGGGACAGCTAATCTTCCGAACCGCAGATATACCGGCCCCTGATACTCGATGGCTGCCTTTACGGCAAGCCGCGATTCGGTGGCGTCTGCCGGGTTTAAAATCACCATACCCGGAATGGTGCGCATGATACCCATATCCTCTAGGCACTGGTGCGTTGCACCGTCCTCGCCGACCGAGATGCCGGCATGGGTTGCGCCGATCTTTACATTCAAATGCGGATATCCGATGGAGTTTCTGATCTGTTCAAAAGCACGTCCTGCCGCAAACATCGCAAACGAGCTGGCAAACACGATCTTTCCGCAGGTCGAAAGCCCGGCCGCGGTTGACATCATGTTTCCCTCCGCGATACCCGTATTGATAAAACGCTCCGGATAGGTCTTTTTAAACCCGTCCGTCTTTGTGGATTTGGAAAGGTCTGCGTCCATGACAATGATATTTTCGTTGGCGCCGAATTCCACCAATGCTTTTCCGTATGCTTCTCTTGTTGCTACTTTTTCTCCGATCTGATAACTCATTTCGCAGCACCTCCCAATTCATTCAAATATGCGTCAAGCTCGCTGATTGCCTGTTCGTATTGCTCCTTATTGGGAGCGGCGCCGTGCCAGCCGGCCTGGTTTTCCATAAAGGAAACACCCTTTCCTTTCACGCTCTTTGCAAGCACCAAGGTTGGCTTGCCCTTGACACTTTTTGCCTCTTCTACCGCGCTTTCGATCTGTGAAAAATCGTGTGCGTCAATCCGAATGATGTGCCAGCCGAAGGCTTCAAACTTATCGTCCAGCGGCGTGGGGTTCATGACCTTGGTGACCTCACCGTCAATCTGCAAACCGTTAAAATCCATAAACGCCGTCAGGTTGTCCAGTTTATAGTGTGCGGCAAACATCGCAGCTTCCCACACCTGACCCTCTTCGCTCTCACCGTCGCCTAAGATCGCATAAACCCGATAATCCTTATGATCCAGCTTTCCTGCAAGCGCCATGCCGTTGGCCGCGCTGATTCCCTGACCTAGTGATCCGGTCGACATGTCAACGCCGCAAACGCCCTTCATATCCGGGTGTCCCTGGAGATAACTGTCCGCACTGCGGAAGGTTTTAATATCCTCCTTCGGGATAAATCCGGCCTCGGCCAAAACGCCGTAAAGCGCCGGCGAGCAGTGACCCTTGGACAAAACAAACCGATCCCGATCCGGGTTTTTGGGATCTTTGGGGTCTACCTTCATCTCTTTTAAATACAAATATGTAAGAATATCCGCAGCGGACAAAGAGCCGCCCGGATGTCCGGAGCCGGCGCTGTATACTGCTTCCAGCGCCATTTTGCGCACGTGTGTCGCATGGATTTTTAAATCCCTGATCTGTTGTTCATTCATGAAACCATAACCTCCATTGTATATAAATATATCATTCTTATCATAAATTTTAGGTTGTCATCATTTTAAATCCGTTTCCAAGCACCTCCCTGGCGTCGGAAACAATGACAAAGGCGGACGGATCCGCCGCGCTTACCACACGTTTTAATTTGGGCAGCTCAGTCTTGCGGATCACGCAAAGCAAAACCTGTTTCTCCTTGCCGGTATAAAGCGAAACCGACTGAAGCCCGGTCACACCGCGGTGCATTTGCCGATAAATTCCCCGGGCTATCTCCTGCGCCCGATCGGAAATGATGTAAACCATTTTTGCATAATCCACACCGGCAAGCAGCGCGTCAACCACCTTGCTGCTGACAAACAGTGTGAGCGCCGAATACAGTATGACCTCCCATCGGCCAAAAACAACCCCTGCTCCGGCAATCACCAATCCGTCAATGATCAAAAAGAACTGTCCGACCGAAAGACTGGGGAACTGTTTTTTCAGCACAAGCGCTAAAATATCGGTACCCCCGGTGGAACCGTTCACCATCAAAACCAGTCCAAGTCCCAGCCCGGAGCCTGCCCCGCCAAACACGGCGGCCAACAGCAAATCGCTTGTCATCGCCGACAGAAATGAAAAAAACTGCGTCGAGACAGAGAGCGACAGTGTCCCCAAAAGGGAATAAAACAAAAACTTTTTGGAAAAGTGGAGCGCGCCCAGCAAGAAAATCGGAACATTGATGATTAAAATCAGGATTCCCACGCTGACGCCGGTCAGATGATTGATAACCGTTGCCGCGCCGCCGACACCGCCGGCCGCAATGTGCAGGGGTATCAAAAATAAATCCAGCGACAACCCCATGAGCACCGCGCCTACAACGGTAAATATCCCTTTTTTGATTTTTTTGTACATCATACCACTTCCTATCCGGTTATGTACAAAAATCAAAAGAGATATTGCATCAGCTGCGAAATCCGCGCAAAGTCATCCTTTAAATACAGATAACCGATCAGCGCCTCCACGCCGGTCGCAATGCGGTAATCCGAAACCTGTGCGTTTTTTGGGGGATGCGATTTGGTGTTCCGTCCTCGATGAAAGACCGCCTCTTCCTCTTTGGTCAGTATGCCCTCAATTTTGTGATAAAATTCCGCCTGTGCGGCAGCACAGACAAATTTTGTTGCGCTTTTGTGCAGTACATTCACCTTTTGATCCGCCTTTGCGATCAGAAAACTGCGTACGTACAGCTCGTACACACAGTCGCCGATATACGCAAGCGTTAAGGCGCTGTACCGGTTGGGGGATTGAAAATCCCCCGCAAAACTTTCTTTGATTTTATCCAGCATAACGATTCCTTTTCTAAGCCTTGCTAAGCTGCTGTCCCTGCGGCGTATCCTTGACGAGATACCCCATTTCCTTCAACTGATCCCGAAGCGTATCGGACGCCGCCCAGTCCTTATTGCTGCGTGCAGCCGCACGCTGCGTAAGCAGCGCCTGTACCTCGCCCGGTATCTGATCCTCAGCCTCTTTTTTCAAGATGCCAAGCACGCCGCCGAGTTCATAGATGGTATCGCAAACCTTTTCGATCACGGCAGGCGCGGTACCGCTCTGCGCCGTAATGTTTTTATTTGCCAGAGACACCAGTTCAAAAATCACCGAAATCGCGTCCGCCGTGTTCAGATCATCATCCATTGCCGCAATAAACTTTTCGCGGTAGCTTTGCACCTCTTGCAAAAGCGCCTGTTCTTCGGCAGTTTCTTCATGATCCTTGGCCGATTTTTTGAAAAACGCCATCGCGTCCAGGCAGTTATGAATACGCTCCAGCCCTGCCTTTGCCGATTCCATCAGATCCTTGCTGAAGTTGATCGGGCTGCGGTAATGTGCAGAGAGCATGAAAAATCGAATCACATCGTAGTCAAATTCCTTTGCGACATCCCGCACGGTGAAAAAGTTCCCCAGCGATTTTGACATCTTTCGGTTGTCGACGTTGATGTAGCCGTTATGAACCCAGTAGTTTGCAAAGGTGCAGCCGTTGGCCGCCTCGCTCTGTGCGATCTCATTTTCGTGATGTGGAAAGACCAGATCCTGGCCGCCGCTGTGGATATCAATGGTCTTGCCCAGGTATTTATTTGCCATGGCGCTGCATTCGATATGCCAGCCGGGGCGCCCCATGCCCCAGGGACTTTCCCACGCGATTTCTCCGGGTTTTTGTTTCTTCCAGAGTGCAAAATCCATCGGGTCGGCTTTGTCCTCATTGATATCGATGCGCGCACCGCTTTCCAAGTCCTCCAGCGGCTGATGCGACAGTTTGCCGTATTCCTTAAACTTCTTGGTGCTGTAATACACGTCGCCGTCCACCTCGTACGCGTAGCCCTTATCGATCAGATTCTGCACCAGTGCGATAATCGCGTCAATGTTCTCGGTTGCCCGCGGATGCACCGTTGCCTCACGGATGCCAAGGCCTTTAGCATCCACAAAATATTCACCGATGTACTGCTCGGCCAATTCTTTGACCGTGATGCCGAGTTCTTCTGCCTTGCGGATCATCTTGTCATCCACATCGGTAAAGTTCTGCACAAAGTCCACCGTGTACCCCTTATATTCCAAATACCGGCGCAGCGTATCAAAAATGATAAACGGTCTTGCGTTTCCGATATGAAAGAAGTTATACACCGTCGGGCCGCAGGAATACATTTTGACCTTTCCCGGCTCGATGGAATGAAATTCTTCCTTTTTTCGGGTCAGCGTATTATACAAAACCAGTTTGCTCTCACTCATCTTCTTTTTCCTCCAGTTTTTTCTTCAAATGATCGATTTCAGCACGCAGACTGCAGATTTCCATCGAGACCGGATCCGGAATATGGATCTGATCCAAATCCGCAACCGGCCGTATGGTCGGCGCCGCATGTGCAATCCGTTTATTATCCCGCTTTACAATATGAGCCGGCACGCCCACGCAGGTACTGTTGGGCGGTATCTCATTCAATACCACCGCGTTTGCCGCGACCTTGCTGTTATCTCCCACGGTAAACGGCCCCAGAATCTTGGCGCCGCTGCCGATCGTCACGTTCTTTCCGATTGTGGGATGGCGTTTTCCTTTATCCTTCCCTGTTCCGCCAAGGGTTACTCCCTGATAAATGGTACAGTAATCGCCGACCTCTGCCGTCTCACCGATTACAACGCCCATCCCGTGGTCGATAAAGACGCCCTTGCCGATTTTTGCGGAGGGATGAATCTCAATCCCGGTCTTTTTTCGGGTGTGCTTGGAAACCCAGTCCGCCAAAAAGTGATGCCCTTTTCCGTCCAGCCAATGCGCGATGCGGTAGTTGATGATCGCCCGCACACCGGGATACAGAAAAAAGACCTGCGCCTTAGAGTGCGCTGCCGGGTCGCGTTCAAATACAATATTGACTTCCTGCTTAATCAGTGATAAAACTCCCATTGTCATCTTCCCTCTTTTTCGAAATATTACTCACATCCCGAAAGAATTCTGCCAAAATGATAAAAATGCAAGCGAAATTTCCCTTTGATAGCATTTTAACATATTTTTCTGCCGGAGTAAAGGGGAAACTGATAAATATTTCATCTTGATTTTTTAAAAAAATTGGCATATAATGTACCATAGTATATGTTTCAGCGTTCCGTTTGGTGCCTTGGGCATAATTCATGACAGAGGGGATCCTACAATGGTCGTGCTATCTAAAAAGAACAACCCGGAATATTTATCCATGATTCAGGATCTGTTATACAGTGACGCCGTGCAGCGGCTGGATCGTTGTACCCACCATTACGGCGTCTCACGCATGCGGCATTCGATCAATGTTTCTTATTACAGCTATGTAATCTGCAAAAAATTCCATTTTGATTATCGCGCAGTCGCACGCGCCGGGCTGTTGCATGACCTTTTCCATTATGAATGCAAGGTCAAACGGTTCGGACCGCTGCGCCATGCGGCCATTCATCCGCAGCTTGCCCTGCGCAACGCGCAAAGACTGACAACCCTGTCCGAACTGGAAAAAGACATTATCGTAAGTCACATGTGGCTTTGCGGCAAGGCGCTGCCCCATTATAAGGAATCTTATATTGTGTCATTGGTTGACAAATACAGTGCCGTTTATGAGTTTTTGTATGGCGTATGCCAAAAAATCCGCACGCTCTGCAGTGCAAAATAACTTTTTACGAAAGCAAGATAATTTTTTACGAAAGGATGATACGATGAAAAAACATATTTCTCTGATACTCGCCGCTTTATGTGTTGCGCTGCCGCTCAGCAGCTGCGGCAAATCCAAAACGCAGCCGACTCCTTCTGTCCCGATAGAGAGCAGCGCCCCGGCGGAGACCGAGGCTCCCTCCGCGGCGACAAGTACGCCGCAGCCGCAGAGCGAGACGGCACCTTCGGCAACCGCCAACGCGGCGGCACAGGACGATGCCGCCGTACGGGCAGAGATCGCCAAGATGATTCGCGACGCCAATGAACTGATCGAAGAGGGGCTCAGCGATGATGCCAAGATGGCGCTGCGCGATTTGCGATCCCGTGACTTAACCGATGAAGAAAAGGAGCAGGTCAACGCCTTGCAGGCAAAGCTGCTCAGCATCAGCGACTGATTTTATGAAAGAAAAGCAAGAGCTGATCGGTATCCTACCGGTCGGCTCAAATTGTCGAAAAAGTCGGTTTTCAGCAAGATATTGCTTTGAATTGATTGCCCAAAGCCCATATTTCGCTTTCCAAGCCGCAGCGGCAATGTCGCAATATCTTGCCGAAAACGGCGTGAAATCGGCGAAAAATTTCATTGCCGCGCCGTCGTGGTAGGCATGGCGGAACAGGGGACGGCGATCAAATCAAAATGAAATTTTTCGCAAAATAGGGTTTATCGGCTCTTCTGTTCTCTGTCAGTTTAAAATTCCGCCTGCCTTTTCAAAGGTTTCCTCTACCTTTTGCTTTAGCGCGGCATATGCCGGCGCATCAAGGTTGGGATCCGTCTTTAAAAGGTTTGATGCACAATTTTGCGCCTCCATCAAAAGCTGCATATCGGTCTTGATATCACCGCAGCGCATCTCTAACAGTCCGTGCTGCCGCGTACCCAGAAAATCACCGGGGCCGCGCAATTCAAGGTCTTTTTCTGCGATTTGGAAACCGTCGTCCGTGTCGCACATCACCTGCATTCTTTCCTTTGCAAACGCACCGTGTCCGGCACAAAGCAAAACGCAGTAGGATTGCCAGCTGCCGCGCCCCACTCTTCCGCGCAGCTGATGCAGCTGCGACAGGCCGAACCGTTCCGCGTTTTCGATCACCATCACGCTGGCGTTGGGAACATCCACGCCGACCTCGATTACCGTGGTTGAAACCAGCGCGTCAATTTCGCCTTTTACAAACTGTGCCATAATCATTTCTTTTTCCGCGCTTTTCATGCGCCCGTGCAGCGCCGCGATCCGTTTTTTTCGGTAAACGCCGTGCTTTAGTTTTTCAAGGTAGCTATCCACTGCATTTGCCTCTATAACCTCCGATTCCTCAATCAAGGGACAGATAAAATATGCCTGTCGTCCGGCGTCCAGCTGCGCAAGCACAAATTCGTCCATTTTCGCACGCTTCTCTTCCGAAATGGCGATGGTTTTGATCTTTTTTCTGCCTGCCGGAAGCTCATCAATGATGGAAACATCCAAATCTCCGTAAAGGATCAGAGACAGTGTGCGCGGAATCGGCGTTGCCGTCATCACAAGAGTGTGAACCTGACTGCTTTTCCCCGAAAGCGCCGTCCGCTGCCGAACACCAAACCGATGCTGCTCATCCGTAATGGCAAGACCCAGACGGTAAAACTTGACCCCCTCGGTAATCAGCGCGTGGGTGCCGAGGATCACATCGGCCGTGCCGTCGGCGATCTTATTTAAATTCTCTCTCCGCTCCGCCGCCTTTTGTCCGCCGCTTAAATAGGCGACCGTGATCGAAAAAGGCGCAAAAAGCTTTGACAAGTTTTCATAGTGCTGCTTTGCCAGGATTTCTGTCGGCGCCATCATGACCGCCTGATACCCGTTTCGCGCTGCGGCAAACATAGCGCATGCCGCAACCATGGTTTTACCGGAGCCGACATCGCCCTGCACCAGCCGATTCATCGGAATATCGCGCCTTAAATCGGCGCAGATTTCGTTGATGACCCGCTTTTGTGCGTTCGTCAGTGTAAACGGCAGCCCCTTGGCAAAATCCGCAATACATTTTACATCTGCAAAAACAGGCGCCGTGCCGCATTTACGCTGCCTTTTTGCCATAGCGATTCCGATTTGCAGGATAAAAAATTCTTCAAAGGCAAAGCGCTGCCTTGCCGTTTCAAACGCATCCATGCTGTCGGGTTGGTGAATCTGAAGGATGGCCTGCTGCACCGGCGGAAATCCAAATTGCTTTCGTACCGGCTGCGGCAGAATTTCCGGGATGGGATCTTCCAAGACCGAGAGCGCATTGCCGATCGCGTCCCGGATATTACGCTGCGTCAGCCCTGTCGTACAGGGATAAATCGGCATAATCTTCCCGGTGGTGCCGCCGGCACGCGCCGCGCTCTCTGTTACGGGGTTTACCATCTCCGGCATCATGCCGCGAAAGGAAACCTTTCCAAAGAGGACAACCTCCTCGTTTTCGCGCAGCATTTTCTCGATATAAGGGGCGTTGAACCAGGTCACGGACAAAACACCGCTGCCGTCCGACATCCGAACCTGGGTCACGCGCGCGCCGTTTCTGGCACGGAAGGAGCGGATTCCGCTCACCGGGCTGACGCGGACACAGGCGGTATCACCCTCCGACAGTTCACTGACCGCGCGGACATCGGTGCGATCCTCATACGCGCGCGGGAAGTGAAAAATCAAATCCTCGACAGAAAACACACCGAGCTTATGAAACAGCTCGGCGCGTTTTTCTCCGATTCCTTTTACAAACTGAATACGATCGGTTCGTTTCATACTTATTCCACCGCGATAAAGTAGTAGTAGACCGGCTGTCCCCCATAAATCAGGGAAACATCCAGATATTCATAATGCTTTTTCAGCTCCTGCTCCAAATCCTCTGCCTGTGCCTTCTCGATGCCGTCCCCGTAATAAAGGGTAATCACGCCGGCATCATCATGAATCATTTGATGCACCACTTCTTTTGCAACCGTGTTGATATCCTTGCCGGTACAGAGAATCTCGCTTCCGCGCATGCCCAAAATATCGTTTTTGCGGATTTTTACGCCGTCCACGGTTGAGTTTCTGGCCGCAAAGGTGACCTGACCGCACTGCACCGTCTCCATCATTTCCTGCATGGCCGCAAAATTATCCTCCGCGGTCTGATCGGCGTCAAACGCCAGTGCCGCCGAGATTCCCTGCGGAATGTTACGGCTCGGAATCACAATTACCTTTTGATCGGCGAGGGATTCCACCTGCTGCGCCGCAAGAATGATGTTTTTGTTGTTCGGCAAAATAAATACCACATCTGCCGCGATTTCCTGTACGGCGTTTAAAAGATCCTGGGTGCTGGGGTTCATGGTCTGTCCGCCCTCGACGATCACGTCCACACCGATGCTCTCAAAGACTTTCGTCAGCCCGTCTCCGGCCGAGACAGCGACCATTCCGTATTTTTTCCTGTGTTCCACCGGCGAATCCTCCTTACGGATGATTTCCTCATGCTGGAACTTCATATTATCGATTTTCAAATTCGTCAGTTCGCCGAGCTTTAACGCCTGCTCGATCACAAAGCCGGGGTGATTGGTATGGATATGCACCTTGACGATTTCATCTTCATCAATGACAAGCATACAATCCCCTTTGGATCGGATTGCCGCCTTAAACTGGGTAGCCTGGCGCTCCGGGCTTTTATGAATCAAAAATTCGGTACAGTAGTGGAACTTAATATCCTCAGTCTCAAGCGCCACATCACGCTTTACCGTGACCGGCTGCGCCGCCTCGGCCGCATCGTCGAGCGATACCGGCTTTCCGCAAAGCGCAAGGTATGCGCCCTCAAGCAGTGTCACTACGCCCTTGCCGCCGGCGTCAACAACACCGGCCTCTTTCAATACGGGCAAGATTTCCGGCGTTCTTTGAAGGCTCTCATTGGCGGCGTCCAAAATCGCCTTGATAAACTTCACCGGCTTTTTTTGCTTTGCCGCAGCGCCTTCGGCATATTCCGCCATCTCGCGGACAACCGTCAAAATCGTACCCTCGGTCGGTTTCATCACGGCGCGGTACGCCGTGTCGCGGCTCATCTGCGCCGCCTGCTTAATCTCTTCAATGCCGATGCTCTCCGCACCGTGCACCGCGCCGGCCAGTCCGCGCAGAATCTGTGACAGAATTACGCCGGAATTTCCTCTGGCGTTGCGCAGCGATGACTTTGCCAAAATGTCGATCAGCTCGCCGGCCGGCGTGTTCTCATCCGCCCGAAGCGTCTCTGCCGCAGCCGCGCCGAAGGTCATACTCATATTGGTTCCCGTATCTCCGTCCGGAACGGGAAAAATATTCAGGTCATTGATCTGTTTTTTATGGTTTTGCAAATGATTGGATGCGGACGCAATCATTTGACGTATCATTTCGTTTTGCAGTACTTCCACGTTGGTTCCTCCTCCTTGTCAGCGACGCCGTCCTCAGTGAACCCGAAGGCTCTCGACATTGACCGTTACGCTGCCGACTTCAAGACCTGTCATTTCTTCAATCTGGTATTTTACATTGCTTTTGATGATGCCGCCCACCGCGCCGATGTTCACGCCGTATTCCATGATTACAAAGAGCGCAACATCAACCACGTTTTCCGTCACCTTTACTTTAATGCCGCGATCCATGCTTTCCTTTTTCAGCAGTCTCGCGATGCCATCCTTGCTGCTCCGAACCGCCATTCCCACAACGCCGTAGCACTGTGTGGCCGCAAAGCCGGCCAGCTTTGCAATGACCGCGTTGGATATTCTGATCATTCCATATTCATTTTTTACTTCTGCAGACATCTCGCGTTTCCTCCTTCAAATGAATCCATTTACTATTTGTCTCGGCGGCGCGTCTCTGATCCCGTGCATGGCAGGAAAAAAACAAAATCTGCCGGTGCTTTGCATGCATGATCAAAAGATCAAACGCCGATTTTTCTCTCTCATCGTCATAGCTCATCAAAAAGTCGTCCAAAAACAGCGGCTGTGTGCCGTCGCCCATCAAATCGCAAAGCGCAAGCCGCAGGGCAAAATAAATCTGCTCATAGGTTCCGCGGCTTAACGACTCCGCCGTGCAAAGACGGCCGTCCCGATCGGAAAGCCGCATCCGGTATTCTTCCGACACCTTAACGTCCCGGTACTTTCCCTTTGTCAGCACCAAAAGATTTTCATTGACCTTTTCGTTGACAAGCGGCGTAAAATCCGACTTTCGCTTTTGATAAACCTCGGTAAATACCGTCATCGCAAGCTCCGCGGCGCGGTATCGTTTTTCCTCTTCCTCAATTTGTGCCTGAACCTGTAAAAGCTCGGTTTCCGCATCGGCCGGCGTACGCTGTGCGGTATAAACATAGCTGAGCTTTCCCTCAACCGCCTTGATCTCGGTTGCGCAATGCAGCACCGTCTTTTGCAGACGGTCGATATCTTCGTCAAGACAAAGTGCCGCAAGCTCCCGTCCTTGCGCAAAATACGCTTCGGCCTCTTCCATCTCCGTCCGGAGTTTTTCGGCGTCCTCGCCCTCCATCAGGGATGCATAGGTGCTTTTGTAGCTCTCCGCCTCCATCTTCGCCTGTCTGCACTCTTGAAACCCGTTTCGCAGCTCTTCTGCCGTCTTGCAGCCGTACGGCGCAAGCAGCTGTTCCAGCGCGGTGCGCAGGTTCTCTTTTTCTTTCTTTTTTTCCTCTTCCTTGGCGGTGATTTGCTGCAGCAAATCCTCCTGCTCCTTTTCTTTTTTCTTGCCGCTTTGCATCTGATAAAATCCGACCGCAGACGCAAAAATGCCCGCCGCGCCGCACACCGCGGTCAAAGCGACCCAAGCTCTTTGGCGAAGAACCGCAAAGACGAGCGCAAGCAAAATAAGCATCGCGCCGGCAAGCATAAGGCGACCGCTCTTTTGCAAGGCTTTCCTTTGCAGTTCCTTTTGCTGCTTTGCCTGTTCTTTATCATACTCTATTCGATCCGATCGGTCAAGTGTTTCGTATGTTTTTTTTAAGGATTCGGCATGCTGCACGTCCTCCTCCTTAAGATTTTGAAACGTTTGGTACGCCGCACGGCTTTCCGCCTGCTGTGCCAGGTTTTGCATTTTTCCCGCCTGCTGCCACTTTTTAAGCCTTGCGTCCAGCTCCAAAAACCGCTGCTTTTTTTGCTGCAGATCCTGCAATTTTTCAAGTTCGGCCTTTGCGTCCTCCTGTTCTTTCTGTAACTGCAAAAGCCTCTCCTGTTCCGCCTCTCTCTGCCGCATGGCGGAAACCAGGTGATAGCGTTCCCGCAGCAATTCCTCTTTTTTCTGCCAAAGGCGGTCTATGGTACCGGGATTGCTGCGCTTATCCTTGGCCTTTCGCAGTCTTTTTTCCTTTTCGAGATCCGCAAGGACGCGGTCTGCCGAGATATCTTCTTCTCCCGTTTGGATCAGATTGAGAAGTCTTTTGCTGATTTCACCGTCCGCGCCGCCGATGTCGGCACCGCCCTGGCGCAGCCAGAACGTCTTTTCAAAAATCTGCTCCGGCACATGGAAAATCTGTTCGCCAAAGTTTTTTTCATCATATTCCATGAGCTTTTCGCCGGTTGCGGCGTCCATTATCAGCGTCTTATCTCCGGCGGCCGTCTTTCCGAACCGCCGCCATACCGTGATTTCTCTTCCGTCTGCGATGATCTTTAGCGTTCCCTCGGCGTATTTTTGATCCCACGGGATCATACGTTCCCGCTCCTTGACGCCGCGCTCGTCCTTTTTTGATCCCGATACGCCATAGAGCATCACTTTGAAAAACAGCTGTATTGTCGATTTTCCGGCCTCGTTCTCGCCGTAAAGGACGGTAAGACCGTCCGTCAGCTTTTGCGACCAATTTTCAAATTTTCCAAAATGCGTGAGTGTCATCTCCGAAAAATATATCATTCTTTTGATCCTCCGCCCATGGCGCCAAGTCCGATCCGCAGCGCAAGATATCCGATCTCTTTCTCCCCGTCCGGCATTTGCCCGATTCTTTCAAGCATTGCGGCCGCAAAATCGCCGCGCAGCGAATGTTCGCGCACGATATCCCCGATTGTATCGTCCATTGTTGTCTCATTCTTTACGGACAGATAAAATGCGGAATCCTTGCACGATTCCTCCAAAAGATCGGTATTTATCCACGAAAAATCGCCGCTGCCGGTCAGATGTATCTGATAGCAGTCATCCCGGCCGCCGTATTCCTTCATTGCCGCTTGCAGCGCCTCCTCCAGCGCCACGCTGTCCTTCTGCTTTGAAACATCCACCGATACATCCCAAAACCGACGGCGGCAGCAGGAAACCCATCTAAGATTTACACTGCCCTTTTCCGCCGCGCCTTCATAATAGCCGCAGTCTCCCGTTTCATCAAAGCCGCGCCCCTCCGGAATCCCCGGATAGGCATACCACGTATCCTGACACCGCTGCGGCTCACTTCTTCGGTGGATATGACCGAGCGCAATATAATCGGCGCCGGATGATGCGATATCCTGTTTTGTGATCGGATGATATACGCTCTCCGTGCCGGCCGCCGTGACCTCGCCGTGCACAACCACAATGTTACACCATTCGGGCGCAACAGAGAGGTTTTTGAGCATTGAGGTCTCCTGTCGGCTCTCCGAAAAGCTGACCCCGTGGATGCGGGTCTTTAATCCCGGAAAATCAAAATATTCCATTTTTGCAGAAAAAATATGCACGTTCTTGCCCCACGCAATCGTACGGTACGGTGATGTCTCGGTATAAGGGTCGTGATTCCCGGCCGCGATAAAAACTTCGGTATCGGGAATCTCGGAAAATGCGCGCTGCAAGAAAGAGGCGGTTTCCAATGATACAAATTCCCCGTCAAACAAATCGCCGCTGATGAAAAGAAAATCCTTTTTTTCGGCAGCGCGTACAATCGTCTGAAACGTCTGCATCAGTTCTTTGCGGCGGAGCTGCATCTGTTTTTGGGTAAAGCGCGCCGAAAACGGGGTGTCCAAATGAACATCCGCTGTGTGAATAAAGCTTGGCATTCGATCTCCTCCCCGCCGCTGAAATTTCATTCTTATTCTAACAAAATCTGGCTTTGAAGTCAAGAGCTGCCGACCGGCTTTAGGCACAAGAGATGCGGCGATCCGTTCGGATTACCTCCATTTTTGCCTTGAAAACCGATCTGATTTGTGCTATGATAGATGTATGAGGTGATTCATCATGAAAATATCCACCAAAGGCCGCTATGCGCTGCGTATGCTTGTTGACCTTGCGGAGCATCAAAGCGGCGGCTATACCGCACTGAAAGATATCGCAAGCAGGCAGGGCATCTCCAAAAAATATTTGGAACAGATTGTCCCCATGCTCAATAAATCCGGGGTTCTTCTCACCAACCGCGGCTCTCTCGGCGGTTATAAGCTGGCAAAAGCGCCGGATCAATATACCGTGGGCGACATTCTCCGCATTACAGAGGGGAGTCTCGCACCGGTCAGCTGCCTGGAGGAGGGCGCGGACCCCTGCGACCGCAGCGACACCTGTGCGACATATGCCCTCTGGCAGGGGCTTGACCGCGTGATTTCCGAATATTTAGACAGCGTCACGCTGCAGGATTTGCTCGATCAGCAAAGATCCCTGTACGCCAACAATTACAGTATCTGATTCCGTTTGCTTTTTTGCCGCGGCATCCTTTACCGTAAATAAAGCATGTTTCACACTGCCGCAGTGCAATCGCATCTTTCCTCACAGTATACCATAAGCAAAAAGAGAAAGCAACGCCCCGACTGCTTTCTCTTTTAAAATGCACATTGCATTTTTCTTAGTCTTTTTGGAAGTTTTCGGCTGCAAACCAGCTTTCGATTTCTTTTCATCAGTGCGTGACGTGCCGCGCAAGCCATCGCAAACCACTGCGTTCGGACAGGTCTCCTTAATGGCCGAAACGGATGATGTGATTCCGCTGCCGCCGCTGGTACAAAACGGCATGATCGTCTTGCCCGACAAGTCATACGTCTCTAAAAATGTGCGGATCACCTTCGGCATGGTTCCCCACCAGATCGGATATCCGATAAAGACGGTATCATAGCTTTCCATGTTTTCAACCTTGTTTGCAATCGCTGGTCGCGCACTGTCGTCATTTTGTTCTTTATTTGCCCGGCAGTCACTGTTGTTATAGTTTAAATCCTCATCGCTATACGGTACCTCCGGGACGATTTCAAACAAATCCGCACCGGCCGCCTTTGCTACCTTTTCCGCATACTTTTTGGTAACTCCGCTTGCCGAAAAATACGCAACCAACTTTTTACTCATTGTTTGTTCCTCTGTTTCTGATTTTATATTTTAAATAATCAATATTTTCAATTTGTTTTTCTCTTCGGTGAATTTCATCCAGCACGCTGTGCCGTTTTGTATCAAGCAGCGCCATGCACGCATCACATTCTTGGCGATCCTCTAAATGCAGCAGATACCGCACCGCCTCCGATTCCGAAAAGCCGCTCTCGCACAAGGTCATCAGAATACTTATTTTTTCCAAATCCCGTTCATCCCAATGTGCTGCCGCGCCGTTTTGTGGGTTTGTTTTTTCGTACAGGTTCAGCACCGCTTTGGGAATATGGTACTTTTTGCACAATTCCTCTTTCGTCACGCTACCAACCCTTTCCCAAAAAAATATAAGCATCCTTTCGGACACTTATATTCTATCGCAAGTCTTTCTTTATGTCTAATACTTATATCGTATGTTCAGAAATGCCTTTAATGTATTGTTTGGAAAAAGCGATCAAAGCCTCGGCCGCCGCGGAATGAATCTGGTTCTTCTTCCTTACCAGGACAGAGCCAAACGCAAGGCCTGGAGAGAGCGGCAAAAATGTCAAATCATCAAATCGGCTTTCCAAATCGACGGATAGGACGATTCCCATCTTTTTACGCGCCATGATGGCAGCGTTATACAAAAGATCATAAATGGCAAAGACCGTGATGTTTTCATAATCGTCCCCAAACCATTGATAAAGCTCATCGCGTACGATTTTTCGGCGCGGCATCAGCAGCGGATAGCCTGTCAAATCCTTAGGCGTGACAAACGCATTTTTTGAAATCGCAAAATCCTTGTGGGCATAAACGCCCCAAGTCTCCTTTTGCGGCAGGCGGACAAACTCATATTTGCTGATATCCACCGGGTCCGCCAGCAATCCGATATCCAGTGTCCCGGTTTCCAGACGTTCCTTAATTTCGTCAGCATTTCCGCTGTACAGTTTAAAGTGCACGTCAGGATACTGCCTGCCAAAGGCGGCCAGCATGTCGGCAAAATACGAAAAGCTCTGAAACTCTCCGCTGCCGATTTCAATTTCGCCGCTGATCCTTTTGGGCGCAGCAAGCTCCTTTTGCGTCTTTTCGGCAAGACTTACAATTTCACTTGCGCGGCGCTTTAACAGCAGTCCGTCATCGGTCAAAATAATTTTATGATTGCTGCGCTGAAACAACGTAACGCCGAGTTCTTCCTCCAGCTGCATCAGCTGCCGAGACAGCGTCGGCTGCGTCACATGCAAAAGCTTTGCCGCTTTGGTAATGTTTTCCTCACGCGCCGTCATTAAAAAATATTTTAAAACACGCAGTTCCATCTTCGCCGCACCTCGTCTCTCCGCCATCATGCGTCATTCGTTATATGCATGATACCATACAAGAAATGCCCTGTCAACCTATTGCCAACCGATGTCGGTACTCGATATAATTTTTCGACGCGGTTACCCGATGCGGTTTTCCGTTGAGGTTTCCAATCTGCTTAATGTTTTCCGTTTAATGCAAAAAGGCCGCGGTTAGTCTATACTAACCGCGGCCTAAAAAAATTTAATTCACCGATGCAAAATAATCCGTGAGCGCCTCGTTTAAGGCACAGGCGCTGGAAGAATTGCAATGCAGCAAGCACGCTCCCGACTTTTCTGCCTGACAGGATGCGGCGTTACGCATCTTATGCGCTACAGTCCCGGTAAAAATCACGATCAAATCCGGCGATCCGATTTGGTTTTTAAAGTCTGCCGGACATTGCGTAAACACCTTGCATTTGCAGCCGTGCTTTTTGCAGATCTCTTTATACCGACAGTGCATACGGTCGTGACCGCCTACAATGACTACACTCATTTTTGCCTCCTTATTCCGTCATTTTTCGCTTGTTTTGTCATTTTTTATCGGCGCGGTGACAGGTTCCGTGGAGCGCGCAATGCGCACAGCCCGCCCCGCACGAGGATTTTCCGGCCTTTTTATTTTTTAAGGTCGTCCTTACGATCATAAAAATGACAACCGCTAAAACAATCCCTACCAAAATGGTTCCCGCATTTTGTAACAGCCATGACATAGGAAAAACCTCCTTTTGTAATTTCATTTTGGGGCTGCAAAAACGAATTTTGCAGCCCCGTCATTGATACTTTTATACCTTAACCTTTGCAGTCAGGGTATTTGCCTCTTTATAGGGCTTAAACAGCATATAGAGCATGAAAGCAAGAACAAGCAGTGCAAAAATCAGACCAACGATGTGCACATTACCCGTAAAGAGTGCGCCGAACTGGTTCACCATCAATGCGATTGCATATGCAAATACGCACTGATATCCAATTGCAAACCAAGTCCATTTTGCATTGTTCATCTCACGCTTGATTGCGCCGATTGCCGCAAAGCACGGTGCGCAAAGCAGGTTGAATACCAGGAAGGAATATCCGGTAATACGGGTAAACTCTCCGGCGAGGTTTCCGTATACCGTACCGCTGCCGCCGTACAAAATACCCATCGTACCCACGATGTTCTCCTTTGCGACAAGACCGGTAATCGATGCAACCGCAGCCTGCCAGTTGCCCCAGCCGAGCGGTGTAAACAGCCATGCAATGGCGTTACCGATGGCAGCTAAGATACTGGAGTCAATCTGATCTTCTTCCAGCATGCAGAACTGACCGTCCACAAAACCAAAGTAGGTGGTAAACCAAACGATAATCGTGGAGAGCAAGATGATGGTACCGGCCTTTTTGATAAAGGACCAGCCGCGCTCCCACATCGACCGCAGCACGTTGAGCAGCGTCGGCATGTGGTATGCCGGAAGCTCCATAACAAACGGCGCCGGATCGCCGGCAAACATCTTTGTCTTTTTCAAAATGATACCCGATACAATGATTGCGGCCATACCAACGAAGTAAGCGGAGGTTGCAACCCAAGCCGAACCGCTGAAGATTGCACCGGCGATCATTGCGATAAACGGTACCTTTGCACCGCACGGGATAAACGTGGTCGTCATAATGGTCATCTTACGGTCACGGTCATTCTCTATCGTTCGGGATGCCATAATACCGGGCACACCGCAGCCGCTTCCGATCAGCATCGGAATAAAGGATTTACCGGAAAGGCCGAACTTTCTGAACACACGGTCCAGTACAAACGCGATACGTGCCATGTAACCGCAAGCCTCTAAGAAAGCAAGTAACAGGAACAGTACCAGCATCTGCGGCACAAATCCGAGTACCGCACCGACACCGGCAACGATACCGTCTAAGATCAGACCCTTGAGCCAATCTGCACAGTTGATCGCGTCAAGACCGTTTTCTACCAGAACCGGAACGCCCGGAACCCATACGCCGTATTCCGCAGGATCCGGCTCTGCAAAGCCGTTTTCTTCAAAATAAGCAACTGCATCCAGATAGGTCATGGGAACGGTTTCTTCCTCATCCGCGCCGTCCGGGATCGCATCATAATATACGGTCATCTCGCCGGTTGCCAATGTCTCTTCGTCCTCAACCTCAATGGTTGCGCTATCGCTGTCCGGCGTAACTTCCTTCATTTCAGCGAGCGCCTCATCCGTATCCAGTTCTTCATCTGTTACGTCAATATCTGCAAACGCGCTGATCGCGTCTGCTGCCGCAGCGTAGTCGTCTGCCGCCTCACTGTACGCCGCAGAGCCGATGCCAAACAGGTGCCATCCATCGCCAAAGAGTCCGTCGTTTGCCCAATCCGTTGCAGCGGAACCGACCGAAACCATGGATATGTAGTACACCAAGAACATCACAACGGCAAAAATCGGCAAACCGAGCCAACGGTTGGTAACTACCTTATCGATTTTGTCTGAGCTGGAGAGCTTACCGGCATTCTTCTTTTTATAGCTGCCCTTCATCAGCTGCGCAATATAAACATAGCGCTCGTTGGTGATGATACTCTCGGCATCGTCATCAAGCTCATCTTCCGCCGCGCGGATGTCATCCTCAATATGCCCCAGGGTATTCTGCGGAATACCAAGCTGATCGATCACCTTTTGATCTCTCTCAAAAATCTTGATGGCATACCAACGCTGCTGTTCTTCCGGCAGGTCGTGCAGAACCGCCTCCTCAATGTGTGCGATTGCATGTTCTACCGCGCCGGAGAAGGTGTGCATCGGAACCGTCTTGGCGTTTTTCGCCGCGTCAATTGCAGCCTCGGCAGCCTCCATAACGCCGGTGCCTTTTAATGCAGAAATCTCTACAATCTTGCAGCCCAGCTCACGGGACAGTTCCTTTACATTGATTTTATCGCCGTTTTTCTGGACAACATCCATCATGTTGATGGCAATGACAACCGGAATCCCCAGCTCGGTCAGCTGCGTTGTCAGATACAGGTTTCTCTCAAGGTTCGTACCGTCTACAATATTTAAAATTGCATCCGGCCGTTCACCGACCAAATAATTTCTTGCTACAACTTCTTCCAACGTATACGGCGACAGAGAATAAATACCGGGAAGGTCCGTAATGGTGACACCATCATGACGCTTGAGCTTACCTTCCTTTTTCTCGACCGTAACACCCGGCCAGTTTCCGACAAACTGATTTGCGCCGGTCAGCGCATTAAACAATGTCGTTTTACCGCAGTTTGGGTTGCCCGCAAGGGCGATCCGTACATTCATGACTTTTTTCTCCTTCCTACTCTACTTCAATCATTTCAGCGTCTGCCTTACGCAAAGACAGCTCATAGCCCCGAACGGTAACCTCTACCGGGTCTCCCAGCGGTGCAACCTTGCGGATATGTACTTCTACGCCTTTGGTAATGCCCATATCCATAATCCGCCGCTTTACCGCACCTTCACCGTGCAGTTTCACAACCTTTGCTGTCTGGCCAACCTTGACCTCCTTTAATGTCTTCATTGCATTCCCTCCTTACTTGACGGGTTTCCCCGTTTAAATCATTATTTTTTGCGCCATTTCCCGGCTGATTGCAACTCTGGTCTCTTTGACATTGACAATCACGTTGCCGCCAAGCTGGCTGATAATCTTCACACTGCCGCCGACTACAAAGCCCAAATTCTCCAGATGCTTTTTAACCTCCGGCTTACCGCCGATTCTTTTAATGATGTTTTCCTCGCCGATTTCGGCAAGCGATAAAGGCATCATACGCTACCCTCTTTCCGCTTTCTTTTATTTTGGCTGAAAGCATTTGGTTAGTATCACCTAACCTCCAACGGTTAGTTTAGCACAACTAACTTTCTTTGTCAATACTTTATGGATAAAAAATTCGCCTTTTTTACAAAAATTTTGACTGCTTAAAATTTTATTTGATGCCTATAAATTTTATTTTGACAATTTCGGTGAGGTATGATATGATAGACGCACGATCGTTTGAAAGGAGGGGTTTTATGAAAATTCAGGAATCGGCCGAAAATTACCTGGAGGCAATTTTAATCCTGCGCGGAAAACACGGCTGCGTCCGCAGCATCGATGTCGCCAATTACCTTAATTTTACCAAGCCCAGCGTCTCTGTTGCCATGAAATCCTTCCGCGAGGACGGCTACGTCACGGTTGACCGCGAGGGGAATATTACCTTAACCGAAAAGGGACTTTCCATTGCCGAAAAAATCTATGAACGGCACCGTCTGATTGCAAAAATGCTGATGGCGCTCGGCGTGGACGAAAAAACCGCTTACGAGGACAGCTGCAAGCTCGAACACGACATCAGCGATGAAAGCTTTGAAAAGTTGAAGCATTATCTTCAAAAACAAGAGAAATAAGCCAAGATTTCTTCTTCTCTTTCCAAAAAAAATTTTTATACACAGTCATTATATCCAAACATACCCCCGGCAGTTGCCGGGGTTTTTTGCATTTATACAAAATTAAATTTGGGCAATTGACACCACCTTTTTTGTGTGTTAAAATCAAACACGTTCGGAGGGAAAGGTCGAATTCCCTCAAAATTTAGCGGGAAAGTTAGACCAGGCTAACCGCTTAGGAATATGGAGGTCAAAGGAATGACAAATTTTGAACAATGGCACGGCTTTCAAGGGGTAAAATGGCGCGATGACATCGACACACGCGATTTTATTCAGGATAACTACATCCCTTATGATGGCGACGAGACATTTTTGGAAGGACCGACCGAAGCGACCGATAAGCTTTGGGGAAAGCTACAGGAACTGCAGAAAGAAGAGCGCGCCAAGGGCGGCGTATTGGATATGGACACCAAGATTGTAACCGGTATTACGGCACACAAGCCTGGCTATATTGACGATAACATGAAGGATTTGGAGCAGATTGTCGGTCTGCAGACGGACAAGCCCTTAAAGCGTGCGTTTATGCCTTTCGGCGGCATTAAGATGGCTGAAGAGGCTTGCAGCACCTACGGTTATGAGCCGGATCCTGAGCTTCATAAAATATTTACACAGTATCACAAGACCCACAACCAGGGCGTTTATGACGCTTATACGCCGGAAATGCGTCTGGTTCGTAAGAACAAGATCATCACCGGTCTGCCGGACACCTATGGCCGCGGCCGTATCGTCGGGGACTACCGCCGTGTAGCACTTTACGGTATTGATTATCTGATTGAAAAGAAAAAGCTGGACTATGCAAACTGCGAAAGTGAATCCATGTTTGAAGAAGAAATTCGTCAGCGTGAAGAAATCACCATGCAGATCAATGCATTAAAAGAAATGAAGGTAATGGCTGAATCCTACGGCTATGACATCTCCAAGCCGGCAGCAAACGCCAAAGAGGCTTGCCAGTGGTTATACTTCGGATACCTGGCAGCCATCAAAACACAGAACGGCGCCGCAATGAGCGTTGGCCGTGTATCGACCTTCCTGGATATCTACATTCAGCGTGACTTAAACGAAGGCACTCTGACCGAAAAAGAAGCACAGGAACTGATCGACCACATGGTTATGAAGTTCCGTATGGTTAAGTTTGCCCGGATTCCTTCCTATAATGAACTGTTCTCCGGCGACCCGGTATGGGCAACCTTAAACGTCGGCGGTAAAGGCGTAGACGGCCGCAGCATGGTAACCAAGAACGACTACCGTTTCCTGCACACCTTAGAAAACATGGGCCCGTCTCCGGAGCCGAACCTGACCGTACTCTACTCGGAAGACCTGCCGGAATCCTTTAAGCGCTATGCGGCTGCTATTTCGGTACGTACCAGCTCGATCCAGTATGAGAGCGACGACGTTATGCGCCCGGTATGGGGTGACGACTATGCGATCTGCTGCTGCGTATCCGCAACACAGACCGGTAAAGAAATGCAGTTCTTCGGCGCAAGAGCAAACCTTGCAAAGTGCCTGCTTTACGCAATCAACGGCGGCAGAGACGCCAAGACCAAGATGCAGGTTGGCCCCGAATACCCGGCAATTACTTCCGAGTATCTGGACTATGACGAAGTCCTCAGAAAGTACGACAAGATGATGGAATGGCTGGCAAGAGTTTATGTTCGTACCTTGAACGTCATCCACTATATGCACGATAAATACTACTATGAGGCAGCCGAGATGGCACTCATCGACACCGATGTCCGCCGTACCTTTGCGACCGGTATCGCCGGTTTCTCCCACGTGGTTGACTCTCTGTCCGCCATTAAGTATGCCAAGGTTCGCGTTATTCGTGACGAGGACGGCATCGCACAGGATTTTGAAACCACCGGCGAGTTCCCGCGTTACGGCAACGATGATGACCGTGCAGACGATATCGCAGTATGGCTGCTCAAGACCTTTATGGGCAAGATCAAAAAGTGCCACACCTACCGCGATTCTGAGCCGACCACCTCGATTCTGACCATTACCTCTAACGTGGTATACGGTAAGGCTACGGCTTCCCTGCCGGACGGCAGAAAGGCCGGCGAACCGCTGTCTCCGGGTGCAAACCCCTCCTACGGCGCAGAGCAAAACGGTCTTTTGGCATCGCTGAACTCGGTTGCAAAGCTCCCGTACGAATATGCGCTTGACGGTATCTCCAATACGCAGACCATCAACCCGGACGCTTTGGGTCATGATGAAAAGGAACAGGTGGACAACCTGGTTCGCGTTCTGGACGGTTACTTCAGCGGCGGCGCGCATCACCTCAATGTCAACGTATTTGGCAAAGAAAAGCTGATCGACGCTATGGAGCATCCGGAAAAGGAAGAATACGCAAACTTTACCATCCGTGTTTCCGGCTACGCTGTAAAGTTCATCGACCTGACCCGCGAGCAGCAGCTTGATGTTATCGCAAGAACCTGCCACACTTCTTTATAAGCCGTTATGACAGGATATATTCATTCGACAGAAAGTTTTGGCGCGGCTGACGGCCCCGGCGTAAGATTTTTGATCTTTATGCAGGGGTGCCGGCTGCGCTGCCGGTACTGTCACAACCCGGACACCTGGAAAACCAACGGCGGCACCGCCGTCACCGCAGACGAGATTTTAAAAAAAGCGCTGCGTTTTCGGAATTATTGGAAGGACGGCGGCGGTATCACCGTCAGCGGCGGCGAACCGCTTCTGCAGATTGCGTTTGTCACCGAGCTTTTTCAAAAAGCCAAGGCAGAGGGCATTCATACCACCATTGACACCGCCGGGAATCCCTTTACCAGGGAGGAGCCGTTTTTCTCACAGTTTCGGGAATTGATGCAGTATACGGATTTGCTGCTTTTGGATATCAAAGAGATGAATCCGCGCCGTCACGAGGATTTGACCGGCGCAGATAACCGCAACATTTTGGATATGGCGGCTTATCTTGCAGAGATTCAAAAACCGGTTTGGATTCGCCATGTTCTGGTTCCCGGTCACACCGACTTTGACGAGGATTTGGACGCCATCGGCGCGTTGGTTGACACGCTGCCCAATGTGGAGCGCGTCGAGGTTTTACCTTATCATACCTTAGGGAAATTCAAATGGGAAAACCTTAAGATTCCTTATTCGTTAGAGGATGTAAATCCACCAACGGCGGCGCAGATCGAGAACGCAAAAAAACGGATTCACGCCGGAATCCGCAAAAAAGACTAAACCTCAAGGGATCGCAAACGCGATCCCTTCTTTATTTTTCCACCATGGCACGAATCGAGATCGCATATTCCGTCGGGGTCATGCCGGTTGTCTTTTTAAACTGCCTGGAAAAATAGTGAATATTCGCATATCCCAGCATCTCCGCAATCTGCGTGATGTTATAATTCGCCTCGCGCAGATATTTTTTTGCCACCTCTGTTTTCATGCGGATAAAATAAGCGATGGCGCCCATATGAAACTCCTTTTGAAACAAATGGTTGATCATGGTTTTATTGGTTCCGCTGTACGCCATCAGCTCGGACAGGGTGATGTGACCGTTTACCTTTTCGCGCATGTAGCCAAGCAACAAATTCAGTGTTGCGTCAGACTGATGCAGATAAGGCAGTCCGTGCTGCCGGCTCAGCGGACTGCTGCGCAAAAACGAAATCAAAAGCTCGCACAAATAAATACGCAGCAGCTGCTCTGCCGCGATCGGCGACTGATTCCGCCGTACCAGACGATGCGTATACGGATCGTCCAGCGGCGTTGCAAAGGCATCGGCATATTCTGCAATAATTTTTGAAATCAGGTGTTTTTGTTCCTGCCCTACGGTCAGAATCTTATCTTCAAAGAACTGCATTGCCGCATCGTCACATTCAAAGCTCACAATGGCAATATTGGATGCCGTAACGCCGTCGGCACAATGGCGATGCCATTCGTTGGGCTTATGAAAAATGATGTTTCCCTGGCTCAGCTTTAAGGAACGGTCGCCGGCAACAACCGCAATATCCCCTTTGTCAACATAAACAAACTCCCAAAAATCGTGGCTCTCGCCCGGAAAAAAATATCGATTGGAAAATTCAAAATAATGTACCGTATACAGCTTTTTAATCGTGAGCACATCATTTAATCTGGTACCGACAAAATCCGCCATCGCCATCACCGCCCTCTTTTTATGCCCCGTTTCATCTGAAACTGTGTTTGTCTCATTCCTTTATGCTTATCATACAGGAAAGCACGGCATTTTGCAACATTTTTTCAGGAAATTCCGCGATTTTCCTTGCAAAACCTAAGAAAAGGGTGTATAATATCGTAAATTTTATTGGTTTGGGGAAATTTAACATGACCGAGGGAAAGCTAACAAAACAAATATTCTTTTTCAGCCTGCCGCTGATTGTGTCCAATTTGCTGCAGGTCTTATTTAATATGTCCGACATCGCGGTGCTGGGTCAGTTCTCCGGCTCTAAGGCGCTCGGTTCGGTCGGTTCCACCGTTACGCTGGTTGCCATCTTTATCGGCTTTTTAATGGGAATGGGCAGCGGCGTCAACGTGCTTTGCGCCCGCTTTATCGGCGCCAAAGACCGGGACGCATTAAAAAAATCCGTGCACACCTCTCTTTTGGTATGCGTGATCTCCGGCATTTTTATTATGCTGGCAGGGCTTGCCCTGTGCGATAAGCTATTGCTGATGCTCGGCACCAAGGAAGAACTGATCGATGGCGCATCGCTCTATCTTCACATCTATTTTTGGGGGATGCCGGCCATGGCGATTTATAACTTTGGCAACGGTCTGCTTTCCGCAGCCGGCGATACCAAACGGCCGCTCTACTACCTCCTTTTCGCCGGCGTCTTAAATATTGTACTGAATCTGTTTTTTGTCGTGGTGCTTAAGCTCCACGTCAGCGGCGTTGCCTATGCGACTGTAATTTCGCAGTACTGTTCTGCCATTTTAGTCTTACGGTTCTTATTCTGCTGCAAGGAGGATTATAAGCTCTCCCTCTCCTCTCTCCGCCTGTATCGCGGCTTTTGGGAAAGGGTGCTGTCCCTCGGCGTTCCGTCCGGAATCCAAAACGCCATCTTTCAGATTGCCAATCTGTTTATCCAGGGGGCGGTCAACACCTTTCCCGCCGTTGTGGTGGAGGGGAACGCCGCGGCCGCCAATGCCGATGCCCTGGTCTACGATGTCATGGCGGCGTTTTACGTGGCGTGTGCCAGCTTTATGAGTCAAAATTTAGGGGCAAACAAACGAGATCGCGTCACCAAGAGTTATTTTATCACCCTTGCCTACTCCTTTGGCATTGCGGCGGTGATGGGCGGCCTTTTGGTTCTTTTCGGCAGAGAGTTTTTGTCTGTATTCACCAGGGATGTCGATGTTATGAAAGAAGGGCTCTACCGTTTAAAAATCATGGGGCTGTCTTACGCGGTGTCCGCCTTTATGGACTGCACCATTGCCGCCTCGCGCGGCATCGGAAAGACCATCATTCCCACCGCCATTGTGATTTTAGGTTCTTGCGTGTTCCGCATCATTTGGGTATTTACCGTCTTTGCGCACTTTAAGACCATTACCTCGCTTTATCTGCTCTACGTTTTTTCGTGGGGCATTACGGCCGCAGCGGAAATCCTTTATTTTGCAGTCTGCTACCGAAAGCTCGGCCGAAAACCAATACAACAGGAAGGAGTTGTCTGATATGAAAACATCAACCATTCAAATTCGTCCGGCAACCGTAAAAGACACAGCTGCGCTGCTGGATATTTATGCGTATTATGTAGAAAACACCGCCATTACCTTTGAATATGAGGTGCCGTCCCTTGCGGAATTTCAGGAGCGCATAGAGCACACGCTCATGCGATACCCGTATTTGGTTGCAACCGACCACGGAGAGATTTTGGGGTATGCCTACGCCGGCGCATTCCACGTCAGAGCCGCCTACGCACGCGCGGCGGAGATGACCGTCTATGTAAGACACGACTGCAAAAAGTCCGGCATCGGCAAAGCGCTTTATGAGGCGCTGACCCACTGTCTTACCATGCAAAATGTATGTAATCTCTATGCCTGTATCGCAAAACCGGCACAGAACAATGACCCTTATCTAAACGACAACAGCATCGGATTTCACACACACATGGGGTACGAGATCGTCGGCACCTTTCACCAATGCGGCTACAAGTTTCAGCGTTGGTATCACATGGTCTGGATGGAAAAACAGATTCTGCCGCACGGCGAAAATCCGCCGCCCTTCCTCCCCTATCCCAATGTTTCGTCCGCATCGGACAAGGTCTGAACCCATGTTAAAAAAATGTCTCTGCCGCATGGCAGCAGGCGTTTTTTTTTGCATTTTTCAAGATTAACCTGATGTTAGCAATCCGAACTCGCCTCAATCGGCGTAATTTCGGAATATTTTGATTTGTCGTCTTTGCCGGGCGCCAACCCTCCTGCATCCTCCGCACCAAAATCTTCTCAAAATTCCATCCGATTTCGGTCATGGAATTTTAAGAGTGGGGATTTTCGTTCAAACAAGGCAAAATTGGAGGTAATCCTAACGGATTGCCGAGTATTTTAACACCGTTTGGGCGGAAATCCACCTCTTAAAATCGGATTCGGATTGCTAATATCAGGTTATCTTCGTTTTAATCTTCGATCTAATACGCAAATTTAATGTTCCAAAAGCCGACATTCTTCCTCTGTCAGCACACGGATCTCGCCCGGCTGCAGCGCAGGGTCTAAACACAGGCGGTTCATACGGATGCGCTTTAGGTAGATAACCTCTTTCCCAACCGCCTGAAACATTCGCTTGACCTGGTGGAATTTTCCCTCCGTGATGGTGATGTGCACCTTGGATACCGCGTCGGCGCTTAAAATCACAAGCTCACCCGGCTTGGTATGATATCCGTCATCTAAGGTGACGCCCTTTAAAAACGCCGCCGCATCCTCCTCCGTCACACGGCCGCGCACCTCTGCATAATAGGTCTTTGGCACATGCTTTGACGGGCTGAGCAGACGGTGCGAAAGCTGACCGTCATTGGTTAAAAGGCAAAGCCCTTCGGTGTCCCGATCCAGTCTGCCGACCGGGCTTGGCGCAAAATGCCGGTATTCCTCCGGCACAAGATCCAAAACCGTGGGCAGCTTTGCATCCCACGTAGCCGAGATATAGCCGGCCGGCTTGTTGAGCATCAAATAGATAAATTTTCGATAGCTGAGCCTTTGGCCGCACCAAAAAACCTCCGCCGCCTCCGGGTTAATCTGCGATTCCGGCTTTGGCGCCGCCAATCCCGAAACGCGCACCGCGCCGGCTCGAATCTGCTTTTTTATCTCGCTGCGGCTGCCAACGCCGCAGTCCGCCAAATATTTATCCAGTCGCATCTTTCACCTCATATTTTCCGCAAACAGTGCATAGGCATAATAAAAGAAAAAACTTTTTTTGCATCAGGAAACGGGGGAACGCTCTATGTCTGCCAGACGCAGCCGAAAGGCACTTTTGATCCCATTGGCCGCGGCCGCAGTGCTCATCGGCATCATTTTTTTGTTCTTCAGCACTGACTCCGGCATCAATGAAAAAAATCTGGCGCTGATCCGTTCCTACGGCTGGGAAGTCCGGGAAAAACCGGAAGAAATCATCCGCCTGACCATTCCTGAGGAATTTGATGTTGTCTGCCAAACCTATGACGCCATTGCAAAAGCCGCCGGCTTTGACTTTGCGGCGCACAAGGGCGCACACGCCACGCGGTATGCCTATCTTGTCCTAAACCACAAGGATTCCGCCACGGCACAGATCCGCGCCGATGTCTTTGTCACCAAGGATGGCATCATCGCGGCGGACATCTGCTCCCTCTCCGCCGGCGGATTTTTGCAGCCGATCTGCGATATCTCCGGGCAAATCCCGGCGGCCGCCTCGCATTCTTCTTATCCCGACTAGTATACCACACTTCCGTCAGAAATACCATAGTTTTTTCAATTTTTTGTAAAACGCGCATAAAATTTACGGGCAATAAAAAAGCCGCGCGCGGATAAGGCTGCATGGCCTCGTCCGGCGGCGGCTTTTTTATTACCCGTATTCTCTCTATTTTGCTTTGGGGTACTCGTTACAGAGCAGGTACAGCGGCGCCGCGTCCTCCTCAATTTCGGGAAAGCGCCCCTGCTTTTCATAAAACCGGTTATCGGCATTGTCGTCATTGACCTGCGATACCTCGCCGAGCAAAATCTTTCCGCTGCCCTCTTCACCCCAGAAGGAGTGATACATACCGCAGTAAATAGAGATGCTCTGCCCCGGCGTCAGGCGCAGAATCTCACCGGCCGGCACGGTAAAGTGATGTCCGTCCGACATGATTTTTACCGGCGTGTCGGCAAAGCCGCCGTTTCCGTCATCGTTATAAACCTGCACCAAAAGGTTGCCGCCGCCGCGGTTGATGATGTCCTCCATCTTCTTCCAATGAAAATGGAACGGCGTCACCTGCCCCTCTTCCACAATCAGATATTTTTCGGCATAGGGCTTGGTATAGCGGTCATCATACAGGTTTCCGTTGCGCATGGTAAAGAGCAGCAGCCCCTTTTTCAAAAAATCACCGCCGCCAAAGTCAGTGATGTCCCATCCCAGCATATTATCCCGGATTTCGTCCCAGGCGCTGTCCTTTTTTGCCCATTCCTCCGGCGTAAAATATGCAAACGGCGGCAGCTTTATCTGCATGCTTTGCATAAAATCCACGGCGTCTTTTAAAAGAGCATTGATTTTTGAACGTTTCATCGCATTTTCCTCCTATTCCAGTCCTGCAAAGACGGTCATTGCCTTTTTTACATCGGCTTTCATGGCCTTTTCTGCCGCGACGGCAATATCGTGGAAGAACCGGCGATCCTCCATATCGGCAACGCCCTGTCCGCCGGCCTTTGCCATATAGGTATAATAGTTAATCTTGCGCACACCAAGCTGAATCAGCTTTTTATAGTCCTCGGCGCACACGCCGCTGCCGCCGTGCATTACGATCGGCACGTCAATCATCGACCGAATGGTCTTGACCCGATCAAAATCCAGCTTCGGCTCAGTCAGATACAGACCGTGCACCGTCCCGAACGAGCAGGCCAGCGCGTCAATTCCGGTATCCTCCACAAACTTTTTCGCCATATCGGGATCGGTGTAGATGCTCTCGCTGCCGCCGTTTCCGCTCTCTCCGGCGCCCATGCTGCCGATTTCCGCCTCGACACTGGCGCCGTACTGGTCGGCAACCGCGCGGATGATCTGCGTATTGGCGCAGTTGCGGTCATAATCTAAGGCAGACCCGTCATACATCACCGAGGTAAAGCCCAGCTCTAAGGCGCGGTTTAAATACCCCAGCGAGGTGCCGTGGTCTAAGTGCAGACACACGGGAACCGAGGCACGCTCAGCGAGCAGCTGCATAATAGGCGCCATGGTTTCCATCTTGCAAAGTCCCATTTCCTCATGAACCTGGGCATGCATCAAAATGACCGGCTGATTCAATTCCTCCGCCGCGCCCAAAATCGCCTGGATGCTTTCCAGATTCACCGCGTTAAATGCGCCGATGGCGCAGCCGTTTGCCTCTGCATACTGCATCACTTCGTTTAATGTTACAATCATTGTTCTTCCTCCTTTATGTTATGAACCAGCGGTCTTACCGCCTGATATAATCCCCGGTATTTTTGATACATGATTTCATAGCGCTCTGCCGCGGCGGCGTTTGGATAAAACGTCTCCTTTTCCGCAATCAGCGCATTGCCTGCCTGCTCCAGATTCTCATAGGCGTGCACGGCAACCGCCGTCAGCATCATGGTTCCGACCGCGCCGACCTCGTCCGCCATCAGCGCCGTCACCGGGCGGCGATAGATGTTTGCCTTAATCTGAAGCAGCTCTCTCGACTTGGCGCCGCCGCCGGTGGCAATCACCCTTTCCACCCTGACGCCGTTCTTCTCCGCCTCATCAAGGTTCAGCCGCATCTCATAGGAGATCCCCTCCAGCACGGCCTGATAAATCTCTTCTCTGCCGGTTTGGTAGGTGATACCGACCATGGCGGCTTTTGATTCACTGTCCATGTACGGCGTTGCCGCGCCGCCGAAATGCGGCAGCAGCAAAATGCCGGTCGGCGTTTCGGTGTTTACTGCACCGTTTAACGCGTCATAGCCGATCCCCGGCGCAATCCGATCCCGAAACCACTTGATCGCTGCGCCGCCGGAAAAGGACAACACGCAGCAGACATACTGATCGTCACCCACATACGGAATCACCGCATAGCCGCCCCGGTAAAACTGCCGGCTGTCCGGAATCTCTTTTAAAACCGGGAGGACACATTCCACCGTACCGATACCGTCCATCGCGCAAAACGGCTCTCTGGCACCGGCGCCGACCGCCGCCGCCACCTGATCTAAGCAGCCGCTGACAATCACCGCGCCGGAGAGTCCAAACCGGTCGCTTTTTCCTGCAATGGTGCCGGAGGGCACCGGCTTTGACATTTTCTCCATCTCCACACCGGCAAGGTCAAACATGGTCTTGCTCCAGCACTTTTTGCGGATATCAAAGCCCATGGTTCTGGTCGCCAGCGAATAGTCAATCTGTGCCGTGCCGGTCAGCATATACACCACAAAATCCTGCATCAGCAAAATCCGTTTCGCCTCTTCATACGCCTTAGGGTGATGCTTTTTGACCCACATGATTTTCGGCAGACTAAACAGATATCCCGGCGCAACGCCGGTAATTTGTTCCGTATGCCGCCCCGAAAAGACGGCGCACTCCTCCACACCCCGTGCGTCGGCGTAGAGAATCGAGGGCAGCAAAATCCGATCGTCCGCATCCAGCAGCACAAACGTCTCGCCGAACGAGGTAACGCCGATCGCGTCCACCTTGGTTTTTTTGACGGTCTCCCGGATGACCTCGCCCACCGCCTCATAGATGATGCCGGCGTGCAAAAGTCCCGGATCGGTTTTCTTTGCCGCATAATCCGGCATCTCATCATAGGCGCGGTATGCCGTGCAAAGGTGCGTTCCGTCCGTTTGGTAAACGGTCAATTTGCAGCCGGTTGTTCCGATATCTAACCCACCGATATTCATAGCAATTTCTCCCATAAAAAATTTTTTAAATTTAGTTTGATTTTACCACAAGAAAGCGGTATAATAAAGAGAAAAATGTTTTATAATCTGTAATTTTGTTCAGGGGGTGTCTGTTATGCCATTGCATTTTGACGCGGACGGACTGAAAGAACTGCTGGTGGATTTTCATACCCTTACCCATATCCGCGCATCGGTTTATGATGCGGATATGAAAAAGCTGATCGCCTACCCGGAAAAGAGCTGTCACTTTTGTTCCCTGCTCAAAGCCAACCCCTCCTCCCTCGCACGCTGCAAAAGCTGTGACCGTGACGGTTTTCTCGCCTGCAAGGAAAGCGGAAAGATTCGGATTTACCGCTGCCACGCCGGGCTGACCGAAGGGGTCGCACCGATCCGTATGCACGATACCATCATCGGCTACATCATGTTCGGTCAGATCATTGACCCTGCGCTAAAAAAGACGGCAAGGCAGACCATGATTGACTATTGCAGCAGCTACTGCGGCAATGCTGACGATGCCACCAAGGCCTTTGACCGTCTTTGCGGCAAGAACGAGCAGCAGATTCGTGCCGCCGCCAAGATTATGGAGGGCTGCGCCTGTTATCTTTGGATCAATCAGCTGATTAAGATGGACGCCGGAAGTCTTGGCTATCAGATTTCGGTCTATATCGAGGATCACCTGAGCGAGGATCTCTCCGCCGCAAAGCTGTGCCGCATCTTTGATGTCAGCCGCAGCCGCCTGTTTGAGATTTCCAAGCAGTATTTCGGCGTCAGCATCGCGCGCCACATCAAAAAACGGCGGATGCAGACCGCCGCGCTGCTTTTGGAGGATCCCAAACGCCGCATCGGCGAAGTTGCCACACTGGTGGGGATTGAGGATCAGAATTATTTTTCTAAAATGTTTAAAGCAGAAATGGGCAGCACGCCAAGCACCTGGCGCACCGCCCATCAAATGTAAAATTAAGATCAGATACTATCGTGCCAAATAGCCGGTAAGCTCCGCAAACTGCGCAACCGTCAAGCGTTCGCCGCGGATATCGGCAGAAAGCCCCATGGAGGAGAGCGCCGCCAAAATGCGCTCTTTTTCTATTTGGAGATACGGACTTTTGGTCAGCGCGTTGAGCAGCGTCTTGCGCCGCTGCCCAAAGGCGGACTTGACCACCTTAAAAAACAGTTTTTCATCCGATACCCGAACGGACGGCTCCGGCAAAACTTCAAGCTTAATCACCGAGGACGCAACCTTGGGCTGCGGCAGAAAGCAATGCGGCTCTGCCTTGCAGATCAGGCTTGGCTTCGCATAATACTGCACCGCCACCGACAATGCGCCGTATTCCTTGCCGCCGGGCGCCGCCGTCATGCGGTCGGCAACCTCCTTTTGTACCATCAGCGTCATGGTTGTCACCGGCAGTCGGCTCTCCAGCAGTTCCATAATAATGGGTGTCGTGATGTAGTACGGCAGATTGGCTGCAACACAAAACGGCGCATCACCGAACAGTTCGTGCGTCAGCGCCTTTAAATCCACCGTCATGACATCCTGATGAATCAGGGTAAAATCGGGATAGGGCGCCATGGTCTCCTCTAAAATCGGGATCAACGCGCGGTCGATTTCGATAGCCGCGGTATGCTTTGCATGCGCTGCAAGGCAACGGGTCAGCGTCCCTGCACCGGGGCCGATCTCCAAAGCGCAGCCGGTCTCCCACGGCGCGGCCGCGTCCACAATCTTATGCAGCACATTTTCATCAATCAAAAAATTTTGTCCCAGGCTCTTGGAAAACGAAAATCCGTGCCGGGCAAGCAGCTCTTTCAGTTCTGCCGGGTGGGTCAGGTTCATACTCATATCCTCCGTTTCAAATGCTGTCTGTGCCGGGCTGATTCCGGCGATGCGTCACAGCCACTTCTTGCGTTTAAAAAACCAAAGCAGCGCCAGCACGATGCCGATGCTAACGATAAATACGCACGGGTATCCGTACCGCCAATGCAGCTCCGGCATATTGGCAAAGTTCATCCCGTACCAGCCCACAATCAGCGTCAGCGGCAAAAAGATTGCCGTCACAACGGTAAAGACCTTCATCAGATCATTTTGTCGGATCGAAAGCTGCGACTGGTACGCCTCACGCAGCTGGCTGACCATCTCCTGCAAATCGCAGACCGCGCGCAGATAGCGGTCGGTGCGTGCGCCCAAGATCTGAATCCGCATCCGCACCGTCTCCGAAAGAAGCTCGTTATCATTGGCCGTCATCTCATCAAAAATGGAATCCAGCTGGCTGTAATACCGCTTAAGCCGCAGCAGTTCTTTCCTCTGCGCGGAAATCCAGGCAAGGGCGCCGCGCTCCGTACGGGAGAAAAGCATATTTTCCGCGTCGTTCATCTGCTGCTCCATGCTCTCTAAGTAATCCATGTCACCCTTTAGCAGCCGCACAAAAAACCGATACAACAGCTGCTGGTTATCCGTCTCTCCGTCCGCGGCCGCCTCTTTGACGAGCGCACGGACGTGCTGCTCGGCACGCTCATCCTCACAAAAGAAAAACAAATCCTCCGCGTCAAGGTAGATCATGATTTTGGGATTATCCGTCTCACTGCTTCGGATATCGTAATAGTCAAAAGCCAAAAGGTCAAAATGCGCAAAACATTCAAAGCTTTCAATCTGCCCTTCCTTGATATAGGCAAACACCTTGGGATCCATGTCCTCTGCCACGTCTGCCATGTGACGCAGCTGTAATATCCTTTGCATTGCTTATCCTCCGCGTTTTCTTTTTATTTTACCACAACGGCGCAAAAAATCAACCACTAAAAATTTTGTCAAAAAAACTTGACAATTTTGGAAAAATACGTTATCCTTTAGGTACGATGTTTTTGCAGACGGTGTGATACGCCGTATTTAAAATTGAATAATTCGGAGGGGGGCTTGTAAACAGGCTGAGAGGAAATTGTGAATTTCGACCCTATAACCTGATATGGATAATGCCAGCGTAGGGATCGAATATGTACCGTGTCATCGTATATTGCGCATATCTGTATAGGGCAGATATGCTTTTTTATTGCAAAAACGCGGCGGCTTTTGTCCCCGTTTATATTTATTTGGAAGAAAGAAGGATGTTTATGAAGAAAACAAAAGGAATGATTGAAATTGCAATCTGTATTGCACTGGCCGTTGTCTGCAGCCTGATTAAGGTATGGGAAATGCCGCAGGGCGGCTCAATCGCACTGACTATGATTCCGCTTTTGCTGCTGGCCTATCGCCGCGGCCCGGTTGCCGGAATCATCGGCGGCGCTCTGTACGGCGTTGTCTCGATGCTGATGGCCGGCGTGATTTATCATCCGATGTCGATTCTGCTTGACTATGTTTTGGCCTTCGGCGTGCTCGGTGTGGCCGGTTTCTTTCCCAAAACGCTCTCCGGCATCATTGCCGGAAGCTGCGTCGGCGTAGCAGGGCGTTTTATCAGCTCGGTCATCAGCGGTGCCGTGCTCTTTGCCGAATACGCGCCGGAGGGTCAAAACCCCTGGGTTTACTCTTTGGGTTACCAGGCAACCTATATGGTGCCGGAGTTGATCATCGCCCTCGTTGTTCTGATTCTTTTATTCTATAAGGCGAAAGCCCTCTTTATTCCGAAAGAGAATCACTAATATTGCCTCCCCCAACCTAATGTTGGGAATCCGAGCCATCCTTAATCGGGCTTAGATCGCTGACATCAGGTTTAACCGCCCCGCAGCAATATGCTGCGGCGGCGGTTCTTTTTTTGTACCGTGCGGTGGGCAAACGGAAATCAGAAACAATTGCGCCGCAAAAAGGCTTGTACGGCCGAAAAAGATATTTTTAAAAAATTTTTTAAAAAAATTCAAAAAAACACTTGACAAATGACGGATAATGCATTATACTAAAACAGTAATAATTACTATTACTAATTTGAAAGGGCTGATTCTGATGCAATCATCATCGCAAAATCGCGGCAGCAAGCAGCGCAGCGCGATCCTGCGGGTATTAAAAGGCACCGACACGCATCCCAGCGCTGAGTGGGTCTATCATGAAGTCAGACGGGAGATTCCCAATATCAGCCTTGGGACAGTCTATCGAAATCTGGCACAGCTGGCAGATTCCGGCGAAATCCAAAGGATGGAGATCGGTGACGGCGTAGACCGCTTTGATTTTAATGAGCTGCCGCACGATCATATGTTTTGTCATTGCTGCAAGCGGCTTTTGGATCTTACCCTGCCCTATGACAAGACGATGGACAGCCGGGCAGAAGAATTCGGCGCCGGTGATATTTCGTACCATGCCCTGATTTTTTACGGGACATGCAGCGACTGTCTTTCTCAAACAGAAAAAGAATTTCATTTATAAAAAAATTTATTTTAATTGGAGGTCATGTAAAATGAAAAAATGGGTTTGCACGGTATGCGGTTATGTTTATGAGGGTACCAATCCGCCGGAGGCCTGTCCGCAATGTAAGGCACCGGCATCGAAGTTCCAGGAGCAGAGCGGCGCAATGACCTGGGCATGTGAGCATGTGATCGGCGTCGGCGCAAAGGATCAGGTAGAGGCTGACGTTTATGAAGGATTAAAGGCAAACTTTGAGGGCGAATGCACCGAGGTTGGTATGTATATCGCAATGAGCCGCCAGGCAATCCGCGAGGGCTACCCGGAAGTCGGCGAATTTTATATGAGAGCCGCTCTGGAAGAAGCAGAGCACGCCGCAAAATTTGCAGAGCTTTTGGGCGAAGTGGTCGTTCCCTGCACCAAGACCAATTTAACCATGCGTGCCGAGGCAGAATGCGGCGCAACCGCCGGAAAGTTAGAGCTTGCAAAGCGCGCAAAAGAGCTTGGCTATGACGCAATCCACGATACCGTCCATGAGATGGCAAAGGACGAAGCGCGGCACGGCCGCGGCTTTGAGGGTATGCTGAAGCGTTACTTCGGTTAATTTAAACAGAAACAGAGGATAAAACATGGAACATCAATATAAAGGAACTCAGACAGAAAAAAATCTTATGGCGGCATTTGCCGGAGAGTCACAGGCACGCAACAAATACACGTATTTTGCAAGCAAGGCCAAAAAAGAGGGGTATGAGCAAATCGCAGCACTCTTTTTGCAAACGGCAGATAACGAAAAAGAGCATGCAAAAATGTGGTTTAAGGAGTTGTGCGGCATCGGAAACACAGCAGAAAATCTGGCCGCGGCTGCCGATGGCGAAAATTATGAATGGACGGATATGTATGAGGACTTTGCCAAAACGGCGGAGGATGAGGGCTTTTTTGCACTCGCCGAGAAATTCCGTCTGGTGGCTGCGATCGAAAAACGCCACGAGGAACGCTACCGCGCGCTGCTTTCCAATGTAGAAACCGCAAAGGTATTTGAAAAGAGCGAGGTAAAGGTATGGGAATGCAGAAACTGCGGCCATATCGTCATCGGAACAAAAGCGCCGGAGGTTTGTCCGACCTGTGCGCATCCGCAAAGCTACTTTGAAATCCACGCAGAAAATTATTAACACATGGAGGGTTTAACATGAAAAAGTATGTATGCCCCTGCGGATACGTCTATGATCCCGCACTCGGCGATCCCGAAAACGGTATCGCACCGGGCACGGTATGGGAGGATGTCCCGGAGGATTGGCTTTGCCCGACTTGCGGTTTAGGCAAAGAGGTATTTGAAGAAGAATCATAAAATCACAATTAAAAAAGCGATTGTCAAGCCGATTTCAAATCGGCTTGGCGATCGCCTTTTTTAATATTGTTTTGCTCTCTTTCGGTTGGCGCTTTACCCCTTTGCCTGCACCAAAGACTCTGCGGCTTTTTCTGCATTTTGTTTCGGGATTACAATGGTGTATTCAATTTCCTCCTCCGTCTCGCGGCGGTTGGCCTTTGCCAAAATGCCGGAACGGCGCATCATATCCACTGCCTGACGGATGGTATTATGAAAAATCCGTACATCGCGAAAGCTTCGTTTTTCTGTGCCGGGTTTCTCCTCCGCCGCCGGCTTGTCCGGCGTTTTCAAAAGCCGATCCACCAGCTCCTCCGTTTTTGCCACGTTAAGGCCGCGTTCAATAATCAGCCGCAGCGTCCGCATCCGCCGCCTCTCGTCCGGCAGCCGCAAAAGCGCACGGGCGTGCCGCTCCGTCAGATGATTTTCTTTCAGCATTTGCCGAATTTTGGGCGACAGCTTTAAAAGGCGTACCTTATTTGCAATGGTGGACTGACTTTTGCCAAGCTTGTCCGCCAGCTCCTCCTGGGTCAGCCCATGCTCCTGGATCAAATTGGCAAAGGCCTCCGCCTCCTCCATATAGCTCAGGTTCTCGCGCTGGATATTCTCGATCAGCGACAAAATCGCACTGTCGGTGGCGCTGGCCGACATGACGATCGCCGGAATATACGCCATCCCCAAATTGCGGCACGCCGTAAGCCTGCGCTCGCCGGCGATCAGTTCATAGTCAAACGGACTGACCTGCCGCACGGTAATCGGCTGCATAAGCCCGTATTCCATAATCGAAATCGCCAGATCCTGTAGCGACCCCTGGTCAAAAATCTGCCTTGGCTGATGCGGATTTAAACGAATATTCTTGATGGGAACAGTGCGCGTCTCGCCGCACCGTGCAAAATTTCGGCTTCTTCCCCAGATTCCGGTATCCTCGCTCTGTTCTCTGCGCGGCAGCTCGCGCACCTTGCTCTGCCTTCTATCTTCCAATAGCATGTTAAAACGCTCCTTCCAAAATTTTCCTTTTGTATATCCATATTATACCATAACAAAATAAAAATGCAAAGATTTTTCATCGACCGAATTTGGCATATACCCCTAAAAAAAGCGCCGTAACACTTTTTTTAGCGCCGCATACGATAATAAAGTGAAAAAGAATGTCAGCAACATAAAAGGAGTGATGCAATATGCTGGCGCACTATGATGCAGCGGCCGCCATCCGCGGCGGCGAGGACTACCCCGAAATCACCGGCACCGTCGGATTTTGCAAAGGAAACGGCGGAACCTGGGTGGACGCAGTCATTGACGGTCTGCCGCCGTTTCAGGCAGCGACCGAGACCACACCGCAGATCGGGCCGCACGGCTTTCACATTCACGAGGGCGGCGACTGCGGCGGCACGGCGTTTTCCGATGCAGAGGGACACTGGAACCCGGACGATCAGCCGCACGGAAATCACAAGGGCGATTTTCCGATGCTGTTTTCCAACCACGGCAAGGCGCGGATGCTTTTCTTTACCGACCGCTTTTTGCCGGAGGACGTCATCGGGAAAACTGTTATCATTCACGCCTCGCCGGACGATGACAAAACCCAGCCGGCCGGCGGCTCCGGTATGCGGATCGCCTGCGGCGTTATCCTTGCGGCCAACGGCTAGCCGAAAGATGCCGGAATTTCGCCTTTTCAGGCGGGTTCGGATTGCTCCCTTTCGGCTGACCGCGCGGACAGCGCCGAAACAAATTCTTGACAAACAAGGGCTTTTGCACTTATAATAAAGTCACGGAAGATATGGGAAAAAGGAGGATGTTGAGTTTGGAAAATATCAACGAAATATTCGGCTGTATGGTGTTTGACGCCGCCACCATGAAGGAGCGGCTGCCCAAGGACACCTATCGCCAGGTGATGCGTACCCGCAAAGAGGGCAGCGCACTGACACGGGAGGTTGCGGATGTGGTCGCCAACGCCATGAAGGACTGGGCGATTGAAAAGGGCGTCACCCACTTTGCACACTGGTTTCAGCCGATGACCGGCGTCACCGCCGAAAAGCACGACAGCTTTATTGCACCGGCGGATCAGGATAAGGTCATTATGGAATTTTCCGGCAAAGAGCTGATCAAGAGTGAGCCGGACGCTTCCAGCTTTCCGTCCGGCGGACTGCGCTCGACCTTTGAGGCACGCGGCTATACGGCATGGGATCCCACGGCTAATGCATTCATCAAAGATGGCATTCTCTGTATTCCCACGATATTTTGCTCTTACACCGGCGAGGCGCTGGATAAAAAAACACCGCTGATGCGTTCACTGGAAACGCTGAACACCCAGGCGGTGCGCGTCTTGCATCTGCTCGGCTACACCGATGTCAAACGGGTCAGCACCACGGTCGGGCCGGAGCAGGAGTATTTTTTGATTGACCGCAGCGTTGCGGCAAAGCGGCCGGATTTAACCTACACCGGGCGCACGCTGCTCGGCGCGATGCCGCCGAAAGGACAGGAGCTTGACGACCATTATTTCGGCGTTGTCAAGGCAAGGGTCTCCGCCTATATGAGAGATCTGGACCGCGAACTCTGGAAACTGGGTATCTTAGCCAAGACCAAGCATAACGAGGTTGCGCCGGCGCAGCATGAGCTGGCACCGATCTTTTGCGCCGGCAATATTGCCACCGACCATAACCAGCTGACGATGGAGCTGATGAAACGGATTGCCGAAAAACATTCCATGAAATGTCTGCTGCACGAAAAGCCGTTTGCCGGCGTCAACGGCAGCGGCAAGCACGACAACTGGGCCATCTGCACCGACACCGGTGTGAATTTATTGGATCCCGGCAAGCATCCGCACGAGAATCTGCGGTTTTTGGTCTTTTTATGTGCGGTCATCCAGGCAGTGGACGAATACCAGGATCTTTTGCGGATGTCGGTGGCTACCGCCGGCAACGATCACCGTTTGGGCGCTGCCGAGGCGCCGCCGGCCATCATCTCCATCTTTTTGGGCGATGAACTGACCGAGGTTTTGGAGGCCATCGAAAAGGACAGCGATTACAATAACAAAAAGCGCGAGATCATGGAGGCCGGCGGTGTGACTGCGGTGCCCAACTTCACCAAGGACACCACCGACCGCAACCGCACCTCGCCCTTTGCGTTTACCGGCAACAAGTTTGAATTCCGCAGTCCCGGCTCCAGCCTTTCGATTTCCGGGCCGAACTTTTTGTTAAATACCGCCGTTGCGGAGGCGCTGTGTCAGTTTGCCGATGCACTGGAGGCGGCGCAGAGCGACAATCTTGAAAAAGAGGTTTACGCACTGCTGCAAAAGACGCTGAAAGCGCATAAGCGCATCATCTTTAACGGCAACAATTATACCGAGGAATGGGTAAAAGAAGCGGAGCGCCGCGGTCTATTAAACCTGGCAAACGCACCGGCGGCAATACCGGCCTTTATCGCCGAAAAGAATCTGGCACTGTTTGAAAAGCACCACATTTTAACCCGCGATGAGGCGCGCTCCCGCTATGAAATCAATCTGGATAATTACAGCAAGGTCATCAACATTGAGGCGCTGACCCTGCTTGAGATGATTCGGCGCAGCATTCTGCCGGCCGTTGAGGGCTATGTCAACACCCTGAGCCGAACGGTGGTTTATAAAAAACAGGCCTGCCCGGACGCCAGCTGCGATATGGAGGATCGGCTGATCCGCCGTCTTTCCAATCAGCTCTCCGTCCTCTTCTGCGAAACGGAGGAACTGGAGCAGCGCGTTGGCCGTGCCAAGCTGATTGCGGATAAGCAGGAACAGGCGGAATGCTATCGCGACAGCGTTTTGGCGCAGATGAGCGTGATCCGCAGCATTGCTGACGATATGGAAGTCTATACCCCCAAAGAGATATGGCCTTTCCCGACCTACGGTGAACTTTTGTTCAGCATTCAATAATCAGATATGAAAAGGGCTTTGGCGAAATGAAACCATTTTGCCAAAGCCCTTTTTCTATCTTTTAATCTGTTTTCCGTCCACAAACACCACGACGGGTTTTGCGTCAAACGCCGGCGGCCTTCCCTCCCAGAGCACCAGATCCGCGTCCTTGCCGACCTTCAGGGAACCGACACGGTCAAAAATATCGCACAGCATCGCCGGCACCTTGGTAACCGCCGCAAACGCCGCATCGGGCTCAAGCCCCGCACGCACGGCGGCGGCCGCGCAGAGCAGCAGGTACTTTTCCGGCGTTTCCGGGTGATCGGTAATCAGCGCCGTCCTGATGTCTGCCGCACACAAAATCGCCGGTGCCGCCTCGCTTTGATTTTTCAGCTCCGGCTTGCTGCGGTCGGTCAGAATCGGCCCGGACAGTACCGGCACCTTTTCCTTGGCAAGTCTGTCCGCCGCAAGGTGCGCCTCCGTTCCGTGCACCAAAATCAACCGCAGCGAAAATTCCTTTGCGATCCGAATCGCCGTAAAAATGTCGTCCAGACGGTGCGCATGCGCATGCAGCGGAATCTCCTGCCGCAGCAGCGGCAAGAGTGCCTCGCACTTAAAATCCCATTCCGGGCGTTCTTCGTCCTCGTCCTCCTCCGCGCGGTCGATCTGCTCCAGATAATTCTTTGCCTTTTGCAGCGTCTCGCGAATCACGGCCGCTGTCCCCATCCGCGTGACCGGTGCCTGGCTTTTGTCATGATACACCGACTTGGGGTTTTCGCCAAAGGCGGCCTTGATGCCGACCGGCGCACGCAGCAGCATATCATCCACACAAATCCCGGCCGTTTTCATCGCCAAAAGCTGGCCGCCGATCGGATTGGCGCTGCCCGGCCCGGTAATCACCGTGGTAATGCCGGCATGCACCGCCTCCAAAAAGGCGCGATCCTGCGGATTGACCCCGTCCAAGGCACGCAGCTGCGGCGTTGCCGGGTCGGTATCTTCGTTGCCGTCGTCACCCTCAAAATTCAGGCCGTCCTCCCACATACCAAGATGCGAATGTGCGTCAATCAGCCCCGGCGTCAAAAAAGCGTCCTTTGCGTCAATCACCTCGCACCCGGCTGCCTCCTGCGGCAGATTCGCCATTGCACCCAAGTCCGCGATCTTTCCGTCGCGGATCACAAGATATCCGTCCGAAAAATCCGTCTCCTCCATCGTGATTAAATTGGCATGGATCAAACAAATGTTCTGATTTTCCATGGTAACCCCCCTCGTCTTGTTTATGTCCGACCGTTTCCATCGGCCGTTCAGTCCTGACATGCCGCATCAATGTGCCGTCTTTGCGCCCTCATTCGCGGCTGAAATAGCTCTCTGCCCCAAAGCGGTTTGCCAGTGCTGTACCGCTCTCCCTGCCCAGAATCAGGCATGCCGTGGACAAACAATCCGCGATCAGCGCGGACTTTGCCGCGATACTGACGCCCTCCGTCTCGGTTTTTGCCGGATAGCCGCTTTTGGGATCCAAAACATGGTGATAGTACACCCCGTCATAGGTAAAGCCGCGCTGATAGGTGCCGCTGCTCACCACGGCGCCGCAGTCCGTCACGGTGACGGACTCCTCATAGGTTCCGGCCGCGGCATACGGAACCTGAATCCCAACCTGCCAGCTGCCGTCGCGGCGATTCGGATTCTTGCCGAACGCATAGACATTGCCGCCAAGATCCAAAAGCCCCCACGCCGCGCCGCTTTGCCGCATTGCATCGGCGGCCGCATCGGCGGCATAGCCTTTGGCCGCACCGCCAAGATCGATCATCACGCCGTCCTCGGTCTTTGCCAGCGTCCCATTCTCTTTGGAAAAGATCAGTTTTTGATAGCCCACCTTTTTTTCCGCCTCTGAAATCTCCGTTTCAGACGGCACAGTGGGATCTTCTTCTCCGTGAAACGGCCACAGCCGGCTCACCGGCGCAACCGTGATGTCAAATGCGCCGTCCGATGCCGCGCTGACCGTTAGCGCAGTCTCTGCAATGGCAGCGGTATGCGCGTCAAGCGGCACCGGCACATGAGCCGCCGCGCGGTTAAATGCCGAGACTACCGAATTTTCATCATAAAAATTCACCGCGTTCTGGACTTCTTCGATCACAGAAAAGGCGGCAAGAACGGCCTCTTTGGGATTTTCGCCGCCGGCACGAACCGTGCAGACCGTATCGAGCAAAAACCGCGTTTCAAAATAAGGCGTCTCACGGCGGTGAATCTTGCATCCGCCAAGCAGCATACATAGAATCAGCAAACAAGGAACTGCGCGTTTCATGCCATTCTCCCTTCCGCTTTTTCATCTATTATATGCTATGCAGGGGCTTTCGTCAAGAGAACCGCTTGCAAGATCATAAAAAATATGGTATGCTAAAAAAACAGTATGCAAGCCAAAAGAGCGAACAACGAGGAGGTTTGATGATGAAACTGATATCCTGGAACGTAAACGGGCTGCGTGCCTGTATGAATAAGGGCTTTATGGAGACATTTTTGCGTCTTGACGCCGACATTTTTTGTCTGCAGGAAACCAAGCTGCAAGAGGGACAAATTGAAATGCCGCTTGACGGCTATCACCAATATTGGTGCTATGCGGAAAAGAAGGGGTATTCCGGCACGGCGCTGTTTAGCAAGACAAAACCGCTTTCGGTGCGCTATGGCATGGGGATTTCGGAGCACGATACCGAGGGGCGGCTGATTACGGCCGAATACCCGGATTTTTATCTGGTTGTCTGCTATACACCCAACGCCCAGGACGGACTAAAACGGCTGGCCTATCGGATGGAATGGGAGGACGCGCTGCGCGCATATCTTGCCACACTGGAAGAGAAAAAGCCGATCATCTACTGCGGCGATCTGAATGTGGCACATCGGGAGATTGACTTAAAAAATCCCAAAACCAACCGCAAAAATGCCGGGTTCAGCGATGAGGAGCGGCAAAAAATGACCGACCTCTTATCCGATCACAAAATCGATACCTTCCGCTACTTCTACCCGGATACCGAGGGCGCGTATTCCTGGTGGTCATACCGCTTCCACGCCAGAGAGAAGAACGCCGGATGGCGCATTGACTATTTTATCGTCTCCGATGCGTTAAAGGATCGGCTTTTGGATGCAAAGATCCATGCAGAAATCATGGGCAGCGATCACTGCCCGGTAGAACTTACCCTAACAACAGGGACGTCTCACGAAAAGTGAGACGCCCCTGTTGTTTATTTTTCGATGGCTTGAATCAAATCCTCCGTGATGCGGTCAATCATGCCAAAGTCCACCGCGGCAATGTAATACCGCTCCAATGCGTCATGAATCTGCTTGATTTCGCCAAGCAATTCTCTCGCCTTCTGCATTTTCGCCGCGTATTCCTTTTCAATTATGCCGAGCAAGTCGGCGTTTTCCCGGTCCGTGCCGCGCGGCAGCGCCAAATCATACAAGTCCAGAATGATATCGCCCTCCCGCTCCGGGAACAGTTCATGCGGCGGCGTGGCGTCAAACACGCAGACTCCAAGCTCACGCAGCACCACCATATCAAGGCTTTCCGCATCAAAGCTGCAATGGTACAGCTCAGCATCCTGTCCTGCCTCAACGGCGGCCGCGGCCAGCTTTTTCATCAAAGTCGATTTCCCGGTACCCGGTCTGCCTTTGATAAAATAACGAACCTTTAAATCCTCCGTCAGATTCTCGATATAGTGCGCCGACCCGTCCGGCGTCATTGCACCGAAGAAACGGTGCTCAATCCGTCCCGGTGCCGCCTTCTTTTTTGTGCCGTCCAAAATCTGCGCGGTCAAATCCTCGGCCGCACGGTCAAGTGCGGCAAAATCCACATGGCAAAGATAGACCTTTTCCCACCTGTCGTGAATCTGCTTTGCCTCCCTTAGGATTTCATAAATCCGATCATACCGCTTTTTGATCTCCGCTTTACAGTCCGCAATTTCGTCGCGGTGTACGGCCAGCTTTTCCCGATCCCAGGCGATGCCCAAATTGACATAGTCCTCCACGATGCCCGGGAGGTTCGGTTCGATCACGTGCGGCGCCGTGCCGTCTACCACCGCCGTTTTTATATCGCGCAAAATAACGCCGTCTAAGGACGTGGCGTCCGAACTGCAATGAATCTCTTCTACCGTCTGCCCAAGGTTTTTAAAATGATCGCCGATTTTCCGCATCATGGTCGATTTTCCGGTACCGGGTCCGCCCTTTAAAATAAAGATGCGTTCCATGCCGCAAAGCACGGACGGAAAGTAATTGACAAACCCCTGTGCCGCATTGGCACAGGTAAAATATTCGCAGCTTTTTTTCTGCATGATTCACACTCCCTTTGTGGTATGCCCTGTGATTGTATTTTATGCAGAAAAAAACGCCCGGTGCGTGTCCGGGCGAAGCGCTTTTCGCAAAATCCGATCTGAACTATCCAAACGCCAAGTCATAGCGCATTCGACCGCGCAAAAGGAGTGGTCGGATTTCAACATTTTTACGGTGTGTTTTTATTCGTTCCATCTTCTGTTGTCATAAGGCTATCCGTGCAGGATACAAGGCGGCCGTTTTCATAACACAGCTTGAGTGAAAACGGCGCGGTTTGCTCTTTGAGCAGCGCAAACATCCGCCGGTCTCCCTCCCAGAGGTTCAGTCCGTTCACTGCCTCGATATCGACCCAGCAGAGCTCACCCTCATCGCAGTCGCGGAGCGTGCCGGAAAAGCGGTCGGCCGTGTAGAGAAAGATATACTCCTCCTCCGCATCATCACAGCAGAAAGTTAAAATACCGCGAAAGCGGTAGCTTCCCAGTGTCAGCCCGGTCTCCTCGTAAACCTCACGCAAAAGACATTCCTCCGGGGTCTCGCCCGGCTCAAACTTGCCGCCGACCCCGATCCATTTGTCTTTATTGATATCCTTATCCTTTGCCGTCCGATGCAGCATCAGGTATTTTCCGTCCTTTTCCAGATAGCAAAGCGTGGTTTGCAGCATATCGATTCCTCCCGAATTGATCTATGGCTTCAGGTTCCGATCACAAAACGCGGTCTTGCGCCTTTTTAATGCCGTTTTGGCATCCGCCTTTACAGCCGATCGGCCAGCGTCGGCCGGCTCCTTTTCATCCAGACGGTGCTAAATATCAGGCAAACCGCCGTCACCAGGGCAAACGCAGCAATACGCCGTCCGTCCGGCAGCGCGCCGTGCAAAAGCGCGGCACGGTAACCGTCTGCCAAAATTGCAACCGGGTTATAGTCGCAAAAAAGCCGCAACCCGCCGCGGAGAGCGGACGCGTCCCAAAAAATCGGCGTGACCCAAAACCCCAGTGACAGTGCGGCCTGCAAGCCATAGCCCGCATCGCGGACATAGCTGCAAAGCAGCGCGAAAATCCGCCCAAGACCCAGTATCAGCAAAAATCCGCCGATCAGCCAGAAAAACGTCCAAAGCTGACCGAGCCGCGGCGCGATCCCGGATACGCAGATTGCAAGATAGGCCGCAGTCAGCAACACACCATGCACCGCCATTGCGGCACAAACCCGAACCAACGGCAGCTTTTCTGCCGGGAAGCGGATCTTGCACACCAAATGGCGATAGTCAAAAAAGCAGCCTGCCGCACCGATCAGTCCGTCCGAGAAAAAGAACCACGGCAAAATCCCGGCAATCAGCCAAAGGATGTACGGCTCGCCCTGCACCGATGGCGCGGCAAACGCAACCGTATAGACGAACCAATAAACCAATACGGTCAGCAGCGGCGATACAAACGCCCAAAGCGCGCCCAGGCCGGTACCGGCATAGCGGGCGCGCAGATCATGGACAGTCAGGGCGATCAGCAGCCGCCCTTTCATGCGTTTTCCGTTATTTTTTTCAGGTATGCCACAAACTCATCGTGCAGATCGTCACGGCGCAGTGCAAACTCTACGGTTGCCTCTAAAAAGCCCATCCGATCACCCACATCGTAGCGGCGCCCCTCAAAGTTATATGCATACATGCCCTGTTCTGCCGCCAGGGTCTTTAATGCGTCGGTCAGCTGAATCTCGCCGCCGGCGCCCGGCTTGGTGTGTTCCAGATGCCGGAACACCTCCGGCGTAATCACATAACGGCCAAGGACTGCAACGTTGCTTGGCGCCTCTTCCTTCGGCGGTTTTTCGACCATGCCGTTGACCTTATAAAGTCTTTCGCCGATCTGTTCGCCATCCACGCAGCCGTACTTATGAATCTCGTCCATATCGACTGTCTGCACGCCGAGCACGGATTTTCCGCAGGTCTCGTAGACATCGATCAGCTGCTTGATACAGGGCTTGTCCGCATTATATACCACATCGTCACCCAGCAAAACCGCAAACGGTTCATCGCCGACAAAGCTTTTGGCACAGTGAATCGCATGGCCGAGCCCCAGCGCCTCCTTCTGGCGGATCGAAACCAGGTTGGCAAGCTCTGCAATACGGCGCACCTCTTTTGCCATGGCCGATTTGCCGTTGGCCTCCAGGGTAAACTCCAACTCGCGGGAGCGGTCAAAATGATCCTCTACCGCCTTTTTATACGGGCTGGTAATCACGCAGATATCCTCAATCCCGGCAGCGACTGCCTCCTCGACAATATACTGAATGGTCGGCGTATCCACGATGGGCAGCATCTCTTTCGGCATGGCCTTGGTCGCCGGCAAAAAACGAGTGCCCCAGCCGGCCGCCGGAATAATGGCTTTTTTTACTTGTTTCATATCAATTCTCCTTTTCTGTAACCCTCCAGTCGGGAAGTCCCGTTTGGATGGCGTGCATGATTTTGGTTTTAAAGAAATGATCGTCCTTTGTTTTTTCCATAATAAATTCTTTCATATCCTGGCGCTTGGATTTGCCGTCCATCGGACAGGGATTGAACACAATCGGCAATTCCATCCGTCTGGCATAGCTTTTAATATCCCCCTCCGGCACATAAACAAGCGGCCGAATCACGTGGATATCCCGGCGCGACAGGTAGGTCACCGGCGAAAAGCAGTTCAGTCTGCCCTCATAAAACAGAGACAAAAAGAATGTCTCCAGCACGTCCTCATTATGATGCCCAAGCGCCACCTTGTTGCAGCCAAGCTCCACGGCAAGGTCGTTCAGGCCGCCGCGGCGCAGCTTGGCGCAGAGTGAACAAGGATTTTTCTCTTTACGGATATCAAAGATGACCTCCGCAATATCGGTCTTTTTGACAACATATTCGACCCCCAGCTGCTCACTGAGCGCACGCACGGCGGCAAAGCTTGTCCCCTCGTAGCCCATATCCAGTGAAAGGCCGATGATCTCAAATCGCTTGGGGTAAAACCGCCGCAGGGCGGCAAGGGCGCACAGCAGCGTCAGGCTGTCCTTGCCGCCGGATATGCCGACGGCGATACGGTCGCCGTCCGCAATCATCTGATAGTCGCCCACCGCACGGCGAACCCGACTTAAAATCTTTTTCATGGTTTAACTTCCTTATTCTTCGGTCTCGCCCGGATCGTTCCTGGTCTCTTCTGCATCGGAAATCTCTGCTGCCGCAGTGCCGTCCTCATTTTCCGGCGCGTCCCCGTTCTCCGGCTCCTTTTCGACGCAGGCAACCGTAACAATATTCACGTCATCGGCCAGCCGCATCAGGCGCACGCCCTTGGTGACACGGCCGTAGGTGCTGATGTCCTCGGTGTCCATACGGATAATGACGCCCTCGGAGGTAATCAAAATGACATCGTCCTTCGGCGTTACCACTTGCAGTCCTGCGACCGCACCTGTCGCCTCGCTGATGCGATAAGAGGTCGTTCCCTTACCGCCGCGGCTCTGGCATTTGTACTCGGAAAGCTCGGTCTTTTTGCCGTAACCCTTTTCGCTGACAACTAACAGCTTGCCGTCCTCGGCATCTACGCTCATGCCGATTACATAATCGCCGTCCTCCAGCGAGATACCGCGCACACCGCGCGAAACACGACCCATGTTCCGCACATCGCTCTCATGGAAGCGAATCATCTTCCCGCCGTGGCTGCCGATAAACAGATCCTTGCTGCCATCGGTCATAACCACCCGGATCAGCTCGTCCTCGTCGTCTAAGCGAATGGCAATTTTACCTGCCTTGGGCGCGTTTTGATATTCCATCAAATCGGTCTTTTTAATGACGCCGGCACGGGTACACATCACCAGATACTTGCCCTCTTCGTATTCCCGAACCGGGATCACGGCCGAGATGCTCTCCTCCGGCTCCAATGCCAGCAGATTGACAATCGGCGTCCCTTTGGCGGTACGGCCGCCCTCCGGGATTTCATAGGCCTTGATGCGGTACATCCGACCCTTATTGGTAAAGAAGAGAATATGCGCATGGGTGGAGGACACAAACATGCTGGACACAAAGTCCTCCTCCTTGGTTTGCAGGCCGATAATGCCGCGGCCGCCGCGCTTTTGGCTGCGGTAGGTGTCCACCGACAGACGTTTGATATAACCCTGATGGGTCAGCGTAATCACGTTTTCCTCTTCTTCGATCAGATCCTCAATATCGATATCGTCCGCAGCCGGCTCAATCGAGGTACGTCTCGCGTCACCGAACTTATCGCGGATTGCGCCGATTTCCTCTTTTAAGATATCTAGCACCATCTGCTCACTGCCCAAAATTTCGGTCAGATGTGCAATCAGCGCCTTGATGTCACGGTATTCGTTTTCTACCTTTTCACGCTCTAACCCGGACAGCCGCGCCAGGCGCATATCCAAAATCGCCTGTGCCTGGATATCGGTAAACCCAAACCGCTCCATCAGCTTTTCCTTGGCGTCGTTATAGCTGCTGCGGATGATGTTGATAACCTCATCAATATGATCGAGCGCAATCGTCAGACCCTCTAAGATATGTGCTCTTGCCTCCGCTTTCTTTTTATCAAAGCGGGTACGCCGCACAATGACCTCCTTCTGGAAGTCTACGTAGTTTTCCAGCACCTGTTTGAGGTTTAACACCTTCGGGTCGGTCTGATTAACCAGCGCCAGCATAATCACGCTGAAGGTATCCTCCAGCTGGGTATATTTATACAGCTGATTTAACACGATGGTCGCATTGACGTCACGCTTTAATTCAATGATAATCCGCATACCGTCACGGTCGGATTCGTCACGCAGGTCAGAGATTCCCTCCACCCGTTTATCGTGTACCAGCTCTGCAATCTTTTCAATCAGTCTTGCCTTGTTGACGGCATAAGGAATCTCGGTCACGACAATACGCTGCCGATTCTCTTTCCAGTCCTCAATCTCCGCCTTGGCGCGTACGCGCAGCTTGCCGCGGCCGGTGTGATAGGCGGCACGGATGCCGCTGACGCCCATAATCTGCGCGCCGGTCGGGAAGTCCGGGCCGGGGATATGCTCCATCAATTCGTCAATCGTAATTTCCGGGTTATCGATCAGAGCAATGATGCCGTCAATGACCTCACCCAGGTTATGCGGCGGAATGTTGGTAGCCATGCCGACCGCAATACCGTTGGAGCCGTTTACCAAAAGATGCGGAAACCGGGACGGCAGTACCACCGGCTCTTTTCGGCTCTCGTCAAAGTTTGGCATAAAGTCTACGGTATCTTTTTCAATATCGGTCAGCATATGCATGGACAGCTTGGACATCTTTGCCTCGGTATAACGGTAGGCAGCAGCGCCGTCACCGTCAATCGAACCAAAGTTACCGTGACCGTCCACAGTCGGATAACGCATCGAGAAATCCTGCGCCATACGAACCAGTGCGTCATAGACAGACGCGTCGCCGTGCGGATGGTATCGACCCAGCACATTACCGACGGTCGCCGCACACTTTTTATACGCCTTGTCCGGCGTGATGCCGTCCTCGTACATTGCGTACAAAATGCGGCGGTGTACCGGCTTTAAACCATCCCGAACATCCGGCAATGCACGGCCGACGATGACCGACATTGCATAGTCGATGTAGGACTTTTTCATCTCGCTGTTGATTTCCACCGGGATGACTTGCAGTTTTGAAGTATCAAATAATTCTTCTGCCATGTTTACAACTTCCTATTCTTTTATTTTATCGGTTTCACAAAAAAACACTTTACCTTTAAAATTCGACATCGCAGTGCGATTTCCTCTTTTTAGCTAAAATTTTTGGGGTATTTTTTTGTTTTTGCTTCCTTTTTTCCTTTCGGGTTGTACCATAAAAAGAGGACGGCTTTTCTCCGTCCTCTTATGTTACAGATCCATAAAAACCGATTAGTGTATAATCACACTCTCCGTATCCTTATCAAACAAATGAATCTTGTTGGCATCCAGCGCAACCTTAACGTGCTCTCCGTGCTTGGTGGTGGTACGCGGATTTACTCTCGCGGTCATATCCACGCCGCAAGCCTGGAAGTACAAATAGGTCTCTGCACCCATCATCTCGGTCAAGGTGATATCTACCTCAAAGGTGCACTCCGGCGCTGCGGAGATGAATGCTTCATCATCATAGATATCCTCAGGACGAATGCCCATCAGAACTTCCTTGCCGTTATATGCCTGCACCTCTGCCTTTTTGCCCTTGCCGTCCGGCAGCTTAATGGAAACATCGCCGTTGGTCAGATAAGTACCGTCTTCCTTGCAGTTTACGGTCATGCTGATGAAGTTCATCTGCGGCGATCCGATAAATCCTGCAACGAATACGTTGGTCGGGTACAGATACAGATTGGTCGGAGTATCTACCTGCTGAATGACACCGTCTTTCATAACGACGATTCTGGAACCCATGGTCATAGCCTCGGTCTGGTCGTGCGTTACATAGATAAAGGTGGTCTGTAAGTTTTTATGCAGCTTACCGATCTCGGTTCTCATCTGTACACGCAGCTTTGCATCCAGGTTGGAGAGCGGCTCATCCATCAGGAACACCTTCGGCTCACGCACGATGGCACGGCCGAGTGCAACACGCTGTCTCTGACCGCCGGAAAGCGCCTTCGGCTTTCTGTCAAGCAGGCCTTCAATACCCAGGATCTGTGCAGCCTCGTTTACCTTTCTCTTAATTTCGTCCTTGGGAACCTTTCTCAATTTCAAACCGAACGCCATATTCTCAAACACGGTCATGTGCGGATACAGCGCGTAGTTCTGGAACACCATAGCGATATCTCTGTCTTTCGGAACGACGTCATTCATCAACTGGTCACCGATGTAAAGTTCACCTTCAGAAATCTCCTCAAGACCGGCGATCATACGCAGGGTTGTGGATTTACCGCAGCCGGAGGGGCCGACGAAAATGATAAATTCCTTATCCTCGATCTCCAGATTAAAATCTTTTACAGCGGTAAAGCCGCCGGCATAGGTCTTGGTGATATTTCTAAGACTCAAACTCGCCATAATTAAACCTCCTAAAAAAATCCTAAAAAAATATGTTTCGTCATTTATGCATTCATTGTAGCATAAAACATTTAAAATTGTTAGAGCCTATTTACACAAATTTAATTTTTTCTTTTTAGTGAAATTGTCTAAACGGCCGTTTTTTCAAAGTCTTACAGGCAATCTGCCCAAAGTTTTCCTGTCATCCCTTGTGCATGTTGCTAAATGCCTTGTGCGATAGTTCCAAATCGCGGCCGGCTTTCCCTATGATATTTGGCACGGAGTTTTCCATCGGTTTTACTTGCAATTTGAAAAAAAAGGGAGTATAATGAGACAATGCAGAAAAAATGGGTGTTTTGACCCGAAAAGGAGAGTGATCTACATGATACGAGCCGGCGTATTGGGCGGCACAGGTTACGCAGGGATTGAGGTTGTCCGTATTTTGCTCCGTCACCCTGAGGTAACGCTCACACGTATCGTTTCCAAAACCTATGCAGGGACGGCGATCAGCGCGGTCTATCCCTCTTTAATGGGGATTTGCGATCTGGTCTGCGCACCGCTTGACATTGATGACATCGCCGCAAACTGCGACGTCGTGTTCACGGCGCTGCCGCACGGTGCCTCGAAGGAGGTCATTCCTTCCTTATATGAAAAGGGTCTTAAGGTCATCGACCTGTCCGGCGACTTCCGTTACCGCGACGTCTCCGTTTACGAGGCATGGTATCAGCAGCCTCACAGTGCGCCGGAACTTTTGGCGCAGTCAGTCTACGGCCTGTGCGAGCTGCACCGGGACGAAATCCGCACCGCACGGCTGATCGGCAATCCCGGCTGCTACACCACCTGCTCGATCATGGGACTTGCGCCGCTGGTTAAGGCGGGCGCGGTCGATAACAAGAGCCTGATTATTGACGCAAAATCCGGGGTGACCGGGGCAGGACGCGGCCTCAATCTTCCCAATCTGTTTTGCGAATGTACCGAGACCATGAAAGCCTATAAGGTAGCGACCCACCGCCACACCTCGGAAATTGAACAGGAGTTGTCTCTGCTTGCCGGCGAGGAGATTGTGCTTTCCTTTACGCCGCACCTTGTACCGATGAAGCGCGGCATCTTTGCAACCTGTTATGCAAATTTAACCGGCAGTGCAACCGAGGACGAACTGCTTTCCCTCTACCGTGATTTTTATAAGGACGAGCCGTTTGTCCGCATTTATGAAAAGGGCAGTCTGCCGGAGGTTAAGCACGTTACCGGGTCGAATTATATCGGCATCGGCCTTAAGGTTGACCCGCGGCTTCACCGCGTGATTGTGATTTCCTGTATTGACAACCTGATGAAGGGTGCGGCCGGGCAGGCAGTACAAAACATGAACCTGATGTTCCATCTGCCGGAAACCACCGCGCTGACTGATCCGGGTATGTATTTATAAGGAAAAAAGAGAAACTTTGATTACGATTGATTTGATTGATTTGTGCCTATGGCGGCGGAATGGAGATTTTTATGGAGCAAAGAATTGAACGGCTGATTCACAAGGCCGGCGTCCTGGTTGAGGCGCTGCCTTATATCCAGAAATTTTACGGAAAAACAGTTGTCATCAAATACGGCGGCAACGCCATGATCAATGAGGATTTAAAAAATCGGGTGATGGAGGATATCACGCTTTTAAAATACATCGGCATCAATCCGATTGTTGTCCACGGCGGCGGCCCGGACATCTCCGCCGCGCTGACCCGATTTGGAATCCAGAGCGAATTTATCAACGGTCTGCGCGTGACGGACGATGAAACCATGCGCGTGGCGCAGATGGTACTGATCGGGAAAACCAATAAAGAAATCGTCTCGCTGCTCGGCACCAAAGGCGGAAAGGGCATCGGCATTTCCGGCATTGACGGCGGACTGATTCGGTGCCAAAAATACTATACCGAGGTGGACGGAAAAAAGACGGACATCGGCTATGTCGGTGACATCATTCATATTGATGACAAGATTCTGTCCGACCTGACCCGTCACGATTACATCCCGGTGGTTGCGCCGATCGGTGTTGACGAGGAGGGCAACAGCTACAACGTCAATGCAGACACGGTCGCCGGCGCCATTGCCGAGGCATTGATGGCAGAAAAGCTGATTCTTTTAACCGATATCGAAGGCATCAAGGAATCGGCCGACAGTGAGGAGATTTTGCCGGTACTCTCTCATCAAGAGATTGACGCCATGATCGCGGACGGCAAGATTGTGGGCGGTATGATCCCGAAGGTCAAGGGCTGCATTCAGGCCATTGAGGCCGGCGTCAACAAAGTCCATATCATTGACGGACGCGTGCCGCACTGCCTGCTTTTGGAGATTTTTACCGATCACGGTATCGGCACCATGATTACCAAATAAAATATAACGCAAAAAGGGCTTCGTCGCAAAATGCGATGAAGCCTTTTTTCTGTTCTGCGCCGTTTTTTGTGCCGGCGCGGCGCTGCTATTTTTTGATTAGTCCAAAGCCGGCGTAAAAGGTCTCTCCCTGCATCGCAAGTGCCTTGACTTTTTGTGCAAATCCCGTTTTCGCCTCGGCCTCATTTATGTTTTCGCGATTAACATTTACACCAAGCGTAAACATTAAGATTGAATCCGATTCCACTTTTTTTGGGATCTCAAACAGTCTTTGAAACCGCATAATATTACTGTCCTTATCCAGGTACTGTCCAAGCCCCTCATCTAAGAGCCACGAACCGCACATAAAATAGGAATAGTGATATTCCGGATGGAACTTTTTCATAAACGCCCTTGCCGCATCGACGGATTGCTCGCATTCCGCCTGCAAGAGCGGCCCCGCGGCCGGGATATGAATCTCTACCACGTTATCCTTTGTGGTGATGCCGCGCTCCGGGATGTCACATTCCGCCTTTGCCATGCGGTATTCCAGTCTGCCGATCTTAAAAAGCTGCATGGTAAAATGATAAATCAGCCAATGAATCTCACCGAGATACAACGTCCCATTGACCTCGGACCACGCTTTCAGCCAAAGGCGGATATCCGATACCGTGTCAAGAAAGATCGCATCGGCAATGCCTGCCTTGCGGTACTGCTTTTGCAGTTCCTCGCAAAAATACAGGTAGTAGAGAAAATTCTTCTTCCCGTCCGTACAATCGGTGCCGTACGCCTTTGGCGTCATCGCCGGGTCAATTGTATAACGCTCCAGCGCCGCATGAAATTCCGCGTCATAGCACGCCGGAAATCCAATCGTATCATACCATTTTTGAATCACTGCTTTCGGATTCACTGTCGTCACCCCTTACGTAGGCATATCGGTCAGACTCCCGTTTACATGAACCGCGTTGTCCATGTCTGCAGCCGCATCCGGTCGGACAGGTACTCGTCCTTAAAATCACGGCTCTGCGGCGGCCAGATATAGGTTCCGTCCAGTCCTAAATCCATCGTCTTGACATCGCCGAGGATATCGGGGTTCGGCATCTGTTCCTTAGGGGATACCACCGCCGTATCTTCGCCGCACAGGACGGTCAAGGCTGCCATCAGCCAATCCGCAGGTCCGATATCGTGACTTCCCACCCGAATCTTTTCAGGCAGAAATCTTTGACAGTCCATCGTCTTTGCCGAGGCAATGAGTTCCTCTTTGGTTACCGTCACCTCATGCTCTGCCGCGTACGGCGTCTCTAAAAATCCGTAAACCTTGCCGCAGGTATGGGACGTCTTGCCGCGAAGCATTTCCATACAGGCAAGAAAAACGTCCGAGATACAGTACGACGGCTGCGCAATCGGCCAAAAATCCTTTTCCAGCTGCTCCTTGATGGCCGGGAGATCCTCTTTTCGGATCACGCGCGCATCCAGAGACCGAATCTTATCCGCAAGCTCTTTGTAATTTGTGACGCGGAAGCGCTTGTCATTTTTTACCATTCTTACAAATCTGCGGATGGCGTCATAAAAGGCCTCGATTTCCTCCTCCGTGTAATACGGGGACTCTGCCCACTTGCCGAACTCGTATTGGTTTTCACCGTTGTAATTGATCTGATCCCAAAATTCTTTTGCGATCGCCCGATTCGGATGCGTGCAGATGACGGCGCGATCCCGCTTGCTCAATTCATCCAGCGTCTTTTTCATAAATGCGTCATCCGATTGCTCATGAAACGTCTCCATCTCAAAATTATAGCGCGTATGATACGCATTGCAGAAAAAGGCACCCCTGCTGTCCACCGTATCGCAGGCCGAGCCGGAATTGATCGGCAGCCCCAGATCGGCAAAAACATAAGAACCCACATAAGAGATGTTGTTGCCCGGCGTCACCACGCCGCAAATGTCCGCACCGCCGGTAAATGCCTTAATCATGGAAAGCGCCTTTTTCTCCTGTTCAAAAATGTTATGATACGCCGCGTCAAAATCCTTAAGATCCGTAAGCTCGTTAATCGTGGGATGTACGCTGTGGCTGTAACTGTGCGTTAAAATATCATGATGCTTTAACGCCCCGATAATATCCGTTCTGCCCCAGTTTTGCAGCTGCTCTGTCAAAAGCCCCACAAGGCAGAAACCGCCCCGCACGCCTTCCTCTCTTAAAATTTCTGCCTCGCGATAAATCGCGTCGGCCGTGGTGTTTGAAGTAAAATCCTCTGTGTCAAAAGAAAAAATGATGTCTGTCATGTGTTTCACCCTTCCCTTCTCCTTGTTTTGGACAAAACGGCACAAAAGGCACTTTGGTACCGCTTTGCCGCATTTATCCTGTTATTTTACCAGATGCCGCACAAAGATACAAGACGGAAAACCTACGATTTGTTTGAAATCTTACGGAGTATGAAGAAATTACGGCTGCTGATTCGTCCATGTAAAGATGGTTCCCTCGCCGCGCTTTAACCTTTTGATATAGTCATCCTCGCAGCCGAGCGGCGTTTCAAATTCCATGCCGGCAAGGTGCACCTGTTTTCCTCCGATATGATTGTCCGACCCGGCCGTTTGGATAAAGCCGTAAGTCTTTGCATAGAGCATTGCCATTGTATTTTCCCGTTCTGTCCGATTGGCGTTGATGACCTCAACCCCGTCCACGCAGTCCGGATAAAGACGGATATGGTCGATATACGACGCCTCCCGAAACGGATGCGCCTGCACCACAAAACCGCCGTTTTCTCTGAAAAACCGCAGCTGCGACCGCTTGTCCATATCCATAATCTGCGGATGCTTTAAATACCACGCCTTGTCCAGGCCGTAAACCAAAAAGTCCGTCCCCTCATAGGAGCACTCCACGCCAAAAAACACCTTGATGCCGATTTTTTGGCCGATGGCAGCGGCCTCCTCATAATCCGAGACGTAAAACGCAATTTTTTCTGCGTACGGCAGCTCCGTATCAAGATTGATGTTGCCGTCCAGAAAATGGTTGGTGATAAAGATTCCGTCATAGCCTGCCTCTTTATAAAAAGTCACAGTCTCAAGAACGGTTGCGGCAGCACAACGGCTCACCGGCGCCGTATGAAGATGGGTTTCATAGCGATACATTACATCGTCCTCCTTTTTTCATTATTGTACCCAAACCGCCGCCACAAATCAAGGGGTTTTCACGAAAAAGAGCAGGGGATTTCCCCTGCTCTCTTTTCTCACATTTCGTCCGTATCGGCACAGGTAAAGCGCCAGCACCCCGAACCGCGGTGGTACACGGTGCCGTCCGGCAGATAAATTTCTGCTGTGGTGTTGCACGGAACGTTCACCGTCAGCAAAAACGTTCCGTTTTCCGTCCGCCACTCGCTTTTTACCACACCATAGACCGTATCGATGGCCGCCTTGGCATACGAAATCCGCCGATCCGGCATCGGCTGAATCCGAATCTTCCGATAGCCCGGCTCAATCGGCACAATGCCGCCGATTTTTTGATAGAAAAAGCTTGCCACCGCCCCGTAGGCGTAGTGGTTCAACGAGTTCATGCTCTCGCTCCAGAACGTCCCGTCCGGCCGGATTCCGTCCCAGTGCTCCCAGATGGTGGTAGCCCCCATTTTGACTGCGTAGAGCCAGGAGGGATACTCCTCCTGTAAAATCAGGTCAAACGCCTTTTGGGGATAGCCGTTTTCACTGAGCGCGTCACAGAGATACGGCGTTCCCAAAAAGCCTGTGGTCAGCTTGTCTCCGTTTTCACACACCAGGTCATACAGCGCCCGTGCCGTCTGCTTTTGATCCGTGCATAGCCCAAACTGCAAGGCAATTGCATGGGCGGTCTGGGTCTGATCCAAAAGGCGGCCGTCCTGCGATACATAGGTTTTACGAATATTTTCAACAATGTTTTGATACAGATCCCGATAATGCTTGGCGTCCTCCCGCTTTTCCAGAGCCGCAGCCGCCTTAGAGAGCAGTCTTGCCGATCCGGCATAAAATGCGGAGGCGAGATAGGCTTTATCGGTGCCGCCGTCTAACACATCGCTCGGCGTATCGAGCGCCAGCCAGTCGCCGTACTGAAAGCCCGTGTCCCAGAGATACGGATTTTCACCCTGCGCCCGGATATATTCCACCCACGCTTTCATGGACGGGTACTGCCGCGCAAGCATACGCCGATCCGCATAGGCAAAATACACCTCCCACGGGCAAATCACGGCCGCATCGCCCCAGCCTGCGGAGGTTTCTACCATGCCCATCGAGGGGACAATGTTCGGGCAGCCGCCGTCCTCTGCCTGATCGGCCGCCAGATCCCCCAGCCACTTTTCAAAAAACCGTGCCGACATCATGTTCTGCACCGCCGTTTTACAAAACACCTGCGCGTCCCCGGTCCAGCCCATTCTCTCGTCCCGCTGCGGACAGTCGGTGGGAATATCCACAAAATTACCGCGCTGACCCCAAATCACATTCTCATACAGCCGATTCAATAAATCGGACGAGGACTGAAAATGACCGATCCGCTCCATATCTGTGGAGATGACATGTGCCTCAAAGTCCGAGAGCGCCGCCGCGGTGGGATAGGCGTCAAGCCGCACATACCGAAACCCCTGAAAGGTCATTTTCGCATGATAGGATTCCTCTCCTTCGCCGCGCAGAATATAGGTGATTTTCTGCCGAGCGCTCCGCAGGTTATCGGTATAGAAGTTCCCGTCCCGATCCAGCGCCTCGGCGTGGCTGAGCTCCACCCGGCTCCCGCGGCTGCCCGATACCCGAAAGTTCACCCAGCCGACCAGATTCTGTCCAAAGTCAAGCACCGTCTCGCCCTTTGGCGTGTGAATCAGCGCCTTGGGCGGCAGTTTTTGGATGACCCGAACCGGCTCGCAGATCTGTCCGATCAGGTTTTCATAGCCGTACTCCCGTACGCAAAGCGGTACGCTGTCGCAGGACACAAAGCCGTTATCATAGACCTCACCGTCATACATATCGCAAAACCGCAATTTTGATTCCCGGCACTGCCAGGTCTCATCGGTTGCAACCGTGACATCGCCGTCATCGCCGCGCATCATCAGCTGCGCCAGCACCGCGTTCTTTTGGCGGTACGGCTCCCAACCGTGCAGGGATTCGATCCTCCCGTTGCACCAGCCCTTTGCTACAAAAATCTGTACGGTATTCTCTCCGGGCACAAGATACGGTTCGACCTCATAGGTCTGGTATTGCAGCCGCTTTTTGTAGCTGGTAAACCCCGGCGCAAGATAACTGTCCGAGACGCGCCGTCCGTTGAGATACACCTCATAGACACCGTAGGCGGTCACGTAAAGCCTTGCCTGCTTTGGCATATCCTTTACAAAAAAGCGTTTTTCAATCACCGGGGCGGCATCGCCCTCGATCATCGGCTCCAGCCATTGTGCCTGCCACAGGTCATTGTGACCCAAAAAGCCGGTCTCAAAAAAGCCTTCCGCCCAGTCGGATTCCTCCCGGTGATTGTCCCAAACCTTGACTTTAACCGCATACCGCGTCCTTGGCAGCAGCGGCTTTCCTGCATATTCTATGTAGGGTGCGGCCGCGCTTTCAATCCGTCCCGTGTCCCACATTCCCTCTACAACAATTTGGTATGCGGTCTGCTGCACATCGGTCTGATCCGATTGGAGCTTCCAGGAAAACCGCGGTACTTTTTCGTCCAATCCCACCGGGTTTTTTAAATATTCTGTCTTTAGTGCGTTGCACGATAACATCTGTCACCTCTCCTTTTTGAATCAAAGGCAGGGCAGCCTCACTTTGCAAGCCGCCCTGCCTTTTTATTTTTCATTTCCGCAAAAGTTTTTCAGCGTTGATACTTCAAAACCTTGTCACTCACCGGCGCCGGGTTGTCCGGCGCGGTAATCACAAAGGCCTCGGCATGCTGCGCCGCCGTAATCGGCACATCTGAAACCGAGAGCGCCGTCTCGCCGCCTATATCTGCCGTAACCGTACCTACCTTGGTGAAAACCAAACGTTCGCCCTCCCAGACGTTTACCACGCCATAGCAGGTCTGCGCCGCCCCGGTACGGTTCTTGACCGTAGCCCGAAACGCCAGCTTGCCGCCCTGCTCTGAAAACGCCATTTCAGACAGGTCAAACGCCTTGTTCTTGGTGACAAACTGCGCCGAAACCGGCGCCTCGATCGGGTTGCCTGCCAGGTTTTGCAGCGCACCGCTCAGCCAAACCGTATACGTCTGATCGGATAAGAGGTGATATTTGGGCTTGATCTTTAGCACATTGCCGCCATCTAACGTTACCCCGCGAAGCGGCACTGTCTCGCCGTCTATCATCAGCCGCACCGTCTCGGCCGAAACCTGCTCCTCTTGCACACCGGCCGTGAGAACCACGTTCACGGTCTCGGCATCATAGGGGATCTCGGTGTCGGTCAGCGAATCATTATAAGAAATCCGTGCAACACCGGGATAGTCCACCACGCCGTAGAACGCTAAGTTGTCAACGCAATAGTAGCTCCCTTTCTGCCAGTTAAAGATACGCATCGAGTTAAAGCCGCTGATGACGTTTCGCATTGCAAAACGGTCAGCCAGCTTTTGTCCGTCCAGCCACAGGCTGTACGTGTTCGTCTGATAATCAAACTCGTATTTTACGTGATACCAGGTCAGCGGCTGAATCGGCGCCAGGTTTTGGGATTTGTCATCATTATATAAAATGATGTTTCCGCCCTCAATATAAAAGCCTTCGCCGTCCGGCTTGGCGTCTCCGACCATGTTGGTGGACAGACCGAAGTTCGGTCCCATATAGAAGTCCGCCTCCAGCACGTACCGCGTTACATCGAGCGTGTTCTTCAGAATGAGATAGGGAGAGGTATCGCCGCTTCTCTCCACCCGAACGCTCTGGCCGTGGGCATCGTCCACGGTTACAAGATCGATCTTGCCGTCTCTGTCCCGGTACGGTTCCAGCCCCTTGGGATATCCGCCCTCAAAATCACTGTCGATCATGGTGATCCGATCCTGCCTTGGCAGAATTTCAATCGCAAACTCCGCGTCCGATGTATAGCCGTCTTTGCTATACGCCCTTGCGGTAAGGGCCGCAGTCCCCTGTGCGGCGCCGCTGAGGTCAAAGCGGTAGGGTTCCTCCGCCGCCGTGTCCCAAAGCATGCCGTTTTTATAAAGCTCCACCCGCTCCACGCCGGCCGGCGCAGCAGCCGAGACCGTAACCTGTTTCAGTTCCGACGGGGCGTAGGCGCCGCCGTCTTGCAGGTTTAAAAACCGAACCACGGGGCGCGGACTTTCCCGAACGGTAACCGTCACGGGATCGGTCTGCACCGAGCCGTTTCGGCTGTCCCACGCCACCGCATAAAACGCTGCCGTACCGGCTTGCTCTGCCGAATAAGAGAAGGTATAGGGCGCGCTCTCATCGCTGCCGAGTTTTTGACCGTCCTTATAAAAATCCACCTTTGTTACACCGATATCAGACGCCGCGTCCGCTGTGAGAGCGATTGTGTCGCCGACCTCATACTGTGCGCCGTTTTCCGGTGCGGTCAATGCTGCGCGGAGATTGGAGGGCTTTTCCTGATACTGTAACTTTACATTATCAATCAGGTAGTAGCCGCCTGCCTTCCAGTTAAAAATCCGAAAGGTATAAAACTCCGGCTGGGCATTTTTGATCGGGGCGTTTTCTGCCACCGTGCTATCATTTACGTAAAGGTCGCAGGTGCCGGCGCTGATATCAAAGATGTACCGGATATGATACCACGCGTTACCCGTTACCGGATAAGACGCGCTCGTACCGGGCAGTCCGACTTTGCCGCTCTCGATGTTAAAACCCTCGCCCTTGGTTGCGCCCTTGCCTACCAGGTTGCTGGACACGCCAAAGTTATCCCCGACATAAAAGTCGGCCTCCAGCGCATAGCGATCGGCGATCACGCCGCCGGCACGAAATTCCAGGTACGGCCCACCGCCGGATGCAGGAAGTTCCACCCTTACGTTTTGCGCCTGTTCATCCCAGGTAATGCTGCCGGCATTTTTCACCCGGCCGACCGCCTCCGGGATTCCGTCCGAAAAATCGGCGCTTAAAATGTCAATCCATGTTTCCTCTTCGGCGCTTAAGATATCATCCCATGCTTCCCCTTCGGCGTGGACAGGGCCGATGATACCGCACAACATTCCCAGCGCACATACCCCGGCCGCCAGCCGTTTGAAACCATGTCGTTTTCTTTCTGCCATTGTATTCCACTTCCTCTCTGATGCCTTGATTGTTTGTCAGTTTGCGGTGAGATGAACCATGGTGCCGTCAAAGGGCGCCAGATTGGTCTTATCCTTCCAGACAAAGACCTTGATGGATTTGCCCGCGGCTTCGCCGCAAACATTCACCAGCGCAGAGGCAGCGGCGCTCGCACGCGGCGCAACGGTTACCTCATTTGACAGTTCCACCGACTCTAACATGTCACCGTCATAGACTGCCAGAACCAGAACCGCGCTTGCCGCCGCGTCGGTGTCATTGTAAAACAGCGCGTTTGCCGTAAGGTTCCCTGTAGTAACTGCGGACACGGGGTTTCCTGCCTCATCGGTAAGGGTCAGCTCTGCAAGCTGCAGCACCGGCGCTACCGTTTTAAACTTCAGATTGTCCATCACATAAAAGCTGTTCGATTTCCAGTTATAAATCCGCATGTTATAAAACGCATCCTCACCGTTTTTGATGGGCTGACTGTCCACAAGAAGGTTGCCGTCCACATATAAAGAACAGGTCTTTGTACCAAGGTCAAACGCAAAGCGCAGATGATACCATTTTCCGGGGGTCATGGCATAACGGCCGCTGTATCCGCCGATTCCGGCGCCGCCGCTCTCAATGTTAAAGCCCTCCGCTTTGGTCGCATTGTTCCCGACCAAATTGGTCGAAACCCCGTAGGACTTATTCACTTCTGTACTTGGATCGCTGCCGAGATAAAAATCCGCCTCCATCACATAGCCGGTATCGGCGCAGCTGTCCGGCCGCGCGATCTGAAGATACGGCTGCGCGCCCGACGCCCCGTGTGCAACCTTCAGCGCCGCGCCGTGCGCCTCGTCAATAACATCCTCGCCGCTCAGCAAGGTAATCGTTCCGGCATTTTTCACCAGCTGAACATCCGTCGGCACGCCGTCCGAAAAATCGGTGTCGATAAACGCCGGATTATACTTTGTCGTATCCAGCTTCGAAAGCCGCACATTATCGATGGCGTATTCGCCATTCTTCTTCCAGTTATAGATGCGGAAGTAAGCAAAATCCGAAACCGCTGCCGGGAATGCGTAATCCTTTGCAAGCAGTTCTCCATTCACCGAGAGACTGTATACCGAATTTAAAATATCAAACTCCAGCTTGAGCGAATACCACTGTCCCGGCGTTACCTCTTTCAGCTTTACATTCTTTGAGCCGTTCGGCAGGCCGATATAACCGTTTTCAATATTAAATCCGTTGACCTTGGTGTTGCCGTCCTTGCTGACAAAGTTGGTGGACACGCCGTACTCGGCGCCGGGGCGGAAGTCCGCCTCCAGCACATAGCGCGATCCCGGCGCACCGCCCTGAAGCACCAAATACGGGCTGCTGCTGTCCTGTGCTGCAACACGCAGCGCCTTGCCGTGTCCGTCTGCGGTACTGTCAACACATTCAATGGTGCCTGTATTTGGGGTAAGGCCGATGGACGGCGGAACTACTCCGTCATCAAAGTTTGCGTCAATCACCGAGAGCCACGATGCCGATGTTGCCGCGCCGCTGTATGTTACATGGACTGTTACGGCATCGGATTTTGCCGTAAGTCCTGCGCTATCGGTGACCACTGCATAGATCGAAAGATCACTGTTGCCCTGCGGTGTATAGGGTACGGCATACGGCGCCTGATAACAGGTGCCTGTTTTTTGGTTGTTGACATAAAAATCTACCTTCTCGATCCCGGCGGTCGCACCCGTCTGTGCCTGGATCGAAACGGTCTCGCCGGAGGTGACGGTTCCGCCGCTCACCGGCGCGGTGATCCGAACGGTAACGTCAGAGCTGTTTTGTGCAATAAAGCGCAAGTTATCCACGTAAAAATCGCTCGTCCATGAGAAGAGAATCATCCGCTGAAAATCCGTCAGCGAAGAAGTGATGGTATATCCCTTGGCAAGGCAGGTCATGGCAGAGCCGCTCTCACCCACATAAAAATCATATTTCTTGGTATTGGGATAGATAACCAGCTTGGTGCTATACCAAACATTTGCCTGATAGCTCACACCAAGTTCCTTGGTTGTTCCGTTGTCCTTGGCCTTGAATTGACCGCGGTCAAGCATAGGGCCGTCTGTCCAGCCGCTCTCAAAGACAAAGTTGAAACCGCCGGCGGTGTTACTCAGCGCATAAACATCCGCCTCTACAACGTACATCAGCGCGCCCTTTGCATCGTTTGTCATTTTCGCCTGCTGACCGGCGGCCACTTTCATGCTCAAACCATGCGCATCGTCCACCGTTTCGGTTACGAGCGTGCCGGTATTGGGGAAAACCGTGTTCGGAACCCCATTCTCAAAATCTGTGTCCACCATAACGATGTTTTCGTTTGTCTCCGCCGCCATGATCAAGGACGGGCACCATACCGTCAGAAGCAAGCACAGGGTGAGGCATACCGCGGTTGTTTTTGCAAAAAATCTTTTCATCACAACAATCCTCCTTGTATGATATTACATTTGATTTATCCGGGGGGCGGAGAAAAACCTCCGCCCATTTTTTATTTTTCGCCTTTTGTCAGCGCGCCGAACTCGGTCACGCTATTCCACTGGTTGTCACTGTTTCCGCTTCCCACATAACGGAGATACCGGCCGGATGTGCCGCCCTCGATCTCCACAATCTCATAATCGCCGGCGATCATGGACGACTTACCCGTATACACCGTCTTAAAGTCTACGCCGTCATTGGAAACCTGCAGGCTGAACCGATATATACGGCTGCCGCTGTTCATCCACGCCAGGCAAACCGCAGAGATGCAAACGCTCTTTCCGTAGTCTAGCTGAATCCACTGATCGCCCTCTGCCGCCCAGCGGGTATCCAGCTTTTCATCCGTCACGTTGGCCTCGACATTCAGCGGCTCCGGTACGGCGCTGGCCGTTGCGCGCAGCGGCTCGTATCTGTGATAGCCCTTGACATCCTGCAGCGGGCCGGTACGAAGCAGCGGAATCGTCTGGAACGTCACGGTATAGTAACTGTACCGTTCGGGCGATGCCGGATTGTAAACCTTAAACTTCGTCACGCCGTCCTGTGCCGTACGCTCAACCGTCAATCCCTCCTGCGCCTTTGCGGTAACCTCCGGTGCGGTATCTCCCTCATTCAGCTTTTGCGTATAATCCTTTTGCTTGGGATTAAAGTCCGCAAGCGGCACGCCGCCCACTGCAATCTCAGTCAGCTGCGGCATTTCTTCCAGCGTTCCGTCCGGAATCGACCAGTCGGCCATCGGGATGTCCTCCATCACGGTATTGCCGGCCGGCTCATCCGCCGGGGTCAGGCGCATCTGAATCGTCACATTGCCGGTCGCCTTCATCTTGGCGTACAGCTTTTTGTAGTTGGAGTTGTCCGCCTGTCCCTCTGCAACCGGGGATGTTGCAAGCGGTACAGCCTGCATGTCGCCCAGCTCATAACCGGGCACATTGGCAGTAAATTCAAGTTTCATCCGTTTGCCGTTCTGGGTCAGCATCGCGCCGTAGTCGGTATATTCGATCTCGACGCCGGCCGGCATATGCATAAACCAGTAAATCTCAGAATTCGGCGATACCAGCCGGATTTCATCCCGTACCGTGAAGCTGCGGCGGTTGTTGTCCATCTTATAGCCGCGCTTGTATTCCTCTGCGCCGGCATAGGCGTCGGTCAGGTTCAGCACGGCAAAGCCGCCCTTATCCTTTGATTCGATCTTTTCGACCTTACAGGTGGAATCCACCATACCGCCGGTCTGATCCGGGTTGATCACCACACAGTTATGTCCCTCGGCACGAACGCGGTAAACCAACTCGCGGTTATTGATATACTGCGACACGTTATAGGTAAGATCGTCCGATCCGAGATCTAACGCCCACTTTTCGCCCAGGCCGTAGTACACAAAGCTGCCGCTGTCGACATGGTAGTGGTTGACCTTTAGCCGGCCGCCGTGGAAGGAACCGAACATCTCCTGCGGATCGTTCCAGTCACTGTGGAAGTTGACAAGCTCTGTCCCTGCAAAATAGGAATCCGGCGGCATGTTGATTGCGCCGTCCGGGACGGAACTGTCGTAAAACAGTACATTAAAGACCCAATAGCCGGACGCGTTGCCAAACTGCTGATATCGGCTGCGCATCGCCTGGGTAAGACCCGGATCGTCAAACCGTTTGCCAAGCCAGAATGCCCAGGGCAGAACCAGGTTTCCGCTGCCGCTGTCGTGGTAGCCGTTCGAGCCCTCCGGGCTGTCTACCGTAAGAACATATGAGCCGGTCTTTTCCATACCCTTTGCACAGGAGAGGTTATAGTCCGTGCCCAGCGCACTCTCCAGTGCGGACAGGTACATGGTGGTATACTTTAAGGCATAATCCCAGTAATTGGGTCCCTCATCATAGCCGCCGTCCGGGGCAAAGGTATCAAAATAATATTCCGTACCCCGTACGCCGTAAGATAAAACCTGGTAGCAGATGTCCGGTCTGACGTCCGCAATCGCAAGTGCGCCCAGGCCGACGCCGCCGCTGCACACGACATTCCAGTTCATGGTGGCGTTTGCCCAGACCGTGCTGGAGCCGCCAACGCCGGTATATTCATTCAGCGCCGGAGTCAGCGCCATCTCTACCAGCGCGTCCTCCATCACCTTGCGCTGCTCTGCCGACCACGCGTCATAAATCCAGTCATAGCCCATGGCAACCGCCGCGGACATCTCGCCGACATCCAAGAAGTGCTGCGTGTTCCAATCCGGGAAGCTGCAGACCGCGCTGAGCTCCACCCACGCCCGATCTACATACTTTTGATCGCCGGTCATCTGATAAGCAAAGCCCAGATTTTGGAGATTGACCAGCGCACGGCGGCTCTGCTGCAGCAGACGGAAGCCTTCCAGCTTATGCTGCGCCGGCTCGGTAGATAACGTCCCGTCCGCCAGGCGGATGATATCATCCACCCATCCTTTGACAACGGCGTTTTCGTTCTCCTTCCATTGCCGCCGAATCCGGTCAAAGTCCGCCTTGGTTGCCATCACGCGCGGATGACCGGCAGCCTTTTTGGTAAGATCCGCCTGAATCTGTTCGGCCGACGGGCGGTCATAGGTGAGATAGCCGTTGGCAACCACCGCCTGCGTATCCGTCATACGGACGGCGCTGTCGGAGATGATGGCAAGTCCGTGCTTGTCATAAAACATCTTTTTGCCAAGGCCGTCCTCTAAAACCGAACGCATCGGCACCATGCCGTAATCGCCGGAAAGCGCCGCCGCGCAGTCGGCCTGTACCTCCTTGCCGCCGACCTGCATCTTATCGGAGCCGACCGGAATGGAGATATTGTCGCCGAGCAGGATTTTTTGTCCCTCTTCCTGCCAGCCGACATCCAGACCCAGTGCGGCGCCGAGCGCTCTGGCGGAGATTAAGATGTTGCCGCTAAGGTCGTATTCCACCGGCCCTGTCAGTTTTGACTTTTCATTGTTTTTATAAAGCGTGCCGGAGCTGGTCTGTATCGCCAGCTTGCCGCGCAGAAGATTGATCCCCTCGGTGCTGTCCGGGAAGATCGAACCCCTTGTCGTGGGATCCAGATCCGGCAATTCGTCCAGAACGGTCTTACTGTTGTACATTCTCAGATTATCAAACCCAAAGCTGCCGTTGCCGCCGGCAGATGCTAAGTGGCAGCGCATCAGGCTGATCTCGCCGCTGAAACGGTCGCGGTTTTGCATGGGGACGTTTTCATAGGCAAGGTTACCGTCCACATACACGTCCACCGTCTTTTGCACCAGGTCAAACCGGGAAGCCAGGTGCAGCCACCGTCCGGAGGCAAGCGTACCAAGCTCCGCCCCGTTGGGGTAAAACATGACCTTGTTGTCACTGTTTACCAAATAAATATAGGATAGTACACTGCTTGGGTCACGGAAGTAAACCTCCAGCCGCGCTCCCTTTTTCGGCAGGGTGAGATCCATCTCCAGCACCAGATACCGGGACGTAATCGAGCCGGAATAATCCATGTGCATATCATCCGTGGAATTTTTCGTCATTACCAGGTACTTGTTTCCGTTTTCCTCAGTCTGAAAGCCGAACTCGTTACTCTTTTTTGCCATGCCCATCGACAAAGATCCCTTTTCGTAGTCATCCAGCAGATAATAGGTCACCGCGCCGTTGTCCTCCGGCTCCTGATACGCGATCACATCCGCATTAAACGCCTTTTTCGGAAAATCGGTGCGCAGGGTATCGCCGCTGTTAGCTCTCAGGTTATCCACATACAAACCGGACTTTTCCTCCATCGGAATCGCCGCCAGCTTGACGCCCTTAATCTCGCCGATTCCGGCCTTGAATTTGATGCCGGATGCCGCCTCTCTGCCGTTGATGTAGACCGCGTACCGGCTGTTGGCACGGTCACAGGCAACCGTCACCGTGGTGAATCGGCCGACGGAAATTCCGCCCACCGGCTTTTCCTCGTGGGTGAAAAGGCCGCCTTCAAACCGTCCCTCTTCGTCATAGCTTCCCTTATAGGTAAGCAGCGTCTGCTCTGCGCCGCCCGTATCGATCAGGGTAAGACTGACCATTACGGGCGCGCCGTCAAACATCATGTCGGCGCTTACGGCAAATTGATCCGCAGTGTCAGAAAATTCTGCCGTGACCTTAGAGCCCTGGGAACGCGCCGGCAGATAGAGCGCCTTATTGGTGTCGGACAGTTCTACCGCGCGCACGCCGTCCTCTCCCTCAATGCTGAGATAATCCGGCGCCGCGTTGGTTACCGTATCTTCAAAGGTCTCGTTGAGCAGGATTTTTCCGCGTTCCGCCGCAGAGACGGGCAGCGCATATCCTGCAAAGGTGATGGCTGCCGCCGTGAGCCATGCAATCCATTTTTGCATTAATCTTCCTCCTCCTTTACTCATAGATCACCAAAAGCTGACCCTGAAAGTGATTGTTATGCCGCAGAACGGCAAAGCTTGGATCATCCGACCGGAAGGTCCTGACCTCATTCTGAGTGCCGATTCTTATATTGTCCCGTTTGGTGTCCACCACCACGATGCTGCCCGGCATCGAGAAGTTACATAACGATCCCCAGCTGAAGTTTGCCGTCTCCTGCGGATTGCCCGTCTTGGACAGGTACAGGTAACCGCCTTCCGCACTGTAAATCCTCCCCATATGGTAGCCTGCCTCATGGTTTGAAGTAGTTGCGTTAAAAATTCCGCTGTTAACCGGGCCGTCTGCGCCGTCATAATCCACCGTGATCGAGCGAATCTCACCGTTTGGGTAGGTCAAAAACCGAATAATATCGCCGCGGCTTAAGATCTTGCCGGACGGCTTTTCGATCGACACGTCCTCGGCGGCAAGATAACTGGTATAGGCGCCGTTTATAATCATGTGAATCTCGTGATAACCGCCCTCACGTTCTGCCACATAGTCTACCACGGCAGAGGAACGGTTGTTCATATTACTGTCAAAGGCGCTGTCGCTCCGATACACCAGTGCGCCGGCGCTGCCTACCCGGTTTAAATCATAAATCTCCATCGGATAAGCCGTTCCATAATACAGGTTTAAATCCGAACAGGTTACCACCGCATAAGCGTCATCCTGACTCTTACTGCCGTTTGGATCGGTAGGCGTCACAAAAATCACACTGCTGCCGATGTTGGCATAGGGGAAAAGCATTCTCGCGTTGCCGCGCCAGGTGGGCGGCGTGGTATAGGTATACCGGGTAAGGCTGTTATACGGCTCCTTTTCCTCTCCGATTGCCGTGCTGCCGGCAGCGACAATCTCTGCGGTGTCAATACGGCGGATTTTACCCTCTCCGTCTAACTGATACCGTACCAGCTGCGGTGTTCCTACCGCATTTAAAACCAAATTTTCGTCCGACGAAACCCGCCCGTTATTGTCCAGGTAAATTTTTTCTGCCAGCGTGAGTTCCTGGATTTTGCCGCTTTGGGTCAGCATTCTGACCCGTACCGTGCGTGAGAATCCGGGTTCTACTGCGCTTTGGATTAAAAATCCATAGCTCATCGCATTGTTTCCAAGCGTCAGCGAAACCAAACGCCCGTTATCGGAGGCAAAAACCGCCTTCATGCCAAGCTTAATCGGAAAGTTCGCCAAAAGGTAGGCGGACGCCTGATGGGTCTTTCCGTCAATCTCTATCTCGCTTTCCTCGGTGCGCAGCGCGGTCACCGATCCCGAAACACTGCCAGTCACCGGCCGGATTTCCACAAACATGTTATCCTGTGCGGTCTTGACTGCCAGCACGTCACCCTGGCCGTACTGCTGCCAGTAGATACTCTCGCCGCTCTCGTCCACGGCGCGGATTTCTGCATCCTGCTCACCAAGGTTCAGCGTTTTGCCGGTGTACTGATCGTAGATTTCACGTTCCATGTCATTGGCGCTCTGCACCACAAAGTAGTCGGTCTGTTCCACCCAGATGACGTCATAGACGTTATCGTCATTGTTATCCACCAGGGTGATTTCCGTCTCTAACGTTGCAATGTTCACACCGCTGTGCTGCGGCAGCGCACGGCCGTTAAAGATAAAATCATAGCCCCGAAGGAGGGTGTACTTCTTCGGCTTTTTTGCGTCCTCTTCATAGACCGAGATCTTCTGACCCTCAAACTCTGCAATATCGTCACCGCAAAAGGTGATGCTGCGGTTTTGATACGGCACGGCCGCTAAAATCTCATCCTTTGCGTCACCCTCGCGATAAAGGGCAATCACATTCCGGCCGAGCAGCGCCGGATCCGGCCGATTTGCCGAAAAGCTTCGATCATCAATGCGGAAGGTGTCTGACTTCAGCGTATCATCCGGGCCGGTCAGTCCGCTGTACGGCGTAGCCGTCACAATGCCCCGTACCTCTCGAATCCGATGATACACGGTAAGCAGGCTCTCGCCCGGAACGGCGTCATAGGTCTTTTTTTCTCCCAGCGCCCGAAGCTGCAGCATATCCGCCGACAAAATACGGTAAAGCAGCACGGCGCCGTCCCGGAAGGACAACGTTCCCTCCGTCGAGATGCCATTGTCAAATTCTAAGTCACCGGCAATACGGCGGTATGCAGCCTTTGTGCCGCCCTGCGCCTCTGCCTTGACCCGATAGCCTGCGGCCGATACGCCGAGAATCATTGCATCCTCATAGGATATCGGTTCATCCGCCGAAAATTTAGAAAGTCTTGTCAGATAGTTTCTCTCAAACAGAGACTGTACCGCCCGTGCCGCCCAATGGTTTTTGGGTACACTGTCCACGCACTGGGTGTCAGATACCGCCGTCACTTCCATTCCGGCTGCCGCCGCCAGCGTATACGCAAACACGGCATAAGTCATACTGTCTCCCTCGCCGGGGGTAAAATAGGTATCGATGCCAAGCGTCTTAGTCAGCTGCTCTGCCAGCTGATAGTAGGTGTCCGTCTCTGCGCTCTGCGCTGCCGTCTCCTGTTCCGCGGCGCCGGCCGGCGCCGCTGTCAAAAGCAGCGCCAGGGACATGGCAAGGCACAGCGCCGGTCTTAATATCATTTTATATATGCTTTTCATTCCATTGCTCCTTTCATCCGCTACTGCAAATACGTCAGGGCCCGGCAAAGCATCGCTGCCGCCTCAGCCCGCGTTGTCAGGTCTTGGGGTGAAAACAAATTTTCATATCCGGTAATGATGCCGGCATCTGCCAGCGCGGCTACCGCCTCACGGGCATACGCCGCGATCTGATCCTGATCCGCAAACGCCGCGGTACCGCTCAGCACAATTTCGCGTGCCGAAAGCATCCGATACAGCATCACCGCCGCGTCCTGACGGGTGATCTCGTCCTGCGGATAAAACGCACCGTCATAGCCGCGGATGATTTCCGCATTGGCGCAGCGGAACACAAAGGGCGCAAACCAGTCAGAGGCCGTAACATCCGAAAACGGGTATGCGTCATCGCCTCTAAGTCCGATGCTTTGCGCGATCAGCTTTGCAAACTCTGCACGGGTGACGGTCGTATCGGGACGAAAACTTCCGTCCTCATAACCGGCAATGATCCCGGCCTCGCTCAGCTGCCCTACCATGTCACGGCTCCAATGAAAGGTCATGTCCGTATAGCGCGGTGCGGCATCGATTTCTCCGGCGGTCTCTGCGTCCACCGCAAAGCTGCCGCCCGTACCGCCGCCGCCGCTTACGCCGCCG
>JABLTO010017181.1_pt1 | contig 113652 bp, 98 predicted proteins | sample 7160091 | NCBI WGS metagenome assembly JABLTO01 (sample SAMN14651225, study PRJNA627086) | human gut metagenome | isolation source: feces | host: Homo sapiens | reverse complement strand
GTAACTATTCAGGATCCAATGTATGGAAATCAATGAATCGTCGTGCTTGCACGTAAGAGACTTTGATTTCCATACATTGAGATCCTAATAGGGCTCCCCCCTCCACATATGAGCATTTTTAGCCTTGTCAAAGGCGAGAAAAGAACACGAAGTGTTCGAAATGCGAATGCGGGGGAGGGGCGTCCTGAATAGTTACATTCATTCAAACCAAAGAAAGAGGACTTACTTATGAGACAATTAAAAATAATCCGCTTAACCATCCACAAAATGCTACGGAACCTCCACACTTTCGTGCGCTGGGGACTTCTCGCCGCCGCAACCGGTCTTGTCATCGGGGGGTTCAGCACTCTTTTTGCCGCCAGCCTGCGTTTTGTGACCGATTTTCGCACCGAACGCCCGTGGATGATTTTTTTCCTGCCGCTTGCCGGCATTTTCATCGTATTTTTGTACGGACTTTTTCAATATAAAAATGATAAGGGCACAAATATGGTTTTGTCAACCATTCATGCCGAAACCGAACTGCCTTTTAAAATGGCACCGCTCATCTTTATCTCGACCGTGATCACCCATCTTTTCGGTGGTTCTGCGGGACGTGAGGGAGCCGCATTGCAGCTCGGCGGAAGCATCGGAAACCAGCTTGGAAGGTGGTTCCGGCTTGATGACCGTGACCGCCGCATCCTCGTTATGTGTGGCATGAGTGCCGCCTTCTCGGCGATCTTCGGTACACCGATTGCCGCCGTCGTCTTCGCCATGGAAGTCGTCAGCGTCGGTGTTATGTATTATGCGGCGCTCGTTCCGTGTGTATTCGCTTCGCTCATTTCCTTCAAAGTTGCCAATCACATGGGGATCGGACCAAATGTATTTCATTTGCTTGATGTACCTAGTTTCCAATTATTACCAAGCATTAAGGTGATTGTTCTCGCCATGCTGTGCGCCGGTCTGAGTGTTCTGTTTTGTATTATATTGCATTCTCTGGGGGATGTCTATCGTGCAAAATTGAAAAATCCGTATGTACGTATCGTATTTTCGGCAGTTATCATTATTCTGCTGACATTGTGCCTGCAGACCGATGATTATATGGGAGCCGGCGTGCCGGTCATCGCGCGCGCGATTCAGGGAAACGTCCACCCAACTGCCTTTTTCTGGAAAATTGTATTTACTGCGCTTACGCTGGAAGCCGGTTTTAAGGGCGGTGAGATTGTACCTTCGTTTTTCGTCGGTGCGACATTTGGCTGTCTGTTCGGTCAGATTGCCGGAATCTCGCCATCGCTGTGCGCCGGTGTCGGGATGGTTTCCGTGTTCTGCGGTGTGACCAACTGTCCGATCTCGTCACTCCTTATTGCATTCGAATTATTTGGCTACGATGCCGTTCCATATTTTATGATTGCCATCAGCGTGAGTTTCCTGCTTTCCGGCTATTATGGGCTTTACCACGATCAAACGATCGTTTATTCCAAATACCGTTCCCAGTACGTAAACAGAAAGGCACGAGACTAAGCTCGTGCCCTCTGTAACAATATAGAAAGATATTCAAAATCATCCACACAGTCGTTTTTCAAACTTAAAAAGCAAAACGCACTGTTTTTTCACTATTTATCCTTTTTTTCAAATATTATACGGAAAATGAATCGCACCAATGGTCCACAATAAAACATCTGATACAATATCGCCATTGGGAAATTCATCGCCCATGTCTGAATCCAAGTTCCGAAATCCTTCGTGTCCTTAAAAAGAATTGTTGCGATCAAGCTCATCGTTGGACACATAATACAGCAAATACAGATGGAAATGGCATAGGCACTCTTGACAACCTCGTATGGGGATGGGCTATGATTGTTCTTTTGTTGGGAACTCACATTTTTCTGACAATTCGTACCAAATTCATCCAGTACAAAACGATTACAAAGGGAATCCCACTTTCGGTGGCAAAGGAAGAAGGCGCGGACGGCGAAGTCAGTCAGTTTCAGGCGCTTGCTACTGCTCTTGCCTCGACGATCGGAACCGATAACATTATCAAACTTCGTGAACATCCTTTTATTCAATCAAATGAATGCAGCCATGTACAGCGGTAGTGTAATGATTCCATCTTCGTCCACACCAATATTACCATCTGCAAACTTATACGCGAAAGAAATATCCCGCTTCGACTTCATAAGTGCTTTTAACGAATTTGCTCGTGTATTGCTGCTTTTCACCTCAATCGGCACTACTTTTCCCTCTTTTTGAATCATAATATCGATTTCTTTTTTTGTTGTCTCGTTTTTATAAAAATATAATGGGTAACCCTTTTTGTATAGGGCATCTGCAATTGCACACTCATATATGCCCCCTTTGGAATTTCCCACTAACGTATTCTCCACAATCCTCTGCTTTAACGAAAAATCTTTCATCGCCATCAAAAGTGATACGTCTGTCGTATACACTCTAAAAAAATCTTCTCTCGCATAATCATCCAAATCAAATCTGACATCTGTCACACGTTTACACAAATGCACCATATCCGCGCGAAGCAGCCATTCAATACTCGAGAAATATTTTTGCGCTCTGCCACCGCGCTCCACTTCCTTATATTGGAATTTATGATTTTCCTTATCCAGCAACTGTTTTGCAAGCGAAAGGTAACATTTCTCTGCTTTTACCTTCTCTTCAGCTGTTGCATAGTGCGCTATATCATATTGATACCCTTGCAGGAGGTTTCGTTGTATCTTATCGACTTCTCTAAAATCCTTTGTATCTATATATTTCTGCACTGCTTCCGGCATACCGCCTATTGCAATATACTGCCTGTAATAATTCATCATCCTCGAGTGAATCGCCTCAGGAATAACGGTCTTAGAAGATAAATAACTACACAAATTTTCTACCATATCTTCAGTGATTCCCATTCCCCAGAGAAATTCCATACATTTTCAGATAATCAACGTATCCAACCGGATACGAAGATGCCCGCTTATAATCTATCCCCAGAAGAGACCCGGATGCTATCACATCATATCTGTTATCAATCGCCCAAAACTTAAGTGACGTAATTGCCTCCTGACATTCCTGAATCTCGTCCAAAAAAATCAACGTCTTTCCTGGCAGGATTTTCTTTTCAGGGAAACGAAATCTCATCGCCATAACCATATTATCAACGATAAGATCTCCACTAAAAATTTCCATTGCCGAAGGCATCTGCTTAAAATTGATCTCAACAATTTCCTCATAATTCTCTTCTGCAAACCGCTCAATGATATACGTTTTTCCAGTTTGTCTTGCTCCTTGTACGACAAGACATTTTTTATCTTTTGTATGAATCCAGTCATGGATAAAAGTTGTTATTTTTCTTTTCAGCATAAGGCACCTCAATTCTTATAACCAATCCGATATCAACATTTTACCACACTTTTAATTGTGTGTCATCAACATTTTGGAAACAAAAAAATGTGTCGCATCAACATTTTGGAATAAAATATTTTTATTTCTTTGTTTTTGCCCCGTTTTTCAAAAATCATTCCTTCGCCTTAGCATTTACAATATAAATTCCCACGCACACCAGTCCAAGTGCCAGCACACTGCTCACGCCCAGCGACTCGGTTTCGTTCAGTAAAAGTGCGGACAAAATCACGCCGATCACAGGATTCATAAAACCAAATACGGTTACTTTTGACACCGGATTGTATTTAAGAAGCATGCCCCAGAGAGAATACGCCACCGCGGAGATCATTGCCATATAAATGAGCAGTGCCGCCGCACTCGCGGTAAAGGCTTTCAAATGCCCTCCCATTGCGGCCCCGCAGGCAATCATAACAATGCCACCAAATATAAACTGATACCCGCTCAGCATAACAGGGTCTTCTTTTTGCGAAAACCGCTTCATACAAACGGAGGAAAACGCATAGGCAACCGTCGACAGCAAAATGCAGCCATCCCCTGCCGGTGAAAAATGAAAGTCCATTCCGCTGCCGGCGACATTAACAAGCACCACGCCCGCAAATCCAATCAGGCAACCGAGCATTTTGCGCGAAGTCACGGTTTCCTGGTGGAAAAGATAGCCGGCGACAAGAATTGCCACAAATGTACTGACCGCTTCGATGATTGAGGCTTTTACACCGGTCGTGTGCGCCAATCCGATATAGAAAAATAAATATTGAAGCACCGTCTGCAGAAGACTCAAAAGCCCGATTTTTCCGATGGAACTCCGCTTTGGCAGCAATATTTTCCGTTGCAGGATGCTTCCCAAAACAATCGTTAGTACACCTGCCAATGTAAAACGGTATCCTGCGTATAATATCTGAGATGCCGTATCTGCCGCCGCAATCTCCATCATGCGGTAGCCGATCTTGATGCACGGGAACGCACTTCCCCATAACGTACAGCAGATCATTGCTCCGACGACGATCACCCAGGTTTTTGTCATGAAATTCGTTTTGTTCTTCATTTCTCTATCTTAAAATACCGGATACTGTCTGCCAGTTTCGCCGCGATCGAGCGAAGTTCTTCCGCACTGGAATTGACTTTTTCAAATGTATCCGCCACTTCATTTGTCTGTTCATACGTTTGTTTCGTACTTGCCAGATTGTTCTGTGCAAATTCGGAGAGAGCATCCATCGAAGCCAAAATTTCATTCCGCACTTCTTCAAGTTCGCCCGTACTCTGCTTCATCTGCGACATCCGCTGCATGGAATCCCCAATTTCTTCCATTACTTCTTGCAGTACCCTCTGCGTCGCTTCCATGCTGGCACTCTGGCTGTTGATCGTCTCGTGCATCTGCTGCATACTCTCTACCGCGCGGTGCGAATCCTCATACAACTGTTTTGCCGTATTTTCAATCTCACCACTAGAAGCATTGGACTGCTCCGAAAGCGTTTTGATCTGATTGGCAACGACAGCAAATCCACGACCGCTCTCACCGGCTCTCGCCGCTTCAATCGAAGCATTGAGACTGAGAAGATTGGTTTCTTCTGCCACAGATGCGATAAATGCCGTCGCTTCCTGAATTTTCTGCACCGACATATTCGTCTGATTCGTCTGCTCCTGCACATTTTTTATCATTGCTTCTACCTGTTCATTGATGCTGCACAGAGTTGCAATTGTCTCTGCCGCTTTTTCACTGGATTCCTGCATCAAAGCCGCTGTCTCATTGAGAGATTCTACTTCTATAGAAGCCTTCGTGATCGTATCCCCCATCCGTTTCATATGAAGGGAGGTATCTCTTGAATTTTCTGCCTGTTCTTCCGAATTGTGAACGACGCTATGAACCGCTTCCCGAACATTATCCATCGTATAACCGGTATCTTCTGCTGCCTTTTCCAATACCTGCGAGGCTGCCAAAAGGCTTTTTGCATTGTCAGAGATTTCCAGTATGATCGACTGCATCGTATCGCGTAGTGCGACGCTCGCCCGCGAAAGGTCGCCAATTTCATCTTTTTGCTTCAATAATTTTTCTTTTACATCGACTTCCAGATTTCCTTCGGCAATCGTCCGTACCAAATGCACGCTCGTATTGATATTCTTACTCATGGAAGATGCCAGTTTCATTGCAACACCGATACACACGAGCATAATACATCCAACCGCAATCGCGATCGTAATAAGCATCTGATTGATGATGGCATCTTTCTGTTGTTTGTTCGTTCCTACAAATACCATTCCCACGACGTCACTGTCAGAATTTTCCTGATATACCGGCATAAAATAGCCGTAATTCAATGTTCCTTCGATGGATACTGCATCGCTAAAATATTCTTTCTTTCCCTGCAGCACCTGTTTTACGATTGTTTCACCGGCTTCCGACTGAAGCACGCGGTCACCGTTTTTATCTTTCGCCGAAGTCATGATCCTCGTTTTTCCGTAGAAAAATGTGACGTCCATGCCGGTGTTTTCCTTGATCCGGTCCACCAAACTGTCGGATTTCGATACATTGTAACTGCCCTTCCACACGTCGCCATTTGTAGACTGTATATACTGTCCGGCGTTCTGGTCATACGCCGCAAGCGTCGAAGCCGCTGTTCCTTTCAGCGCTTCCTGAATTTCATCCAGCATCGAACCGCGCATCATCGTAAGGGTCAGTGCCATAGACACGATACCCAGCAGCAATACCGGTCCGATTGCCAATAACAGTATTTTTTTCTTAATTTTCATTGGTTCCCCTCCTGTTCTATTTTACAACTTCTACGGTTTTAAAGTACCAGTTAATCCCGCCGGTAATCGTCTTATCATCCAATGTCTTTCCTTCTTTTCCAACCGTTTTTCCGTCATTCGTCTCAATCGCGCCGTCAAACACGCCATTTTCACCGGATAAAATCTGCTTTTTCGCCTCTTCCACTTTTTCCGCCGTTCCCTCTTTACAAAAACCGGAAAGTTCTGTGATTCCCACCAGATTTTCGTTCATTCCGCCGTAATAGTTCGAACCGTCCCAAGTACCGTCGATCACGCTCTGCACTGCCGACGTATAATACGCACTCCAATTCCAGATCACGCTGCAAAGGCATGCTTTCGGTGCCTCTTTGCTCATATCCGAGTTGTAACCGATACCATACACGCCCTTTTCCTGTGCCATCGTCTGCGGATACGAAGTGTCACAATGCTGTGCAATGACGTCGCATCCCATGTCTAAGAGTTTTGCCGCCGCGGCTTTTTCCGCTTTGGGATCGTACCAGCTGTTCGTCACTTTCACGTACACTTTGGCATCCGGATTTACCGAATAAATCCCAAGTGCAAAGGCATCCACGCCTCCCGTCACTTCGGAATTTGACGAATCCATCGCCGCGACATATCCGATCTTTCCGGACTTTGTATTCATCCCTGCCACGATTCCGCTCAGATATCTCGCCTGGTAAATTCTTCCAAAGTAATTATTGAAATTTTTTCCGTTTGACATATAGCCGGTTCCGTGTGAAAAATAGACATCCGGATATTTTTCTGCCATTTCCGCAACTTTTTTCATGTAACCCCAGCTCGTCGCAAAAATAATCTTGCACCCTTCATCGATGCAATCTTGAATCGCTTCTTCTGTCGCCTTTTCATCGGTGTCGGACACGTTATTTTTTCGAATGATCTGATCATCGGAAAGTCCCAGATTTTGCTGCATTCCCTGAATTCCAAGATCGTGCGTATACGTATATCCGCTGCCATCCGCCGGATCGGTCAAATGAATGACACCAATTTTAATCTTTGCTTTTGCCTCTTCTTTTTCTGCCGTCTGTGCCGTTTTTTGTGCTCCTTCGTTGGTCGCATAATCGTCAATTTTCTGCGCCGCACCACACCCGGTAAAGAGTACACACGACAATACGACCGCAAGCATTTTCCGTATCGTTTTTTTCATCTGTTTTCCTCCGTTTCCCATGCGAAAAATCCACAACAATTTGCATAGTTTCAGTATATCACAAATGCATTTCTAACACAATTATAAATAATATGTAACTATTCAGGATCAATGTATGGAAATCAATGAATCGTCGTGCTTGCACGTAAGAGACTTTGATTTCCATACATTTAGATCCGAATAGGGCTCCCCTCCACATATGAGCATTTTTAGCCTTGCTAAAGGCGAGAAAAGAACACGAAGTGTTCGAAATGCGAATGTGTGGGAGGGGAGGCTGAATAGTTACAATAATATGTAAATTTATTTGATTTCCACGAATTCTTCGTTTATAATAATGATACATTATGATTTAAGAAAGGAACCTCATCCGATGCATCAGATAAAAAAATTTGTAAAAACAGAAACCGTTCTTTGTATTTTTTCTCTCCTTGCGCTCATTTCGCTCTTTCTGGTACCGCCGGATGCCGCTTATTTGGATTATATCGATTTTCGAACATTGGCAATTTTATTCTGCCTCATGGCCGTTATGGCAGGTTTTCAGGAAAATGGTCTGTTTGCTGTAATCGCACAGTCTATCCTCTGCCACGTAAAAAATATACGACAGATTTTATCTGTCTTAGTTCTCTTGTGCTTCTTTTGCAGTATGTTCATTACCAACGACGTCGCACTGATCACATTTGTGCCGTTGACAATTATTGTATTCCACATGCTTGATGCAAAATTAAAAAAATGGTTGATTCCCACCATCGTGCTTCAGACGATTGCCGCCAATCTGGGAAGTATGCTGACTCCGCTCGGCAATCCACAAAATCTATATCTTTATGAAAAATCCGGCAGCAATATCGGCTCTTTTCTTCTGCTTATGCTGCCTTTTACTTTCGTTTCGCTTCTCCTTCTCTGTGCATGGATTCTTATTATATGCCGCCGGGAATCGACTGCTATTCAGGTAAATTTTGAAAAAAAGGCATCCATTCAAAGTCCGCTTTCCGTTCTCGGCTTTTCTCTCCTTTTTCTGACCTGCCTGCTTACTGTTCTTCATGTGATACCGTGGAAAATCACTTTAAATATTGTCCTTATCAGCATGATTGGCTACAGTCGGAAAACTTTTAAGAAAATTGATTATTCTCTTCTTTTCACATTTACCGCCCTTTTTATCTTTATCGGAAATATTGGGCGAATTCCGTTTTTTCATGATACCGTTGCTAATATTATCAATGGACATGAAACGCTTACTGCAATCCTTGCCAGCCAGTTTATGAGTAATGTTCCCGCTGCAATTCTTTTGTCAGGATTTACCCGTCAATATGCCGACTTGATCATCGGAGTAAATCTTGGTGGACTAGGCACGCTGATTGCCTCCATGGCAAGCCTGATTTCATTCAAATTTTTAGCCAAAGAAATGCCTGAAAAAAAAGGTGCTTATCTTTTGTATTTCACGATAAGCAGCCTCGTATTTCTGGTACTTTTGATGAGTCTTTCTTATCTATTAAATGTGATGTAACTATTTCGTCATACCCGGATACAAACGTCGCTGCGTCCCGTCGTATCTTTCGTTACGACAATCTGTTTGTCGATTTTTTCCTTCAATTCCGACACATGCGATATGATACCGACCAGCTTATGTCCTTCGGTAATTCCGACCAGCGCCTTGTATGCCAGTGGAAGTGTTTTTTCAGTATCGAGCGAGCCAAATCCTTCATCGACAAACATCGTGTCGATCTGGATTCCGCCTGCCGACTCCTGCACCTCATCGGAGAGCCCCAGCGCCAATGACAGCGATGCCATAAACGACTCCCCGCCGGAAAGCGACTTGACACTTCGCCGCGTGCCATTATAATGATCGATAACACACAATTCCAATCCGCTCTGGCTCCGTTTATTCTCCGCTTCCCGCACGCGCTCTAACTCATACTGTCCATCGGACATTTTCATAAACCGTAGATTCGCGCGGTAAATGATACGGTCAAAATACGTCATCTGCACATAGGTTTCAAGACTGATTTTATCTTTCGCCGTCAATGTTCCGTTTGCCGTCGCAGAAAGTGCATTGACCCACGCATATTTTTTCTCCTGCGCCAAAAGTTCACCTGCATTTTTACTTATATTTTCCTGAATGCCCGCGTTCGTTTTCCGGCGCGTATGCATTTCTTTCATTTTTTCGTCAAACATCGTCCGCTCCCCCATCAAAACCTTCTGGCGTTCCAAAAGTTCCGGAAGATCTATGGTTTCCGCCGTTTCAATCGCTTTTTGAAGTCCCTCGATCGTTCCCTGCATCGCAGAAACCGCCTGACTTTTTTGCTGATATCTCTTGTCGGCACTGTCAAATTTTTCCTGTTTTTTCTTGACTGAAATTCGGATTTCCTGCTCTTTCTTCGCTGCCTCCCGGTAGCCGGAAAAACGCAGATCTGCCACTATTTCCTGCTTTTGTTTCTTCGCATTTTCAAATGTTTCCGTCGCCTTGATCTGAGATGCCACAAGTTCTTCCCTGCTTTGTTTTTCTTTCTCATAAGCAGTTTCACTTTCCGGAATTTTTTTCTCTAACCAAACTTTTCTCTGTATCCTCTTCTCTTCTTCTGACAATTCGTTCTGTCTTTTCAAAAGCTTCTCTTTTGTCTCTTTTTCCAATGCCGCGATCTGCTCGTCCGCGTCCGTCACTTTACCAAATAACTGCGAAAGTTCCTCCTCCAGATGGCTCGCTGCCTCTGTTGCTTTGGTATGATAAATGTTTGCCTGTTTTGCCTTCTCATTCACATTTTCATAAGCTCGCTCGCACGACATTTTCGCCTTTTTGAGGTCCTCCTCATGTGGCACTTCACTGGAAAGTTCTGCCACTTTCGGATGGCTCAATGAACCGCAGACCGGACATGGCATATCTTCCACAAGCCGGCTTGCCAATAACCCCGCCTGTCCGTCACGATAGGCCTGATCCATCCGTTCATATACCTGTTTTTCCTTCTTATAGGCTTCGTCTGCCGCAAGATATTGTTTCTGCGCTTCCCTTGCTTCGCTTTGCCGTTCCGTCAGATCTTTCTGTTTTGCTTTGATCTGTTTGATCTTCTGTATTTTTTCGCTTAACCGCTCTATTTCATGTCGTAATTTTTCCTGCAACTCCCCGGTATCTGCGAGCATCTGCAACTCTTGTCTATCATTTTCCAGTTCTATTTCAAGGTCTTTTATGCCCTTGCCTTTTTCTAATAATTGGGTTTTGATCTGTTCGGCAGAATGCTCCGCCTTCTGAATTATCTTCTCCAGTTCTTCCACTTTTTCGTACTTTGGAAGTTCCAGATGAATCTCCGTCGCCTGACGCAGAAGTTCTTCTGTCCCCTCCTGCTCTTTTTTCGCCTGCTCCCGCTGCTGTTTTGCAAGTTCTCTTTCTTCGCGCAGAGTCAGAATCTGCTCTCCGGCTTCCTGCAATTCTTTTTGCATTTTTTCTATCTGCTCTGCCTGCCCGATCTTTGCATTTACTTTTTCTAATTCTTCGTCTATTTTCGTCTCGTTTTCTCTTATTTTTCGAGCTTTTTCGACATCTTCCTGTTCTAATTCGCTCAGTATTTCCAATACTTTTTCGATTGGAAGTTCCTTCTTTTTTGCTTTTTCCACTTCCAAAAATAATACATTTTCTTCCTCACATAAAATCCCCTGAATATACTGCTCCATGCTCTTTCTAAGGTCCTGGCAGTTTCCGTACAACTGCTTTGCTTCGCCCGAAAGTTTCTTTTGCAGATTCAAATAACGCTCCGTCTGAAATAAACGGCGAAAAATCTCCTGCCTCTCCGATGTCGGCGCGATCAAAAGTTTCAGGAAATCTCCCTGCGCGAGCATCGCGATCTGGGTAAACTGCTCCCTGTCGACGCCCAGCAGGTCTTCTATCACAGTGGTTACTTCCTTTTTCCCCGATACCACGACGCCATCCGGCAGAATCAGTTCCGCATTGGCTTTTTCGGTCGTCATGCCCTCTCCACGCTGTTTTTTTCTGGCGTATTCCGGATTTCTTGCCACCTCGTAGGTCTGTCCCCGATGCGAAAAGACAAGACGCACTTCCGTTTTCGTGTCACTGTCGGCGTACGTAGAACGAAGCATCCATTCCTCACGGTTTTCTCCGCTCGGTCTTCCGTACAAAGCATAGCAGATGGCATCAAATATCGTAGTTTTGCCGGCTCCCGTATCTCCTGTGATCAGATACAATCCGTCATTTCCTAATTTTCCCATATCCAGTTTTTTTGTATCCGCATACGGTCCAAATGCTGTCATTGTCAAATATAACGGTCTCATATCCTCACTCCTTCCACACGGTTTTCATCATATCCTGCACGAACGCGCGCTGTTCTTCATTCATCGGCTGATTATTCTGCATCTCATACAATTCTTCAAACAATTCGATCGGCTGTTTATGCTCCACATCCGCGCCCTTTTCCACCAGTTGATCCTGCCTGGTCCGCGTATTATCATAATTCAATTTCATAAGATTTGGGTAAATTTTTCGAAGTTTTCCCATCGCATCCGGAATATCTTCCTCATCTGTCAATGTGACGTGAAGATAATCGTCGGTTTTCTGGTCTTGATAAAAAGATTCTTTGGTTAATTCTTCAAATGTTCCACTGATTTCCCTCATATCATGTTTGGGAATCAACGGAGCCGTACGTATCGCAATCGTTTTCCCTTCGATGTCTAATATCGTCACGGATTTATGGTGATTCGCCTCAGAAAAAGAATATTTAAGCGGAGTTCCGCTATAGCGGACCGTATCTCTTCCTACCCGCTGCGGACCATGAATGTGCCCAAGTGCGACATAATCAAAGGCATCAAACACCGAAACATCGACGTTATCCAGTCCCCCGATCATTTCCTCCGAATCCGAGCGGGAGGCCCCGGTCACAAACTGGTGCGCGATCAGAATATTGCATTTTGTTTCGTCAACGTCCATGTGGTCAATTGCCACACGGCACGCATCAGAATAATTTTTGATATTGTCAGTTTCCTCCGGAAATACCGTTTTGACAGTAATTGGCCGAACAAACGGAAGCATATAAATATTGATTTCATTCCCATTTTCTTCCAAAGAAAACGGTTCCACCTTCCCCTCATACACAGGGGAAAAATGAATTCCGCTGCGGTCGATCAGATCTGACGCAAATGCAAGTTTAACCGCAGAGTCGTGGTTTCCACTGATGATATACACCTGCAGTTCCCTTTTTGCAAGGTTTGATAAAAATCCGCCAAGAAGTTTTACTGCCTCTTCGTTTGGCACAGATTTATCGTAAATATCTCCCGCGATCATCACCCCATCCGGTTTCTCCTCGTCAATGATCTCCAGCACTTTCCGTAATATATAACGCTGATCTTCCACCATCGAAAATTCATTCACGCGTTTTCCGAGATGAAGATCTGACAAATGCAGTAACCGCATCGGCTCCCTCCCTTGTTATTCAATGTCCAACAGTTCTTTTACCATCGCCGCTGTATATTCTACTTTTTCCACATGATTTGCTTCGATCTGATACAACGCATGTGCCGCAAGATGTTCTGCCGCCTGCTCCAACGGACGGATTCCCGTCGTTCCTTGGTATTTTTCCATAATGGCATCCAAGGCATCTTCGCCGACGATACACTCTTCTTTTTGCATGCTCATATGTTTCAGCACTTTCGGAAGAGCAAACTGAGAAAAGATGGTTTTCTTTTCTTCGATCGTATAGTCCGGTATATCAATAACTGCAAAACGTGACATCAATGGTGCACTGATATTTTCCTTGTCATTTGCCGTCGCGATCGGATACACTCCTACGGTCGGAATACGGCATTCAATGTAGTTGTCCGTAAATCCAAGATTGTCCAATAAGGTCAAAAGCACGTCCGCCGGATTTCCATTTCCTTTTCCGGAATTTGCCTTATCCAGCTCATTGATGATAAATACAAGATTGGAAGATTCTGCCATTGCAAAGGCTTCCATGATAATACCTGCTTTTGCATTTGCATAAATACGCGAGCTTCCGGTAAGCTGCTCGGGATCGTTGATCGAACTCATATCCAGTGTCGTCCATGGCAGCCGCAGAATACGTGCTACGGCATACGCGATCTGCGATTTTCCGGTACCTGCCGGGCCACAAAGCAAAATACCATACGCCGGCAGTGTATGTGTACGATTGATCTGAATGATCGTCTCGATAATACGTTGTTTCACGGATTCCATCCCGTACAATTCCTCATCCAGGATTCGTCTCGCCTCATCCGGGTCAATGGATTCAAAATAATTGCTCTTCCACTGAATGTTCATCATCATGGAAAGTGCTCTCTGGGCATGTCTCTTTTCTTCCGCTGTCACTTCGCTTGATCTTGCCACGGCAAGATTTCTTCTCGCCCAAAGCCGCACATTGTCCGGCAATGTTCTTCCGGCGCAATTCATAAAATCGACGATACTCTGAAGGCTCGTAAGTTTCATATTATCGCCGTCTTCATCTTCTTCCTCAAGTTCATCGATCTCCGGCGCATCGCTGGCAAGCAGCCGTCCGATCATAAATTGCAAAAATCCGTCTTCTGCAGAAAGTTTCGTACCGCCGCCAAAACTGACCTCGCGTACTTTATAAACCGCATACCCTTCGGCTGTATTTTCTCCGGAAAGGCGCACTTTAATATGGTTTTCCCCAAGCCACTTAAAAAGCCCGGTAAAACGTGCGTCGATGCGAAGTATATTAGCACTCACGGTACCATTTTCTCCCTGATATTCAAATGCTGTCTTTTTCACCGGATTCGTGATCAATCCGATCGGATGATGGCAGCTTCCTTCCTCCAATGTTTCTAAGACCATGAGCGGGTTATCCACCGTCGGATTTTTCTCATTGGACTGAAATATTGTATATGTACATTCCGGCGCTTTTCCGGCATCCGGAGTGTGGGTAAAATCAAAAACAGGCATGTTTGTTCTCCTCTCAGTTGTATCCTTACAGTTTTTTCATCAATTCCTGAATTCGTTCTTCTGTCTCTTCGCACTCATCTGCAATCTGCGAAAGCGATTTCCCCTTGGCAAGTTTTTTGGAAATTTGTTCAAGAAGATTTGCTTCACGGCCTTCGGCAATTCCTGCTTCACGGCCTTCGGCAAGCGCATCTTCTTTAATTCCCTGACTTAAATTACACATGGTTTCCACTTCCTTTCCCAGCGCATCGTTTTAAAATAACTCCGCCTTGCACGCAGAATATTTTTTGGAGAGTGGCGATAAAAAAACGCAGGCGTAGCGGGCTACGCTGAGGCTTTTTAATCACCGCTATCCGGAAAATAGCCAAGTGCATGGTGTAGTTATTTTAAAACGACGCGCATGTATCTGGCTTGGAATATGATATTCTTCTTCCATGATACTAAGTCGTTCTTCGCTTGTCAAGCCTTTTGAGTTGTATTCAATTTTTTACACATCAACCTCTCCCCAAATAATTTGATCTAACGGAATCCCCTTTGGCACCATATCCAATAACGACTTACGATATAAGATTAAAAATTGATACAGGGAAATTTTCCCTTTTAAATAAGCACTCAGCCCCTTCAGAATCTTCTCATGCTCCTGAAATGTTCCGTGATAATATTCCATATCCATATAATTATTCCGCATTAGCGGATGATAAAAGACGGACCCATCCGTCATAGGAAGATAGCCATAGACATACATGTCCGAAGAATCCCCGCTTTTCTGCAGCAATTCCGTATCGCCCCAATTGGATAGCCCGTCTACGACGACAATTGTCCTCTTTCGCATCCTCCTCGCAGCTTCGAAAATCCGGAAAAACTTCACGCGCTCTGTTATACTGCTCTATTTCATCATAATACGAATTCTGATAAACATATTTCCCGGGTTCCGGGTCTTTCTCAAAATCTTCCCGGATCTCATCCACCAGATTCATATACTCTTGCAGCATCTGATGAAGACTTTCCCACCCTGTATGCCATCCTTCACGCTCCGACACCTCGCAGTCGGGCATCGTCTCGATCACTTCGTGCCACTTCTCCTTTTTTTCGTCAAAAGTAAGATAATCATTTTTCCAAATAAGCCACGCTGTCTCCAGCGAATTGAATTCATAGTGAATTTCCCGCAAATATTCCGCAATGTCTTTTGAATTGATCAAAGAATAAACATCCATAACAAAATCCCCTTTCTATACCGGCAAAACTATTATATGTAACGATTCAGGACTCCCGACGCCCTTATTCGCATTTCGAATAATTACCATTATATAAATTTTACCAAATGAGAATGACACATTTTGTCATGGGAGTTCTCTTTTCACCCCACGAGTGGCAATGGCCGCATTTTGTATTGTCTTATCTAATCCGTTCAAGATTTTCTTTCCTTCCTTGCACCTCTTTTGCAAACATGCTATACTATTTTCAAATATTTTAAGGGGAAGTGTTCCTATGACTGTTCTTGAAAACCTAAGAAAAGAATATCCGTATTTATATGAAACCCATCTGCACACAAGCGAAGCCAGCGCTTGTGCCGGTTCAACCGGAAAAGAAATGGCGCAGGCCTGCAAAGACGCGGGGTATACCGGCATTATCGTGACCAACCACAATTGGCACGGAAATCACTGCATCGACCCGTCTCTTCCTTGGGAAAAATGGATCCGCGAATACTACCGTGGCTATGAGGAAGCCGGAAAATGGGGAGAAAAAATAGGGCTCGACGTTTTCTTTGGCTACGAAGCCGGTTATCAGGGCACTGAATTTTTAGTATATGGAATTACCCTTGAATGGCTCATTGCCCACCCCGAAATCGAGAATGCCACGATTGAAGAACAATATGAGTGGATTCACGAAGCCGGCGGAATGGTCATCCACGCGCATCCTTTTCGCGAAGAGCCATACATCCCGGAAATCCGCTTGTTTCCAGAATATGTCGATGGAGTAGAAGGAATCAATGCGACACATTCCAGCCACAAAAGCCACAGCCACAACAATCCGGATTTTGACAAAAAAGCAATCGCCTATGCCACAAAATACCACCTGCCAATGACCGCCGGTTCGGACATTCACAATACCGCGTTATTCGGTGGCGGCGTCGCATTCCGGCGAAAGCTAAAAGACATTCATGACTACTGCGATGCAATCCGCGGTGGAGAAGATTATATTTTAACAAATGGAGAAAATTGGTATACGAAAGAGGGCAAGCAATTGTACTAACTCATTCCAGCACATCTTCCCCCATCTCATAAAGCAATTCATTGATGTCAATAAGTGACAGTTCACGTTCGAGGCCAAAAATCAGTATCGCATCGCGGCGGTTTTTGCTATATAAAATGCCGGCTTTTGCTATTGTAAGAAGCCGGTTGCACTCCTGCAGTGTCAGATGCATCGCGGCGGAAAGCGCGATCAATTTATCGCGGCTGGCAAGGCGCTCTCCCTGAAAAATCTGATACCCATATGTGCGGGCAATATTTGCCTCGCGAATCACATCTGCTTTATTTAACCCTTTTGTTTCCAATAATTCCTCTAAATAACATTTTAATGTCAGCCGTTCCTTTTCCGGCAATTCTGTCAAGGCAGCTTCAAGATGCGACAACGTGGTACAGGATTTTAAAATATGATTTAATTCATTGGTCGTTTTTTCATCCATTTTCAAAATTTCCTTTCGCTTTTTTGTCGTTTTATGTATAATTATAGTTAAGACATTACTTTTTTTCAAGCGGAAAAGCGGATTGGAGAACACGATGACGGAAGAATTACGAACGGAATACATCTTAAATATGTACGAAGAACTCACTACATTAAATGACTGTGAACATATTATTTTAGTACGGGAAAAAGCAACCGGGCTTCTATTTGTAAAGAAAATTTTAGCGCATTTTGAAAAAACTGTTTATGAAACATTAAAGGAATTATCCCTCCCTTGCATCCCTAAAATTTACCATATATTAACATCCGATTCTTGCTTGATTTTAATTGAAGAATTCATCAATGGGCAGACGCTTCAATCTGTTTTACAAAATAGACCGCTGTCTGAATCCGATGCTTTCACAATATTTGATACCATTTCCCATACCTTAACTATCCTTCATTCCTTGAATCCACCTATCATCCACCGCGATATTAAGGCGGGAAATATCCTGATCACAGCGGACAAAAAATGTTATTTGATTGACTTCAATGCTGCCAGAAATTATGATGCAAACAAAACGAACGACACGGTAATTCTTGGAACACAAGGCTATGCACCTCCGGAACAGTATGGTTTTGCACAGACAGACTGCCGAAGCGACCTCTACTCTTTGGCCGTCCTTCTTCATGTAATGCTGACCGGAAAATATCCAAAAGACGGCCTTTCCTGCCAAAATGAAATAAATACCGTATTAAAAAAGGCGCTCAGCCTTTCGCCTGAAGAACGTTTTCGCAATATCGAGGAGTTTACCAATGCCGTTCATCGCACCATATCTCCTTCTTCCAAAGATTACGCAAAAATAGTGAAGCATTATCTTCTTGCACTTCCCGGCATCCGAAGCCGGTCACTTGTAAAAACCTGGGGATTTTTGTTGGGCTGCATTGTCATTATATGGGTCAGTGCTGCGTCAACGTTGTCTCCTATGCATCCTATTAGTAACCGGATTTCTAAATTTTTCGCTGGCATCAGTCTATTTTGCATGTATTTTCTATGCATGGATTATTGCCACATGAGAAACTATTTCCCGGGAACAAAACACCAAAACCGTCTCATAAGATATTGTATAATAACGGTTTATTGTTTCCTGTTTTTGTTATCAGCCGCCCTCCTAAGCGGCTTATTCGACATTCTATTTCCGTAAATCGAATCGTTTAAAATTGTATGCTGACAGCAGACCACGCAGTCTGTTTTTTCATATATACTCTTCTCATCAAGAACTCATGAGAGGAGAGAAACAGAACCATGAAAAAGAAAAAATGGATCATTATTGTAGTCGCTGTTATCATCGTATTTGCCATTATTGGTGCCAGCGGAAGCAACGACGAAAAAGACAGCAAACAAGCGGATAACTCAGTAACAAAGGTAGAGAATACCACTCCCCCGGCCACCGCTGCCCCGGACACTTCAAGTGAAGATTCAACCGATTCCGAAGCTGAAAGCGACGCCCCTCTGATATTTAAAGAAGGGGAAACGGCCTCGAAAAACGGCATTGAAATCACCATGACAAAAGTAACAGAATCCAAAGGCAAAGGCTATAACAAACCAGCAAAAGGCAAAATTTTTGTCATTTGTAATTTCCTTGTCGAAAATAAATCCGACGATGATTTTACCATGAGTATGCTGGATTACAACGCCTACGCAGATGGTTATTCTCTTTCCGAAACATATTATTCGGAAGACGATTTTGGCTCCATGAGCGGCACGATCGCTCCCGGCAAAAAAATGAAGGGCGCTCTTGCATTTGAAGTCAAAAAGAATTATAAAAAATTGGAATTAGACTTTGCATTGGGTGATCTTTTTGGAGATGAGAAAGTTAAATTTGTAAATAAAAAGTAAGATATTTCCCCGCTAAGAATCTTGTGCTTGGCGGGGAGTTTTATTTAGCTAAATACTGTGCAATCCTGCTCTGCCAATTTCATCCGAAACAACTGTACTCCCAAGTATCCCGCAATAATTCAACAAATTCTTTTTCTCCCTCATACCGCATTCTCCTCACAAAACCAGTTTAGATAATTTTCTAAAAGATCGGTCTTTCCGAATAAATCACCTTATAGAAATTCATCATTTGTTCCTGCTGATTCATTTGAGTATAACCGTGAACTACCGACTGCAATACATCCAATGCTGTTTTCCCCTCAAAAAATGTATTGTAATCCATCGGTTTTATATTTGTTTTTTCTTTTGCCTGCTGCCTGAGAAACTGATACATCGCCTCCACGATCTCGTCCTTGGATTTAAAATGTTTATAAAGCGAAGGCTTTTTTATCCCTATTTTGTCGGCGATCATACTCATGGAAACACTCGCAAGCCCTTTCTGCGCCGCAAGTTCCGGGTTTGCTTCTCTCCACGCTTTCGCAGTAAACCCAAACAATGCAACATTTAACAAATCTGCCTCTTCTGCATAAGGAAACCACTGTAACTCCTCTCGATAATTACATGCTGGGATTAAATAATTTTTCACCGCATCCGTCTGAAATATCTTTCCGTTGTAGTCCAACCACTGTCTCGACCTGAAACCAGTTATCATTTCTTTGCATTTTCCTCTAATTCCAGCATGTATTTATCAAAGTCGGACATAAACAGTCTGTCCTGAATCACACGGTATTTTTCAAATTCTGTCTCAGCATGAAGCTTTGCAATTTCAGCTGTCACCTTGCCTGCATCCTGTAAAATGCCGTAATCAAACATTTCAATGAAACTATTGAGCCTTTTTTCCCAGTCCTGCATCGTAAGAGGGATATGCCGTAATGTCATGCTTTCAGCAAAATCCAGGTATGCCGTAACCATACGGTTCAGCTGCTTCATTTCATCCTGACTCAAATAATTCTTAGCAACTGTAACATCACTTTTCTTAATCTTTCCTTCCGGTGCGTCTGCCCAGGTAGTTAATCCCATATGTTCCTTTGCGTGATCAGCTCTTTCCACAATCAACTCAGCTGCCGTATGTCCATGAACTGCGTAATGCATTTTATTCTGGACTGCCGCATAAAACCTTCTCGTCGTCGCAGAATTTTTATCATAATCAATGGCTGTAGCATACAGATCGGTTATCTTCTGATAGAACTTTCTTTCGCTCGCACGAATCTCACGAATGCGCTCTAACTGTTCATCGAAATATTTTTCTGTCAGATACGTGCCTCGTTTCAGCCGTTCATCATCCATGACCCAGCCTTTGATGGTGTAGTCCTTTGCAATCTGATTTACCCATTTACGGAACTGCACCGCGCGCTCAGAATTGACTTTAAAACCAACCGCAATAATCATTTCCAAAGAATAATGATTTGTGTTGTAGTTTTTTCCATCAGCGGCAGTTATTCGAAATTTTCGAATAACTGAATCCTCCTGTAGCTCACTATCCTCGAATATCTTTTTAATATGATAATTGATTGTATTTGTTCCTACATCGTACAACGTGGCCATCATCTTCTGTGTGAGCCATATATTCTCATCTTCATAGCGCATTTCAATGCTGTCTTGCTGATCGCCAACAGAGGCAACATAGGTTAAATATTCCGCTGCGCTGGAACGGATGGTTATTTCATCTTTTTTCTTCGCCAAATAAAGTGCCTCCTTTTTTCTCTGTCATAAAATCCTTTATGAAACACGGATGCAGGCCTTTGCAATTTCGCCCCGGCTATTCTGCCTGTGCATCAAAAGACTGTTTCACAATTTCCATGATCTGATCCAATTCATCTTGATGTTCCATAAACAGTTCAACATCTCCATTACCCCAACGGCCTAAGTCAGTAATATCCTTGCAAATACCATTAGGATCATTAATCTCGCTAAACTTCATATTAACAGAAATTCGCAGCCTTTGTTTCTGGAAAACAATATCAACAAAATTAGTATCCAGCTTATATGCCACATACAACTTTTTATATTCCTTCTTTACAGTTGGAGATAAATTCATAATACGCTTATCTAAAGTCTCAAACAACATTCTTGTAAAAGCATTTACATCATAGGTTTCCAAAGAATACTTCTTCGCTGTTTTATCTTCCACCTGATATGGTGCAAGTTCTGCTACTGTTAAGGATGGATAAGGCCAGATAGACTCTGCCTTCTTTGCAAGTTCATTTGCTCTTTCTTGAATATGTTTTTCATTCCACTCCTTTTGCAAAACTACGTATCTATTAAGTCTGAGTGAACTTTCTTTGAAACCGCCCGGCATATTCATCTTTTCAATAAATGATTTGTCACTCATTTCCGAATTGTATGCGGTCAAAGTAAGATTGCCAATTGTATGCAAATATTTCTTCTGAATCTCTTGCCAATCAGCACCAAGATCAGTCCGCCATTCAGCTGAAAGGTTTTTATTCTGCGGCATAATATGCTCAATAGTATAATTTTCTATAATACTTTGCCCCTTATTTTCAAAGTTTTCCAAACGACTAAGAATATAATTTCTAGCACGCATATTATAAATATCACGACTTACAAATGCACCCTTAAATTTATCATTATCCGGGAACTCTTTATAAGTGTCTTGCATCACAAAAAATGCCTTAACCGAATTCAAGTAATCATCTGATTTAATATAATTCTTGAATGTTGCAAAAGTTTTGTTCATCGAATTAGCCGGGATCTCGCAAATCACACGTCTCAGCACATAACTAATACAAAGTTTCAAGATATCCTTCAACTCATCCGATGATATTAATCCTTCTGTACAATCATGATGAATTTTCAATAAAAACGGATAAGATACTTCCATTTTTAAATCAACAATATCCTCATATAATTTCTTTAAACCTGAATCAGAATTTCTCTTAAACACAATATTTGTATAATATCTGGCATATTCCAGCAAATCTTGACAAAGTTCCCTGATGGAACCAAATTCACAATTCAAATGATACAACTTAAACTCCTCATATACGCGTCCCTGCTTTGGAATACGGGAAAGTTTCATCGTCAAATAGTGACGAAAGAACGCATCCATTACTGTTCCTTGTGTTTCATAAACAAACAATTGCTCCATAGGACGCCAGAAGTGTTCATACACATAAGTTTGCTCTGTTGGCTCTAAACCCATTAAAACATAATTGCGAATCAAATCCGATTCGGAAAGTTCCTTGCCGGTAGAATTCAGGCTTTCAAAAATTGCTTGTGCATCGTCAACATCACGCTCCAATGTGATATTAACAATCTGTAGCTTTCCTATTGACTCATATACCTCTATAGGCTGGATTTCTTTAACAGCCAACTTATTAGCAAAAAAATTATAATTATCAATCAGCCTTGAACGTGTACCTTCTGTAATTGGCTTTTCTTCAACAAGGCTTATAAGAATCTCCCGATCTGTTTCCGTCAATAACAATTTGTATCGTTCCTCGCCACTTTCATATTCATTCTTTAGAAGCATATTATCTATGCGACGAGCATTGATTGTTGTATCACTCGGATTATTCTTTGCATAATCACGCAAAGCCAAGAGAAGTAATGTTAATGTAGTCATTCTCTGTTGACCATCAATAATCATATATTTCTGAACACCTGTCGGCATCGCTTGCTCAGCAATATTAACAATAGATCCAACAAAATGACCTGCTTTTCCCTTTCTCTGCATTTCTACAATGTCATTCCAAAGTCGTTTACACTGATCAATATCCCAACTATAAAATCTTTGGTAAACCGGAATTAAAAATTGTTTATTTCCATTCAATATCTCAAAGATATTACCTTTACGTGCATCCATATTATACCTCCATTACTTCTTTTCTGCATAAGGAACCACATTAGCATCTGCCACCATGCTCAGTTCTGTTTCCGCCACATACTTATAAAGTTTTTCCTCTTTTCTAGGCTCCACATTATCCGTCCAAAGCTCACACTGGCTAATTACTGTGCTTATTGCAAACTCATAATCTTCCGGTGGATACTTATATTTTTTAAGAAGCCGTTTAACCATCTTTCGCATCTGTGCCCTGGCTGTTTCTTTCTTCTGCCAATCAATGGTGCGATTCTTGCGGAGCATTTCTGTAAGTTCTCTTGTAAGCGCAATCAATTCATCATTTTTATAAAAATCCTTGATATGTTCCGGCTTAGTTAGGGCATCATAAAACGCAAGCTCTTCTTGGGAAAGCCCTAGCTTCTCACCATTTTTATAAAGGTTTGCAATTTCCTCTGCTGTCTTTAATAACTCCTTTATAACCTCCTCATTCGTAATCAGACCATTGTAATAAGAATTCATTAACTGCGCTATCTTCTCCGAGAATTTCTGTGACTGCACTACATTTGTTCTCTTGTAGAGAGATACCTGCTCAGCCATTAATTTCTTCAAAATTTCAACAGCTATGTTCTTTTCTTTCATTCGAGAAATTTCATCTAATACTGCTGGATCAAATATGCCAAATTTTTCACTACCAGAGGTACTGCTGTCAAATAAATTAATAACACCCTCACTCTGAACAGCAGCCTTAAGTAGATCATTTATTTGATCATTTATTTCATTCAAAGATAAGCTCTTACCTCCCGTTCCTCCATATGTAATTTTAATTACAGATGAACGCACCGCTTCCATATATGCTGCTTCGTGGCGTTCTTGTTCTGTGGTCATACTAGAACACAAGGAATGAGATTGTTTTAACAGCATCGCTTCTTTCAAAAATAAATCTTTTCTATCAGGTGTTTTGGGATCTAAAATGAAGTTTATTCCTCCAGTAATTAGTTTCGCCATCGTAAGTGGTGAACCTCCAATAAAACCACTGAAATCAAATCCATGCAGCAGATCCTTACAAACTTGCAATTTTTCTTGAAATTTTGGATATGCCATTTTAGCAATGTTCATATCGCCATATCTTGATTGATCGCGCTTTGTATATTCTTTCATTGCTGCTTTTAAAGCAGACGCAATTCCAACATAGTCTACAATCAATCCTCCTTCTTTATCCTTGAACACACGGTTGACACGTGCAATTGCCTGCATTAAATTGTACCCATGCATAGGTTTATAAACATACATGGTAGCCAAAGAAGGGACATCAAATCCAGTAAGCCACATATCCACAACAATCGCTATTTTCATAGGATCATTGTTGTCTTTAAACTTTCTGGCAAGTTCCTCTTTATGTGCCTTTGTTCCAATAATTTCCTTCCAATCTTCAGGGTCACTGTTTCCCCCTGTCATTACAACCCCAATTTTTTCTGTCCAATTAGGGCGCAGTTCCAAAATCCGACGATAAATCTTCATTGCAATTGTTCTGGAATACGCAACAATCATAGCCTTACCGGTGAGAAGATTTGCTCTGTATTTTTCATAATGGTTAATAATATCATTACAAAGTGAGTCAACAGTAGAATCTGCACCCAAAACACTTTCCATCTGCCCCAGCATTTTTTTACTTTTTTCGATTGTTGCAGCATCCGATTTTTGTTCTAAAACATCATACGTATGGTCAATAAGAGAAAGCGTCTTTTCGTCAAGTTTTAATTGAACCACACGACTTTCATAATAAACCGGGCGCGTCGCTCCATCTTCCACAGCCTGTGTCATGTCATAAACATCGATATAATCTCCAAAAACTTCACGTGTATTTCTGTCCTTTGATGAAATTGGTGTTCCCGTAAATCCAATAAATGTAGCATTTGGAAGAGCATCATGAATAATTCTGGCATTACCAATTACCGTATGCGCTTCTTTCTCGCCGTTTTCATTCTCGGATATAACTATTTTTTCATCAAAACCATACTGTCCACGATGCGCTTCATCAGCCATTACCACAATATTCTTCCGTTCAGATAACGGCTTTTCCCCACGCTCAAACTTAAACATAGTTGTAAATATAATACCATTTGCACTTCTTCCCTCAAGAAGTGTTTTTAAATGTTCTTTACTTTCCGCTTGTACGGGTGTCTGGCGCAAAAAATCCGCACATTGCGAAAATTGAGCATAAAGCTGATCATCCAAATCAATACGGTCCGTCATTACAACCAGCGTCGGGCTTTCCAATGCATCCTGCAATAAATGAGCATAAAAAACCATTGACAATGATTTCCCGGAACCCTGTGTATGCCAAAACACACCACCTTTCCCATCTGTTTTTGTTGCTACCTTTGCCTTTTCAATCGCTTTGCGAACAGCAAAGTATTGATGGTATCCTGCCAGCACCTTAAACCTTCCAGTGCTTGTACCAGAGAATAAAATAAAATTCTTTAATATATCTAGTAGGCGAGCTTTCTGAAACATCCCTTCGTAAAAAGTTTCAAATCCTGCATATGAAGTATCTTCATAATTACCATCTTTCGTTTTCCATTCCATAAAACGATCAAGACCGGATGTAATTGTGCCTGCTTTGTTTGTAGATAAATCACTAATTACACAAATTGCATTATAATAGAAAATCGTTGGAATATCTTTCATGTAATTTCGTATCTGATTGTATGCATTTTCTGCACCAACCTCGTCCTTTGCAGGGCTTTTCAATTCCATCAAAACTAACGGCAAACCGTTTATAAATAGAATAACATCCGGACGTCGATTATTTCCATTTTCTAAAAATGTAAACTGATTTACTACATAAAAAGAATTATTTTTCTCATTCTCATAATCAATAAGATGCACTATTGAAGAACGTTCTTCACCCTTCACAAAAAATTTGACGGTAATACCATTTTGCAGATAATCCATAAAAATAGCATTTTTTTGCAAATGGCTTCCTGTGTCAAAATTTCTGAGTTTAGATAACGCCTCCTGTATAGCTTCCATGGGCAGGCGACTGTTGATACGCACCAAACTATCTATCAGAATCGAATCCAAAAGCGGACTGGTATAATCTCTATCTAAATCTGGCGCGTAGATGTGGTCATAGCCCATGTTTTCGAACAATTCAATGATTGCTTGTTCATATGTATCCTCTGTAAATAAATTTGGCATGTTCAACCTCCTGTAATTTTTTGTTGTATTTTTATGCTAAATGAGAATTTACTTGAGCAAATGAAAGTGCTTTACAAATCTTACTTTGTGAATTTTGAGCCATTCAATGGAATTATGCCTTCTGACTGGAAAGAATACAAACTCAGCAATTTTTTACCTGTAATAACTGGTAAGAAAAATGCTAATATTTCTTCAAAAAGTGGTTCATATCCTTTTTTTAGCTGTTCTCAAGATATAGCTTGGGCAGATGAATACTCGTTTGAAGGTAACGCAATCCTCGTTGCTGGAAATGGTGATTTTAATGTTAAATTTTACAACGGTAAATTCGAAGCTTATCAACGTACTTACGTTTTAATTCCATATAACCCAAGGTATACTGCGTGGTTATTTTATGTGGTAAAGTATAATCTTAACAAAATCACATTATCAGCTCGTGGATCGGTTATCAAATTTATTACAAAGGGGAATCTTGAAAACTTTTCTTTCTATGCCCCCAGAAACCTTAAAGACCTTGGAATCATCGACCTTTTTAATGCAACTAACTGCGTTATTGCTGCTAATCGTGAAGAAAGTGCGAACTTGTCAAAGTTACGGGATACTTTACTGCCCAAATTAATGACCGGTGAACTTGATGTTTCCAGCCTTGACATTTAAGCCGCTAAATTCTCATTTATCGCTTCATTTTCTTCTATCTTTTGATCTAGCACAGATAAGACCGCTGCTATTTTTTTTTGCTCGTCTAATGACTCTGGAACAGTAACTTCAATTTCCTTCATAGTACTTCCAGACACTTCTTTGAAGGTAGTGCCGCTCCCCATTGCTTCTATTTTATCTTTATTGTATTTAAGCAAATAATATAAAAACATATAATCTATATTATCATTTGGGACTACACTTTTAAATCCTTGATTCGTGCACATTTCCTGACCTGCTATTGCTATATAACCAATCGGCGCTCTTGACGAAAACAAAACCGAATGCGCTGGCATCATTTTTGCTGAACAACTATTCAATCCACACTCTGTGATATTTCTTTCTCCACGCAAAATATATCTGCCTGTAAATCCAGCCAAATCCTTTGGTGTAATCCATGCAATTGTCCCACCTTCGTAATTTTCTTCTTTTTTAGTAGACGGAGTTGCACCTCCAATTACTGTCCCTAAATCAGCTATTGTACATGTTTTCCACTCTGCCATGCCGTCACCTTCCTAACCTATATATTTCCTATGAGCCTGTTTTACATTGCTCTGCTTGACCATCGCATACTGCAAGGTCGTATCTATTCGTTTATGCCCTAAGAGTTGTTGTAGCTGCTCTATCGGCATCCCTTTATCTATCGCCAGCGTTGCTAGCGTTCTTCTGAACTTATGTGGATGAACCTTTTCTATTTCCAAGGCTTTTCCAATTTCTCGCAAACGAGATTCTATACCACCAATCTTTATTCTCTCATGTGGTGCTCTCAATGTTACAAAAAGAGCCGGATCATCATCTGTTCTACCATCTATGTAATTTTGCAAATGAATCTTAGTCCTCGCATCAAAATAAACCACTCGTTCTTTATCACCTTTACCGAATACAACACATTCACGCTCATTGAAATTGATATCGTCCTTATTCAGCAATACCATTTCTCCAATACGCATTCCTGTAGAAGCAAGCATATCTACAATTGCCAAATCTCGAAGTTCTGTACAATTATCACGCATCTTTTCCAATTCCTCATCAGTATAAGTTTCCTTGATATTGGTAGCTGTCTTCACTTTATGAATCCTGCGTACCGGACTTTTCAAAATATGGTCCTCATCCTCTAACCAAGAAAAAAAACTGGATAAAATTCTTCGGATATTATCTATAGTTACTCGGCTTGAACCATGTTTTTCTTGATACTCTGTCAGATAAGCTCTAAGATCATCAGTCTGCATATGACGCACACCTTTATCAATGGCTTCCGTCATTGTTTCTATCGTAGTTCGATAGTATTTAAGCGTTTTCTCAGAACATCCCTCAATTCGCTTGGCATATACAAAGGCATCAATCAATTTTTGACTATCATCCTCCGTCTCTGTATATTTACTGGAAATCTCATACATAAATAGTGAATGTTCTAAAACCTCCTCCAGTTTCTGTAACTGTGCATTATCAAGATGTGGCAACATCTGTTGCATAATCTCTTCCATAATTTTCTGTTTCATGATTCATTCTCCTTATATTTATTTCCAAAGAACGAATCAACGGCAGTTCCGTTGGTTTCTACTCCCGCCGTTGGTAGGAGTTATTAGGCTAAATGAGAATTTAGCTGCCTAAATGTCAAGGTTAGAAACATCAAGTTCACCGGTCATTAATTTGGGCAGTAAAGAGTCGCGAAGTTGTGTTAAACGGCAAATTTCATCATAGTTATTACGAATTGTATCATCAATAGGAGCAACCGTATCTTCGAATGCTGTTATCGACTCAGGTGAAGGAATTACAATCGGCATATTATTGAGCGAATTTCGGTTGATGGAGCCGAACACAGTTCCTTCGCCATTAAACACATTAAGCTGCTTTTTAAGTGCAAACATTGTATAAAGAACAAATGATGGTTGTCCTGTTTTTGAATGAATGGCTGAAAGTCCACGACCTATACAGCAATTTGTGTGAGCAACATTAAGATCGCCAACCGGAGCACGTACACTCATTAAAATATCATTAGCACAAGCCATGCGTTTTGGCTCAGTTGTATACAAACGGATAGACGGAAATCTAAAGCCAAATTCAGCTCTTCCTTGGAAGAAGATTGTTCCCTCACCCTCTTCGTTATAACTACTTCCGCTGGGGGATTGTCCCATAGTTATATCAGCAATATCACTAAGGGTTCCTTTATCCCATTTAGGAGACATGTTTTCAACAAACATATGATAATACAACGCCTGAGCTTGTTGCTCTAAATTCTCATTTATTTTATTATTAAGCTCAATTTTGTCATCTATCATCTCCAAGTAACGCGCTATTTTCTTTTGCGTTTGTACATCTTCTGGAATATCTACTTCCAATCCATTTATATCATTTCTATTTACTGAGCCAAAAACTGTACCACTTTCTTTTTTAAGCAAATAAGGGATATAGTATTTCATCATATAAAATAGAAATTCTTGATTTCCATTCTTCATTCTTAGCGAGCAAACCCCTCGCCCCAAACACATATCTATAGGAGTAATATTAATATCGCCAACAGGAGCCCTAACACTCATTATGACATCACCAGCTTTTGCTGATTTAGTCATAACGGTTGTATAGATATCAAAAGTTGGATATTTAAACCCAAAGGTTCTGTTCCCTTGTAAAAAAGGATACCCTTTTCTTTCTGTGTTATAATACATAGACTTAGGTGATTGTCCCATTGTTACATCTACAATTTCTTCAAGTTTATATTTCATACCCAATCGCCCCCAACTTCTTCCTAATTTCATCTTCCAACTCATGGCTCTTCGCAAACATATCCGAAAGTTCAGATGTCAAACGCCCCATCTTTTCTTCAAACGGCTCCCCATCATCTTCCTGCTCCTCGATGCCTACATAGCGTCCCGGAGTGAGAATATAATCCTGTTTTTCGATTTCTGCAGTATCTACAACTGCACAGAATCCCTTAACATCCTCAAGGGTTCCATTTACAAAGGCTTCAAATGTATCCGAAATCTTCTTGATGTCATCATTGGTAAACTCACGAAGTTTACGACTGACCATTGTTCCCATCTTACGTGCATCAATGAATAATGTCTTTCCGGATTGTTTCTTCTGCTTATTAATAAACCAAAGCGAAACCGGAATCTGTGTTGTATAGAAAAGCTGAGTAGGCATTGCTACGATGCACTCAACCAAATTCGCATTGATAATATTCTTACGAATTTCTCCTTCACCGCCTGATTGAGAAGATAAGGAACCATTAGCAAGGACCATTCCGATTTTTCCAGCGGGTGCAAGGTGATAAATCATGTGTTGCAGCCATGCAAAGTTAGCATTTCCCGCAGGCGGTGTTCCATACTGCCAGCGAACATCCTCTTTTAATTTGTCTGCGCCCCAATCTGAAAGATTAAACGGAGGATTCGCCATAATATAATCCGCTCGTAATGTAGGATGACGATCGTCCAGAAAAGTATCTGCCGCATAAGTTCCCAGATCCGGCTCAATTCCTCGAATTGCAAGATTCATCTGTGCCATCTTCCATGTAGTAGGGTTTGAATCCTGACCATAGATAGAAATATTGCTGATATTACCACTATGATTCTCGACAAATTTTGCAGATTGAACAAACATACCACCAGAGCCACAGCACGGGTCATATACTCTACCCTTAAAAGGCTTTAATACCTCTACCAAAGTACGCACTACACAAGATGGTGTAAAAAACTCTCCCCCTCGTTTTCCCTCCTGTTCAGCAAACATAGAAAGACAATACTCATATGTACGACCAAGGATATCTTTTTCGCTGCCATGTTCAATCATCTGAATATTGGTAAATAAATCCACCACATCTCCCAATCTTCTCTTGTCCAGTTCAGGACGAGCAAAGTTTTTAGGAAGAATATCCTTTAATCGGCTATTTTCTTTTTCAATTGCACGCATCGCATCATCAATGACGGTTCCTATTTCCGGGGTGTGCGCCTTCGCGTCAATCTCACTCCAACGTGCGCCCGCCGGTACAAAGAAAATACCTTCCGAAGTATATTCATCAATATCCTCCTCGAATCCATCTCCTTCTTCTACTAGCTCCTTATATTTTTCATCAAATCGGTCTGAAATATATTTCAAGAAAATCAATCCTAGAACCACATTTTTATATTCTGATGCATCCATGTTTCCTCGAAGAACGCAAGCTGCATCCCATATTTGCTTTTCAAAGCCAATCACTGCCGTGTTTTTATCTGCCATCTAAGTTTTCCTCCTCTGCCGTTTCATCCGTAATACGCCTTTACCACGTTTTGCTACGAATGCGGAACTATTTCCTATCGCTTTTTACGTCCGTTTTTACATTTTTATACAATAATACTCATTTAGTATAACACTGAATTATAATTATTTCAATGTATTTTAGTATATTTACTGTTATTGGCGATCATTTAACTTGTGTATCTGTTACATTTAATGTTGTATACTACTTAAAATTGAACCTCGAAAAGTTATAAATCTTTTTAAATCTTTTTAACATTTTTTTCTCATACCTTTTTAAGTACATCTCCAGCTCAAATGCCTCCACTAATTCATCATCTAAACTTTTTGATACATCTTTAATTACTTGGTTCGCTTTTCTCTCCGTATAATATATTTTTTTATCACCAACTGTAATTGGTTCTATAAAATGTTTTTCAAACCATTTTTCCCTACTACTTTTACAAAACAATTGCGTTTTATTATATTCAAAATTTTCTTGTCCAGGAAAATAAAATCTAGTCAATTTATTAATCATTGTTGCATGATCAATCAAAAATATATTTGAATAACTAAGCGATGACTTCTTAAATTCTTTATTTATTTCTTTAAGTTTATTAAATTCCTTTTTCATCTCTACTAAATTTTCCAATCGAGAACATGAGTCCTTGAAATTCCTATTGTCCCGGTCTTTTTCGTCAAGGTATGATATATTACCATCACAAATATAACATTTTTTTCCTGTTAACTTCTCCGCCCCATCTTGTAAAATATTTTTCTTTTCAGCCACAATAATCTCTATATTTATTTCGAGTGCAAAACTTATTTTTTTCATAACTACTAAAAGTTTCTCTTCAACTTGAAGCAATTTTTTAAAACGTTCCTTTCTTATCTCCAAATAACCAATCGCTTTATGCCTTGCATCAACAAATATATATCCTAGCATAACAATAATAAATATCAATTCAAAAAAACTTGTCGCCGTCGAAAAAGAAAAAGTATTTGTTTTTAAAAGCCCATAAGTTCTTGTAAAAAAATCTTGAACTTGATTTAAATAATTAATATAAATCACATAAATTCCAAACAATAAATGTATGATTGAACGCTTGAAGAAAAAATCAAAAAAATTTTTTCCAAAATCAACTATACTTTCCAACGTAAAAAATTTAGCCTTTTTAACTATGGAAAAATTTGTACTTTCAAATTTCCCCAAGCCACATATATTATTCTTTATCCAAAATATTACAATATTAATATCAGCATTTACTTTTAAAAACCATACTTGAAAAATATTGTATTGCAAGCTCTGATCATGCTTTCTTCCAAAAAATAAAATTTTTAACAATTTTAAAAATATATCCACACCCTCAATCACAATTGCCATAACCAATGCGCCTAATATCCGTATTACAAGAAAAATACCACATAGTTCTAAATAACATATAACTGCATTTATCCACGTACATTGTGTTATATTGCCATACTTTATCAACCCATTTGTAATTTTTTGAAATAGAAGAAAACAAGTTGTTGCATTAACATTTTCTATTACAGCAGCTATTAATTTCTTAAATAAATATATAATTAACAGTACACCTATAAGTATCACCAATAAAGCATCATATTTCTTAAAAAACTTTACGATTTTATTCCACATCCTATTTTCCTTTCTTTGTTTATTTCATCACACTACAATCTCAAATACACAAATCCATCATTTGCACTACAACATCACACACCTCATTAAAACTAATATCGGTTGCATATTCAAAATCTTTCTGATAATTTTTCCACTGCTTAATCATCACATCACTATTTCTGACAACATCAATAATATTCTTATAATCCTTCAGGATCTCCGAAGAACCTCTTTTTTTCGATGTTGCATCTAGTGCTGCTTTCAAATACTCTGTTTCAATATTTTTATACTGCAGTTTAGCAAGAATATAAACATCATAGTAATCTCTCGGTCTTGTATTCTGATCCCCTCTTGAAACAACCGTTTCTAATTTTTCTGCCATAATTGTTTCCAAGTTATATGCAAGTACAGAGAGCTCTCGGTCTTCCAGTAACAGTTTAAAACGATACTCTATCTCTCTTGGTGTAATTTTATCACCTGTTGTGATATCCAGTTTCAAGGGCACCGCCATTGGTGAATAATTTGCCGACAAGGAAACACGGTATCCTGTGTATTCATCGCCCTCTCGAATCTCACCGATTTTCTTAAATTCAAAAGTTATATCATCATGTAAATCAATTTTACAGATATCAAGAAACATCTTTTTGATGCTCTCTTCATTAACCGGCCAACCTTTAATTGTTGCATCCATATCCATAGTAGCACGGGTATCTAAACCCACCATTGCCGCTATCAGGAAGCCACCTTTTAATATGAAGTTCCGATGATATTTTGAAACAGAGATTCGTTCCAGCAAACGCTCCAGCATAAAATTCTGCATTACAAGTTGTGCCGAGATATGTTTGTCTTTTGATATATTTTTAATAACAGCTTTTAGCTGCATTGCATTTTTCATATGAGCACCTCCAGATAACTTCTCACCTTTTCCTCAACACGAAACTTCTTCGCATACTCTGATAAAAGTGGGAGATTTTTGTCCTTTCTAACTACATATCGTTTGAACGATTCTGTAATAATGCCCATATCTGTTCCTCCTCTTTTACGCAAAATATCGCATAAAGTCCGTTCCATATTATATGCTGTTATTTTGTTTCTTCCCGGAGATTCTATTAAGGTTTTTCCCTCAGCATACCATTCCCACTTCACTCTGGAGCAGTTTATTCCTTCCTTCTTCACATTTGTTAAATTATAATTATGCGGAAATGTCATATCATATCTATTCGGCGTGCGATCAGTTAAATCCCATAAAAATAAGGCTGTCTCATTAGAAAAAATACCTTTTTTGAATCTTGCCTGCAAATTCACAAATTCATCTTCCCATATTTCCGGCAGAATATATACTCCCCTTGCCGTCTTTTCAAGTCTACCTTCGTCAACAAGTTTTTTTAAGTTGCCTCGCAGTATTCCTTTTTCAGAAATAACAGCAGTCGTAACAACACCATTATTTTCTTTTGCAAGCTGTATTATTTTATCTGATACATTCATCCAATCACCTTCTTTAAACGTAAAATTGACTTTTCTGCCCTCAATTATAATGTTTTAGGGCGTAAAAGTCAAATTGTTTTATTATGTCGATAGCGTAAATTGTTTTTCGGAAAAATGTAAGCAGACCAGCCCTTTGATAATTTCAAGAGTTTCAACTCAGTTTATTATACTACATCTTTCCCCATATTTCTATACTTTTTAATTCCTTTGTTCTGCCTATGCGATGATTCCGCCAGCATTAATAATAGATCTCATCCATGAGAATTGCTTTTTCTCCAATCCTGGGATTGCTTTTCTTAACACTTCTTCATTTCTGCTGCTTTTCCTTTTTTGTACATCCTGTATCAATTGATCTTCGCATTCTATTCGGCTTTTCTTTCTCTGTTTTTTATCCTGATATTCCATCAGATCGATCATTTTTTGCTCGTTCCTCGTTAATACTCGCAGATGGCTTATCCAATCTACGCCTTTTTTGCTCCATCCCATTGGGCGGCTGGACTCTCTTGTCGATAAAACATGGCTGATATGACCTTCTGCACTGCATCCCCAGACGGCTCCTCCGTCATCAATCCTTACCATGATCCCAAGCCAGTTATTTTTAATATACCGTGCGCATTCCGTTACTTCCTTTTTCTTGTATTCCTAATCTGTCGAGGCATAGCATTTTTGAAGCAGTCTCATTACTCCATCAAAATCTCTTTCGTTGATCGCACCATATATGAATTCTTTTGCTGCCTGCTGACTGTCGCCTAAATGTGTGGTTGCCTTGTGAATATATTTCCCCAAATCATATTATCATATTGGTCCAATACAAACTTACTCTTTTCCAACACTCTGCATCCTGCAACGATCCACGGTGCCCCATCTCCGGCAATATATACGTTTTCCAGATACTCTGTATCATAGTTGTCGTAAATGTACTGCTGCACTTCCAGCCACAGATCCTCGTTTCTTTCACTTCCTTCGTACAATCCGCCAAAGTATTTCTTTCCTACAAGTTTATGACGTTTGCAGCCTTCCGCTCCATCGCGCACAATATCCTCATACAATAAGATCAATTTGGGCATGGCGGTATTGCTTTTTCTACCCATTTCATTTACAGTCAGATCCCCTTTCTTTTTACTGAACTGAAGGGCAACGTGATCCTCGTCTGCCTGAATATGAAGATTTTTTATCTTTTTCTTTTGAACCGGGATTTCTTCCTCTAATTCGACTTCCAGCTCATGGATCGTGTTTTTTACGGTTTGTTTTGAAACGACATCATCTGTCATACATGCCTTTTCACCGCCTTTTTGGTAACTGGTTTCAACGGCTTCTTCCACAAACTTTGTTTTTACGGCAAGACTCACCTTGTCATGTGGGGCAAGCCCTACATATTTGTCAAGCAGATATACAGATTTCCCGCCATTTTTAGGCTTATAATAAGCTCTTTCGATTTCCAGGTTTCCAAATGTTGTAAGAAGTGTTCTCCGATCCGCTTTGTGTTCGACATAGTAGTTTTTCTTTCTAAATTCACTTTGACGGATGTTTTCCTCGATTTCTTTCAGGCATTCCTGATAGATTTTTCGACCAAACTCAATCATTACACGCATCAAATCTTCCTCAAACCGAAGCGTATTTCCGGCAAAAAGATATTTTTCTAAAATTTTTTTAATTTTGGTAGTGTCATTTTCGATAAAATCGATTATACTGTTATACATAAGGCAGTTCTCCTTTGCGTTTTTTGTTTCGGCACTTAAAACTTTATACAAAGGAGCTGCCTTTTTCAATATTTATTTTTCCGAAAGTTTTTTTACGCTAACCCAATCATAAATGTGTACCCTTCTTCACTCTGTGGTTTATACAACAGCAATTTGTTTTCATTTTCAACTTTTTTGCACCACCTTTGCTGCAAAATCATGGTTTTAAAAATCTTTCACTGTAAATTTATCTAAACCGACAAAATACATTATTATTAACCACACCATATCATATATCAAAACAATCCATGTTGAAAAACGATGGTCCACTATATAACCTAAAGTTTTTTCAAAGTACTCTGGTTCATCTACAATTAATCCCCGAAAAAAATAGTTATCCAAAGCAAAACTTTTTAAAGGAACAAGATTATACCAGAAGTATCCCATGTACTCGCCAATATATCCCAGTATCCACATGGAACCCAAAAATCCAACGGCTAATAGTATTGAAATCATACTGTTCCCACAGTACATCATAATCATTACCAATAGTAAGAACATTGCCATCGCCGGAATAATTTCAAGCAAAAATTGTATTATATAATAATATTCAAAACAAAGCGTTGAACAATTTCCATTTGCATTAACGAATACATAGTTAATGATTAAATCACCGTATCTGACTCTTACCGAAAAATAGGAAACTATATAAATTGCAATTGCAGAAAAACACAATATAATACCAGTTATCAGTATCTTTGCTGCATATATTTTATTTCTCTTCCATGGCATCAAAAGGCTCTGATATACTTCTTTGGCAGCCTGTTCTGTTCCTATACACGAAACAGCTAATACCACTGCTAATAGAATCTGTAAGAACTTACAAATTTCTTTTGCGAATTGCATGCTTTCACATGCATTATAATTTTTTTCAATCACTTCTTTGGAGTAGACCCCTAAGTCTTGCTCTTTACACACAATTATTTTTTTATATTTCTCTAATTCTCTCTCTTGATTTGGCGACAAATTATCATTTTTTCCAATAAATTCTGCTTCCTTTAGACATTCAGAAAGTCTATCCGCATAATCTGTTTGCATCTGTGGCCGCATCAAACAATAACCTGACACAAATATTCCCGCAATCATCAATATTATAACGATTTTTTTCCACCCTATTTTTTCCCGTTCATAATTCATAACTATATGTAACATATTTTATCCCTCTATGATTTCAAAATAAAAATTTTCTATACTGTTATATTTCTCCACTATCTCTGTCACCTCTTTGTTCGCCAAAAGGGTTCCCTTTGACAGTACAAGAGCACGATCACAAATCTTTTCTATATCGTATAGAAGATGGCTCGAAATTATTACTGCCGTTCCTTTTTTGGCAACTTTTCGAATCGCGTTTAATGCCATCTTAACACTAGATGGATCTAATCCATTAAACGGTTCATCCAGAATAATCCATTGTGGTTTTCCAGCAAATGCCATCGCAAGAGCTATCCTCTGTTGCATTCCCACTGAACATTTTTCACACTTTTTATACCAAAATTCACTTAATTCAAACAGTTCACAAACTTCTTCTAAAATTTCTTTTTTTATCATCTGTAATTGCAGTGCATCAATTCTCATACAAAGATTTTCATAACCGGTTCGTTTTGTAATCAGCATACCTCCTCCAAGGTTTGCTCCTATTTTTAAAAGTGCCTTATCATAATCATTGCTTAGATTAACTTCTCCAAAAAATATGTTTCCTGTATCTGGCAAGATAATGTGTGTCATCATTTTCATCAATGTTGATTTTCCTGCGCCATTATCTCCAATCAATCCCACTACCTGCCCTTCGCAAATGGAAAAGCTAACACCTTTTATAGCTTGTACTGTACCATATGTTTTTTTTACATTTTCTACTACGATTGTTTTATCTGCCATAATGTTTTCCTTTATTTACCAACTCCATGCCAACTCACTTGCCAAGTACCATGTTTTTTCTCTAATACAAAAAGATCTTTTACTTCCAGTTCTTTTTTTCCCTGACTCTCCACGCTTAGATTACTTGATACAAATAACAGTTTTTGTTCTCTCCCATTCCAGCGCACATAAGTCTTTCCTTTCCACTCATCAATCTTGTTTACCTCTGGATAACACCTGGCTACCTCCACCAAATATTTACCATCCATATTATCACTAATATAATTTTCCACAAGCCTCTTTGCCTCATCATGAAATATAACATTTGTAACATGATTTGCAATAAACGTTGATATAATCAATATTAGCATTACTGCACAAAGGCAATAGCCCTTTTTCTTCAAAACCTTCATTCGTCTACTTTTTAACCTCTTCGATCTTATAAAAAAATGGTGTCCTGCTCTCGTCCGAATAGTCATACATATAAAGATAAATTGCCCCATCTTTATCAATGCACGCATAATCAAACACTACTTTATCTATCTCCACACCGGAAATCATGTCCATAGAACTTACCTTTTTCATGACATCATTTTCTCCCATCTCAAATATCCCCGTTGAATTTATCAAAACCACATCCTGCTTTTGATTCACGGCCAAAATTTCCGGTCCGGAAGAACTTTTTTCCGGCATTTTAATCACTTTATCCTGAACGAAGTCATCCATATAAAAAGATACAATCGTGTTATCCTCCTCTTTTCTGCTATAACCCATTTCCGTAGAAAAAACCATTTCTGACAAATCAAATGAAAAATCCGTACTTATATCAATCTCTTTTTTCAATTCAAGATCATATTTGGAAACACTTCCATCCATCTTCGCAACAATCAAGTTTTTTTGACAATCCACTGCATACCTTAACGGCTCTTGAATCGAGTTATCCTTTTCCACGTAACTATATTCTCCCAGGTATCCCCATTTTTTATTTGCTAATTGATACACCCTTTGGATATAATTTTCTTGTCCGTTTTCATCCTCTTTATCAAAAGAAACAATAATCATAAAATTTCCATTCATATCATAAACTGGCTCATATTTTACATATTTTGCACTCTCGTTGACGACATCTTCTTCATCAAACAACGCATTTTCGGAAACAACTTGCCGCTGCCATCTTTCATCCTCATCTAGCACAAACTTCCAAATACGACATTCTAACATGTCTGCTGTCAATTGCTTTTTTTCCTTAATAAGTTCCGATGCCTTTTTGCGATATTTTTTCTTTACACTTCTTGTCAACGTAAACAATTCCATATCGCCTTCCGTATTTGTCAATACGCCGATACCCTCTTCTGCAATATAATCCAATTCTAATGTGTTACGATCAAACGGGATTTCCAATTGATGTGATGTAAATACTTTTTTGTCTTCCATATTCTCCTGAATCTTATTTGTTACTACTGATATCTTTTCTTTCTTGCCACAACCAACGATTCCCATAATGACTATCAATAAAATACATATTATTTTTTTCATTTTTCTTCCTTACCTTCCTGAACGATATAGTCTAACGTATCCTTATCATATCTGATTTGATACGTCTCTTGTCTCTTTTCGACCTTTCCTTCTCTGACTGCATTAAAAGTTAATTTTACAGAAACAATTTGCATGTTTTCCGTTTCCTCCAACGTCTTTAGTTCATACCCTTTGATTGAAACAGCATCGTATTTTTGATATTTTTCTTCCAACTCCATAGCAGCTTTTTCTACTGCAGCTTTTTCATCTAAACTGTGGTCGGCAAAAAAAACAATACTAATTACGAGTACAACGCATCCTATACCTACACCAATGCCTCGAATCAACGCAAACTTCTTTCCATTCATTTTAAGTTTTACAAAAAGATATGGCAATGGGCAAATCAACAATGCAGCTAATGCACACCCAATTTTTGCCTTCATCTCATTTTCCGAAAACACACCAATACATATGAATAAAGACAAAACTAATGTGATGGCAAACAATGCTTTTTTTAATATTTTTTTCATGCGATTCCTCCTTGAAGTGAACTTATTAATTCAAAAATTTTATTAACATCCGAAAACATTCTTTCGTGAAAATACTCAATTGGGAACTCAACTCCAAACGTTTCTTCAAGTATAGCAATTAGTAACAAACATTTATAAGATTCTATATCCGTTTGTCCCTCTGCAATTCCAACCTCGTCTAATATTTTCCTAATAGAAGACAAATCTGCTTTACATGTTTTTTTCATTTCTTTCCAACTCCTTTATTACATTATAATATAACTCTATTTCTTCTTTTTTTACGCATTCCAAACATTCAGTTACATATTGAGCATTCACTTTTCTTATTCCAGTCATTTTATAGTATGCAGCTGCATTTTTTAATTCAGCTAGTTTAGATAATATATTGTCTATTTTACCTATTATCTTTGATTCATTCAAAACCTTTTTTTGTAATAGATACTCAAATCTCTCTTTCATTATCCTCTTATGTTCATACATTGTATACGACATTCTTACATCACAAATGAATTGGTTCAACAATTCTGTTCTCTCTAATATAGCATCATATATTTTTATACCAAATATACCATTTTCACTTGGTAACCATGCTATTTCTCCGCCTCTATTTTTTTTCGGATTAATATATTCTATTAACATGCATTTAATAGTATTAATTTGCAATCTATACATTTTTTCATGAGATAAGTACCGAATCAAACTAAAATTATCTTCATCGCCTTCTCGGAAAGCATCTCTAAATTTACTGTATTTTAGTTTAACTTTTCCAATTAATCCTGCTTTTAAATAACCAAGCATATATAAGTCTTTCTTTTTATCATCAAATCCATAAACTAGCATTTCATGTATATGATGCTCTTTTTGATATTCATCGCATCCATCAATATAAAACTGATCTATTTTCATAACAATATATATTTTTTTCTTAATAATCCCTTCTATATCTTTAATAAGATTTTTCCTTTTTTTTAAATGATAATTTTCGTATGAGGACATTTCAAACATATAATCCGATATATACGGCCTGTAATTTTTTCTCGGCTTATTATAATAATCTACTAAAAGGTTCTTATATTGGTCTTCATATGCAATTAACTGAATATTATTATTGTATAACCAGTTATAATATTGATTTTCTCCCGGTTCTATTGATATTTGAAAAAACAAATCTCCTTTTCGGATAGAAGCTGGCAATTGCATCTTAAATTTTTCCATTTCTCCTTTACTTTTTATACAAACATCAATGTTACCATTTCTATACGCAAAATAGAATTCAATTGGATATTCACCCTGTGGTATTTTGTTAAATTTCTTTTGTATATGTCGATTTATTTTTAAAAAAGTCTTTTCCTGTGCTGGATGACCAATTTTAACTACAGACTTTTCCTCTATATCATAATCCATATCCACACAATTTGTAAAGAGGAAATTGAATCCACTCCAAGCATAATGTTGTTTTTGGTAAATAATGCATACCTTTTCACTAAACCCATCACTAATCTTTTTATACATAAGTATTTTAGTATCTTGAAATCTATTATTTTGAATTATAGAAATATTACTACTATCCATTTGCAAAACACAATTTCTCATCATACTTTGATATTCGTTAGTTACTGTAAAAACAGCTATCGTTCCTCCTGTATACATTTTTGAGCTTAAAATACTATCGCAATATGCATTATGTGATAAATTTCTTATGTTTGGTTTTTCATTTATAGGCAAAATAAACATTTTAGTTTTCCTCCCGATATTCATTACATTATTGATACAAATCAGCTTGTGCCTTGTACATATAGTAATAGCCTTTATGTTTGTCAATTAACTCACAATGCGTACCTTCTTCTTCGATTTTTCCCTGACGCATATAAATTATTTTATCTACGTCTTTCACTAATGCTAATCGATGCGATATTACAATTACTGTTCTATCAACAAACATATTCTTCATTAGTTGTAATATCTCCAATTCGCTAACAGGATCTAAATTACATGTTGGTTCATCTAAAATCATACATTCCGCTTGACTCACATATAATCTTGCTAAAAATATCTTTTGTTTTTCCCCTGACGAGAATTCAATTCCCATTTCATCAAATTCAGTAGAAATATTTGAGTCCATCTGATAAACACTTTGCATCACTTTTTCATATAGTCCTACTCTTTTAAGTGCTTTTTCTACCTGTTCATAATCTTCTCTACATTGCGGTATCTTCATCAAAATATTTTGTGCCACAGAAAAATGATACAATTTTGTATCCTGTCCCATATAAACAACCCTTTTACGCAATTCATCCTTTTCAATTTTATTTTGATTAATATCATTTAAAAGAACTTGACCTTCTTGGGCTTTATATAAACCAGCAATTATCATTGCCAGTGTTGTTTTTCCTGCTCCGTTTTCTCCTACTAATGCAATTGTATTTCCCTTTTCAATCAACAAATTAACACAAAGTAAAGCGTATTCTTTTCCTCCGCCTAAATACATAAAGGACACATTGCTTAATTCAATTAAATTTATTTGTTCAATATATTTATTAGGCAAAAAAGTCTTACCGTGCTTATTCTCTAACTTGGATTTTCTCATTACTTTTTTAAAATTGTCAATATACATTGCATTTTTATTAAACGATATAAGTGCTCCAAATACTGTCCCATATACCCCTGGCAATATACTAACCGCAGCCAAGATAACGGATGCCTGTGCAATTGTAACCTGATTTGTATACAATTTTATAACGCATGCTCCCCACGGAATAATTCTTAACAATATACACTCTGTAATCTCACTAACTACTCCAAGTGTAAAAAACTTATTGTAAAATTTTTTTACATTATCTTTTACTTGCCTTTTATTGTCTGCCAATTCTTCTTTTAACACTTGGCACAATCCTCTTTTCTCTAGTCGAATTGTTCTTGCATATTCCGGCTGATATATTAATCGAATAATATAACTTAATTTTCTTTCATTTTTACTATTCTCCATATACCGTGTATATTCTAGTTGATTTGTTATATAAGAAACTAATGTTCCAATTGTTGATGCCAACAGCAATGATAACGTGATTTTTATATCTATATTCGCAGCTAAATATATAACCATGCTAAGAGACAACACTCCATACAGAAAAGCTCTCAAGCTCATAACAATCTCCGAAACGCGTTCTCTGGATTCAGATAGTGCCCTCATAAATACATCATAAAATTTAGGATCCTCCATTTTTATCTGATCTATATTAAATGATGCATTTAACAAATCCTCCGTCATCGAATATAAAACATCAATCTTTTCAAACTGAACCTTATAATTTAAAAATATACCTTGCACAATATTGGTCGCTAAAGATATAAGAATAATTATTCCTAAAAAAATGCATATTTCCTTTACATTACGTTTTCCAATTCCGCCAAATATCCACTTGCTAATATTCATTCCAACATAATCGCCAAACACGCCTATTATTACAGAAAAAAATGACATTACGCAAAACACTTTGCCATATTTCCACGCATATTTTAACGCAAACAAATTGTTATTAAGCACTTTTTTCACCTAACTCACTCCTCTCCCGTATAGTATTGTAGAATTTCATGATAAATTATATTATGTTCTAAATTATTTAACATCATAGTTCTCAAATTTCTTTTTTTTATAAGACTCTTTATTTGGTTTGCATTTACGCTATCATAACCAAAAATATTATTTATAATAACAAATATTATTTTGGCTTTCGTGAAACTTTCAAGATAATTAATTGTTCTTTCGATATACCTAATACTGTCATACGAATTTACTACTAAAACAATACCATCTGGATTTATTCCGTTTAAAAAATAACTTTGCTTATACAACAATAATCTTTCATTTATTGTATCGTATTGCACGCTTCCTGATTGGCACCCAGTTACAATAAGCTCAAACTTCTGTTTTTCCAGTTTCCATATCATTTCATTTGCAACATTAGTTAATTTCGACTCAATATGACAACCAGACTCATAACCAAACGGTAATATTTCATTGGCACCTAACAAATATCCATTTGGTTCTGTAGACAAAAATCCTGCATTAATTCCTTTCTTTTCTAAAGCTTCTAATATATTTAATTGAACAGTATACTTGCCTTGTTTAGAACTTGTTCCACAAACGCAAACAACAGGAATATTAGGTTTCCTAAGTTTTCCGTATCTAAACTGAGGAACATCTGTTAAACTTATCTGCGGATAAAACACATTTTCTTTCGTTTGTTTTATAACATCGCGCATGTCATCAAAACAATATAATTTTTTATTGTATTGTTTACATTTCAAATAAATTTCTTGTCTCAATTGTTTTCCAGTAAGTTGCTCTATTTCTTTTAAATGTCCGCATACAAATAAGTCAAATTTTTCTTGCCAGTCAATTTGATCATAGGAACGAATTATTTTTTCATTATTAGTATCTTTTAAAACCTCGCATATTTTTTTACCTACTAAAAACTTATGTTTCAAATCATAGTATTGACAATCTCCACCAATGAATTTTTTTTCAAATCTAGCAATGCTATGAATTTCTTTGTTAAATGGAAATATAACCGTTCTTTTTACATTGCTTAATAAAATATTTACTTTAATTCTACCTTCTTTTTTTGTTATCCCCTTATATATACCCCATTTTTCTTTTAGTTGCTTTTTATTTATTTTCTTCTTTTCTTTTAACACCATTGCGCTTATAAAACTACATGCATAACTTGACCCTTGTACAATCTTATAAATATTACAGTTATCTTTAATTCGATAATACATATCACTTACACGTATATCTACAATTTCATCTGGGATCACCTCAAAACTATCCTTTTTATTACTTGACAAATTCAAATCAACCCCTAAAACATTTTTATACGCTGCAGGATATGAAACTCCACCCGCATTGTCAAATGCTGAAATAACACATGCTTTCTTTGCTAATTTATCAACAAGTTCCTCCAATTCGCTTGTATGTTTCAACGTTCCACAACTTATCTGTACCACATCACATTGAATATTATCCAACACATATTTTAATGCAAAGGCAAGAGCTTCATCTATAGTTTGATGCTCTACTGTTGGTAATTTTACCATAAAAATTTTACTTTTGTTATCATATTTTCTAAATACATTAACAACTTCGGTTCCATGTCCATCATTATCACAAAACCCTTCTACAATTTCATATGTATTTTTATTTCTATGTATTGAAATACCTTCAATCATATTCGCCATATCATCAGAATAATACCCCGTATCAAGAAAAACTATTTTCATACTATTTACCTCACCAAAAAATCGTAATGCCAGTAAATACTATTTACTAACTTAACTAAAGAAAGATTTAAACCAATTTCTTGCAGTTTTAAAAGTGTTTTGCACTTTTTTAGATGTTGCTTTATACAGTTTTGTCAAATCTCCTTTAAATGCATTCCAAGCTTCGCTCCAATTACTTGGTGTAAAAACAAAGTCTAACCCTGTTCCCGGAAAAATGTCACTTAAATTTATTTGTACCGCCCCTGGATTATATGCTCCTGTGTATGGTGTGTACGGAGAACCCTCTCCGTAGTATCGCACAACATTTCCTGTATCTTCACTGTCTTTTCTGTAAAACTTCATGTGCATACCTCCTTTTAATACTGGCATTACATCTACACTTTACCACACTTTCCCTTTTTTATGTAGATTTTGCGTTAATATACCGATTATTTACATTAATGTCGATTTTTATCAAATTATTTTCTCTTTTGAGGAATACAAGCACATAAAGAAAAACAATTCTTTTGATCAATTTCTATGTTACCAACTTCAAGAACTCCATGATATTTTTGAACAACTTGTTTAATATATCCTAATCCCATGCCATGATTTTTCCCTTTAGAAGAGTATCCCTTTTTAAAGAACTTCATATATTGTTGTCTTGAAATTTTCTCATGTTCATTACTAACTCGAATATACCACATTCCATTTTCTTGTGTGATTTTTAAATATATTTTTTCATTTTTATTGCGATTTTTAACCTCTTCCATCGCATTGTCAAGTAGATTCCCGATAATCTCGACCAAATAAATATCCGGAATCCTTATTCCCTTTAGCGAACAAGTCATCTCATAATGCAATTGTATATTTTCTTCTTTGGCCTTACATATTTTTTGATATATATGCGCAATTATAATAGGCTTTTCTAATACCAGCAATTTGTTTGGCAGCAAATATTTACGCATTTCTTCTAAATGCTGTTTTTGCAATTCAATTATCTCTACATAGTTTTTCTCGCTGTAACATAAAGCATAGATTGCATCCATTTGATTTGCAAACTTATGTTGCCTACAGCGTAAAGTTTCTACAAGTTCACTGTAAATTTTAAAATATTCTTTTTCAAGCATCATTTGGCTATTATAAAACGACAACTTATAGATTGCATATAACACAACTAAGGATGCTGCAATAAAATATATCTCTTCCTTTAAACTTAATCCTGCTTCAGATGAAAACATATAAATTGTAATAATTACTATAACAAATGCTATACAGCTTAATATAAATACGTTCTTAGGACAATTTTTTATTATTTTTCTTAATTGCACCAGGATATTATTTCTATAGATATAATAGCAAATGCATATTACCATAAAAGTTACAATTATTCCCTTTGTTTCATCCTCCAAAAACCCTCTTACTATACAGTCAATTACAAGATATATTGATAACTCAAGCATAGCAACAGTTATAACACCTAATATAAATGAAATCAATGTCTCAGCAAATGAAAAACAGTAACTATAATATATTAAAGCAAAAATAGCAACATAGCATATCATTATATAAAAACGTGAGATATCAAAATAATTTACAATTCCTATCACTCCCGCTAATACCAAAACCATACTTGCTACAAATTTCTTTTTTGCCACACCTTGCACCTTTGACATAGATGATATAATCAAAAAAACTGCTCCCATCTCCATTATACTCGACACTATTGTCTCGATTACTCTCAACCTCTCCACCTTTTATAATCCTCCTTAAATTTCTTCATTTTTCTTTCTCCAATCCGAATACTGTGACACATTTTATGCATAAATATTTCTTTTTCAGAAAAATTAATCTTAGAAATAAAAACAGGATTAATCGCTATGCCATGCATTGGAATTAGAAAAGTATCCTCATCGACTAATTCCAGCACTTTCTTTAAAGATATTCTTGGAATTTCAATTTTCTCATCTTTCAAATAAACATAAAGAACACCCTTTTTATTTTCTATACAAATAATATCTTTTACCGCAAGCATATAACCAATTCCATCATAATGCAATGGAATATACTCTACTCTTTTGGGGATTGGCCTGCTCTGTATTGCCTCAATCGCATTAAGTATTTTACTTATTGCAATCTTTCCATCTCCCAGCGGTTTTTCAATATAATCATAACAATGTATCGTCTTTAACAAATCGGCTTCCCATCCAATCAAACTTGTAACAAATATAATTGGTGTCATTTTATATTTTGCAATTTCTCTCACCGATTGTGCAAACAATATCCCACTACTGTCATTTTTATTTTTTCCGTCAAGAATAATATCCAATAAAAATAAGTCTATTCTGTATTTGTTTATCTTTAACCAAGCCTCATCAACATTTGAACATAAAAACACTTCTGCATTATTTACATTCTTTTCTATCAAATTTTTTAGCCGATCACTAACATGAGCATTATCCTCTAATATCAATATATTCATAATCTCGCCTTAACCCCTTCTTATAATTTATAAAACTATAACACCTGTATATCCTTCTTTTATTAAAAAACATTATTTTGAAATACTGTCCCCGGATCACGCTTCCACGTATCGGTTACGCATCCGTTTTTCATATCTACCTCTGCCAGTGAATTGCCGGAGCAGTCCAGCCAGGCAAGTCATGGTTCCTCGAAAAATGTCAGTTCATTTAAGTTTTTCATAAGTTCTCCTATCCTACTTGTTATTTTCTTTGAAATTAAGCGTAACATAACACCCAGAATTTGTCAACTGAAAATGGCTTTTTTTGCAAGGCGGCAGTTTTTCTTGACATTTCTTCCAATTTATGTAATAATCATAATGTAATTATTTAAGATACGTTTTACATAGGGAGGAAGTTATATATGAGCCAGCAGGTAAATTCTAGCATAAAACCATCAAATGACAAATTCGTTCTGACAAACAAATGCGAAAACACAGGAATGTCTTTTCCGATGCATCACCATTCAGAATACGAATTTTACTACGTATTAGAGGGCGAAGGCCGTCTCTTTTTGGACAACACAATTTATACTGTTGTCCCTGGACTGCTCTGCTTATTTTTCCCTCACAATGGACATTCTGTTCGCATTCCTGCAAATATTCCATATCGGAGAATCACCCTCAATTTTTCCAAATTTTATCTTCCCAAAACTCCGTTATTGACAAATCATGCTCATTTTAAGCCGATTGTTTTATCGGAAAATGATCGCCTGACTTTTTGCCGGTTATGTAGCGAATATACTGCTGCTTCCTATCAGCTCAATGCGCCGGAAGATTTAAAAATTGCTTTAATTTCTGACATTTTATCCATGTTTTTACCGACTACAGAAATATGCCAAAATAGTTCTCCTGTGCTGTCCCAAATTCAAGTTTATGTTCACCATCACACTCACGCCAAACTTAGCTGTAATGAAATTGCGGATGCCCTGCATTATAGCGTACGACAATTAAATCGTATATTTGCGGAAACCTCCGGCGAGACATTGTATCAATACATTGCCCGGGCAAAAGTTTACCGTATTCAGGAACTTCTTACCCAAGGCTTTTCCCCTGCTTATATCAGCGAAGAACTCGGATATAGCAGCCCCGCATCACTAACTCGTTTTTTCAAAAGTGAAGTCAGCCTGACACCACGTGAATGGCTTGGAAAATATGAGCAGGGATCCTAGTATTTCCTCTTTCTAACCACAAATCGATACCTTTCTTTTCGCTCTCCATTTTTCAAATGGATGATCCGGATCCCTTACCCCACAAATCTCAAAATAATACGTCTTCCCCGGCTCAAGATTTTTAATCATCACTTTCCCTTTGCTTTTGTTACAGTATTTTTCATCACAACGGCTCATATCCTTATATACGGAATAGCGTATCGCATGCGCCTCTAAAAGCACTTTTGCCTGACTGCTGTCAAAGCTAACCGTCGCCGTTCCCGTCTTTTTGCTCTCCACCTTATACTTATACCATGTCGCATAAAACTTTGCCTTTTTCTGCCCGCTCTCTACTTTTTCTACATCCGCATACATTTTATCACTCCACCCCATAAAAACATATCCTTTTCTCTTTACCGTTTCCGGAAGTGTTACACTATCACCAAACCGATACGTTCGAGGCAGTTTTTTCGTTTCCTGACCTCCTCGCAGGTCATACTGTATCGAAAGTTTTTTTCTTGTCGATGTTCCCGTCTTTCCTGCTGGAATTGTCTTCGTTTTCTTCCCATCTACTCGCCATGTGACGTATTTTTTGTACCATGGCATATAGCATGGGATTTTAGAATCGTTTATAATTATTTCCAGCGCCGGGCATCCTCGCAAAATATAATAATTCCATTCTTTTAATCGTTCTGGCAAAAGAATTTCTTTTAGCTTATTACATCCATCAAAAGCAGCAGCCCCTATTTCAACTACAGAATCTGGAATATCTATCTCTTCCAAACTTATACAACTTGCAAATGCAAGGTATGCAATCGTTTGCAATCCTTTCCCAAACCGAACCTTTTTCAGTTTATAATAACCTGCAAATGTAGCATCTCCGATTTCTGTCAAACTATCCGGCAAAACAACTTCTCTTACAGATTCAAACGTTCCTATTCCTAATGGTGTAATTTTAGTAATTCCCTCTTTAATAATTAATTTCTTAATTTGTGATTTCTTTACTTCTTTTCCGTATTTTATAGCCTCCTCTGCTTCTCCATTTCCGGATAAAACAAGCGTATCATCATTGATTACCTCATACTGAATATTTGTTTTTGCCATTGCTTGTGCGGAAAACACTCCCAAAGTAATAGAAAGTAAAGCAATTGCTTGTAGTAAAAATTTTATATATTTACTCATTATTTTCCTCTTTTCCTTTAAACACCTTTTCAAGGTATCACCTGTACTGTGCCACGAAAATGCCATTCAGCTAGCCCTCCGTCATCGAACGGCTCTCCCCTAGGAGCGTATGCTATTTCGTAAACATATTCTGTTTTCTCATTAAGATTGCGAACTATGTATTCTCCACCATTACCATATCCGTCACCGCCATTTGTAAAAACCCATGTTTTCCCACCATCACATGATAAGCGAACACAATAAGTCAGATATCTTTTTTCTCCTAAATCTATCATATAAAAATTATCATCCTCGAATTTGTATATTAATTTTCTACCTTTCTCCGCAGTTATTGAAAACCTTAAATAGTATGCTGTTAAATGCAGATTTTTTTCAGAATAACAAACAAAATTGTCCTTCCAGCTCCATTCTGAAACATCTCGCCATCCCACAAAACGATATCCTTCCTTTTCTGCTTCTGGCAGCGGGGTTTTATCCCCATAATAACGATATTGTGGAAGTTCTTCTTTTGCCGTTCCTCCACGTAAATCGTATGTCAGTTTATACCGGGTTCCCAAACTTTTTGCAGTAGATTTGGGTGCCAACATCTTGATAATTTTTCCCTTGCTCCTCCACACGCGATGTCCTTTTGCTGTATCCAATGGAATTTTGAGACAAGAATGATTACACACTTTCCGCAAACTATAACATTTTTCTATCAAATTTTCTTTGGACTTCAACTTTTTGGGAAATGTAACGCTCTTTAATGAGCGGCAGTTATAAATCGCCTGTTTATCCATTTTTTCTACACTATCAGGAATCACTAATTTTTCCATATTGCTACACCCGGAAAAAGCATATTGCTTTATCACTTTTAACTTCTTTGGAAATATCACTTTTTTTAAAGATTTACACTCTTTAAATGCTCCTTTTGGTAAAACTTTAATATTGGGAGACAGCGTAATATATACGAGATTATCACAATATGCAAATGCCTCTTCTTCTAATTCATTTACAGTTTTTGGCAGTTTAATCTCTGTTAGATTATCATAATTTCCAAATGCATACTCACCAATTCCTGTTATTCCCTTTTGTATTATAACCTGCTTTACATTTCCCTTATTTGCCCATGCAAGATTACTTTGAAGTTTAACCTTTCCTTTTCCTCGAATTGTCATCACACCGTCTTCGCTTAACGACCATGTACAATGCGGACCTGCTTTCTGATTTTTTATTAGCATCTTCGCCTGACTGTCTGGGCAAAAACCCAGACAGCCACAAATGGCGAAAAAACATATGAATAGTAGTTTTTTCATTTTTCCTTCTTTCTAGAGCTACTGCACCAATGTTTCTTGTAATGCACTGCAATAACATGTTTTCCCATTTTCGTCAACTGTGAAACAACTTTACTCCAATATCATCTTACCTCGCAAGCACCAGTCTTGAAAGAAATAAATATCTTCTGATTCTACAGGGACATGCCCTAACATGTAAATACATCCTTTCCCTGGTTCATAACCGATTAAATCATCCCAGCTCACTTCGTCTGTTCCATTTCCATAACTTGATACTTCTGTCCAATGTTTCCCCTCATCTGCAGACACGCTCAAATAATAATGCAGCGACACATCTCCCCAACCACTAACATTCACAGTAAAATTATCATCCCAAATATTACAGCATATTTTGTTTCCACCCGAACCTTCTACCCTCTTTATATTTATTTTAACAAAAAGAGCTGTCAGCCTTAAATCTTTGGACGAATACTGTATAAATTTATCTGTCGGATGCCACGCTGTCCGATCCTGCCATCCTAGAAAAAGATAACCTTCCTTCTTCGCTGCCGGCACTTTAGATTCATCTCCACAATAACGATATTTTGGTAATCTCTCCTGCACATTTCCCCCATTGAGATCATAGGTTAATTTATACTTTGTGCCTTTACTCTCCGCAGTTGCTTTGGGCCTCAATTTACGGATTGCTTTCCCCCGGCATTTCCATATGCGGCGGTTTGATGCCATATTTAGTGGAATACTTATTGACGAGCGATTCACAATCTTTCTTAGACTGTAGCACTTATTAAAGACAACACTTGTTTTCTTTAAATGCTTTGGAAGTACCACTTTTTTTAATGCTTTGCACTGATATACCGCATTTTTTTCAATCACCTCGACAGAATCAGGAATCACCAATTCTTCCAATTTATTACATTTATAAAACGTCTTTTCTTCTATTTTTTTTATTCTCTTAGGAAGAGTAATTTTCTTTACGCTTTCACAACCTGTAAACGCATTTTTTCTCAATTTCCTAATACTGCTTGGCAGTATAATCTCTTCTATATTCATATCTTCACAATTCGAAAACCCCAGTTTACCAAGATCTGTAATTCCTTCAGAAACACGTATTTTTTTTATTTTATCTTTGTAAACATCAAGCATATCCTCTTGTAATTCCATCTTTCCCGTCCCTTTAATGACCATAACGCCATCGTCACTCAAAGACCAATTGCAATACATTCCGGCCCACACATTTTTTTCCAATATCTTCGCCTGACTGTCCGGGCAAAACCCCAGACAGCCACAAAAGGCGAAAAAATATATTAGTAATATTTTTTTCATTCTTGCACCTTCCCTTTAATTTTTGCGATTGAACCTGCTTGATTTATCTAACAATGTCAACCGCTTGTTTCAGATACCATTTTGGACAAAGCAACTTCAAATCTTCTTCTCCATACTCGTCAACATAATAGTATGAAATACGAACATAATAACGTTTGCCTAGCTTTAAGTTTTTAAAAGAATTCTCATATAATTCCGTAGTTTTATTTTTTGACAGCCAAAGAGTTTTGGCTTTTGACATATCCTCATTTTCTGATATTTGAGCGATATATCCAATTTCCATATCATCTTGATCGTCATATTTTTCAAGTTTTGTCTGTAATTTGTCATCATCAACGGATACCTTTAATTCACCATCAGACAGATTCAACAAATCTAATTTAACAAACATTGCCACAAAATCAATATCCTGATTACAATATTTAGGAAAACTTGTCAAATGATAATATTGAGAAAATACACCAAATGAAAATATTTTCCACCCAAGAAATTGATACCCTGGTTTTACCACATCAGGTAAATCAACTTTTTCTCCATAACAATACGATGAAGGCAGTTCTCCCATTGTTTCTCCACCACGCAGATCATATGTAATCTTGAAAGTAATCTTCTTTGTTTTTGCTGTCTTTTTCCCAGGAAGTATTTTTGCCTTTTTGCCATTTACTTTCCATTTTTTCTTTCCCTTGCAGTCATCTAATCTTAAAGACTTGTTAGAACGATTAACAATAGTTGTCAGACCAAGGCAATCAACAAACGCTTGGGAATCCAGCATTGTTACAGTCTTTGGTATTGTTATCTGTTCCAGTCTTTTACACTTATAAAATGCGTATGTTCCTATCTTTTTTAATTTTTTAGGTAGTGTTATTTGTTGTATTTTCTTGCAGCCACTAAATATATTGTTAGGTAATTCATTTACAGCACTTGGAATATTAATTCTCTCTAACTTGCTGCAATCCATAAATGCACCATTCTTTATTTTTTTCACGGTATTCGGAAGTTTTATTTCCTTTACGTTATGCATACTGGCAAGTGCAGTTTCTTTAATGATTGTAATTCCTTTTCCGATTACAATCTTTTTAATTTTGTATTGGTATTTATTCCATCCATTCTTTTCCCCTTTTAAAATCCCCTTTCCTTTTATATGCATCACTCCATCTTCACTAAGAATCCACGTTGCATTTTTTCCGCATTTTCCTTTTGCGACAGTACTTGCCGCTGATGTCTGTATATTTGTAAAGCAAACTATACTAAGTAGAAACAGAAATATAAATAATGTTTTTTTCATCAAATCTTCCTTCCTTTTAATAAAGGGGATAAAGTTATTTTATCCCCTTTTCTATCATTACTACTTTTCCACCCTTGACGCATCTATTTCAAACAGATATTGTGTACTTTTCCCAATTTTGCTTCCTGTTGCAGGTGCAATTACAAATCTTAAGCTTCCTCTATAATGCATTCCTTCCATTTCTTTTATATCATCGAAAATACTTTTATCTAATTTCACATTTTGCCGGCAAAGGTATTTACTATTTTTTGTAATATCCTTTCCCTTAGACAATCTCATAGTTGCAATAGATAGTTTCCTCTGCTTTTTATCATTTCCTCCGCAAATATACACTTTGTATTTACCAGAGGAACCATTTGCTAAATCAATGGATTGAATCGAATTATATGGTTTTACAATATTTTTGTTTTTATCTGTCTGTAATGCTGTCGTAATGCAGGCTTTTGAATCAATTTTCTGAAAAGAAAGCCGAACCATATCATTCATTTTATTTTTTTTGTTTTTCTTAGTCACTTTCTTTTCTACATTTATCAATTGTTTCATTACTTTTTTTAAATCATAACATGTGAGTTGAATTTTTCTTCCTTCATTTTTCTTATGAGCAACTTGAGACCACACAAGCAATGTAGACTTGTCTTCTGACAATGCCACTTCAACCTGTTTTGGTATTCCTTCACGTTTTTTCTGTTTATTTGCATATCCTGCTTTGCAAAGTATTTTAGCTTGAATAGCTTTCTCATTCTTGTACTGACCATAACAATAACTTCCCTTTCTATATTGTATAAACGCTACCTTATTCCCCATAGAATGCTTTGGTAATTTACCTGCTGTTACCATTAAATATTCGTTTCCGCCATAAGAAAACATTTCAAGGCTCTGTCCATGATCAAATCCCGTAAGATGCATTTGAGATACGCATTCTTTCAAATTGATTTTGTTGTTTTTATCGATTATACACTTTGATATCACTACCTCTTTATCCTTACGCTGTGATAAGTAGGCATAACCTTCTTTTGTTTTTAAATAAAATGTTTGTGTCGCGTATTTCCCTGCATTTACTATCGTAAACTTAATATCGGATTTATTCAATGTTAATGTATCCATTGCCTTTATAGGTTTGTCAGCTGCTTCCACTTTTTCAGATTTTGTCTGAATCTGCGTTCTTGATTGCAATTTTACTTTCTGCTCCTCATCAAGAATACCCCGTCGTTTTTGCCGTTCAAGATAATCATAATAATCTTGTTCTGTTTCAAACTCTTCTGGTTCAAACTCATATTGAGCCAGTTCATCTTCTGTTACTTCTTCTTCCCAATTTGGGTTTCCTTCTAATTCTTCTGGTATCGTGATCATTTCGTAAAGCGTATGATCATAAACTTCCACTTCATCGCCATCACACTCTGCAATAAACCCAAAACTTACACTCTGACCCGGTTCAATATTTTGATTATAACCCATATTATCAAAATAACCCCTATCTTCATCAACAACTTCTGCATTATAATGATGATCCCACATTGCAGTAATATTAACTTTAAGATCAATATCTTCTTCTGGTTCTTCGCATGGTTCCTCTTCTTCAACCGAACCACTTTCCTCTGTTGTAACGTTTTCCTCGGCTTTTGCACCCTTTCCTGTTCCCATTGTACCACATATTACCAGTGAAAACACTAGTAAAAGTGATAAAAATTTGTTCTTGTACATATCTGCACTTCCTCCATATGAGCATTTTTAGCCTTGTCAAAGGCGGGAAAGAACACGAAGTGTTCAAAATGCGAATGTATGGGCGGGGGCCTGAATAGTTACTTTCCACCAACACTTTGCAAGCCTTGGCGGCCGCACCTGCGTCAGCACGCTTTATTATACCAGATTTTTCCTCGCCTTTCTTTACCACATTCAGACATCCTGCTTACCACTTTAGGACATTTTCAGGATCTAAAACTCCAAACTATTCCCATTTAACAGGAAATATTTCATCCCCATAATTACAAAGCCTTCCTCGTTTCTCCACGGCTTTTTCGTTCCATTTACAATAACAATCTTCTTAAATGAATCCGGAATATTTCGAAATGAATTAAATTCCTGTGTCTGTTTTTCCTCTGTGGTCATATCATACGCCACCTGAATATAATATCTCTGACTCCCCTGATTTACCACAAAATCAACTTCCAATTGCTTGCGAACTCTCTTCTTTTCTTCATGATTTATTGCATATACATCCACAATACCAACATCTACATTATACCCCCGGATCAGCAGCTCGTTATATACAATATTTTCCATAATGTGAGTAGGCTCCTGCTGTCTGAAATTAAGTCTGGCATTTCTAAGACCCAGATCTGAAAAATAGTATTTCAAATTTGCACCCACGTATTTTCTTCCTTTAATATCGTACCGGGTTGCCTTAGAAATCAAAAAAGCCTCGGCGAGATAATCTATATGATTGGATATTGTTTTATTACTGTAATTGATCCCACGTTCGCTTTTAAAAGTATTTGATATTTTTGTTGGATTGGTAGGCGCTCCTATAGCAGAAGCAAGAATATCGACCAGCGTATTGATTTCGTCCACATTTTGAAGTTTGTTTCGCTCTACCACATCTTTGATATAAACATTTGAAAAAATATTCTTCAAATACTCTGCCTTTTGGCTTTCCGTAGAAAATCGGGCAACCTGCGGAAGTCCGCCATATGTCATATATTCTTCCCATGCATCCTCATAATCTCCATCAAAAGCTGCATAAAATTCTGCAAAAGACAATGGATAAATTCTTATCTCATCTCCCCTTCCTCTGAATTCAGTTACAATATCACTTGATAAAAATTTAGAGTTACTTCCCGTCACATATACATCAATATTGCTGATACGAAGCAAACTGTTCAGAACCTCTTCAAAGCGTGGCATAAACTGTACTTCATCTAAGAACAGATAATAATTCTGATCATCTTTCATTGCTCCTTTGATATATTGATAACACTTCTTGGGATCTCGCAGTTCCTCATTTTCTATGCCATCCAAAGCAATCTCAATAATGTGTTCATTATCCACACCATTCTCTAATAAATATTTCTTAAATAATACAAATAAGAGAAATGACTTTCCACATCTCCGAATTCCTGTAATAACCTTAATCATTCCATTGTTTTTTCTTATCTTTAATTTTTCAAGATAGGCATCCCTTTTAATCTCCATGCTCTCACTCCTTATTTTTTTGCATTGCACATTTTTTAGTAATGACATTTTACCACGAAATTGTTTCTTTTTCAATAGTTACCTTGTAATATAAAAAACCGCCGCACAAAGATCACTCTCTGCACGGCAGTTCAATTTTCGACAATTTGCAGCCAGCCCAAAGCTGCTCTCGTCATTTTATACACGATTATTGATTTTGATGCCTACATGCTGTAAAGCAATTCGCCGGCATCTTCCCGGGCAAAAACTTTGACCCAGGATAAAAAGGAGTAAATTATTAGCCCATATTATTCCATACTCACGACAGTATATCCAAGTTTTTCGATGGTATTCTGAATTTCCAGATCATCGACATCCTTGTAGACCGAAATCGTCGCTGCTTTCTTATTCAGATTCACTTTTGCGACGATGCCATCCATTTCATTCAGATGGTTCTCGATCCGCACCCGGCAATTCTGACAGTGCATGCCGTCGATGTGTACGGTGACCTCACGAAGTACCGGTCCGGAGATCTTTTTCTTGATCGGCTTTTCTTTGGGACCGCCGCAGCAGTCGCCTTCGCCTTTCATGTGCTTGATGCTGGTCCGGATCGCCGGAATCAATATCAGCACGAGAATTACTATGATTAAAAGTGTCTGCGTATTCAACCTCGTCATCCCCTTTAATCTTTCTTCTTTGGTTTTGATGCACAGGAACGTGTACACGAACCTGCGGACGGACATCCGATACAATGAACGCCCCTCTTCTTCTCTTTACGAATGTAAAGAAGGGAAGAGCCTACGATGATTACCAGAAGTAAGATAACAACTACATTTGCTATAATACCTGTCATAATTCATCATCTCTTTTCTACATTATTAGTCTAACTGGTACTCGGTATCGATAGCTCGATTTGCTCTCATGATCAATGTAACGATTACGGCAGCAAATACAAGTACTGCGATCAAACCGCCGACAAATCCGGCACCAAGGCTTCCCGTCGTGACCAATGTACCAATCTGGTATACTAAAAATCCTACGGTGAAACCGGTTGCCAACTGGAGGCAGATACCGGCAAACAGCCATTTTCCACTCTGCATCTCGGAGTTCATAGCACCCAAAGCTGCGAAACATGGTGGAGTATAAAGGTTGAACATCAAGTAAGCAAGTGCTGCTACTTTTGTGATTCCCATTGCGGTAGCAACAGCGTTACCACTTCCGATCAACTCAAGTTCATCCGGATCGATGAAGTTTGTGATCGCATAAACCGTAGCGATCGTACCAACTACGTTCTCTTTTGCGATAAATCCTGTGATTGCTGCTGCAGCAAGCTGCCAAGCGGCGATACCTACAACAGGTACAAGAAGTACAGCAAATGGTCCTGCGATACTAGCAAGGATAGAAGTATTCTCTGCACCTTCTTCGATGGCTTCGAAATGCCAGTTGAAGGACTGCATGATCTGAACTACTGTGTTACAAACAAGAATAACCGTTCCTGCTTTTTTGATATATGCTTTACCACGATTTAACATGGACAAAACACCAATTTTCAAACTTGGAACTTTGTATTCAGGCAGCTCGATGATGAAGAAAGATTTTCTGTACTTCATACCGGTAACTGCTTTTACCAAAAGTGCTCCAAGAAGGATCAAAAGAATTCCTACAAAATACATTACCGGTCCAACCCATTTTGACTCTGGGAAGAAAGCACCTGTAAACAATGCGATTACAGGAAGTTTTGCTCCACATGGCATAAAGGTTGCCAGCATTGCTGTTGTTCTACGTTCTCTTTCGTTACGGATGGTACGGCAAGCCATGATAGCCGGGATACCACATCCTGTTCCGATGATCATAGGAATTACGGATTTACCGGAAAGACCTACACGTTTAAAGATCGGATCCAATACGACAGTTGCACGAGCCATGTATCCACAATCTTCCAAAAGGGCGATGAGGAAATACATAACCATTACCAATGGAAGGAAACCTACTACGGCACCTACACCACCGATTATACCATCAACAAGCAGGGCATACAAGAAAGGATTTGCATTTTCAAGCAATCCGCCTACCCATTCCTGGAACGTCTCAATCCATCCGGTCAGGATATCTGCCAGATAGGTACCAAGTGTTGACTGTGATATAAAGAATACAAGATACATGATCGCTGCAAAGATGATCAAACCGGAAACCGGATTTGTGAGCACCTTATCGATCGCATCTCCTTTAGTCTTTTCCTTTGTCTGTACTTTACGTACTTCTACTTCTTTTACAATACCATTTACAAAATCAAAACGTTTACGGTCGGCTGCTTCTACTTCCGTTTTGTCATGCAGATTGATATTACCCTGTACGTAGGGAGGAACCTGTCCTTTTCCTTCCAATTCAGCAGCAGCGGCAACGACATCTTTCAATCCTGTGTCTGTTGTAGATGTCGTCTTAATAACAGGACATCCTAATTTCTCAGACAACAATGCTTCGTTGATCTGTGTTCCTTTTTTCTCATTGATATCGTTCTTATTCAAAGCAACAATTACCGGAATACCCAGTTCCAAAAGCTGTGTTGTGAAGAACAAACTACGACTTAAGTTTGTAGCATCCACGATGTTAATGATCGCATCAGGATGTTCATTTTTTACATAACCACTTGTAATACTTTCCTCTGATGTAAATGGGGACATTGAATATGCACCCGGAAGGTCAACTGCGATCAGTTCCTTCGCGCCATCATAATGATCTTTTTTAATCGGACTTTCTTTTCGGTCCACGGTAACGCCGGCCCAGTTACCAATCTTTTCGTTTCTTCCCGTCAATGCGTTGTACATAGTAGTCTTACCACTATTGGGATTACCGGTTAACGCGATTCTCATAAAGAAGCCTCCTTATATGTATTTGGTGGTAACGATTCTGTTACCTTTATATTAAAATAGCTTTTGCTAATTCAATATCAATATTGTAGCGTCCGTCTTTAATGGATACGACGCAGTTCTTTTTCTTTCTGGAAACAACCGTGATCGGCTCTCCACTGTAACATCCGAGAGAGAACAAAAAGGATTTCATTTCCTCATCATCTGTCACGATATCACTGATAACACATTCTTTTCCAACTTCTGCTTCACTTAAATTCATACTAAACTCTCCAATCTATGCTCACAAGGTTTCCCTCGAATTAGTTGCCGTTACATATCGTTTTCTTTATCTTACGTTCGTTAGTATACACTAACCACCATTAGTTGTCAATACTAAAAGTTGCATTATTGATAAAATTTCTCTAAATTCTACCTATTGAATTATATTTTTTATTGTGCTATACTTATATTCAAATACTTTCGGGGAGGAATCGAGATGACCTTAAATGAATCTTCAGAGAATTACCTTGAGATGATTCTTATGTTAAGCAAAAAACTTCCGGTCGTCCGTTCTGTTGATATTGCGGAAAACATGGGCTTTAAGAAATCCAGCGTCAGTGTGGCGATGAAACATCTGAGGGAGGATGACTATATCACAGTCACAAAGCCGGGGTTTATTTATCTGACAGATAAGGGACGGGAAGTGGCAGAAATGATTTATGAACGCCATGAGCTTTTGACGTCCTGGCTCATTCAGTTAGGAGTAGATGAAAATGTTGCGGCAGAAGACGCCTGCCGGATGGAGCATGACATCAGCAAAGAAAGTTTTGAGGCAATCAAAAAATATATATTGGACAACAATTAATTTTTGTATTATTTTCATACTTCAACTCTCAGCAAAGGAGCTGATAGGATTGCGGTAACCCCGTTTCCCTGTCAGCTCCTTGCTAGTTTTCATGGTTGTTATCCTGCCTGCTCCATTTCTTTCACAATAAGGAGAATCTGGCCCGGCGTAAGTGTTTCTTCCTCTAATTGATTGGTCTCGGCGATGGCATCGCTCGTCGTGTAAAATTGTTTGGCGATGTCCCACAGCTGCTCGCCCGGCTTTACCACATAACCGACCATCCCCGGTTCTTTGGCACGCGCCGCCATATCCATCTCCTGCTCTTCCACGCCCGAGATAATCGGCTCCTCGTGATTTTCAAACGCAAGTACATCGAGGACAAGCACCGCCTTAATGTCCGCTTCATTTTCTCCCAGAAGCGTCCCGCTGATCTGTTCTACGCTGACATCGAGACGAATGTCGCTGTCTTTGCTGACTCCCGGAATCTGCACTTCCTGCTCAAACGGCAGCATTCCCTTGGCCGCCGCCAGAGGTGCCTGCGCATCCGAGGACTGATACAATATATTGATATCCAAAATCCCTTCTACCACCACGCTATCTTTCCCTACACGCTTTTCGTCCACACGCGCTTCACCGTTTACTTTCCAGATCTGAAGCGGCTGCCGGCTCTCATCCAGTAAAATTTTTCCATCGACGCGCGACTTATTTTTATTTTTCAATAACAGATTTTCAAAATACGACATTTCGTATACCGGAGTACACCGTTTTGAGGTGGAGTAAAAATCTGTCAAAACTTCCATTTGTTCCTGTCCGTATGCCGAGATGGCGAACGCAATGACCACTTCTACATCCAAAATCCGGTCTTCGCCGTCTTCATCCGGCTTTACTTCCATTTCATAGCTGTGAATGTGCGATTTGACCTGAAGGACACTGGTTTCGTCGCAGCCTCCGCACGGAATTTCTCCCTGAACCGGCACCTGACATTCGTGATATCCAAGGCCGGCCGGCTCTTCCGCATTGAGATACAGCACAAAAATATCCACTTCTCCCGTCACGATCATTTTATCCTCTTCGCATCTTGTCTCGATTTCATTGAGCGACACATCTTCATATAAAATGCGCCCGATCGTATCTTTGGTTCCCGGCAGCCGGCACTCGTCACGCACACGCAGCGTATCTTTTTTGGTCAAAAGCAGTTTTGTGATGTCCATCGTCTTTTTTTTCGTATACACATCGTCTTCTGCCACAACATCCACCGCACCTTCTCCGTCGTAAATCGTCTCTGCTGCCACAGAAAAAACGATTACGGCACGAATCCCCAGTTTTCGTGAGTTGATCAAATCGGCGCGAAAATCTTCGATGCTTGCCTGAATGGAAATTTCTTCCTCCCGCACACCCTCGCAGTCCATTTTCACCGTTTCATAAAATGGCGTATTGCCGGCGAGATCACATACCGGAACGTCCTCCTCTCCCGCATACAACACAGTAAAATGCAAGGCTCCGCGGATTTCCAGTTCGCCATCCCGCAGATGCATTTCCTCGATGACTACATTTCCCTTTTCCTGCATGATACTCCGCGCATCCGGCTTGATATCCGGCACATTGTAATCGGTATCTATTGTCGTCGTAACTTCTTTTCTACTGTTACAATGGTTCATATGAACCTTTTGTTTTATAAGTTCCATAGCCCCTCCGCTGTCCAAAGTTTTTCTCTTGGTAACTATTCAGGTCCGATGTGCAAAAAACAATGAATTGTCGTGCTTGCACGTAAAAGACATTGTTTTTCTGCACATTGGACCTAATAGGGCTCCCCCTCCCCAAATGAGCATTTTTAGCCTTGCCAAAGGCGAGAAAGAACACGAAGTGTTCGAAATGCGAATGGGGAGCGGGGGACCTGAATAGTTACCTCTTTTTTATACCTATTCACGACGTCCCGGAAATATGCCATTTGCCGTTATGAAAAGAAAACCTTTTTTATGCATATTTCCTAATTTTTGGCATATAATAGTGTTAGGAGACTTGACAAGCACAATATTATGTAGTACAATGAATATGTATTTCTATATATCGTGGTTATACACTTGGGATATTTATTGATTAAAGAGTTCCTGTGAAAGCAGGGGAAAGGCCGGTTGATTATGATTAAGGCAGATGTAGGTTCTGTAAGAAGAGCCGTAAGCAAACACATCGGTAGCAAAGTGGTGATTCGTTCCAACCTTGGCAGACACCGCGTAGATGTTACAGAGGGAATCATTATGGATACGTATCCCAGTATATTTTTGATTTCCGTTAAAAATGGATTTGAAGATACATTTCAGACAGTATCTTTCAGCTACACCGATGTACTGACACATGACGTCCAGATTAAGCTTTGTAAAGCATAATAACTTTATATTACTTTTCTCACGAAAATGGGCAGCCGCAAGGCTGCCCGTTTTCCTTTTATAATCATTTTATTGCATCTTATGCGTTCTGGATCGCATCCAATACCGCCTCTGCCACTTCTTCTTTGGACATACAAGGAAGTTCTACAATTCCTTCTTCCATCACAAGGGTAACCACATTGGTATCGGTTCCAAATCCCGCGCCCTCATCGCGCAGGTTATTGGCAACGATCAAATCTGCATTTTTCTTCTGCAATTTCTTTTTCGAATTTTCTACCAGATTTTCCGTTTCCATCGAAAATCCACAGATAAATTGCCCCGGCTTGCGGTGTTCTCCAAGATACGCAAGGATATCCGTCGTCCGCCTCATCGGCAGCGACAGGTCGCCGTCCTTTTTCTTGATTTTCTCATCGCTTACGGAAACCGGCGTATAATCTGCGACTGCTGCCGCTTTGATAATAATGTCCATCTGCGGTGCACGTTCTTTGACTGCATCAAACATTTCCTGCGCACTTACGACAGGCACGACATCGGCAAACAACGGTGCCGGGAGATTCGTCGGAGCTGTTATCAGCGTCACGTCCGCGCCTCTTCGCATGGCAATTTTTGCCAGTGCATATCCCATCTTTCCCGTAGAATGATTGGTGATATAGCGCACCGGATCAATCGCTTCCTGCGTCGCGCCCGCTGTCACGAGCACTTTCTTTCCTGTCATGTCTTTCTCAAACTGGATTTCACGCAATATATATTCCAAAAGAACCTCTTCGGAAGGAAGTTTTCCTTTGCCTTCCACACGGCATGCAAGCATACCGGATGCCGGCTCAATCACTTCCATGCCAAATTCCTTTAATTTCTTCAAATTTGCCTGTACGACCGGATTTTCGTACATATTGGTATTCATCGCCGGTGCCACGATTTTCTTGCATTTGCAGGCAAGAATCGTCGTCGTAAGCATATCGTCTGCAATTCCTGCTGCCATTTTTCCGATAACATTGGCAGATGCCGGTGCCACAAGAACCACATCGGCTTTTTCGCCGAGTGCCACATGCTCGATATTGTAATTGAAATTGCGGTCAAATGTATCCACGAGACATTTGCGCGCCGTCAGCGTTTCAAATGTGATCGGATTAATAATATTGGTCGCATTTTTTGTCATAATTACATGCACATCGCAGTGTAGTTTTGTCAGCATGCTGGTAAGATTTGCCATTTTGTAAGCAGCGATACTTCCGGTCACGCCAAGAACCACCGTTTTTCCTTTTAACATAGCGGCCTCCTGTCTACATCAATTGTCCGTGTTTTTCATACGTCGAAATCTGTTTGATCTTATTGTCGTCATCCACAAAAACGACTTTCGGCTTGTGCGTCTTTGCTTCTTCCGGAGTCATATCCGCGTATGCCATCAAAATGATATGGTCGCCGACCTGCACCATGCGCGCTGCTGCCCCATTGAGGCAGATCATGCCGGAGTTTTCTTCGCCTGCGATCGTGTACGTCTCAAAACGGCTTCCATTTTCCACGTCAACAATCTGTACTTTTTCATATTCCAAAATACCGGCAGCCTCCATCAAAACGGGATCTACCGTAATACTTCCTACATAATTTAATTCTGCCTGTACTACTGTTGCACGATGAATTTTCCCTTTCAACATCGAAATATTCATAATACTGTATCCTTCTTTCTCTTCAACTCAACGTTACTGTACTGCCACCTCACGGTGTTCTACTGATGTAGAGAACACAATCAGTGTCTTCGTTCTTCCATACACCTGCAGTTCTCCGATAAACTGGTCAAGCTCGTCCGTGCTCTTAAACTGAACTTCTAAAAGCATCGAATAATCGCCCGTCACACAATTGCACTCGATCACATTCGGCCAATTTTCGATATAAGGATAAAACTCCTTTTTATCTTTCGGCGCAACTTCAAGATTAATGAATGCTTTAATGTGATATCCCAGCAGTTCCGGATTCAGGCTGGCATGAAATCCGGTGATATAATTCTGCTTCACGAGGTGATTGATCCTCGCAGACACGGCAGGTGCGGTCAAAAAAACTTCCTGCGCAATATCCTTTACAGGTGTTCTAGCATCTTTTTGTAAAATTGTCAATATCTTTTTATCAATTGTATCTAATTGATCGTTTTTCATATCTGACGCCCTCTTATTTTCTTTGCAACGCAATCGTTACATTCCTCAGTTTTTATTCACTGCCTTAGTATAACATGATTTTCGCATTTCGTCCATAGCCACTTTATTAAATAAATCAAAACTCTTCTTTAACTTCGTTTAATAATGTTTTTTATTTAATAATTTATAGTTATTAGTTCTTGTTCTCCCAGTATTGACTTTTCCCTTTACTTATACTATGATGTCACTTGTTCAAATCGCTATTTGCGAAACCTTTATAATAATATCAAATAAAAAAGTAACTATTCAGGACAAAGTGTAGAAAACAATGGCTCGCCGTGCTTGCACGCAAGAGACATTGTTTTTTCACTTTGACCGAATAGTTACTTAAAAAGAGATTCCGTTTTCGGAATCTCTTTTTTCGGGGCAGGAATCCTCCCCCCTTTATATATGCACTCTTTCTTCTACCAAGTCATACAATTCGATCTCTTCGTCGCATTCCTGCGGCATCTGTGCAAATGCATAACGCATTTTAACCGGTTCTTTTCGATAACGGTTTTTATTATGTATGATGGCTTCTATATTTTTCAGGCACTCTTCTACCTGAACAGTTTTAACATATTTAAGAACAACCATAAATTCCCTGTCATTGAGACGATAACATTTTCCACGAGATCCAAATATCGTTTGAATGGAATCCGACACATCAAAAATCAGCTGCTCATATCTCCATGCTTCCTTTTGCACGTAGTCTATATCATTTTCAATTACAAATCGAACATAAGTCAGTTCCCCGGATGCCTCCTCGGCATTTCGAAATCTTTGGAACGCTTCCCCATTTTCCATCCCGGAAAGTGGGTCAAACTGTTCTGTCTTTTCATTTTCTGCTATTTGGCGATCTATTTCAAGACGATAAAACAACCCGGAAATTCCCACTCGCCACATTACAACGATAAAAATGAGCATACCCAGACAAAACCAGATGGCATATCCTGAGTCATGGTCAATGTGAAATTCGACAATCGCAATAAAGGAAAATACAAAGAGAAGTCCAATCCCTTTTACCAGCGTCCGCATCATTTTTTTTTGATACATCTGCAATTCCTGAATCGCATATTTTATGACAACCCCGATGGAAACAAGAACCAGCGCATGCTCTGCATACACCAGGCGGTACATTGGAATACCTATGGTTTTATTAATAAACACGGACACGACAAGAAGCAATTCAAAGCCAAATGCCAGATATCCAAGCACCGGATAGTTCTTGCTGAGCATTTCTTTCATAAACATCAGGCAGAATACCGGCATCAGATACAGGCTAAGAAAATACACCAGCGCAATCACAATAGCCTGACCGGTAAAAAACTGCAGCAGTCTGGAATTTACAACGATCCATACTCCTGCCGTCAGGATAAACAGGCCTAAATTCGTAAATGCAGACACTAATACAGCCGGTATTTTCCTGCGAAAAAGAATCAATGTAAAAAACAAAGTAACCGATGTCAAAAATGTAATGATGGCAAATATCACAACGTACCCATTTTTAAGAAGCATACGTGTTAATATCGCATCTTTCTGCCCCAGACAGCATGTTCCAATTAATTTCAAATCCAATGCCTTTTCATCATTTAATGTACGAATGCGTATCGTTTTTCCGGCAACGTCATCCGGAAGGTCGATCCAACGCACGATAATTCCTCTGTTACGGTTATCATCTTTACACTCGAATACTTTATTTTCGCCGACAAATACTTCCATCATCATCCAATAACTTTCGATAGCAAGAACCTGGTGACGAGGCTCTTCATTTTTTGTCGTATAGGAATATACCAGATAAGAATCCTTATCCCCGGATTCACTGACATCCGGCGTCTTTGTCCAAACATCATTGAGAACCGTTACTTCTGCCTGGCTGAACGCCCCTTCATATTTTCCCAAATGATATGAACGCACACTGAAAAAGATTGTCATAAAAACAAGCAGAATTAAGCTTATTACATAACCATATCTTACACAATGTTTTTTCATTCAAGCACCTCTTCATTGTAATTTTTTTTGCTTTTTTAATCCCAATATCCCGGCAACATACTTATCCGGTACTTTTTCAATCTGCCCGTTATATCGGTTCACACAGCTGTTATATTCTGCTTCTGCTTCATGATAGCGGTATGACTCATCTTTTAATTTCAAGCAGATATTTCGAATCTTCTCTTCACATTGAAGATTACCATGTTTTTTGATCTCCTCGATGAGATTTCCAAGAATTTCCTCCATCTTATGGTACAAAATACTCTTCTCTTCTTCTCCCATTACCATATAATCTTGATCCAAAACAACATGGGTTTCCGCAAAAGTCTTTTCCTCTTCATGATAACTCTCCACATACTCGGCAAGCCTTTTCACCATGTTCCATTTTTCCATGCGGTAACTATCGAATTTAAGATATGCTTCCCGCGTCTCTTCCTGCAATTTTGTCAATTTATAAAAAATAGCAACAACGGCAATGCATATAAAAACAATGCTTGCCGTTATCACCCAAACGATTCCGCTCATTTTATTCTCCATTCACATTTTATTTATAAAGAGATTATAACATATTAATGTTTTCTTTTCAAGATAAAACACCAAAACTTGACACAAATTTGCTTTCCGCTATAATATAACTAAATCATTCGTAAATGAAAAGAAAGGGGGATACTTATGTTTCAAATTTCCGGCCAGACAGCACTTGATTTTTTATGGCTTGGCAAAGAAGCGACGATGTCTCCGGATTGGATTCACTACAGCCGGGCATTGCATGAATATGAATTAATGATTATCGATGAGGGCGTTCTCTACATCGCCGACGAATTTGGAAAATACACGGTTTCTAAGGGAGAATATATCCTGATGGCACCCTGCCGCCACCAATACGGATGGAAGCCTTCCTGCTGTGCCTTTCATTGGCTGCATTTCCGTCTGCCGGATATCTCCTGCCCATCAGAAACTGCCGTTTTCCCGCTCCCAATGCAAGCAAAAATACCAGATTTTTACAAGATTCAGGCACTTTTGTCTCAGATTTATCACAATGAACAAACTTGTGCTAATCTGACGCAATCTTCTTTTTTACTGAGTGCTCTTCTGCTTGAACTTCACAATCAGCTTTATCTAAACCGAAAGGTTCTGCAAAATGAACAAAGTGCAGAAGGTTTTTCGCGCCACAATATCGAACTTTGCGAAAAAATCAAGACCTATGTGCACTGGAACCGCGATCACGGCATAAAAGTTCAGGAAATTGCCTCGTACCTTCAATATTCCCCGCGCCATCTCTCCGGTATTTTTTCGAAAATAACGGGAATGCACTTAAAGACATACATTAACATCCAACAAATGGAAGCCGCCAAAGAACTGCTTTCCGGCTCTCCATTGAGCATCACGGAAATCGCATACCAGCTTGGTTTTTCCGACAACCACAATTTTTCACGGACATTTAAACGCATCACCGGCCAAACTCCCGGAGATTATCGCTGCAAAACCGGCCATGCCACGCGTACTCGTTTTTCAGACACCGGCGACCGGTAAAAAGACTTTCATCTCGCCGACACCGCGGTTACACCAAGTATAATACGGAATAAACGTAATATCTGTCTCTTCATATCGATAACCGCAAAATGGCTGATACAGCTTCCCTTCCTGCGGAAGGATCCGACGCCCTCTGCCTCGCAGCCGAACGACATCCTCTGCCCCGGCAAGATTCCATTTTTCATCGATGATTTGAGGTTCATAAGAGGCATTGACTTGGAGAAGTGACAATTCTTTTCCATTATCGGCTTCTTCTACGCAATACACGATCGGTCCTCGCATCAGCACTGCTTTTCCGATGTCATCACGCACTCTGGTATCTGCCTGATAATACGTTGCTTTCATTGGAAATGTGCAGTCTATCCAATCGCCGTTTTTCCATTTTCTGGAAATATACAGATACCCGTCTTTTTCTTCTCCGCAAGCTTTCTCGCCATTTACCAGCACTTCCGTTCCCGGACACCAGCCCGGCAGACGAATCGCATACGTAAACGCCACCACCTCTTTCATCTCAAATGCAATCCGAACATTTTCCTCCCAAGGATATGCGGACGTCACTTGAATCTTCACCTTTTTGCCGGCAAATTCGGTGTCAATATCCGCTCCGCAATACAAATGCATAAACAGTGTGTCTTCGTTTTCGCTGTACGCGTACTGCGCCACCGAGTTCAAAATACGATTGATATTAGGCGGACAGCAAGCGCACCCAAACCATTTTTGCCGTGGAAGTACTACATGCTTTAGCTGTGCATCGTGACGGATTCCCTCCGGATAAGCCTCCATCGGATTCACATAAAAGAAACTTTTTCCGTCCAACGCCATACCGCCCAAAACTGTATTATATATCGCGCGCTCCATTGCGTCCGCATACTTATTTTTCGGGGACATTTCCAGCATTCTTCTAGCAAAAAATGCCAGCCCGATTGCCGCACAGCTCTCGTTATACATGCGGTCGTTCGGCAGATGAAATGGATAAGAAAATGCCTCGCCTTCCGGTGTTCCGCCGATTCCACCGGTGACATACATTTTTTCATTTGTCATACTGTCCCACAATCGCTCGCAGGCAGATTTCAATGATTCATCGTTTGTATATTTGGCAATAATTGCCATCCCTGTATAGAGATAAACAGCACGTACCGCATGTCCGACTGCCTCTTTCTGCTCACGCACCGGAAGGTGTGCCTGATGATAGTAATCATCATTGTTCTCGCCCGGATCCCTCATAATTCCATGTTCTTTGTCAAAATAGTACGGCTTTTTGCCACGCTCATTTACAAAAAATGCCGCCAACTTCAGATAGCGGTCTTCGTCCGTAAGTTCATACAATCTCCCCAATGCCATTTCCGCAATCTCGTGCCCCGGATAGCCTTTGCATTTTTCCGGCTCCTCTCCAAAATGCGCTTCGACATAGTCCGCAAACCGCATCGCCGCTTTCAATAATTTGTCTTTACCCGTTCCCTCATAATAAGCGACCGCGCCCTCTGTCAGATGCCCAAAACAATACAATTCGTGGTGGTCACGCAGGTTGGTAAGCCGCTTGGACGGATCATTGATAATATAAAATGTGTCAAGATACCCATCCTCGTACTGTGCCGCACACACAATGTCAATCGCGTGGTCCGCCAATTTTTCAAGTTCCGGATCCGGGTGCGCCGCCAAAGAATAGCCGACCGCCTCGATCCATTTGGAAAAATCGGTATCCTGAAATACAAATCCATAAAACCGGTCTTCCATCGGTTTTCCTTTTTCCGGCACGAGATTAAACTCCTCCGTCGTCCATACCGGCAGACTTTCCTGCCCCAAGGCTCTCCGTTTTTCACCGAGTTTTGCCGCCAGTTTGAAATTCCGCATGCAGAAACTCGGTTCTGCCCCCTCGACGTTGTCATTGAGTGCCTCCCATTGATACGGGATCACTTCTGTCCTCGCGAGTTCCATCTCACGTTTCAAAAAGCGATCTGTCACGTTTATCTTTTTTAATGAAATACCTTTGCTCTGTCGATTCATTTATTTTCCTTCCCTCCGTTTTTTTTACTATTTTAATTATACCGTAAGGAGCGTTTTCGGGAAATATCGAAACAAGATAAAAGGTGTCAAAAAATCCGATTTTGAGTCTTCTGACGCAGCTTCTTTCGAAGTGCCGCAGTGATAGGTGCCAGAAGTTGCTATACTCATAATCGGATTTTTTGCTTTGGATTCTATCAAAATGGTAACGCTTCAGAATCAATGTGACGCTGAATCTGAAGCGTCAATGAAAGGAGATTTATGCCAATGCCTTTCCAAGAGCCTTTAATTCTTCGATGATATCATCGTCAGGCTCTCCGTTTACTATGATGCCTTCTCCGTTTACAACGGTTGCGCCGGCACTCTGAATACGTGCTTCCCAGTCACGCATCCATTCACCGCCGCCCCATCCGTAAGAACCGAATAAAGCGATCTTTTTCCCGGAAATCTTGCTTTCCAATTCAGCCATGAATGGCTCCATTTCAGCATCTTCCAGTTCCTCTGCTCCCATGGAAGGGCAGCCAAGGGCAAATGCCGGTTCAGCAGCAAGTTCATCTACTGTTGCAGCAGATACAAATTTCAAATCTGCCTCTGCTCCGGCTTCTTTTACACCTTCTGCAACAGCCTCTGCCATTTTTTGTGTATTTCCAGTTCCACTCCAGTAAACAATACTAACTTTGCTCATCTTTTTACCTCCATTTTCTGTGCATTGCACATTTCATTTATGATTATACAGCAAGCTCGTAAAACATTTTGCCCGCCATAACATCCGCAATCGCTTGTTCTCTCACCTGATCATACTTCTTAAAGGTCTCCTTCGCTTTTTCCAAGTTGTCGTATACTTTCCAGTATCCGGTCATCAAGGAGTTCTGCCCCTGATTTTTAATGTACATTTCTACATCGCGCAGTGGATATTCCAAAATGTATCCCAATTCATGTGGGAACCCGGCTCTTCCAGCGTAATATTCAGACATCGCCTGTGCAATCCCAAACAGCGCTCGTATCATGTTTTCCTCCGGACTTTTTTCTTCCGACAATTCGTAGCCAAATACATCCAACGCCTTTATAATCTCTTTTTGCGAAATATACCGGCAAAATCTTTCGATGTGGTACAACATGACAAGACATTTTTTCTTTCCCCGGTTTAAGATCAGATAACCATACGGTGTCTCTTGTAATTGGCATATCATCTCTTTCATCAACCGATTTTCCACAGACAAGATCACTTCATTTCGAAGTCCGCGCAGCATCGGCCCGCAATGCATCGCCATCAGTATATTGACGGATTCTTTAATTCCTCTGCTGTGATATTCTTTCATCTGTTCATACGGCATGACCTAATCCCTCCTGCTCACAGCTGCAAGGATGTAAAATGATTCCTGTGACTTCGCGTCCCTGCAGATATCCACATGCCTCAAGTCCGGCGTGCAGCACCTCGTTCCACCTTTTCGCTGACAGTCGACACGTCGAATCATCACTCAGTTCTACGATACACGCCTCTTCCAGCGAGCAATTGTTGGGATAGGAGATTTTATACATATTTTTGCGGTCAATTGCCCCAATCTCTTCCAGCAAGTTTACCATGCGGTATACCGTCGCGGTTCCGATCCCATTGTCACGGCGTGATGCTTCAAAAAAGATTTCTTTGCAGCTGGAACACTCATTGGCAAGAATGACATCCAAAAGCATTCTTCGCTGTCTGGTAATACGAAATCCCTTTTCCTTCAGTTTTTTTATAATAAATTCACGTTTTTCATTTTCCATGATGAAGTCCTCCATATTTCTTAATTATGCACAACTACTTTCTGTATTATGTGTGTAACTATTGTTAGTTACTACTAACTCATTATATAAAAAAAATCCTGCAAATGCAAGACTTTTTTTAATTTTTCTATTGTGTTTTTGAAAAACGTCCTTATTTCAAGGGTTTGATGGTCAAAATTTCACCAATTTCTGACGCATAATATTCTTAACCTGTCACACTTAATTCCACTCTTTTATTGTACATTGGTAATATGGTAACCATATTTGCTCTTTTTATCTTTTACTATCGTAAGTTTGAATTTTTTCCATGTTCCATTTGACGGATTGTACGTCTTTACGATCCCCGCCTTAATCTCTGCTTCATACGTGTCTGCTGCCACCTGCGTCACTTTCGTAACTTTGGCATCGCATTTTTCCGAGCGGAGTTCTTCGCCGGCGTACTCAATCTTTTTATTCTGCTTGCGGAACAAATAATATGGGAAGGTATCACCGTAACTTAGATCAAACGCATAAGCATCTCCATAACGTGCTTTCATCTCTTTTTTCACACGTTTGGCAATTCCCGCATAAGAGTTATCATAACCTCTTACACGCATCTCGCCGGTACCCGACGCCGGATCGCCATAAAGTATATCATACAATACTGCTTGGGTTGCTACCTGATTATCCCAGGCAAACTTACCGCCTCCCAAATCTTTCCAGCGAACGCACAGTGACAAAAATGGTGCTGTCTGCTCCGTCAGATCCTTCAGTTTTGGTTTTATTTCTTTTGTCTTATCCACGGCAACAAAGTCCGAAGCCGCCGTATCTTTTGTCGTCTGGCCCGGTGCTGCTGTTTGTGCAGAACTATCCTCTGTTTTACTTTCCTTTTTCGATGGTGCCTGTGTCTGCGCCGGCTGCTCTGCCACCGTATCTTTTTTCGCATCAAATGCACCATTCCTATAAAGAGTCACTCCGGTAATCGTTCCACCGGCGAGCACGATCATAACAACCGCCGCCGCGATCAAATGTGTCTTAAAACGCCAAAACCAGTTAATTCTTGTGCCACATTGATAACAGTAAACATCATCCTGCTTCAATTCTGTCTTACAATTTGGACAACGCATCTCTATCCCCTCCTTGTGTATATGCCTCTAATTATAGGAAAAATGTCTGCTTTTGTCAATAAATACTGTATAAAGTCATAATGAATTGCTTGAAAAACGGACATAATTGTAGTAAGATACCAATTATCGGGTTATACAAAGTGAGGTTATCCACAATTATGAATATAAAAAATACATCTGTAGAAACACAAAATCCACTTGGATTCAAAAAAGAATCCCGTCTTCTGGTCGAATTTGCCATTCCCTGCGTGATCTCCATGCTGGTAACGGCCCTTTATAATATCGTCGATCAGATTTTTATCGGACAGGGTGTCGGTATGCTGGGAAATGCCGCGACCAACATCGCTTTCCCACTCTCCACGACCTGTACCGCCATTTCACTTCTGCTTGGCATCGGAAGTGCCACCAATGTTTCCCTGAAACTTGGAGCGGGAAGAGAAAAGGAATCTGCAAGTTATGCCGGCTGTGGCATCCTTCTTATGGCACTATCGGGAATTGCTTTATTTGCCATCACGACTCTCTTTCTCACACCAATGCTTACGTTTTTCGGAGCAACTAAAGAGGTTCTTCCTTATGCAAAACAATATACACGAATTACTGCGATCGGATTTCCTTTCCTGATCATGAACACCGGTATGAGTAAACTGATTCTTGCCGACGGAAGTCCGCGCTATTCGATGATCTCGATGCTGGTAGGCGCCATCGTAAATACAATTCTCGACCCGATTTTTATCTTTTCCCTTCATATGGGAATGACTGGTGCTGCACTGGCCACGATCCTCGGTCAGATCGTCTCTTTCTGCATCAGCCTTCGTTATATGTTTCATTTTAAGACGATTCATCTGAAGCGGAGCAGTTTCCGAATCACGGCATCCCACGTCGCAAATATAATGAAACTTGGGGCCTGCGCCTGCTTTAACCAGATTGCTATGACCGTCGTACAGATTGTCATGAATAATACGCTGGCACATTATGGTGCACTTTCGGTTTATGGCGGCGACATCCCTCTTGCCTGCGCCGGTATTATCACGAAAGTAAACATGATCTTTATGTCCTTTGTCATCGGCATTTCACAGGGAATCCAGCCGATCATTGGTTTTAATTACGGAGCCGCAAAGTACACCCGCGTGCGGAAAACTTATCTGCTCGCCCTTGCCACCGCAACGGCATTATCCTTTGTCGCCTTCGGATGTTTCCAATTATTTCCAAGGCAAATCATCCGTGTCTTTGGAAAAGGAAGCGAATTGTATTTCCAGTTTTCGGAACGCTACTTCCGTATCTATATGTTTTTAACATTAATAAATGGAATTCAGCCGGTCACATCAAACTTTTTCAATTCCATCGGAAAATCCTCTCTTGGTGTGTTTATGTCTTTGACAAGACAAATCCTGTTCTTACTTCCACTCATTATCGTTTTCCCTATTTTTATGGGAATCGATGGTGTCATGTATGCCGGTCCGATCGCCGACGCCGCTACCGGAATCGTCTGCGGTATCTTTACGATCCGTGAACTGAAAGAACTTAAAACTCTTTCATATACTTCCGAAAACGCAATGGCAGCATCTGGTTCTGCAAACTAATATTTTCGCGGGCTTTGATCCCCACAGAATCAATATAGCGTTTCCACAGTTTTTGGAAAACTTCCTCTTCTTCCGAATAAGAGAGTAACAGCCGGTCAAAATCCTCGTCTTTAGCGTGAATATAGGAACAGCCTTTTCCTCGTTCATGAATCATCATACTTCCATGTGTCGTATCTGCAATGACCCAGTTTTCCTCCGGGAAACGGTCCGCAAAATGATACGCAAGATAAGGCAGGATGGCATTTTTCGGATTGATTCTCGCAAACAAAACGCCGCTTGCCAATTCTTCAAATCGTAAGAATCCCTGTTCATGCAGGATCTCATTATTGGCATTTCTTTCCATTTTAAACAGCAGTGCAACATTCGGATCTGTCAGGTGGTCCAGCACTTGATTTCCCATTTGCAGCGCAAGAATGATAACGCGATAGATGACATCTGCTTTTTCCGGCATATAGGAAAGGGACGCCATCTGTAAGGCATCATAAACCTGCCACGACACTTTTTTCTGCATCGTGCGGGCAACTTTCGCCGCTTTTTCCATGTCTGTCTCAACCGGTATATACGTCGTAAAAAGTTCTGTCGTATATGTACTTTCTTTTAGGCAGAGAGCGGTGTCTTCTTTTCGATGTCCTTCTGCAAAAGCATCATAAACCGCAGTAAAAATCCCTTCGGTGCTGTCTTCACACAAATATACATATCTGCCGCGAAATTCGGATACTTCTTCCATCAGCTGCTCCTCCTTTGCTGCCCCATTTCCACCTCTCTCTGTGGATAAATATCCAAAAGAGAGAGCTGCTCATAGCGGTCTTCCCCGGTAACTGCTGCCGGAAGGCGTTCCCGCAAACCAAGAAGATTCGTGAGAATAAAGCGCTCATTCATCCGCAGAGGAACCATGGTTTTACCCCCGCATGTAACAAAGTACATCGCCCGCTTTAAAACAACACCAAATTTCTTAAGAGAAGTGTAATCCAGTTTCCCAAGCCGCCTCGCTGCCATAATGCGCCGTGCCGACTTTACCCCGACTCCCGGGATACGGAGCAAGGTATGATAATCCGCCGTCTGCACTTCTACCGGGAAATATTCAAGATGGTTCAATGCCCAATTACATTTTGGATCTACCTGCACATTCAAAAACGGATTTTCTTCGGTAATAATCTCATCTGCCTTAAACTGATAAAATCGAAGCAGAAAATCTGCCTGATACAACCGGTGTTCCCGCAAAAGCGGCGGTCCTTCTTTGCTTAACGGAAGCAGGGGATCCCCTGTCGTATTTACAAAAGCCGAATAAAATACCCTTTTCAGATCAAAATTTTTATACAATGCTTCCGCCACATGAACAATCTCATAATCGCTTTCCCCGGTCGCCCCCACGATCATCTGTGTACTCTGCCCCGCCGGCACAAACGTACTCCCTTTTTTTACCTCCTGCAATGCAAAATCTTTTCGCATTTTATCCGGAAGTAAGGTCATCGCAGACTTTCTTCCATCGCTTAGCATAAGTGCATTTTCCTGCCGTCCCACCTGAATCTGACGGAGTGGTGTCAAAATCTTTTTCCGCGATTTCTGCGGTGCAAGCATCTTTAACCCATCTGCTGTAGGAAGTTCGAGATTTGCACTCATACGGTCCACAAGCCATCCCGTTTTTTCAATCAAAATTGGATCTGCCCCCGGAATCGCCTTCACATGAATATAGCCGTTAAATTTGTATTTTGTGCGCAGTAAATATACCACCTGATACATCTGCTCCATCGTATAATCAGGATTTTTCCGTATCCCGGAACTTAAAAACAAACCTTCGATATAATTTCTCCGATAAAAAGAAATCGTAAGTTCTGCAATTTCTCCCGGCGTAAAGGATGCTCGCGGAATATCATTAGAGCAGCGATTCTGGCAGTATTTGCAGTCATAGACGCATTCATTTGTCTGTAAAATTTTGAGCAGGGAAATACATCTTCCATCCGCCGCAAAACAATGGCAGATTCCCCCGGCGACTGCGTTTCCCATCATCCCCTTTTTTCCATTTCGACTTGACCCGCTCGAAGTACAGGCAACATCATACTTCGCTGCATCCGCTAAAATCTCCAGTTTTTGAAAAATATCTGCTGACAGATCCATAAAAAAGCCCCCTTGCGCTATCGAACGTTTGTTTTGTGTTAGTATGGCACATATGTTCGACAAATGCAAGAGGGAAAATAAATTTTTTTGATCCTGAATCGTTACCTATTTTTAATCCGTCTGCTGAGCATCAGGATAGATTCTCTCCATCAGGGCATCATCAAAATGCTCATCCATCGACTGCTGCCAACCGCTTTGCGCCGGGATGCCGTGCGCCCTTTGATCATGACGGACAAGCGCCATACAGGTTACTGTCACATTGACGCCCATAAATACGATAAGTACCCACGTCACGGCCTTTCCGACCTTAATCGGAATTTTTTCAATGGCAGCGGAAATCCGCACATAAATAATTTTAAACCAGACTACGGAAGCAATGCCCCAAAACAGGCAGTATAGCAGATTAATACGACCGCCAAGGTTAAACGGCATATTACTATAGTCCCAGAACACCTTGCCGAATACAATTTCTGTAAATACACTGCAAAGATATTCATACGCACCCCCAAGAAATACGCCAAGGGTAAAGAGGAATCCGTCGCTTCGGTCTTTGTAGCGGACAAGCATTGCCGTAATCACTGCAATGGCAAGTCCCCATACAATGCTGAATGGCCCCCAGACGACGCTGCTTCGGCTCATCCACACACCGGCTTTCAGGCGACAGAAAATTGTCTCCACAATGTCTCCCAAAAAGGAACCGATAAAAAACAATAAAACAACTTTATAAAATCCGCAGCCATACGCAAATACGTCTGTCCGCTTTTCAACCTTTTCTACTTTTTCAGATTTTGGATACGCTTTGCGGATACGTTTGGTCATGCGCATGGTAATCCAATGGCGCAGACGTTTGCTCACTTCCGTAAATTTTCCATCGGCCTCTTTGACAAGCTCGACACCTTCGCCTTTGTAAAAAATTGGGATCAGTGAAAAAAGTACATCTGCCAAAAGCAGTCCGGCTATTACCCAAAGGATCACGCGCATCACCACAAGCGGACACACTCGGAACAAGTCAAGCAGCAGCCGGTTTCCTACTGTTACCGCAAAAAAGCCGAGAGCACCCCACAAAATGGATGCAGGAAGGCAAACGTAACCTCCAAGGTTCCATTTTACATCCGAATAATTCCACCATCGTTCATGATATATTTTTTCAATCAAATGTCCGGCAATCCATTCTACCACTGTAGCATAGACCGCTGCGAACAAAAATAAGGCTACTCCAGTCAATTCCTGCACGGTAATCGTAATCAACACCGCGCTGATTCCGTAAATGATACAAAATGGTCCGTTAATCAGACCGCGGTTTGTAATTCGTCGCTGCCGCAGTGTCGCCACCACAGTCTCCAATATCCATCCGGCGAAAGAGTAGCATAAAAACAGCCATAAAATCTGATATCCTGTCATTGTGTCTTTGGTTCCTTTCTGTTCGTTGCATTTTCTTAAAGTAAGTGTATCATGTTTTGAGAGTTTTGGCAATTTTGATCTGAGTGGTGATTTGCGACGTTTGAGGCATACAATAGGGGTTTCTTTGGTTCACTCGCCGTTTTCACGCCGACAGGCCACACCCGCTGACAGGCCTCTTGACCCACGCAGCGATTTCGCCCCGACAGACCACACTCCGCCGACAGGCCCCTTGACCCACGCAACAAACTTGCGCCGCCAGACCACACGCCAGCGCCAAATCAAACACTAAAAGCCCCCAAAACACAGTCTCAACTCTTCTGCGCCATCTGCAGGCGGTAATATTCGCCCCGTTTCGCCATCAGTTCCTCGTGATTTCCACGTTCCACGATGCCGCCTTTGTCGACGTACAAAATTTCGTCCGCATTTTTAATCGTCGAAAGACGATGCGCGATAATAAACGAAGTTCTTCCTTCCAGGAGGCGGTTTAGGCCTTTTTGCAGAAGGATTTCCGTCTCGGTATCGATGCTCGATGTCGCCTCATCCATGATGAGAATATTCGGACACGCAAGAAGTGCTCTCGCAAAGGAGATCAACTGGCGCTGTCCGGCGGAAAGACGGCTTCCCCGTTCATTTACGGCCGTCTGGTAACCATTTTCCATTTCCATGATAAAATCATGCGCGCAGACCACTTTCGCCGCCTCGATCACTTCCTCATCCGTTGCGTCCTGATTGCCATAGCGGATATTGTCCATAATGGTTCCGGAAAAGATAAAACTATCCTGCATCATAATTCCCATCTGGCTTCGAAGACTTTTCAAGGTCACGCCGCTGATGTCGATGCCATCGATCAGCACTTTTCCGCTATCCACATCGTAAAAACGACTGATAAGATTCACAATCGTCGACTTTCCGGCTCCTGTCGGTCCGACGATCGCGATACATTTTCCCGGCTCCGCCTTCAGATTTACATGCTGAAGAATCTCGACTCCCGGTTCGTAACTAAAAGTAACATCCTGAAACTCGACTTCTCCACGGATCGGAGGCATCGGGACCGCGTCTTCACGGTCTTTGACATCGACCGGCTCATCAATTGTCTCAAAAATTCTCTCCAGATACGAAATCGCCGTGAGAAGCGAATTGTAAAAAGATGCCAGCGTATTGATCGGGTTCCAGAAGCGGCTGATATATGCGGTAAATGCTACCAACACACCGACCGTAATACCGGAATCCGGCTGAAACATCCATTGGATTCCAAGTACGTAGATAAACGCTGTCGTGATATTGGAAATAATATCCACCATCGGTGACATCAGGAAATTGTAACGTACTGCGCGCATCCACGCTTTTCGATAACTTCGTGACAGCCCATTAAAAATGTCAATATTTTCCTCTTCTCGTACAAACGACTGCGTCACGCGCACACCATTGATACTCTCGGCGATGTAGGCATTCAGGTTGGACTGCTTATTGGACTGGATCTGCCAGGATTTATGCTGTTTGCGCTTAATTAACACCACAACAAACACAAGCACCGGCAGTCCGCACATACAAAGCAACGTAAGTTTCCCATTGATCGCAATCATAAAACCTACGATAAAAAACAAGTTGCAGAGATCCGTAATCGTATTGATGATACCATTTGACAGCAGATCGCTCAGATTATTTACATAATTTACCACTCGAACCTGGATTTTTCCATGCGGTCTTTCATCGTAATACGAAAATGGTAATTCCTGTAAATGGTTAAAAATATCGCTTCGTATCTCATGCACGATATTCTGCCCGATACGGCTCATATAACGGATTTTCAGTTTTAAGCTGATCATGCCGTACACCGTTATCAGAAGGATTGCCGCAACATAACCTAAAATCGGCTTCATTCCAGCCATTCCCATCGGAATACAGTCGTCCATCACTTTCATAAAAAATGTCGGAATCAACATCGAAAGTCCGGAGGAACTTAGCATCAATATGGCAATCAGCGCAATCTGGGTGCGATAAGGTTTCACATAATGAAACAGGCGCTTTACCTGATTGATATCAAATTTTTCATCGTAAATTTCATCCTCGGAAAACGTATTTCGCTTCGCCATTTTTTATCCCTCCATTCCATTTTGATGTTTGTAAACGGTTGCATAATAGCCATTCTGCTTCAAAAGGCTCTCGTGATTACCGCGCTCGACGATCCGCCCTTCGTCCATAACAAAGATCACATCGGCATCTTTAATCGAAGAAATGCGGTAAGCAATGACAAACACGGTATGTTTTCTGCCAAGTTTTTTCAGCTGTTCCTGAATATAACTTTCCGTCTCCATATCGACGGCAGAAGTCGTATCATCGAGGATCAGAATGGATGGCTTTTTCAAAAGCGCTCTCGCAAGAGAAATACGCTGCTTCTGACCGCCGCTCAGTCCTACTCCGCGCTCGCCAACAATCGTTTGATAGCCGTCCGGCATCGCCTTGATAAACAAATTCGCATCCGACATAACCGCTGCCTCTTTGACCTCTTCAAAAGTGCAGTCCGGCTTTCCGTAGGCAATATTTCCCTCAATCGTATCGGAAAACAAAAAGACATCCTGCATCGCCATACCGATATTGTCGCGCAGATCATGCAAATCCCAATTTTTTACATCAATTCCATCGACCAGAACTTCTCCTGCCGTCACATCGTAAAAACGACAAAGAAGGTTCATGATCGTCGATTTTCCGGCTCCTGTGGAACCAAGGATCCCTACGGTCTGGCCTTTTTCCACCGAAAAACTGATATTGTGGATAATGTCCTCGCCTTCCACTTCATAAGAAACGTTGCGGAACTCGATATTTCCCTGCATTTCCTTGCGCTTAATGCCCTTTTTCGGCTTCTTAACGTCAGGTTCTTTGGAATACGTGTCGTAGATTTTTTCCACCGATGTGATAAAACGCTGTACGTCATTAACCCACCAACCCGCGAAACGAAGTGGATTGGAGAGCATCCACAGATACCCGTTGACTGTGACAAGATTTCCCAATGTCATCTCGCCGCAGATCACCTGGTATCCGCCATACAAAATAAGTACGACCATCAAAAGATTGGAAAGCAGCTCAAAAATCGGTACAAAACGACACCAGATCGAAGCGGCGCCAAGCTCTGCCTCGCGATATTTATCGTTTTCTTTTTCAAATTTTTCTTTCTCGTATTCTTCTTTTGCAAATGCCTTTACCACGCGGTTTCCGCTGATATTTTCCTGCACAAAGGCATTGAGGCTGGAAAAACTCTGGCGGCATTCGTGAAATCTCGGCTTTACATGTTTTGACTGTAAATATGTGGTAAATAAGCAGAATGGCAACACCGCCATCATACACAATGCCAGTTTCACATTTACCATAAATATCATCACAAGCGCAAAAATAAACATCAGTATATTTTCATATACCGTGTAAATGACAAAGGCGACAAAATGCCGGATTGCGTCCATATCTCCGGTCTGGCGGCTCATCAGATCCCCCGTCCGGTTGCGGTTGTAAAAGGCAAAATCTTCCTGCAGCAATTTGCGGTACACCGCGTCACGCATGCGGTAAAGCACCCCCTGCGAACAGGTTTCAAACATCATCTGCGTGGCATAACGAAGGATCGCACGCACTGCCGTCACTGCGAGCATAATGCCGATCAGTTTCGGCAAAAGGTCGTACGCACCTCCTTGAATCACATCATCGACGATCATTCCGGAAATGTACGGATTTACGATCGCGCATGCGACAATGACCGTCATCAGCACGAGTCCGATCACGATCGCCAGCCGGTATTTTTTCAAAAATCCGGAAAACCATTTTAATGGTGTCATAGTGTCTCTCCTCTCTATCGGGAAGTCACTTTCTGCGAAAGCACTTTCTCGTAATCATAGCCCGCATCCTGACTGCATTCCACCGGACGCAGTTCGAATGCAAGGATTCCATTTTTTTCCAATGTGACGGGCAGGGTCAACCTACCTTCTGCTGCCTCAACCTGCCGCGTCGCCACAAAAGGATGTGCTGCCTCGCGAAGCAGCGCATTTTCCCCGCGCGTCGGATTCGCCGGCTCGCCGAGGTCATGCCAGACTTTCAGCGGATTTCCATGTGTTTCATCCACAAGTCTTGTCACTGCACAATATTTTCCATTTTCTACCATATCAATATTAATGTCAAGTTCCAATGTGCCGCCGTTTCCGTCATTATCCGGGTTCCAGACCACGCCATAATACGAACCGTCTTCTCTTTTTACGACGAGCATTTCCTCCGAGCGGTGCATGCAGACGCCGTCCAAGCCCTTATAAAAAGCAAATGTCCAAAATGTCGGCTTCGGAATGCAGCCGTTGGCAACCAGACCGAATCCTCCGTGAAATGGCGTAAACGGCACGCCCCATTCCTCAAACACGTCGCCAAACGTCCAATACGAATACGACGCATGGCAGTCGCCCAGCCTTGACAACATGTGCGCGACATAAGCCGCATTGTAACACGTATCGTGCACCGGCGCATTTGGCACATACGAGGTATTAAACTCGGTAATATGAATCTCTTTTCCGGCAAATTCTTCGTAGTTATCCACAATTTCTCTGGACTTTTCCAACACCTCAAATGCCTCTTCCGGCTGATGCAATGCAACATAGCTGTAATGTCCGCATTTTTCCGGCACTTCGCTGGTATAATGATGTCTCGTCACAAAGTCTAGCGGCAGTTTCTTTTCCTTGACAAATTCAAGAAAATCGGTCAGCCATGCCACATCATCGACACCACAGATTGCCGGTCCTCCGACACGCAGCGACGCATTGACTTCTTTCACCGCCTTCACGCTGACTTCATAAAGATGGAAATATTCCGCTTTGTCCGCATTTTTCCAAAATACCGCAAGGTTCGGCTCATTCCACACTTCAATCGGCCATGTCAACACTTCCTCTTCCCCATAACGACGGATCAAATGACGAAGCGTGTTCTGCACAAGTCTGGTCCATTTGTCATAATCTGCCGGCGGCGTGATATTTCCCTTCCAATAAAATACCGTTTCTTCACCACTTGCCATCTTTTCCGGCATAAATCCCAACTCGATAAACGGCTTCAGATTAAGATCCCGGTACGCATCCATCACCTGATCAAGGTACGTAAAATTGTACTCCTCGACGATACTTCCGTCCGCCTCTTCGCGCTCCTGATAAATTGCCATATCTTTACAAAACAATCCATGACCGCGGATATAATCAAACCCAATCTCTTTTTGCACAAGGGCAAGCTGATCCAGATATTCTTTATGTAATGCCAAATCCATACGCCCTGTGCCAATACAGGAAAATGTATTATTCGTAAAATTTACCACTTTATTTGTATTTATATCTATCTTTTTCACGATTCTTCTCCTCCATAAAAACATTGCAATTTTGCGATAAAATCTTCTACTATAAAACGCGGATCAATCGACGTATACACGCGGATTTTCGGCCTTCCGCTCTCAAAACGGTTGGTCGTATCTTCGTTGATGACCGGCGCTTCCGTCTCGTGATATTTTCCGCAAAATTCATCCATGACAACACCTACCGCCGGCGAATCACCCAATGTCCAGCTCTCGCCCGGCGTCCATCCGGCCCGCTCCGACCGGTTATAAGTCTCCATTTGCTCAAACAAATGCTTTCCAATCTCACCACACGGTGCGACCCGCATCTGAATCTCGGCGAGACTGATGCGCATACTGCCATACACATCGTTTGGAATCTGCCAAAACCGAACCCCGCTTCCCAGCACAAGATTCGCTGCTTCGATATCATTTCCTGCATTGAATTCCCGCACTTCGCCGGTGCTGTGCTCGTGGCTCTGTCCCCCGATCCACACAACCGTCATATGCGGAACAATGTCCGGGCACGCCTGTATCGCCGAGGCAATATTCGTAATCGCCCCAATGCAGAGAACATACAGCGGTTTGTCATCTTCCCGCAATGCCTCGCGGATCAAAAATGACGAAGCCTCCGAAATCTCCCCGGTTCCTTTTTCTGACATTTTTCCAATTTCTCCCATAAGAACCGGAACTTCTTTTTTCATCGCCTTCACGACTCTCTGAATCTCTTCAAAACTCTGCTTCATACTTCCTTCACAGTTAAAATGTTCCGCAAAAATTGCCTTCACAATAAACTTATCGCACAGTAACGCATGTGCGATTGCAAACGGATCATCCGCCTCGCACGCCGCATCGCTGTCCACGATAACACGGACTTTTTTATCATCCGGAACCTGATATTTCAATGGCATAAAACCACCTCCTTCGTCTGTCTTTGTATAGTATACAAAAAACGAACGGAAAAGAAATGGATTTTCTTGTCCGTTCACATGTATTATTCTGCAAAAGGGAAATGTATGGGCGGGGAATTTCGGAATAGTTCTATGAACCCCGGAATTTCCCTTACCCCTTTCTATTACGATACTTCAATGGTGACATCCCATATGTCTTTTTAAACAATTTACTAAAATGATACGCATCGTCGTACCCCACTTTTTCCGCGATCTCCGCGACGCCAAAATCCTCCTTCTGTTCCAGCAGTTCTTTGGCATGTTCCAGTCGCACGCGGATCAGGTAATGAATCGGCGATTCTCCTATTTCCGACTTAAATATCTTGGAAATATAATACGGACTCAGATACATATTTTCCGCAATCTGATCCAGCGAAATCTTCTCCGCATAATGTTCATCGAGATAATCTGCGATCTGAGCAGCGACGTATTTTTTTCCGGTAGACTCGAATTCACGGCCTTTCATGGCTGGAACCGGTTCTATTTCTTCGCGCACGATATGCAGCAGAAGCTGTGTTAAATACGCCTTCAGCATAAAATAACTTCCCGGTTTTCTCTCAGTATTTTCCTTTTCCATTTTCTCACAAAGTTGGAAAATTTCACGCCTCGTTTTCCCGGAAGTATGCAGCATATTGCTACCGTCCTTCAGCTCAATCTGATTTTCGCGCATATTGCAAAACGATACATCCGTAAGTCCGACAAAATATTCCAGCCGGCCTTCTTCACCTTCACGGATAATGCTCTCGTGGCCGATTCCCGGATTGAAGATCAGAACATCTCCCTCTTTGACCGGCACATATTCATCATTCAGATGATAAATACCTTTCCCTTTTAGTATAATTCCGATCTCAATAAAATCGTGCTTATGATAATTATTTTCGCTCTCTTTCCGGTCAACCTGACAAGAAAAGAGAAATGTCGGATTCAAATCCTGATTGACAATGTCAAATTGTATGTTGTCCATAATGCTCCTTTTTTCGTAAAATATGCATTTGTTCAAAACTTTTCAGTCATACATCGTTCCCAGTCCATGATCTGTCTCAAATTTTGTCCGGCAGAACCGGTCTCTCGTCGTATTGATGGCGACCGCTGTCACAAGTCCATCCGGCTTATTATCATTGATAAGGATTCGCTCGCCCTGCCCGGCTCCAAAAATAATATGGTCATAGCGGACATGGTTTTCTTTCAAGAACTGCAACGTGTGACGTTTTTCCCACTCGCCGCGTGCCGTCAGAAAGATAATGATATCATTCGGCGGAATGCTCGCAAGAAATTCTTCCGCTCCCGGAAGAAATTGGTCTTTTCCAAGAATATACGGTCCATCATGTACCACAATAGTTCCATCAAGATCTAAGATCCAGGTCTTTTGCATTGGCGATAATTGTACTTTTTCCGGTTCCAGCATCGCTCTCTTCCTTTCTCTATTTATTCCAAAAAATCATCCGGATTAAACTCTTCCAATGTCTGCTTCTTTTTTTCTGCATTTGCAAGGCCGGCGAGTTTTGTATTCTGCATAAATTTTTCCGTATTAAACATCACAAGCACATCTGTGATATCCTCGTATTTGTCAAGAATCTGGCCGATTGGAAGTTTCCCATAACGATAATCGATCAGGATAATTCGGTCATAATTTTCTGTCAAAAACGGGACAAAACAATTGGCAAAGGAATCCTTGATCAGAAGCAGTGTTTTTCCGGTTTTTGCCTTTGTCGTTATCTCTATCTGAAAGGTATTCTTGGATAAAAATACATTGTAGCGGTTAAATCCTTCTTTTGCCTCTTTTGGAAAATACAACGTGTCTGCTTCTACATCGCCGTCATCCATATTGACGTGAACGGCCTCCTGCGATGCATTTTTAAAAAGTGTAACCTGATCTTTTGGGACATTTACATGTACTTTATTATACGTCGTTCCGTAAAAATCATCGAATACCATTTCCTGCGTATACTCCGTAATTGGCTTCGTGGCTGCCTGTCCGCTCTTTTCTGCCCATTCTTTGTACGCATAATAAGCACCGAGCGTCGTCCAATGGTGGTCGGTCCGATAATAGATATATTCATTCTGGTGGCTTTGCATAGCATCTTTCAGATAAATCATCCGTTCCGGATGTGACAGAGATTTTTGCAATGCATCTAACACCTCGGTATGCTCGGAAACCTGCGAATATGCCGGCAAATATTTCGAAAGTGCAAGTGTCTTCGATGGAATCATCAGACAGCTTACCTGCTTCTCGCCAAACATTTCACACATATCATTCAGAAAGGAAGACAACGTTTTTACATTTTCTTCCACTTGTTCTTTATCATACTCATTTTCGTCGTCTTTTTCTAAAAGATAACCTTCTTTTCCCAGATAAACATTGTTGATATCCCTTTTTCCCATTTGTTTTTGGAGGGTCACCGCCAGATCCACCCATCGATCCCGCAAGAAAAACTGGTCGCTCAGATAAGCTTCGTATTTTTCCTGATATTTTACCTGTAAAAACTGCTCTTTGGTGAGCTGCGGTTTCTGTTCCAAATTTCTATTTTCCAAATCGGAATACGCTTTTTTCGGTAAAACCGCCGTAATGACTGCGCCCCCAAACAGCATAACACAAAAGACAATAATCGACAATATTTTTAGCTTTTTCACTTTACCACCTCCTTAAAACCGAAAATACAAAAACGGATTGTAAGACGAATTCACAAGCAATGCGACGCAGGCAATAAACAATACGATAGTAAATAGAATTGCTGCAATCTCTCTACGTGCCGTATCTTCGGGGAAAGCTCTGCAAATTAGAAACCGTTTTACAACGGACAGCGATCCGATGACGGCAATGACAAGCAAAGCCGCATGGGATACCAGAAGATACATCGTCTGCTGATTCACAACTCCTGCTCCGGTCCGGAAAAACATCGCACGCATATAATTTGCACTGTCTGTCATGTCCTGCCACGAAAACAAACTCCATCCAATCATGACAAATAACATCGTATAAATATGTCCAAACGCCGCAGGTAATTTATCTAACACCTTTTTTAATACAAATTTCTCAAGCACAAGAAGCACGCCATAGTACACTCCCCACAATATGAAATTATAGTATGCACCATGCCACAATCCGGTTAAAAACCACACGATTGCCAGATTTAATATCTGACGTCCGACACCATGGCGGTTTCCTCCCAGCGGAATATACACATATTCCCGGAACCACGTTCCCAGCGAAATATGCCAGCGGTGCCAGAATTCCGTAATGCTTTTTGATTCATATGGATAATTGAAGTTTTCCGGAAAGGTAAAACCGAACATTGCGCCCAAACCGATTGCCATATCCGAATATCCCGAAAAATCAAAATAAATCTGCAATGTAAACGCCACTACACCAAGCCATGCCATCGCAGTCGTCAACTCACTGTCCGGCATCGCCGCAATCTGGCTCCAAAGGGCCCCCACTTGATTCGCGATCAGCACTTTCTTTCCGAGTCCCACCATAAATCGAAGGATTCCTTTACTAAACTGCGAAATCGTCTCTTTTCGATGATCCAATTGTTCTGCGACATCCTTAAAACGGACGATCGGCCCCGCGATCAACTGTGGAAACAGCGCAACATAGGCTCCAAACGTAATAAAATTCTTTTGCATTTTAGCATCCCCGCGATACACATCAATCGTATAGGACATCGTCTGAAAGGTATAAAAAGAAATACCGATTGGCAATGCAAGATGCAGCTCAGGCATCGCCAAACCGGTCAATTGATGAACGATCTGAAGAAAAAAACCGGCATATTTAAAAAAGCCAAGAAGTGCCAGATTTATGACTGCCGAACAGGCAACCATAACTTTGGCACCACTCATTTTCCCCTTTTCTTTAAAATAATGCACCGCAAGTCCCGCCGCATAGTCTACACATGTAGAAAGCAGGATGAGTACCACATATACCGGTTCGCCCCACGCATAAAAAATGAGACTCGACAAAAATAATACGAAATTCCGGCATTTCTTTGGCAGGATGTAGTATGCCAAAAGAACAATCGGCAGGAAGCGGAACAAAAACAATAAACTGCTGAAAACCATGTCTTAACTCCTCTTATAACTTCTTCTTAAGAGCAGTCTGACCTTTCATATTCACATCTTTTTTCGGTGACATGGCAATGTACCAGACATACTTCCCTTTTTGACCGCAAACTGCATTTTGAAATACCTGCTTTTCTGCCGCCGTATAATCACTGAGATAATCGCTCTTGCAATTTCTCTTTTTATAGCTCTTCAATGTGCCAAGTAGGCTCTTTGCCTGAGACGCATTTTTTGCTTGCATCACACACAAACTATAAGCTTCTTTTGCATCAAATACATACTGCATTGTCTTTACTTTCTTTCTGGCTGCGGAAGAAAGTGCGCCAAAATCCAATGCACTTTTCGACGCATATTTCAAATTTGCGCTGCCGCCTGTCGCCTTTAATGCCGCAGAGCAGAGTGACTTGCAATTTGCCTTTGGTTTTGCCTGCGCCGGCTCTGCCGCCACCAGTCCGATCAAAAGTGTCATTGCCAATATAGTACAAATTATTTTTCTGAATTTCGTCATTTTTCAATCTCCTTTTACTGATCCAATGATTTATCATATTTCCCAATTACCGTTCCAAATTTAGCATACGCAGGCGGCTTCCAATGATAACCATCGCCTGTCGCATATCCGGCTTTCAAAAATCCACCGGAGTCTTTTAAAAAGTCTGTATAATCGAGATATTTCAATCCCATTTTTTTCGCAAGTTTTTTCAGACGCCGATTAAAAATAGGAATTTGTTTCATGCCCGGATGCCTTGCTTTTTCGGCTCTTGTGACAGGTGAAACAGCGCACAACACAATATCCGTATTCGGATCTGCCTGCTGAATCGCCTCGATCATATCTTTGTATTCCGAGATCATCTGCGATGCCGGCCGATAATGAATTTCGTTCATTCCAAGCATCATATAAACGCGGTACGGATTCTCTGCGATCAGCTTCTGCAGTCCCGTTCTTCCCTTAAAAATCCTTTTGGTATGGAACGTCACGGTATTCAGGCCACGGTAAGCAACTACTTTTTTCTTTGCGTCCAGATGCATCGTCGGAAATCCGCCCTCATAAGCAATGCCCTCGCAGATGGAATCTCCGGCAAATACCACTTTCCGCTGATACTTTTTCATCGTCATTTTCTTTTTTGCCGAAGGCTGGCTGTCCGATGACGATTCTTTTTTTGTTTTGCCCGCCGTCACATAAAATAAATACGTTTTCTTATTCTTCAGTTTTTTCACAAGAAAATGATCGTTCTGTGTCGTCCCGGCGAGTTTGTATTTTCTATTTTTTTCCAATTTATAGTAGACGTGATAATATTCTGCCTGCTTCGTCTGCTTCCAGGAAACCTTGACAGCGGTCGTCGAATACCGCACAGCCTTAACTTTGGTAACTTTTTTCAATGGTTTCACACGAGGAACCGGCGCCAGTGTTACCGGTGGTGCTGTCGGCGCCGGTGTGACAACTGTCGGCACTGCACTAACTTCCGGCGTAACCTGCGGAGCTGCACTTTCAATCGGGGGAACCGTTTCCGGTGTCCCTTCCGCTTTCACCGAAGTCTCTGCAAATATTCCGCACGCAAATACTGCAACACCCATAATCAAGGCGTTGCAGCAATATCTTATCGTTGCTTTTTTCATCTTGATCCTTCTTTCATCTTTCCTTCATATACACTAACGAATTTAGTATATAGTTTTTGACGAAAAAAGTCAAGATTTGTCGGTGGAATTAGCAGTTAAGATCATCCCTCATGCAGTGATATTTCCTCAAATCCTCCGTTGCCAAGTTTTACATCAAAAATGGCTTTTTCCCCGGCTGCACTTTGTACCGTAACAACTTTATGCGAACTCACCGCTTTCGCGGGTTCTTCGATATCCAGGTAGATCCAGGCCTTCTTTCCGTTGTCCATCTCCCTATCTTCCACGATGATCAAATGTCCAAGATTGATCTTGCGGTAATCCTCAAGCGACATATTAATTCCCTTCTGCCAGACACCACCAAGCGAATCTGCTGTCTTTTGGAGTTTTGTCAGAAAGTCCTCGGACATTTTTTCTGCCTGTTGTGGCTCTGGTGTTAATTGACTGCGGATTCCCCAAATCTGGTCCTCCACCGACTCTGTTTTGTCAATTTCCAAAGTCCATGTCCGCGACTGTTTTTCTCCATTTTCACCATTGCAATCTATGTCAATCACCTTTACCGTATGATCCTTATCTCCCTGTGTCTCAGATTCGTATGCCGAATCTTTGTCGTGATACGACATTCTGAAATCGCCATTCTCTTTTACTTCGTTTTCCACGTGCTTTTTCTCGCCATTCACATAATATTCCGCTTTGTATTTATGCCCGGCAGAATTGAAAATGTAGCCATTGGATGCTGCATAACCAACTCCTCCAAGCCCAACTGCACAAATGGCAAATAGAATTACCGCTGCACGGCGCAAGTTGTGTTTGCTGCCATTTTTTTCCACATTCGGCAGGTCAAACAATTTTTGTTTTGCCTCTTCCGACATCTTAATTTCCGGATAATTTTTCTTAAATAAATCTCTTTCTCTCATAAGTCATTCCTCCCTCGAGTTTTTCTTTTAACATTTTTCTCGCCCTCATCAGGCGGGTCTGAATTGTAGAAACATTCATCTTTAATATATCCGCGATCTCTTTAACGGAGTAATCTTCATAATAGTATAAATCGATCAAAACCCGGTATTTTGCCGGCAGTTCCATCACCGCATCATACAGATCACTCGGTTCTTCCATACTCGTTTGTGTACTGCATTCAATCTGTTCCATCGGCTGTACCCTGCTCTTCCAGACCGAACGGAATAACGTATGACATTCATTTACCGTCACCCGGATAAGCCAGCTTTTCTTGTGTTCCTCAGAAGTAAACGGCTTTTTATGCTGAAATAATTTGATAAATACATTTTGCACCATATCTTCCGCATCCATTTGATTTCCACAAGCATGCAGCGCAACTCGGTATATGAGATCCGAATACTCATTTACGCTTTGGATATATTCGTTATTGTCCAAATCTGTTTCCCCTTTCTGTTGTATTTGAAAAGCCTTTCACTTATTACACGCTTTTAACTATAAAAATATCTCATATGTGTACAAAAAGAAGAGGTTTTGTCCCTATTTGGTTCAACCTCTTCTCTCTCTCTCATAAATTCGAAATCGTTGCCGTTATCGGATAAAGTTGTCGATCAGTCTCGTCTTTCCAATGTATACAGCGACCGCACAAAGCACTTCTCCGCTGACAGTTTCTACCGGTTTCAGTGTATTCCAGTCTACTAATTCGACATAATCAATCTTCGCCAATGGCTCATTTTCGATAACTTTGCGAATCTCTGCCACTACTTTTGCTGCGTTTTTTTCGCCGGATCTGAGAAGTTCTTCTCCCGCTGTCAAGCCTTTGTGGAGTACCGTTGCGGCCGTTCTTTCTTCTGCACTCAGATAGGTGTTTCTGGAACTTTTTGCCAGTCCGTCTGCCTCACGCACGATCGGGCAGCCGACGATCTCAATGTCAAAATTCAGGTCGCGCACCATGCGGCGGATAACTGCTAATTGCTGGGCATCTTTCTGTCCAAAATAGGCGCGGTCCGGTGCAACAATATGGAACAATTTGGAAACCACCGTACATACTCCGCGGAAATGTGTCGGTCTTGTCTTTCCGCAAAGTCCCTTGGTCAGATCGTCCATATCCACATAGGTGCAGAAATCATCAAAGTACATTTCGCTGTCTTCCGGATGGAAAATGACATTTGCGCCGGCCTTCTCACAAAGCTCAGCATCGCGGTCAAGATCTCTTGGATAACTTGCCAGATCCTCTGTCGGTCCAAACTGGATCGGATTGACAAATACGCTGACAACCACGCGGTCATTTTCAGCAACCGCCTTATCGATCAAACTTTTATGTCCTTCGTGAAGGTAGCCCATCGTAGGTACAAGTCCTACACTAAGTCCCTCTTTTCTCCACTCTTTTACCTGTTTTCTTACTCCGTCTACTGTTGTTATAATTTCCATTTTTCTTCCTCCAATTTGGTTCGGTAACCAATTAATTTTTTAAGCAGCCGAGAAATTTTTCGGCGTGTTGGCATCACAATTCTTTTTCATAACACAAAAATGTCTGCTCATACAATTCGCATTCGCCGACGACATGAAAATGAAATGGTGCGTAAGACCGTATCGCCTTTTGGTTGGCTTTGTTTACAAGAAAATGAATGCTCTTTTTCCCGCGTTTCCGCAGTTCGTCCATTCCAAAACGAATCATTTCGCGGGCAATGCCTCCGTTTTGAAGATCAAGTCGCACCGCAAGCCGCGACAATTCAGCTCCCGGCTGTAATTCCGGGGTCCAGCAGGTGAGATTTTCGACATTTTCGTCCTGATCCACTGAAATCGCTGCCAAAATATCGCCGTTTCCATCTTTCATAATAAACAGCGACTCTCGGGAAAGGTCATCCGCAATGTTTTCCTCGCACGGATACCCGTCATCCCAGGCACAAAACGGCTCGCCAAGCTGGGATTTGTATAATTTCAAAATGCTTTCCACATCTTCTTTTTTGGCTTTACCAATATTTCTCATACGATCACCCCTCGCCACACATTTTCATCAATACAGTTTCTCAATGACACTGTCGTCCACTTTGTACGTATTTTCTTCTGCCGGAAATACGCCGTCCTGCACTTCTTTGATGTAATTCTGAAATGCTTCCTTCATCACTTCGCCGATGTTCGCATAGCGTTTGACAAATTTTGGTGTGAAATCAGAGAACATTCCAAGCATATCCTGATACACGAGAACCTGTCCATCACAATCTTTTCCGGCTCCGATTCCAATGGTTGGGATATGAAGCTGCTCTGTGATAAGCGCTGCAATCTTCGCCGGCACACCTTCGATCACGACGGCAAATGCACCTGCTTCTTCCACTGCTTTCGCATCTTCCAGAAGTTTTTTCGCTGCTGCCTCGCTCTTTCCCTGCACCTTAAATCCACCAAACGCATTGATGGACTGTGGGGTCAGACCAATGTGTGCACACACCGGAATTCCGGCATCTACGATCGCTTTGATCTGCGGACACACTTCCACGCCGCCTTCCAGTTTGACCGCATCGCCGCGTCCTTCCTTCATCAGACGTCCGGCATTGACAAGGGCATCATAAACCGAAGTCTGGTAAGACATAAATGGCATATCGATGACAACCAGCGCATTTTTAGCCCCACGCGCTACCGCTGCGCCGTGATGGATCATGTCTTCCATCGTAACGGAAATCGTGTCCTCGTATCCAAGGATCACATTTCCCAACGAATCACCGACCAATATGCTGTTTACGCCTGCTTCGTCGATCAATTTTGCCGTAGAATAATCATAAGCGGTCAACATTGTCAATTTTTCGCCATTTTCCTTTGCCTGCTGAAATGTTAATACTGTATTTTTCATGCTGTTTTCCTTCTTTCTATAATAGTGTCTCTAATTCCTCATAATTTTCATCCGGATTGCGCAATTTCGCAACTTCCAGAACCTTTTTCCCCACAAGCCGATACAACTGCGCGTCTTCTTCGCCGAGCGCCTGTAAATGTTTGGAAATGACTGACACGTCATTTCGCTCAATCGGTCCGGAAAGCGCCTGCGCCGGTCCTTTTTCAAGCAGCGCATGGATATTTCCGCGCACCAGAGGACCAAGCAGCAATTCGGCTTCTTCTTTCGCCATTCCGCAGTCTTCCATGCAGTCGAGTCCCATCTGATACAGCCCGATCATAAAATTGCTGACAAGCGAAGCGCTGCAATGATAAAGTACTTTCTTGTCCGAATCGATCTGCAGCACCCGGTTTCCCATTTGCTCAAAAAGCGGACGCATGACAGCAAGGGCTTTGTCGTCGCCTTCCATTGTAAATACTACGTCATTCAATTGTCGGTAACTTGTGGATTTGTCGCTGAACGCACACATAGGATGAATCGAGCAGGCAAATGCCTTTTTTTCGTCGATTCCTTGAAAAACCGCAGATGAATATGAGCCACTAAAATGGCAAATTATTTTGTCCTTTAAATCCTGTTTTCGCAACTCGTTCCATACATTTCCAATTTCCCGATCGGTCGTCGTAATGCACAGAATGTCACAATTTTCTGTCATTTCTTGTAAATTTTCAAATGCCTTCGTATCTGTGAAAGTCCCAGCAAATTCCGAGCTTTCGATATGTCGGCTAACGTACCCGGCAACCGGTCTGCCATGTTCTTTCAAATATTTTCCGATCGAACATCCGACTTTTCCCGCGCCGATAAAACCTATCTGCATGTCACCGCCTCCTTACTTCCGTGGTGTGGTGACGCATAATCATCTGATGCAGTTTCCTACGAATACCGCTCATCGTATAGAATAGCACATTGTGAGAGAAAATGCAAATAGATTGTTAATTTTAAACAATCACATATACTCGCAGTTCAACTGAATTGCCCTTGGCCTTTTCTCCCTCATCCGGCACTTTAGGTCCGATTAAATAACTTTTACTCTCTGTATCCGAATTTACATAATCCGTAACAGCCGCCGGTAACTTTTCATTCGAAAATACCTTCTCCAATTCCTCGGATTCCTTAATTATATATAACTGGCCTTCATCACAAAAATATTGGTTTTCATTCAGGCCTCCAAAAATTTTCCACGTTTGTGTATTCTCGTCCATTTCAATTGGTGTACTTGATTGTTTTTTAACCTGTCCATCTGCATAACTATACCGGATTAACGTCTTATTTTCCTGCGACACTCCCCAAATATCATCTTCATTAAACTGCGCGGCTCCACGAAACGAGTTTTTCAGATCAAACTCATCTTTTGCCTCCCCTTGACTAGTATATTTTACTATTTTTTGCTGTTGGCCAAAATACATCATAAAATCACCAACGTCCGTTATCCCAAAATCGGTCACACCTGCACCCGCATCTTTTTCATCGATATCATTTGTCCAAAGCATTTTCATATCCCAGGATGGAACATCAATCTTCACAATTCCGAATTTGACATAGGTACGCGTAAAACTATCCTCTTCATTCTTCACGAATTTACACTGTTGCCATAGAGCAAATAATGTGTCTTCGGATTCTTTATGAATTTTGCTAAAAGATGCTGTTTCGTCGTCGGATCTTTCAATGTATTCCCCATCTATTTTTTCTTTATATTCCTCCCACCCCCCAACTTCACTCATCACATTCCTTTTTAAAACAAAATCATTGTTCTCTTTTGTAAGACTCAAAACTTGTAATTTTTCTTGTAAGTACACACTATCGATATACAGCTCCGCATTAATATCAACCGGGAACTCACAACTTTGTATTCTTACTCCTTCCTTTTTTTGTGTCTCGCTGCTCTCTGTTTTTACGTTTTCTTCCTGAGCTTGTCCACATCCACATAAAATAATACCCATTATGGCAATTGCCAAAAAAACTTTTTTCATAGCCGTTTCCTTTCGTTTATAATGTTTTTTCATTTCTTTTAAATCTTCGCAAAACAAAGGTAAGCAGCATCGGAATGACTCAACTCATTTCGTATCGCCTTATTGCACAAACATTTTCTTTTATATGCCTCTTCTACCCTACACGGTAACTTTCCACCGGTCCGAGATAAGATTTCTTCTTCTCGCAGCCTTCTTTTGTAAATACAATTTTTTCCAGAACCACTGCCGGATCCAATGCGAAAATCGTGACTTCATTTTCACCTTCCTGCAATTCCACCGTGCAGGCTGCTTTATGAATCTGGTCAAGGACACCGCGCTCCCAGCTGTGGCTGAGCCAAGGCACAAATCCTTCGTTCGGAATCGTATTTAATTCCTCTGTTTCTGCGTTGTTGACTTTATAAGCCACACACATCTTTCCTTGATAAACAACCGGATTGTTTGGTGCTGTAAAAAGTTCCATCTCGTATTTTCCTGCTGTTTTTGCATAAATGCGGTAGGTTACACTCGGTGCCTCTTCCGCCTTTTCAAAAGTGGCTGTCGAAGGCGTCACTTTCAAACTGCCAATGGTTTTTCCATAACCGTAAATATGCTGCCAATGTGCCTCTTCCGTCTTTTTCGCCTCCGCATAATCCATCGCTTCCACGCAGATACAGCCATCGTTTTCAATCAATGTATCCGGTTTCACATCGGAAAGATTCAAACATTCTGCATGCACTGCGATATCAACACGGATTTCCTGCGTATTATTTTCCGATAATTCCGCAGTCTCTTCTGCATTGTCGGCATAGATACAAATAGAAGTATCAAATGTCTCAAACTCAGCGTCATTTGGCTGATAGCTAACCTGAAACTGCAGGATATCCTCTGTCTTTGCAGCGATTTCATAGGTGTTTTCCCCAACCTTTTTTGTGTCTATTTGTGCACCTATTTGGATGATTTGAATACGAGGATCACTCCAACGAATACGGAAGAAAAGTTCCCCTTCTCCACCATTTGCCACATCGATGCATTTGCTTGCTGCAATAGGAGACACCAGATTAATCGGCAATGTCGTTCTTCGCCAAGGATTGCCGCCGGTTGTTTTTTCTTCCTCTGAAATACTCACAAGAAGACGCGGTGCATTGACCGGATGCAGAATGTGGCAGTCCGGATACTGCCATTCTTCGTCGTTCCAACCGATGTAACCCACGTGAAATACCGACTGCATATGATTCCATTTTCCACCGAGCAATGTATGATATTCTTCTGTCAGCTTCTTATCCTTGTCTATGCATTCCTGAACTTTCGGTGCAAAACGATTTCCCAGTTTTTTCCTCTGTTTGACATAAAATTGGTTCAGCCCCGCATACAAATTCATTTTTAAAATATTTGCCGAAGCCATGACCGGATAATAAATCAACTCGTAAAAACAGTCTGCAAGCGGATCACCGGCAAGCTTTCCGCGGAGTTCCGTCACAATTTTTTCCGCGCGGCCGGTACGCTCGATCATTCTCGCCGCCTCATTATAATGAACCGCATGATACGTATCGGCTTTAAGAACTTCCGGCCGGCACATACCATTCCAGCGTGTATATTCCTCCACCACCTGCTCAAGTCCCTCGTATTTTTCTTCGATAAATCCAAGGTTTTGCAGCCATTGTTTTGTATAATGCAGCGTCGTATTTGGTGCCGCACTTCCCCAGCTGTCGAAATCATAGGCAAGATCCAAAAAGTAACTTAGTGGCAATTCCTGATTTTTGATATCGCCGACGTTGACGATCCACGCATCGCGGACGCCGTATTCGTAACACATTGTCATTTGTTCCCAAATTTTGGCAAGCGGTGTCGAGTTGATCCAAAGATACGACACCGGGCCACCGTAATAATCAAAATGATAATACATACCAAAGCCACCGGGATGCTTGCGTTCTTCCTCATTTGGCAGAGTTCTCACATGCCCAAAATTGTCGTCGCAAAGCATCATAATATCATCACGAATAACATCCCAGTCTTTCAATCCCGGAGTATTTTCATCCCCTTGGTAATAGTCCTCTACCTCTTTATAAATCGCCAGAAGCTGCGGATGTTTTGCCTCCACACATTCCGCGATCAATTTTTTCTGCTCCGTGATCGCCGCTTTCAGTACATTGATATTGTCTTCCAACGTCGCATCTTCCGGCATTAAATAGGAATCAAACTCGCCCCGCATCCCAATTGTAATAAGGCTTTCACAGTCTTTATTACGAAGAAGTCCGTCGCGCCAGAATTTGCTGATTCCCTCTGCATTCGACAGAAAACTCCACTCTGTTCCATACTCCGGATGCGTTTTTCGCAGTGTCTGAAATTCTCCGCCGGAACGGCAGCACGGCTCATGGTGGGAAGCGCCCACGATCACTCCCATTTCGTCTGCAAGCAGCGCATTTTCAAAATGATCCATCGAAAAATCCGAACGCCACATCGCCGGCCAGATATAGTTACCCTTCAAGCGCAGCAACAATTCAAAAATATGTTCGTAAAGTTCCGGTGTCGGCTTGGAACTTCCAAATTTTTCCTTCGCCCAATTTCCGAAACACGGCTGTTCATCGTTAATGAAAAATCCACGGTAGCGCACACTTGGCTCTTTGGAAATTGTCTCTATCTTTTGATCAAATACAATTTCTTCTTTCTTTTTCGGCACGGCATCAGCCCAGAACACCCACGGCGAGACACCCATTTTCTGAGAAATGTAAAACATCCCGTAAGCTGCGCCCCGCTTATCACTTCCCGCGATCACAAGTACATTTTTCCCTTGTTCCGGCACATTTTCGAGGCAGAAAATCCCATACACTTCTTTTTTGCCTCGAATTTGGCTCAAATCCACTTTTTTCTGCGCTTCCAATTCTGCCAATATTTTACTTCTATCACACGTCGCCACCAAGATGTGGTCTGACGCATTTTCCTGCCAGCCTTCTATGCACTCCGGCTGATGTCCGGTCACCTTTTCGATGTCACCGCAGAAAATCCGCGCCAATTTTTGCAATCCTGCAACCGCTTCTGCCTCCACGATCACCGGTGCTGTGTTTTCCTTTGCATATACATTCATTGTTATCATTCTTTTCTCCCTGTCGTTTTGCTGCCAACAAATAGTATTTCGCAATGCTTTATTGTTTTAAGTGTAGCATTTTTGGGGACATTTGACAATTGCAAAAAGGCACTAGAAGTTGGCAGAAGTGGAGTGAAGGATGCCTAAACACGTTTTATCATATAACAACGAAACGTTTCATCTAAAGTTTGCAAATATCGACGACTAATCGGCAAACGTATTTCCGTCGAAAGAATTGCTTGTTTTTGATAGGTTTTTTTATAGTATTTCAAGTTAATAATACTGTTTCGTGATACAGGACAAAATCCAAATTCCTTCAACTTCTCGTTCCAAGCGGTAAGAGAATCTCGCGAAATATAAGACTCCCCATTTGTAGTATAAAAAATAGTATATTTATTCTCAGAATGCAGATACAGTATGTCCTGACAGGGTATAAAAACGCAATCATTAATAGCAATAGGGAAAAAATCCATTTGCAGATAAGCTGCTTTGGTCAAACAATGTTTGATAGAATTCAAATCAAGTGGTTTGGTTAAAAACGAAATAACATTACGTCCAAAAGCTTCCGGCATCATTTCTTCATGTGTTGTTGTAAAGACTATAAAGATTGATGGATTTGTTTTTTCTAGCAAAGTTTTTAATTCAATACCTGTTAATCCCTTCATTTCAATATCCAAAAAAAGCAAATGAAACTGGGAACTATCCGGAGCATTTAAAAAATCTTCACCACAAGAAAATAAAGAAATGTCAAAATAACCCAGTCGTTGACAAAAAGTTTGCAATTCATTTTGTTCTTCTATAACATCATCGCAGATTGCAATTTTCATAATAGTTCACCTCGTTATAAATTATATATTTCGGAGATAGCAAGTTGCTTTAAATATGTTTTTTTCACAAGTCAATTCCAAGTTACCGTTGTATTTTTTCACAATATCCCTTATATTTTTCAACCCAAATCCATGATTCTGAGAATCCATTTTAGTCGTGGGCAGAGTTTGAATTGTGTTATTTAAATAGGTACAGGTATTCTCTATAATGATAGACAAATATTCAGCATTAGCGTATAAAAATATGTATATCTTAGGATAGTTTTCTTTATCCTCTTTAGCAACTGCTTCCACCGCATTTTTTAATAAATTTGAAAATACAACACATAGATCACTGTCGTTGACAAATATTGATTCAGGAAATTTTCCATCACATTTGAATTCAATATTTTTGTCTAAATTTTCATAAAAATAATTTACAATAGCATCACAAACAGAGTTATTGGTGGAAATGTAATACATCTGTTCTTTGATACCTGATAAATGTTCTACATAGTTTTTTAAACCTCTTAAATCTAATTTTGCAACAAACCCCTGCATCGCAGTAATATGAAAGTTATAATCATGTCGGAAAGCACGTAAATCCTCATTTTTTTTAAGCATTTCCTTGTAATGTTTTTCTTCTAGTAAAAGCATTTTTTGATTTATAGTTTCTCTTTCTTTTAATAGCGAATGATAATGTTTGAGACGAAAATATAATATCAAAAGAAGAATACTTACCAATATGGTAATAACAATACACATAATCAATAAATATTTTCCAACTAAATTTAATGTGTCATAAAACAAAAGACTAGTTACACTAGAAAGAAAAAAATCTATAATAGCTACAAATAGAATTAGAAAGCAACTTTTTCCGGAAAGATAGCGAAACAGCTCTGTAGGGAAGGATATATATTTTTTAATAATAAAGGATGTAAGTATAATAAATAACAAAACGAGAATGTCCGAGTAGAGATAAATAATTCATATTTTTAACAGAATCATTCTGTGCAATCATACAGTACAGATAAATATTTAAATTTGAAACTATGTTTACAAACAAGGTATATACCACTACTAAACAACATTTAAAATACCAAGGTTCTGTATAGAAGAATAAAACAGCTATTAAAAGTGCAATTGTGTTTGGAAAAGTATTTTGAGAAAAAATGATATAAAATGCCCAAAATATCACAACAAAAAAAGTAACTGCTAACTTTCCTAAAGACCGAGTTTTTCTCAAGTGTAGTACATTTTTGCAAACAAGAAAAAGAGTTGCTAACTCTAATAAATATAATAAAAGTATCATTTTCTTCTCATATCCCTTTTGTATATCAAATGTTTTAATGTCTAAAGTATATATTAAATACAACTAAATGTCAAGTTTCTAAAACACAAGATAGCTGCCGGACAAACAGGTATCTGCCCGGCAGCTAATTTCTCCATTATTTTCCAAACCATTTTTTCCAAAATTCAAGCCATGTATAAGCCGAATAGGTCATCATTCCCCACCTCACTTTCGTTTGTTCTTTACCCTAAATCCTAATAGGATTGCTCCATGGCGATTTGGAATCTTCATCTCTGGTTCGAAATTGTACATAGTATTTCTTTCCCTTTTTCAGATTTTTAATTGTAAAACTTCCTTTCCAAAGATTGTCACACCAAAGCGTTTTTGCCTTTTTCATTCCTTTATCCGCGGAGTAACGAATCTGAGCTGTCCTGCTATAGAAATAATCATATTTTTTCTCTATAGAATAAGAAAATCTTCTGGTGGTAGCATTCATTTTCTTAACCTTGTATCGAATCCAGATTGGCATTAATGTAATATTTCCCCGCAGATCACATAGATCACTCAGCCAATAATATCCATTATCACTCCATCCATAGAAAAAATATCCTTTTCGCTTTCCTTTTGTCGGCAGGTATTTATCCTCTGCATATCGGTAAGTTTTCGGAAGTTTTCCCTCAAACGTTCCTTTCAAATCTTTGTACTTTACCTTAAACAGCCGTCCTTTACATTTTGCTGTCTTTCCGGAAGAAATCGTTGTAACTTTCTTCCCCTCCTGATACCAAGTCAGATCTTTATCTAATTTTCCAAGCGGTATGGAGCTTTCCGAATGATTTATAATCACTTTCAGAAAGCGGTCATCTTTAAATGCATTTTTTGCTATCTTGGGTGCCCCCCCTTGAAACTCAACTTCTTTTAAAGAAAGGCATCCTTCAAAAGCACTTTTTGATATCTTTTTTAGATTTTTACCAAAAGTCACTTTCTCCAAGTGTGTAAAGCCTTCAAATGCACACTCCCCTACTTCTTCGACGTTTTTTAAATTTAATTCCTTTAATCTGCCACCGGAATTAAAAGCAGATTCACCAATTTTTTTTACGGAATCACCAAGCTCCAATTTTTCGATATAAGTATCACTAAATGCGGATTGTTCAATTTCAACCACATCAGGACCTATACTTACATTTCCAAACCACTCAAACACAAATATGTTTTTACCGATTGAAGTAATCCCTTTTTCTATTACCAGATTCACCCCAATCTGCCCTTCGTCAAAATAATCACGCCATGGATTTGAAGTTATTTTTCCGTTTCCAGATATCGTTAACGTAAACGTAGCTTCATCATAATTCCAATAGACATCTTCTCCGCATTTACCGCTCGTCACATCTGGCTTTGCATAGGATGCTTTTGCAGGAATGCAAAACAATATAAAAAGCATTGCAAATAACATTAACTTTCGCATGATTTCAACCTCCTATTTGTCAATAACGCATATATATTGTCTTTTAATCTTAACTTTTTTCCCACTGCTATTTTTTCCTTTTACAGGTTTAATATCTGCAATCACAAACTGAAGCTGGCTTCCCTTACTATGCATCCCTTCAATTTCTTTCTTTTTCTGAATAGGAAAATTATCTCCAAAATGTAGCATATATTTTTTACGAAATTCACCTTTTTTAGCACTACACTCTGCGATACATAATGGGCTTTCGCCTTCCCTTCCAGACGAGATATAAAGTGTATTATCTCCTCCCTGATCAATGGATTGCATAGATTGAGGCAAAATATAGCTGGATGTATTTTTTTTCATCGTAAAACACGTTTTAAACTGAAGTAGCTTTTTATTTGTAAAAGATACCTTTTTCTTTTCCACTAATTTTTGTTTAATCTTATTATCAAACGCAAATGTAGATACCTGGACTGCCGAATCAGATTTTCTTCGTTTCCAGATAACAATCCGGCTATCATCTTTTAAACCTATATCTACCCGATTCAGTCTGCCAAATTTAGTCCGCTTTTTATTAGAATACGTAACTCCAACCAATCTTCCACAATTCTTTACATCTGTTTTCTTTCCGGCATTATATTTTATGCATGCAATTTGTGTACAAAAATATGGAATAACCTGACTTAATTTTTTATTCTGTTTTTTAGCAGTTTGTTTTGCTTTCTTTAATTCATCAGCAGTAAGTTTATACGTTTTTCCAGTTAATAAGAAATATTCTTTTCCTTTATAAACAAACTTAAACCTTTCATAAATCAATCTCCTTTGTTTTGAATTTTTATTCATGATATCATTCATTTGCATATTATTACAACTCATTTGCGACGAACGGTCGTTTTTTGCGACGAACGGTCGGAGATAGATAGTGACTTTGGTCTGGGTGGCGGTTTTCTTGTCTCAAACCACACAACTAGGACTTTCCCTTTAGTCTGGGCAACGATTTTTCTTTTTAAACCACGCAACTAGGACTTTCCCTTTGGTCTGGGCGGCGTTTTCTCGCCTCAGACCACACAACTAGGACTTGCCTTTTGACCCAGACAACGATTTCTCTTTTTAAACCATATAACAATGACTTTCCCTTTGGCCCAGGCGGCGTTTTCTCGCCTCAGGCCACACAACTAGGACTTTCCCTTTGGTCTGAGCAACGATTTTTCTTTTCAGACCACACAACTAGAACTTGCACCTTGACCTAGTTGATAATTTTCGTCTCGCAGACCACAATCTCCCCCTAAAAATAAGCAGCCACCAGGGTTTCCCCCGGCGGCTGCCTGCCCCAAAAATCATTAAACTCTTCTATACGACGTCATCAGGACTCCCCCCACTTCGCGGGGCCCCCCTCATGACATATCCCCGCTTCGTGGGTCCCTCCGGCTAATTCTAGCCAACACCCCTACATGCCGTCATCAGGACTCCCCCCGCTTTGCGGGTCCCCCCTCATGACATATCCCCACTTCGTGGGCCCCTCCTCATGACTAATTAAACCCGATTGCCATAAGGGTAAATTTCTTTTCTTCGTCTCCATCTTTCATTTTCAGTTCGATGGTGTGCTCAGCTGCCTTGTCTTCGGTCATTGCCACATACACTTTTCCGTTGTTCCATCCGGAGCTGTCATAACCGGACAATGTTCCTTTTTTGACGCCGTCAATATAAACGTCGGCAGAACCAAATGTCTTGGAATTGCTCAGTTTATATACAAACATCAAAGTCTTGCATGTCGCTTTGATCGTCAGTGCATTGTTTCCGCCCTCTTCGTCATGCATCCAGTTGTCCGGGAACCAGGCTGCGCCTTTCTTTCCATTGTAGGCATACTGGAAACTTCCGGTTGCCGAATCGGTCTCAGTAAAGCTGCCGGCATCGATGGAAGCAATCGCCTCATCATCCGCTGCCGTTGTCTTTGCGTCGATCATTTTAATTCCCTGATAAGCCGCTGTTTGCTTTGGTACCATCGCATCAATGTCTGTGATATTGTCTGTGTCAGCGTCGGCCTTATCCACGGTATCCATAAGATTCATAATGCAATCTGACATTAATTGGTAACCCGTATTGTTTGGATGAAGCGTGTCACCAAAATACCAGTCATAAAAACCGTCCTCATTGAAATAAGAAATAATGCTGTCTCCCATACTGATCATTGGGAGGTTATAATACTCGCCATATGGACGATAGCTGTTTTCCATCACACGTCCGCCTGCGGAACTCTGGAATACGGAGAAAATAAGTACTACCGCAGAACCGGATTTCAACGCCTGACGGATCAGACCTTCATAACCGCCACCTTTTGTCGCTGTGCCATAGTCATTTACCGCAAATTCAATGAACAACACATCCGGGTGGTCACTGCCTTCCGGAAGGCGGTTGATGACATCTCGGTTATAGCGGACAACTCCGATGTCGGAAGGCGTTCCACTCATACCTGCGTTGATAAAATGAACATTGGAACCGTCGCCTTTTCCATATGCTTTTGCAAATGCATTGGCAGAAACTTCCGCGTAACATTTTGAGTTTGGAGAAGCAAGCGCTCCTTCTGTGATCGAACCACCTATGTAAGCAAGTGTTACATCTTCGCCATTTCTCGCCTTTGCGATCGCATTTTTCAAACGCGCATTATTTCCGGTGGAAAGGAGGCTGTCGGCTTTCATTGTGTTATATGTTTCAGTAGTCGGATTAAACCTTGTCGTCTCGGTTTGTTTTCCGGTAATTACCAGGTCGTCTACAAGAAAATCTGCTGTCTCATCGGTTGACATTTCCAGATAAAGGGAAACATCGCCTTCCGCCTCCGGAATTACGTAAGAACCGCTGAGTTCTGTCCATTTCCCACTCTCGCAGGTCAGCCCGTCATCCACGCCGTCGATAACCGATTTGTACTGCGTCGTGCCCTCACTGTCGGTATATTGAAGTTTCAAACCGATTTTCTGGTCACTTCCCGTATCCTGTTTTACCCAGGCAGAAAAATCATAGCTGCTTCCCGTCTCCGTCAATTTGCTCAGGGAAAGAGACGCGCCGTGCCAGTTTGCGCTTCTTCCGGTACACAAAAGGCTGTTCATACCGCCCGCTGTATGATTTTCCGACTGCGAAATCTCGACCGAACTTCCGCGGCCGGTAATTCCTTTGGTATCTCCATCTTCAAAATAATTGTTGTAAACTACCGTTTTTTCGGTATTATCCGGTGTTTTTACCGGCGTTGCCGTCGGTGCTTCACTCGCCGGAGCAGAAGCCGTCGGCTGCGCACTTGCCGATGCTGTTGGCTGTGCACTTGCCGATACTGCCGGAGTACTGCTTGGTGCCACCATTGCCGGAACCCCTGTCGGTATACTCGTTACCAATGGTGCCGCCGTCGGAATGACCGCCTTTTTCGCCTTCACTTTAACCGTAACAACCCCGATTTTGCGCTTTTTCTTTTTCAATTTTTCCGTTACGGTTACTTTTGCTTTTCCTGCTTTGACCGCAGTCACTTTTCCTTTTTTTGTAACTTTAATCTTCGCATTGGAAGCCTTAAACAAGTATTTCGCCTTGCTCTTTTTGTTTTTGATCACGATTTTCCGGGACTTGCCCTCTGTGATCGTCAATGTTTTCTTTGCTACTTTTGCTTTCTTCGCTGCAGATACATTTACCGGCCCCACGATCGAAGTAAATGTCATCGCTGTCACAACAGCATAGCAGAGAATTTTCATGTTTTTGTTATTACCCATAACACCAGTCTCCTTCTTAATAATAATTTCTTTATATTATAAAAGTTTATCATAGGTTATAGGCATTTGCAACAATAAACATGCTCTCCCATAAGTTTCTTTTGCTTTTTTTGCCAATAATGTAACTATTTATCACAGGCGTCTGAAAATCAAGCAATTCCACTTCCCGCAGTTTCTTCTCTTTTATATAAGAAGCCGCTGTATCTTTGGGCAGAAATGTGTAATTCTGCTGGCCGATCAAAAATGGGATGATTTTCGAACAGTCGTCAATTTCCAGCGAAAATTGGTGGTATTTCGGGAAAAGATTTCGGATAAACTGGCCGACATTCTGCAGGGCAAAATTGCACATCAGATAATTTTCCTGCAAAAGTTCCTGCTGCCGGATTCCTTTTTGATACTTGCGGTTATTCCAGTCTGTAACAAGGATCATCGGGTCTTCCTTGTAAATCTCACAGTGAAATTTGGGATTTCGCAGCGGAATATACGAAAATACGACGTCCAAAATATCGCTTTGCAGCTGCTCCAACAGCTGGCTCGACAATCCGATCGATATTTTCAGGGCATCTTCCGGGTGATTTCTTTGATGCGCCTGAATGATCGGCGCCAAATGCGCTTCGTAAACAGAGTCCGACGAACCGATACGCAGCGTATTTTCAAACTTATGAATGGAACTGATCTCCGCCATCGCCGTGTCCGTCAGCCGGATCACACTCGCCGCGTACAACGAAAACCGCTCGCCCGCCGGCGTCAATTCGACGCTTCGGTTATTTCTCTCAAATAAAGTTACATTTAACTCCTTTTCCAATTCCAAAATGCGGTTTGTCACCGTCGACTGCGCGATAAAAAGCTGGTGCGCCGTCCTCGTAAAATTCTTTGTATCCACAAGAACCAGAAACGTTTTCATTGTCTCAATATCCATACTGCTTCTCCTTTTATCAATATTTTCGATTATTACTATCAAAATAATTTATTTTACATATAATATACACCTGTTCTATAATGATTGCAAGACAGGAGGGTTATTATGCCAGATATCAATTTAAGCCAAAAGACCAATTTACTAGAGCAGGATCCGTATTCCTATGAACTTCAGGACGTAAAAAAACCTGCGTTATTTCACGAAATGTTTCCGTATAATGAAACGCCTAAAATTGCATTCAACTACCGCCGTGTGCCGCAGAATATGCCGGATGACATTTTCATCACCGACACGACATTCCGCGATGGCCAGCAGTCGCGTACTCCGTATACGACGGAGCAGATGATTCATCTGTACAAACTGCTTCACAAGCTCGGCGGCGACAATGGCATGATCCGCCAGACCGAATTTTTTGTCTATTCGAAAAAAGACCGTGATGCCTTGGAAAAATGTATGGAACTCGGTTATCGTTTTCCGGAAATTACCACTTGGATTCGGGCATCGAAAAAAGATTTTGAGCTGGTGCGCTCGATCGGAGTAAAAGAAACCGGCGTGCTCGTCAGCTGCTCGGATTACCATATTTTCCATAAAATGGGACTTACCAGAAAAGAGGCCCTCGACAAATACATAGGCATCGTTAGCGACTGTATTGAAGCCGGACTTCGCCCACGCTGCCATTTTGAGGATATTACGCGTGCTGATTTTTACGGCTTTGTCGTACCATTTGCCAGCCGCTTGATGGAAATATCTCGCGAAAGCGGCGTTCCGATTAAGATCCGCGCCTGCGACACCCTTGGCCTCGGTGTTCCTTATCCCGGCGTTGCGCTGCCGCGAAGTGTTTCCGGCATCATCTACGGATTGCAGCATTATGCCGGCGTGCCTTCGGATATGATCGAATGGCACGGCCACAATGATTTCTACAAAGGTGTCGTCAATGCCACGACAGCCTGGATGTATGGCGCAAGTGCCGTCAACTGCTCCCTGCTCGGTATCGGCGAACGTACCGGAAATGTGCCGGTTGAGGCAATGATCTTCGAATATGCGTCCCTTCGCGGAACAATGAATGGTATGCATCCGGAGTACATCACCGAAATCGCACGTTACATCGAAAATGATACGAATTATCCGATCCCACCGATGACCCCGTTTGCCGGCCAGAACTTTAACCTCACGCGTGCCGGCATCCACGCCGACGGGCTGATGAAAAATCCGGAAATTTACAATATTTTTGACACGGAATCGATCTTAAACCGCCCACCGAAAGTTTCGATCACGGGCACTTCCGGCACCGCCGGCATTGTATTTTGGCTGAATCATTCGTATTCACGCCGCGGTGAAAAAGAATATACAAAAAAGGACCCACTCGTAGCAAAATTATACGAATGGGTCACCGACCAATTTGACAACGGTCGTATTACCATGATCAGCGATGCTGAGATGGAAGAGCAGATCGCAACACTTTGCGAAGCGCAGGACTTGTAATTTCTATCGTTTTTCGCTATAATTGAGAAAAAGTTACTTATTGGAGGTATTAAAATTATGGGCAAAACAAAGAAAGGGACAGCCCTGCTTCTGGCATTTACGCTCTGCGCATCGATTCTCACACCGAATTCCGTCGATGCCGCTAAGGTAAAAAAGCCGGTGCTGTCAAAAAAGAAACTGACACTGGTTCGTGACAAATCTGCGACCATCCGCTTGAAAAAAGCCGGAAAATGCAAAGTCACCTGGTCTTCTTCAGACAAAAACGTCTGCAAGATTACAAAAAAGAAAAAAACTTCCTGCAAATTCAAAGCGGTCGGAAACGGTTCCGCCAAAATCAATTGCAAGGTAAAAAAGGGCAAAAAGACGTTCAAACTTTCCTGTAAAGTGAAAGTAAAACCGAAAGTTGTCACGAATCTGCCAAGTATCCTGAAAACCTATGAAAGCCAGATTCCATACATGGGAACCTGCCTGAATTACGGAAGTTCTACATATAAGCGCGAACTTCAAAATACAAAAACATTGAATTTTGTAAAAAACCAATTCAATAGTTTTACCCTTGAAAATGAAATGAAGCCGGATAACATCCTTGGCTACCGCCCAACGACAATGACCGTCGCAGAGGCAAAGGCAAAAGGCTACTATATCCCGGATAATTACAAGGAAAGTACCGTTCCTTCCTTGAATTTCCGCGAAGTGGATGGTGCACTTGAAGTTGCTGCGAAAAACGGCTTGAAAATGCGTGCCCATACCCTCGTATGGCACAGCCAGACACCCGCTTGGTTCTTCTCGGACAAGTACGAAAACGACAAAGATACCAATGTGGCGACGATGGATGCCCGCGAAGATTTCTACATCCACAACGTAATGGCTCATGTCATGGAGAAAGAAAAAGAACTTACCGGTTCTGCCGGAAGTATCGTCTATGCGTGGGACGTCGTAAACGAATACCTGCACCGCCAGGAATTTACAAGAACTTGGACAAACATTTATAAAAACAGCGGTGACACCCCAAGTTATGTAAAGAAAGCATTTGAACTTGCTTATGGAATGTTAAAAGCCTATAATGTGCAGGATAAAGTAACATTATTCTACAACGACTACAATACCTACTTTGGCATTCAGCAGACGCTCAATCTTGTGAACTTCATCAACAAAGATGAACCGGAAAAAATCTGCAGCGGTATCGGTATGCAGAGCCATGTCGACATCAAAGTGCCTACGATCGAACTTTATGGCACTGCATTGGAAAAATTCCTCGCAGCCGGCTACGAAGTTCAGATTACAGAACTGGATGTAACGATCAACTACGATACAAACGGCTCCTATTCTTACGCAGACGAAAAGGAGACCAATGCCGACCAAGCCAAATACGTCGGCCAGCTGATGAAGACGATTTTGGAAAAAAACCGCAGCCGCGATAAAAATGTAAATCCAAAAGGCGTAACCGGCATCACTTTATGGGGATTATACGACACGATCTCCTGGCGTGCTTCCTGCTCCCCATTGCTTTTTGACACGGGAATCACGGATCCGAAAGCTTCTTTCTATGAATTTATCAACGCCGCAAAATCAATGGGTTGAAAATAATATAACTGAATTGTTATCCCCAAAAATCCCTGCCGCCAATAAAATCAATATTGCTGTGGGGATTTTTTTAAAGTAAAAATTTTACCCCTTAAAGTAAAATTAATCCGTTCAAATCCTCTTGCTTTTTCCTTATAATGGCTATATCATTATTTGAACAAGGAGGGTTTTTTATGTTACTTAAAAAACGAATTCTTCCTCTGGCTTTATCTGCCATTATGGCTGTGTCCGCGTTGACCGGCTGTGGCAGCAGTTCAGAGAAAGACAGCTCATCAGGGGCTGAGACAACCCTGACCATGTGGACGATCGCCACAGAAAGCGACTCTTTCCACAAACCGTATCTTCAGGCAATCGAGGAGTTTGAGAAAAATCATCCCGGTGTAAAGATTAATATGGAAACATTTGAAAATGAATCCTATAAAACGAAGATCAAAGCGGCTGTCGCTGCCAATGAACTTCCTGACATTTTCTTTACCTGGGCGGGTGGATTTTCCGAATCATTCGTATCTTCCGGAAAAGTAATGTGCCTGGATGATTATTACAAAAATTACGAAAAGGAAATCAGTAAAACCGCTCTTGCCAACGATATCTACGATGGCAAATTGTATGGTTCCGTAACTTGTACACCGGTATCCGTAATGTGGTACAACAAAGAAATGTTCAAAGAACAAGGTGTCGAAGTACCAGCCACATGGGATGATTTCAAAGCTGTCTGCAAGAAATTCATTGATGCAGGCATTAAACCGATTGGAACCAGTGTAAAAGACACTTGGGTACTTGCTATGCTTCATGACGGATTAGCACTTAAATCTGCCGGAGCAGACAAAGTCACCAAGGCTTTGACAAAGCAGGGTCAGTCCTACAACGATCCGGACTTTGTAAAAGCTGCTAACTGCATCAAAGAATTGGTTGATATGGGCGCTTTCATCGACGGCGCAACCGGTCTTTCCAATGATGAAGCAAGTGCTTCTTTCTATGCAGAACAGGTTCCAATGTACTTCACCGGAAGCTGGATGGGTGGTTCCATCGTTACCGATGCCGAGAAACCGGATAACTTCGCTGTTGCACCAATTCCTGTTGTCAACAGCGAAAATGCAAGTGTAACCGACTTCATGGGCGGAGGTTCCGATACTTTGATGGTATCCGCCGACACGAAGAACAAAGACCTTGCCGCTGCCGCTGCTTTTGAGATTACAAGAGGAGTTTCCAAATATGCTTACTTAAGCGGTGCTGGAATTCCGGCTTGGACCGTAGATTATGATGTTTCTTCCGTCCCTGCCTTAACACAGCAGGTAGCAGATATTGCCGGAAACGCAACTTCCTATACGTTGTGGTTTGATACGTTGATGTCTTCCGATGATGCTGGAGAATATCTGACACTCCTTCAGTCCCTCTTCGCAGGCGATCTGAAACCGGAAGAATTTGCTGCCAGCATGGATAAGCAGTTAAGTAAAAAATAATCACACGTTAATTTTGTGAATGGGATTTGATGCCGGGCGGCTCCCAGACAGCAGCATTGCTGCAGTCCGGGAGCCGCCCGGCATTATAACGATTCGTTTAAAGGAGGATTTCATGGACAAAGTAAGAAAAAACAAAACAGCAATCTTCGTTTTTCTCTTTCCTTCTGCATTGCTGTTTTTAGCCATTATTATCTTACCAATCTTTATGTCAGGATATTATAGTCTTTTAGACTGGGACGGCATCACTTCCGGCACATTTGTTGGTATACAAAATTACATTGAATTATTTACAGAAAAAAGTCTTGGCTTCGGCCCTACGGTGCGAAATGCATTCATTTTTGCCGGACTTTCGGTTTTTCTACAGCTTCCCCTCGCTCTGCTTCTTGCCTTAACTCTGGCAAAAGGCATCAAGGGTGAACGATTTTTTGTGGCGGTGTTCTTCATTCCGGTTTTGTTATCCACAACCGTCATCGGACAATTGTGGATGAAAATATACAATCCACAATACGGTATTGTCAATTCCTTTTTGCATGCCGTCGGTCTTGACACATGGTGCAAGACCTGGCTCGGCGACCAAAAATATGCTCTTGCCGCCTGCTTCATCCCGATGCTTTGGCAATACGTCGGCTACCACATGCTCCTCATGTACGCAGGCATTAAAAGTCTGTCACCGGATATCCGTGAAGCAGCTAAGATTGACGGTGCCAATGACCACCAATTATCACGTTATATCACAATTCCTATGATCAAGCCGGTTTTGCGTATGTGTGTGATCTTTGCGGTAACCGGTTCTTTGAAGGCCTTTGACCTGATCTATGTATTGACCGGCGGCGGTCCGGCTCACGCAAGTGAAGTACCAAGTACCTTGATGATTAACATGATCTTCGACCGAAGCCGCTATGGACTTGGAAGCTCGATTGCCATGTTTATCATTTTCCTGTGCTTCTTTTTCGCAATACTGATCAAACGCTGTTTTCGAACGGAGGTGGACTAAATGAAAAAAGTAAAAACCAGTGTAATGTACATTTTACTGTCTCTTTGGGCATTGGTAAACCTATTTCCGCTGTATTGGATGTTTACCTTCTCCCTAAAGACAAATAAAGAAATCTTTGGTGACAACATCATCGGCCTGCCAAAAGAATGGCTGTGGAGCAACTATTCGGAGGCTCTCGATACCGGAAATATGGCACTTTACTTTGCCAATAGTGCCATTGTCACCTTTGCTACGATTGCATTGACTGTCATCTTTTCCCTGATGGCGACTTATGCACTTTCCCGCATGGAATGGCGCGGCCGCAAACTTGTCAACAGCATTTTTATGCTCGGCTTAACGGTACCGATTCACGCGGCAATCCTGCCAATTTTTATCATCTTACGCGAATTAAAGATGACAAACTCCTATCAGGCACTCATAATTCCTTACACCGCATTTGCATTGGCGATGGCGATTATGATCTGTCAAAGTTTCATTGAAAATATTCCACGTGAACTTGAAGAGTCTGCCTGTATCGACGGCTGTGGTGTCTATGGCATTTTCTTCCGCATTGTGCTTCCGCTCATGAAACCGGCACTTTCTACCATTGGCATTTTTACCTTTCTACAAGCGTGGAATGAGCTTATGTTTGCCGTCATCTTTATCAGTGACAGTAAATATCGTACATTGTCGGTAGGTATCCAGGCACTTTCCGGGGCTTACACGACCAAATGGGG
>JABLTO010036237.1_pt1 | contig 113778 bp, 90 predicted proteins | sample 7160091 | NCBI WGS metagenome assembly JABLTO01 (sample SAMN14651225, study PRJNA627086) | human gut metagenome | isolation source: feces | host: Homo sapiens | reverse complement strand
GTCACTTCCGCATCTTCCAACTTGAAGAGCGTGACGGTTGGCGTTTATGACAGCAACAACAAGTTGGTAACTGGAAAGACAGTAGCTCCAAATGCTAAGACCTACAATGTCCGCAATCTGGATGCATATGTTAGCTTTGGTGATTTGAAGGCAGGTACTTATTATTATAGAGTCTTTGCAACCAACGCTACTACAACGAATTTCCCAGTTGTAGAGCAGAAATTCACGGTTTCTGCGAACGGAAGTACAACAGCATCCGACACCTTGAGCATTTCGGGCGGTACAAGTGTTCCGAATATCACAGAGGGAACGTCCGTTGTAGTAAAAGGAACGGTGTCCTCTGCCTCTTCCAATATCACCAGTGTAACAGTTGGTGTTTATTCTGCATCCGGAAACTTGATTACCGGAAAAACAGCAAAGCCAAATGCAAAATCATATGATTTGCGAAAGTTGGATGCTTATGTCAACTTTAACCTGTTGACACCGGGCAGCTACCTGTATCGTGTAACGGTATCCAACGGCACAAAGACACAACAGTTGGTCAATCAGGCGTTTCAGGTTAAGGCAAAGAGTGGCAGTGCACAAAGCAAAGATAAATTGACTCTTTCCGGCGGAACAACTATTCCCAATATCAAAGTTGGAAAAGCCGTCAGCATTCGAGGAACGGTGAAATCGGGAACTTCAAACATTACCAGCTTAACAGTTGGTGTTTTCACTTCCTCCGGAAATTTGGTGACAGGGAAAACCGTTCGACCAAATGCAAAATCCTATGACATCCATCAGGTGGATGCATACGTCAATTTCAATCTGCTGTCCCCAGACACCTATTATTATGGTGTGGTTGCAACGAATAGCAGCTATCAAAATCAGATTGTTTCGTATCAGAAATTCACTGTTACCAAGTAACAAGAAAGAATATCTGCTGATAAAAAATCCGGTATCCCGTTTGGGATGCCGGATTTTTGCTTTATTGTTTTATTGGATTGAATGTTATCAGTTATAACATCGGGTCGGATTCGAGCTCAGCAGATTCTTCAATCGGAATGACTTCCAGAACGATGCAAGTAACATTGTCAATGCCACCATAATTGACGGCAGTCTGTACCAGAACCGCTGCTTCATTGAAGTAATCCTGAGAGAGAATGTCTTGAATTTCCTGTTCCGAACACATGTCAACCAGTCCATCTGTACAGAGCAGAAATTTTCTTCCAGGCTGTAACGCAACCGGCGGACGGCTGTCCGCATTTAAGCCCAACCCATTCTTATCAACGCCAACATAGAGCGTTAAACGGTGCTGGTCTGCACTTTTTTTGGCTTGAGCCTCGGTATAAATGCCGGCATCTAATTTCTGATTGGCAAGCGTGTGATCCCGTGTCAGACAAATTAAATCTTCTTCATCCTGCATATAAATCCGGCTATCACCCAGATAATAAAGTTTTGCAAGCCCGTCAATAAAATACAGCATTGCAAAAGTGGTGCCACCGCTCAGGCAATTTTTTTCTCGCAGCATATCACAGATAGAATTGTTGGCTTCTGTGACAAATTCTGTGACAATTTGATCCACAGCCCGCATTCCCTCTGCATTTTTCAGGCGGCGTTCATATTTTTTCATGGTCTGTACTGCAATTTCGGAGGCAATTTCTCCGTAAGCAGCCCCGCCCATGCCATCAAAAACGGCAAAGCTCATGCCGTCAGCATCGCTGATGGTATAGGTTGCAGAAAAATCATTTCGGAAGATTTCATTCAACCGCAAACCTTCCAAATAAAAATTATCCTCATGATTTCCACGCACTTTCCCAATATGCGTGGAAACAGAAACTCTCAGGTTATAAGCAGTAATGCCAGGTTTAATAAAAAGTGTATCGTCCTGTGTTTGGAAAATCTCATTCTTATTGCTGGAATAATAATATAGTGCTTCTTCTTCCTGTTCCATATCTGAATTTGTATCAAATTTCATGGTTATGCTCTCCTTCTTCTCAATTCTTTGCCGCTGCAATCACAATGAAAATTCTGCTGTCCGCAGAGCCGATTTCATGGAATGCAGCATGGTTGGTTATCCAACATGAAATTGTGCTTTCGTGAAGACGAATAAACCATATACTATCATACCACACTTTTTCCAAAAAGTAAATAACAAAATGAAAAATCCTATTTGCCATTTCGATGATTTTTTCAGTTTTGCGATTTTCTATCTGAAAACAGAAAAAAGAACACTCCCGAAAACCACGTTTCGGAAATGTTCTCTTTGGATTCAGAAAGTTATATTGCATAAAAAGTATGCGGAATCGTCTTGCACTGTGCCACAAACGGAACAACCTTCCGCAGAGCCGAACAGCATTTGCGAGCAGGTTCTTGCGAGGGGAACAGCCCGAAAACCGCCGAGCCGCTGCCCGTCATCAGACTAACAAATGCTCCCCGAGCAAGCATTTCCTGCTGCAACTTCTGGACAATTGGCAGTTCGGTGACTTCTGCGAATAGATTTCCGCAGAGCGGTGCAAGGTCTTTTGGTTCTGCATATGCCTGTAGCCGCTGTTTCATCTCCGGAACATTTGGATGTGGCGGATTTTGCAGAGCATCCATTGCCGCATATGCAGCTGCTGTGGAGATACCGCCTTTTCCCTTTGCAAGGACAACCGATACATCGCCCAAATAGGGGAGCGGTTGGATTTCTTCGCCAACGCCGGCAGCATATGCTGTTCCGCCGTAGAAGAAAAACGGAACATCTGCCCCCAGCTGCAATCCCATTTCACAGAGTTCTGCATGAGAAAGCCCTGCTCCGGTCAGCTGATTGCAGGCATATAAAACCGCTGCTGCATCGGAACTTCCGCCGCCCAAGCCCGCTTGAGAGGGAATGTATTTTTGCAGGTAGATGTCGAAGCCGACAGGACACCCAGTTTTCTTTAAGAATAAATCCACCGCTTTCCATGCAATGTTCCGTTCATCTTTTGGAATCCACGGAATATTGCAGAGAATCCGAATGGCTTGTTCTCCGGTTCGGTGGGGGAACAGGGTCACTGTAATCGTATCATAGAGGGAAACCGTCTGAAAGACCGTTTCCAAGGTGTGATACCCGTCAGCCCGTTTTCCGACAACATCCAACGCAAGGTTGATTTTTGCCGGCGTTTTTAGAACCATGCGTTTCACGGTGTATCCTCCTGCTTATGCCGCTGTACAAAAGCCGCAATGTGTTCCAGTGCCTCCATGAGGTGCTTCAGGGAGTATGCATAGGAAACCCGTACAAAGCCTTCGCCGCTTTCGCCGAACGCACTGCCCGGAACAACCGCAACCTTTTCTTCCTGCAAGAGCTTTTCGCAGAATGTTTCGCTGTCCATACCCGTGCTGCGAATGCAGGGGAATACATAGAATGCCCCCTCCGGATTGAAGCAGTGCAGCCCCATCTTATTGAAGCCGTCTACAACAATTCTCCGGCGGGCATCGTATTCATCTACCATTTTCCGGACTTCATCGTCACATTCCTGCAAAGCGACAATGGCAGCGTACTGGCTGACAGTCGGTGCACACATAATGGCATACTGGTGAATTTTCAGCATTTGTTTTGCGAGTGGCTTCGGGGCACAGAGATAGCCCAGCCGCCAGCCAGTCATAGCGAATGCTTTGGAAAAGCCGCTGACATAAATTGTCCGTTCCCACATGCCCTCGATGGAGGCAATGGAACAATGCTTTGTGCCATAGGTCAGTTCGGAATAGATTTCATCGCTCAGAACTAAGATGTTTGTTCCACGGAGCACCGCTGCAATCTTTTCCAAATCTTCCCGTGTCATGATACCGCCTGTCGGATTGTTCGGATATGGGAGAATCAGCATCTTTGTCTTTTCTGTGATGTGTGCCTGTAATTCTTCTGGGGTCAGCTTGAACTTGTTTTCTTCCTTGGTCGGAATCGGAATGGCTACGCCGTGCATGAGTTCCACAATCGGCTTGTAACAGACAAAGCTTGGCTCTACGATCAGCACTTCATCTCCCGGATTGACGATGGCACGGATTGCAAGGTCAATGGCTTCCGAACCGCCGACTGTTGCAATGACTTCAGAATCTGGGTCATAGGTCAGGTCATATTTGCGGTTCAGGTAGTTGGCAATTTCTTTCCGCAGGTTCATCATGCCGGAGTTTGCACTATAAATAATCCGTTTCCGTTCGAGAATATCGACAGCTTCCTTTCGTACGACCCACGGTGTCTGAAAGTCCGGTTCGCCAACGCCCAGACTGATGACGCCTTCCATCATTGCAGCAACGTCAAAAAATTTTCGGATGCCGGATGGCTGCATGCGTTTTACTTGGTCGGACAAAAGAGAATCATAATTGATCACAAATAATCGCCCCTTTCCAATGGACAAAAAGATAAAACAGTCAGCAGCTGTGCGGATTTTTAAAAAGTCTGCACAGCTGCTGTCAAAATCCGATTCTTTCTATTTTTCGGTTTTCTTGCTTTACGGGAAATAGAAGCCCCGTTCGTCCTTTTCTTCGTCCACAACGATTTTTCCCATTTCCTTGTACTTTTTCAGGACAAAGTAGGTTGCTGTGGAGAGGACATTTCCGAGCGGAGCGAGCCGCTGGGAAACAAACAAGGAAACATCCTTGACGTTCGCACCCTTTACGGTTACGGCAAAGTCATATGCACCTGCCATCAGGGAGATGCTTTCCACTTCATCATACTGCATGATGGTACGGGCAATGGATTCAAATCCGCAGTCCCGCTGCGGGGTTACCCGCAATTCTACAATGGCAGTGACCATATCTTTGTTAATGGCTTCTTCGTTCAGAATGACGCTATATCCTTTGATAATACCGTCTTCTTCCAGTTTCCGAATATCCGCCGCCACTTCTTCTTCCGTCTTGCCCAGCATGACTGCAAGTTGTGCATTGGACAGACGGGCGTTTTGTTGCAGCAAAGAGATTAACTTTTGCATAACCATCAACCTTTCGTATTTTTTTGATATTTCCTTTCTGCGATGGTGCAGAAAATGGACTTTATGGAATGGGAATATAAACGGGTTCTCGCTCTAAGTAATAGCAGAGATAGGAGAATCCGGCTTCCTTTGCAATGGCAAGGGCTTCTTTCATGCCAAAGCCGATATCTTCCGCACAGTGTGCATCGGAACCGATGGACAGGCTTTCTCCGCCCATTTCCCGATATAATTTGATGTATTCGAGTGTTGGGAACGGTTTCCCGTATTTCTGCCGCAGTCCGGAGGTGTTCAGCTCTAAGCCGCAGCCATTGTTGACCAGTGCTTTCAGGCATTCGTGAATTTGTTCTTCATAGGCAGATAAGTCTACCGGAATGCCAGCTTCGCCTTCGATGTAACGCAGCGGATAAGTCATATGTCCCAGCACATCGAATTTTCCCCACTGACAGAGTGTCAGCAGTTCCGAGAAATATTGTTCCAGCAGTTTTGGAACATCTTCTGTGTGATAATCTAGGAAATAAAAATCCGGTTTATTTTTCAGCTCGTGCAGGGAGGCAATGACAAAATCCAGCCGATTATCCTGCATCACAGAGTCTGCAAGACCAAAATCACAGGGAATCTGTCCCAGTTCAATGCCGCTGATGATATGCAGGCGGTTGCCATAGGCTTCCTTTGCGGCGTGGTTGTCTTTCATCGCTTTTTCCATGCGTTTGTAATAGCTGTATTCTTCTTCATCATTGCGTGGGGTTGTGCCATAATACCCCTGCGAATGCCAGCGGTTCAGTTCTACATGTTCTGTAATTGCCAGTGCTTCCAAGCCAAGGGAAATGGCACGGCGGCACAGTCCGCCAACCGTTCCGGTTCCATCCGGGGAATTTCCGGAATGGGTGTGACAATCAATTCCAAACATCCGTGTTCCTCCTGTCTGATTGGTTCATAAAATGGTTTGATTTTGGTTTCAACATACGCTGCATCGATTTTTCGTCAGATACAATATTTATATTATAGCACAGGCTGGGAAATCTGTCAACGAAATTTGAAAAGTGCAATCTGGCGAAATCCTGCACGGAATTTTTGAAAAATGACTTGACACCGCATTCTGTGTCATGCTACAATAAAAGAGAAAAGAATGGATGAACGAAAGAAACCGATTGCAGCAGCAAAATAGAAATGGTTCTTTTTTTGTGCAAAAAAAGAAATTTCAGAATTTCTGTGTGAATGCTCTTGTAAGTTGATAAAAAAAGTGCTATAATAAAAAAGAACGGGTTTCTTGCTGCAAAAAGATAATTAAAACAAGCGATACACGGTCAGCAACGCAGCTGCCTGTCAAAATAATCGCAGGAATGTGAGGGATTTTTGTGAAATTAGTTTCCATTGTTGTACCGTGTTACAACGAGGAAAAAGTATTGCCGCTGTTTTATGCGGAGATTACCAAGGTCATGAGCCAGATGCAGGAAAAATATCCGGATCTGGATTTTGAATTGCTGTTCATCAATGACGGCTCAAAAGATGGGACATTGCAGGAATTTCGGAAGATGGCAAAGATGGATCACCGGGTACGGTATGTTTCTTTCTCCAGAAACTTCGGGAAAGAAGCCGGTATGTATGCAGGGTTGCAGCATGCAAAGGGCGATTATGTTGTCATTATGGATGCCGATTTGCAGCATCCGCCGGCATTCTTACCGCAAATGTATGAATATGTCAAAGATGGAGAGTATGACTGTGCGACCACACGGCGTGTCAGCCGAAAGGGTGAATCGAAAATTCGTTCCTGGTTCTCCAGAAAATTCTATAAGATTATGAACCACATTTCCCAAACCGAAATTGTTGACGGTGCACAGGATTTCCGGTTTATGACCCGTCAGATGGTCAATGCGATTTTGGAAATGAAAGAATATAACCGCTTTTCCAAGGGTATTTTCAGCTGGGTTGGTTTCCGGACACGCTATATTCCATATGAAAATGTAGAGCGTGCAGCCGGTACAACTTCCTGGTCGTTTAAATCCCTGTTCAAATACTCGCTGGAAGGAATTTTTGCATTTTCTACCGCTCCGCTGGCACTGGCTTCCCTGTTGGGAATTGTCAGCTGTCTGCTGGCGTTCATCATGATTTTAGTCGTCGTGATTAAATATCTGGCGTTTGGCGACCCGGTACAGGGTTATGCAACGACCATTTGTGTGATTCTGCTGATGGGCGGCTTACAGCTGTTCTGTACGGGAATTGTAGGGCAGTATTTGTCGAAAACCTATCTGGAAACAAAGAACCGCCCGATTTATCTGGTACAGGAAACAGAAGAAGCCGTACAGCAGCCGGATTCAAAAGCGAATCCAAATAAGCAGAATTGAAGCCGCATACACAGACTGCTCATAAGAATACCGATTCCACACCGAAAAAGGGAATGTGGCTGTTTGTCTTTTTTCTGTTGCTGATTGCAGGGCTTGGCATTGCAGTCAGTCGGTTTTATGCCGCCAAAACAGAAGACTCATCGACCTCCCGTCATGTTTCTTCTGCACCGGAGCAGGACAGCTGCTACATCTTTCAGGAGGAAAGCACCGGATTGTATGGGCTTTCCGATGCAGACGGCAGAATCATTGCGGCGGCAGAGTGGAAAAACTTGTCCTTTATCGGCGATCATGGTATTGCAGCAGTCAAACAAATCGGAACAGAATCTGTGATGGGCGTGTTAGACCGAGAGGGAAACGTCATCGTTCCGTTTGTCTATCAGGATTTGTCCTATGTGAACAATCAAATTTTAGTTGGAAAACTGCTGCACGAAGATTTGTATTTTTTATACGACCGTTCTTTTCAGGATTTGACCAACTGCACTTGGAATGCTTATTTGTTAAAAGACGATGGGCTGACTTTGCAGCGGGGAACAGATAGCTTTTTCTATCAGCAGATAAAAGACGGAATCGTACTGCGGTCATTCGACTTGCAGCGAACCATACAGCGAAAAATCGTCACGATGCACTGTGAACATCGGGTCACTGCACAGCGGTATCCCGTGGAAGTCTGGCAGATGCTGGGCGATGACTTGAGCGAATTTTTGAAAGCCTATCAGCGAAATGATGAAACGGCAGCCGCTGCCTTTTTGTCATCCGATGCTATCTCACAGCTGCATCCGCTGATTCCCAAAAATAAAGCGGAAAAGTGGCTGGTGGATTGGAACAGTTCCATTGGCATTTCCAGTCAGATGACACAGGACAACACTGTTTTTTGCACCATCACTGTGAAGCGGGACACAGAATCCGCTGTTTTACGGGTTGCCTTTTCTACGGAATCGACAGCCGGAACATTACAGATTACAGGTCTGGAGATTTTACAGGAAAAAGCAGAAAAAACAGAGGAATCTTCTGCACTGGAAACAACTGCGGACTTTGTAATAAATGATGGAGGGCGGAACATTTCCGCCAATCCATTTTGAAGCGTTCAGGAAGAATGAGAAAAGAGGTTTCAAACATGAGTAAAAAAGTTGCAATCATTATGGGAAGCGACAGCGATTTGCCAGTTGTAAAGGCTGCCATTTCCGAATTAAAGGCATTCGGCGTGCCGAGTGAAGTGCACGTAATGTCCGCACACCGGACACCGGAACTGGTCGCAGAATTTGCAACCAATGCAAAGGAAAACGGATTCGGTGTGATCATCGCTGCTGCCGGAAAGGCTGCTCATTTGGCTGGTGTCATTGCTGGTCATACCACCCTGCCGGTCATCGGCATTCCGATCAAGTCCTCTACACTGGACGGACTGGATGCCCTGCTGGCAACCGTACAGATGCCGACTGGTATTCCGGTTGCAACCGTTGCGATTGACGGGGCTGCAAATGCAGCAATTCTTGCTGTTCAGATGCTGGCTCTTTCCGATGATGCATTGGCAGAACAGCTGGTACAGCGGAAGAAGACCATGGCAGAAGGCGTTGTAGAAAAGGAAAAGAAGCTGCTGGCTCAGCTGGAAGCGTAACCAACCGCAAAACAGCTACGGATGATTTTTATTTTTGTACGATTGAGGGAGTTTTTCCCTCTGTCATAAAACTGTGACCCTGTAAAAAATAAGCAGAGTCAAAAATGGAGGAAAACAGTTATGGAAAACCTGCAGAAAAAAGAACAGATGTATGAAGGAAAAGCAAAGAAGGTTTATGCAACCAATCAGGAAGGCATTGTAATCGTAGATTATAAGGACGATGCAACTGCATTCAACGGCGAAAAGAAGGGTACAATCGTTGGAAAGGGCGTTATCAACAATAAAATGTCCAACTACATCATGAAGCAGCTCGAAGCCGCTGGCGTACCGACACATCTGGTAGAAGAACTGAGCGACCGGGAAACCGCAGTGAAGAAGGTTTCTATCGTACCACTGGAAGTCATCGTAAGAAACGTAGCAGCCGGCAGTTTTTCCAAGAGAATGGGCGTTGAAGAAGGCAAGGCTCTGCTCCGTCCGATTATTGAATTTAGCTATAAGTGCGATGAACTGAACGACCCGTTCATCAACGATGATTATGCACTGGCTCTGGGTCTGGCAACCGAAGAAGAAATCAAGACCATCAAGGCTTATACCGCAAAGGTAAACGAAGTACTGAAGGAATTCTTCCTGAAGATTGGTATCCGTCTGATTGACTTCAAGATCGAATTTGGTCGTCTGGCTGATGGCACGATCATTCTGGCAGATGAAATTTCTCCGGATACCTGCCGTCTGTGGGACGTTAAGACCAACGAAAAGCTGGATAAAGACCGGTTCAGAAGAGATATGGGCGGTACAGAAGAAGCATATCAGGAAGTTATGCACAGAATTTTTGGAGAATAAGATTATATGGGCGGATTTTTTGGTGCAGTTTCCGCAAACGACTGCATTTCAGACGTATTTTTTGGAACAGATTACCATTCACACCTTGGTACAAGACGGGGCGGCATGACCGCATTTTCTCCGGCACTGGGATTTCAGAGAAATATCCACAGCATTGAAAATTCCCCGTTCCGGACGAAATTTGAAAAGGACGTAGAGAAAATGCGGGGCAATATCTGCATCGGCTGTATCAGCGATACAGACCCGCAGCCAATTATGGTTCGTTCGCAGCTGGGGCTTTATGCAATCTGTTCGATTGGTGTCATCACCAATGCAGAAACCTTGTCCGAAGAATTGCTGGACAAGGGCTGTGCAAACTTTGAAACCATGAGCAGCGGCAGCATCAATTCTGGTGCATTGATTGCAGCTCTGATTGCACAGCGGTCTTCTTTCGTGGAAGGCATTCGCTATGCACAGGAAAAAATTCAAGGTACGATGTCCTTGGTCATCATGACAGAGGACAGCATTATCTGTGCAAGGGACAAGATGGGACGATTGCCGATTCTCATCGGGAAGCGGTCAGATGGATTCTGCTTTTCGTTTGAATCGTTCGCCTATCAGAAATTAGGCTATCAGACCTGCCACGAATTAAAGGCAGGCGAAATCCTCAAGCTCACAAAAGATGGCTATGAGATTTTGCAGGAAGGAACAGACGAAATGAAAATCTGTACATTCCTGTGGACATATTACGGCTATCCGAATGCATGCTATGAAGGGGTCAACGTGGAAATGATGCGTACCCGAAACGGGGAAATCATGGCGGAAACGGATATCAAAAACGGAAAATTGCCCGATGTCGATTATGTGTGCGGTGTGCCGGATTCCGGCGTTCCGCACGCCATCGGCTATGCAAACCGCAGCGGCATTCCGTTTGCAAGACCGTTTATTAAGTATACGCCAACTTGGCCGAGAAGCTTTATGCCAACCAGCCAGACCATGCGGAATAAAGTTGCAAAAATGAAGCTGATTCCGGTGCATGATTTGATTGAAGGCAAAAAACTGCTGTTTGTAGATGACAGCATTGTAAGAGGCACACAGATGCGGGAAACGGTGGAATTTCTCTATGAGAACGGGGCAAAAGAAGTGCATATGCGTTCCGCCTGTCCGCCGATCATGTATGGCTGCAAATACCTCAATTTTTCAAGAAGCACATCAGAATTAGAGCTGATTGCACGACAGATTATTGACGAACACGAAGGCATTGACGGAATAAAATACATTCATGAATACAGCAATTCCAATACGGAACGGGGCAAACTGCTCAGAGATGAGATTTGCCGGCGATTGAAGCTGACTTCCTTAGAGTTCCAGTCCTTAGAGGGAACCGTTCAGGCGGTCGGAAAGCCAGAATGTCAGCTTTGCTCCTATTGTTGGAGTGGAAGGGAATGATTGAAGTTGATGACAGGACTGCATGAGGAATGCGGCGTATTTGGTGTTTATGCACCACACACAACCGATGTAGCAGCAATGACCTATGCAGCTTTGTATGCACTCCAGCATCGGGGGCAGGAAAGCTGCGGGATCGTCGTAAATGACAGAGGCGTTTTCGCCCATCACAAAGATCTGGGCTTAGTACCGGAAGTGTTTCAGGCAGCGGACATGGAAAAACTCGGACACGGCAATATCTCCATCGGCCATGTTCGGTATTCCACAACCGGAAAACCGAACCGTGCAAATGCACAGCCGATTGTGGTACGGCACGTGAAGGGTTCGATGTCCATTGCCCACAACGGGAATCTCACCAATTCCAGAGAACTGCGGGAACGATATGAGTTAAAAGGTGCGATTTTTCACACCACCAATGATACAGAAGTCATCTCCTATGCGATTACAGAGCAGCGGTTGCAGCGTTCTTCGATTGAAGAAGCTGTTGAGTATGCCATGTATGACCTGAAGGGGGCATATTCACTGGTCGTGATGTCGCCGAACAAGCTGATTGCAGCGAGAGATCCACACGGATTCCGTCCGCTTTGTATGGGTCGCTGTAAAGATGGCAGCATTGTATTCGCATCGGAATCCTGTGCACTGGATAGTGTCGATGCGGAATTTGAGCGAGATATTGAACCCGGAGAAATTGTCGTGGTCGAAGATTGCAACGTACATTCCATTCGGACACACTGCGGACAGAAGCGGTCGATGTGTGTGTTTGAATATGTGTATTTTGCACGTCCGGACTCTGTGATTGAAGGCACTTGTGTGCACACCGCACGGCTGAACGCTGGTCGGATTCTTTGGCAGGAGCATCCGGTGGAAGCAGATGTTGTTGTGGGTGTTCCAGACAGCGGTCTGGATGCCGCACTGGGGCTTTCGATGGCATCGGGCATTCCTTATGGAATTGGTTTTGTCAAAAACCGTTATGTAGGTCGTACATTTATTCAGCCATCTCAGAAAATGCGGACAAATTCTGTTCGCATCAAGCTGAATGTCCTGAAGAGTGTCGTAAAAGGAAAACGGGTCATTCTGGTAGATGACAGCATTGTCAGAGGAACGACCTGTAAGCGGATTGTAAACTTATTGCGGGAAGCAGGAGCAACGGAAGTACATATGCGGATTTCGTGTCCGCCGTTCACCAACCCTTGCTATTTTGGCGTGGATATTGACAGCCGGGAAAACCTGATTGCCTGCCAGATGACGATACCGGAAATCTGTTCCTATATTGGGGCAGATTCTCTCGGATATCTGAGCTTAAAGGGCGTAAAATCCCTGACTTCTCCGGATTTACAGGAGGAGGATTGGTTCTGCACGGGCTGTTTTGATGGAACATATCCGATTGCAGTGCCGAAAGAAATGCCAAAAGACAAATTTGAAAGTAAAATCGGCGAATAATTGCCGTGGAGGAATCAAAAAGCATGAAGAGCTACTCAGAAAGCTACAAAAAAGCCGGTGTTGACGTAACAGCTGGCTATCGAGCAGTCGACTTAATGAAGAAACATATCGCACGCACCATGACAGACAATGTGCTGACCGGCATCGGCGGTTTCGGCGGACTGTATGAACTGGACGTAACCGGCATGGAACATCCGGTACTCGTTTCCGGTACAGACGGCGTTGGTACAAAGCTGAAAATCGCATTCCTGATGGACAGACACAACACCATCGGCATTGACTGCGTGGCAATGTGCGTCAATGATATTATTTGCTGTGGTGCAAAGCCGCAGTTCTTCCTGGACTATATTGCATTGGGCAAGAATGTTCCGGAAAAGGTTGCAGAAATTGTTTCCGGTGTGGCAGAAGGCTGCGTACAGGCTGGCTGTGCATTGGTTGGCGGCGAAACCGCTGAAATGCCGGGCTTCTATCCGGTCGATGAATACGACGTGGCTGGTTTTGCAGTTGGTCTGGTGGATAAGAAGAAGGTTCTGGATCTGAACACCCAGAAGGAAGGGGATGTCCTGATTGCACTCCCGTCCAGCGGTATTCATTCCAACGGTTATTCTCTGATTCGGAAGGTCTTTACTGTGAACAGCCAGAATCTGGCTCGCCATTTCTCGGAACTGGGCACAACACTGGGCGAAGCTCTGCTGATGCCGACCAAGATTTATGTAAAGCCGATTCTGTCCCTGCTGGAACAGGTAACTGTAAAGTCCATCGCACACATCACCGGCGGCGGATTCTATGAAAACATTCCGAGAGCACTGAAGAAGGGCTTGTCCGCACAGATCGAAAAGAAGGATGTCAAGGTACTGCCGATTTTCGATCTGGTTGCAAAGACGGGCAACATTCCGGAACACGACATGTTCAATACCTTTAACATGGGCGTTGGTATGATGGTATGCGTGGCACAGGAAGATGCAGATAAGGCTCTGGAAACCCTGCGGGCTGCCGGAGAAGATGCTTATGTACTGGGTACATTGGTTTCTTCTGATGAAGGCGTCATCCTGAAGTAAGGACGGTTTCCGATGAAAAACATCATTGTACTGGTTTCCGGTGGCGGAACAAATTTGCAGGCACTGCTGGAAGCAGAACAGGCGGGAGCATTTCCGGGCGGTTCGATCACTTGCGTGATCTCCTCTCGGGGCGATGCCTACGCCCTGCGTCGGGCAGAACAGTTCCATGTCAAGTCAAGAGTCATTGCAAAGAAAGACTATCCGGATTTCTCTGCTTATACAGATGCAATGCTGCTGGCATTGAAGGAAGAACAGGCAGACTTGATTGTCCTTGCCGGATTCCTGACCATTTTAGATGAACGCATCATTGCAGCCTATCCAAACCGGATTATCAACGTGCATCCATCCCTCATTCCGGCGTTCTGCGGAGAGGGATTCTATGGTTTGCGGGTGCATGAATGTGCCCTGAAACGGGGCGTGAAATATTCTGGTGCAACCGTGCATTTCGTAAACGAAATTGCAGACGGTGGGCCGATTATTTTACAAAAGCCGGTTGCAGTGGAAGAGGGCGATACGCCGCAGACCCTGCAAAAGCGAATCATGGAAGAAGCAGAGTGGAAGCTGCTGCCGGAAGCCGTTCGGTTGTTCTGTGCAGACAAGCTGGAAGTACACGACAACAAGGTGACCCTTTTGGAACAGCCAAAGCTGTCCTGACCCATTCGTCCAACTGGAAAACGCAAAGAGAGGCAAGAACAGATTTATGAAGACCAACAATCTTTTTGATACATTGAAACAGAATGCTTACCCAGGCAGAGGCATCGTGCTGGGAACATCTGCAGATGGTGCATCTGCGGTTGCTGCTTATTTCATCATGGGCAGAAGCGAAAACAGCCGAAATCGGGTATTTGTAACCGATGGTGACGGCATCCGCACACAGGCATTTGACCCATCCAAGATGGTTGACCCAAGCCTGATTATCTATGCACCGGTTCGGGTGCTGGGCGATACCACCATTGTCACCAATGGCGACCAGACCGACACGGTTTATGACCAGATGCTGGCTGGAAAGACCTTTGAAGAATCCCTGCGGATTCGGGAATTTGAACCGGATGCTCCGAACTATACCCCTCGTATTTCTGGCATCATCGAACGGAAAGACGGCTATCAGTATGCACTGTCCATTCTGAAGAGTGCAGACGGCAATCCGGATTCCTGCCAGAGATATACCTTTACTTATTCCAACCCGATTGCTGGCGTGGGTCATTTCATTCACACCTATCAGGGCGATGGAAATCCGCTGCCGAGCTTTGAAGGCGAACCGGAAAAGGTTGCCATCGAAGGCGATATTGACACCTTTACCAATGCCGTTTGGGACAGCCTGAATCCGGAAAACAAGGTTTCTCTGTTTGTACGGTTCATCGACCTGAAGACTGGCAAGGCAGAAACACGGATTGTCAACAAGAATCAATAAACAAGAGGGAGATGCAGTTATGGCTTCAGAAATGCAATTGAAATATGGATGCAATCCGAATCAGAAACCATCCAGAATCTTTATGGCAGATAACAGCGACCTGCCGATTACCGTATTGAACGGCAAGCCGGGTTATATCAACCTGCTGGATGCGTTCAACGGCTGGCAGCTGGTACGGGAATTAAAGCAGGCAACCGGTTACTGTGCAGCAACTTCGTTTAAGCACGTTTCTCCGGCAGGTGCTGCCATTGGCAAGCCACTTTCCGATACCTTAAAGAAAATTTATTTTGTCGATGATTTGGGCGAACTTTCTCCGCTGGCTTGTGCTTATGCAAGAGCAAGAGGTGCGGATCGAATGTCTTCTTACGGCGACTTCATCGCTCTGTCGGATGTTTGTGACGTTCCGACTGCAAAGATGATTCAGCGGGAAGTTTCTGACGGAATCATCGCACCGGGCTATGAACCGGAAGCACTCGAAATCCTGAAATCCAAGCGGAAGGGCACTTATAACATCATTCAGATTGACCCATCCTATGAACCAGCCGCACTGGAACGGAAACAGGTATTTGGCGTGACCTTTGAACAGGGCAGAAACAACCTGAAAATTGATGAAGGCATGCTGGAAAACATCGTAACAGAGAACAAGAACTTGCCGGAAGACAAGAAGCATGACCTGCTGATTTCTCTGATTACTCTGAAATATACCCAGTCCAACTCTGTTTGCTATGTCAAGGATGGTCAGGCGATCGGTATCGGTGCTGGACAGCAGTCCAGAATCCACTGCACCAGACTGGCTGGTAACAAGGCAGATATCTGGTGGCTGCGGCAGCATCCAAAGGTAATGGGTCTGCAATTTGTAGACGGTATTCGCCGCCCAGACCGGGATAATGCCATTGATGTTTACATCTCAGATGAATACATGGATGTTCTGGCAGATGGTGCATGGGAAAACATCTTCAAGGTAAAGCCGGAAGTCTTCACGAAAGAAGAACAGAAGGCATGGCTGGCACAGAATACCGATGTTTGTCTGGGTTCAGACGCATTCTTCCCGTTTGGCGATAACATCGAACGGGCACACAAGAGCGGTGTCACCTATATTGTAGAACCGGGCGGTTCGATTCGGGATGACCATGTTATTATGACCTGCAACAAGTATCATATGGTCATGGCATTCTGTGGCATTCGGTTCTTCCACCACTAAGAGAAAATGGGATTGGCAGGCTGTCGGTATCGCTGGCAGCCCGTCAGTCAGACAGGAGAGAAAGAATCCATGAAAATTTTAGTTGTTGGCGGCGGTGGCAGAGAACACGCCATCATCCGCAAACTGAAAGAAAGCAAACAGGTGGATGCCCTGTACTGTGCACCGGGAAACGGCGGAATCTCCAAAGATGCAGAATGCTTTCCGGTCAAGGCAACCGATGTAGAAGGCATGGTTGCACTGGCAAAGCAGCTATCTGTTGATTTGGTCTTTGTTGCACCGGATGACCCGCTGGTATTGGGTATGGTCGATGCCATGCAGGCAGCTGGATTTGCAACCTTTGGCCCGAATCAGGCGGCTGCAATCATCGAAGGCAGCAAGGCATTCTCCAAGGAATTGATGAAGAAGTATCACATTCCGACCGCAAAATATGAAATTTTCCACGATGCAGATGCAGCCATTGCATACATCAAGCAGGAAAATCAGTTCCCGACCGTCATCAAAGCAGATGGTCTGGCTCTGGGAAAAGGCGTTATCATTGCAGCCAATCTGGAAGAAGCAGAACAGGCTGTCAAGAGCATGATGGAAGATAAGATGTTCGGCGAAAGCGGCAGCACCGTTGTTGTAGAAGAATTTCTGACAGGACCGGAAGTTTCGGTACTTTCCTTTACAGACGGCAAGACCGTTGTTCCGATGGTGTCCTCGATGGATCACAAGCGGGCACTCGACCAGGACAAGGGCTTGAATACTGGCGGTATGGGAACGGTTGCACCGAATCCGTATTATACAAAGGAAATTGCAGATACTTGTATGGAAACCATCTTCCTGCCGACCATTCGTGCGATGCAGGCAGAGGGCAGACCGTTCCAAGGTTGTCTGTATTTCGGTTTGATGCTGACACCGAATGGCCCAAAGGTCATTGAATATAACTGTCGGTTCGGCGACCCGGAAACACAGGTTGTGTTGCCGCTGCTGGAAACTGATTTGGTTGATATTATGCGTGCGATTTCGGAACAGAAGCTGGCAGAACTGCCGGTTGTCTGGAAGAATGGCTGTGCAGCTTGTGTGGTTATGGCAAGCGGCGGCTATCCGAAAAAGTATGAAACCGGTCTTGCAATCTCCGGTCTGGATGATGGCGGACAGGTAGCAGGCTGCACCGTTTATCATGCCGGAACAAAGCTGGCAGAAGATGGACAGCAGCTGTTGACCGCTGGCGGAAGAGTGCTCGGCGTGACGGCAACCGCAGAAGATTTGCCGGCTGCATTGGAAAAGGCTTATGCAGGCGTTGCAAAGATTCACTGGGAGAACGTCCACTATCGGCACGACATCGGACAGCGTGCATTACAGGCATTACAGTAATTAGATTGGGAGCATACATCCGGAGGTGCTTTATGAATCCAAGATTGCCGTTTTTAAGAGAGAAAACAGCGAAATTGACGACATCTCCGGGTGTCTATCTCATGAAAAATGAGAAGAAAACAATCATCTATGTGGGAAAGGCGAAAAATCTGAAAAATCGAGTGACCAGTTATTTTCGGGTTTCCGCTGACCATACACCAAAAGTTTCCAGTATGGTGGCATCGGTCTATGACTATGATTTCATCGTGACAGACTCGGAATATGAGGCGTTGGTGTTGGAATGCAGTCTGATTAAACAGTATCAGCCAAAATATAACATTCTCCTGAAAGATGATAAGGGATACCATTATATTTTCATTTCCGATGAGCCATTTCCTCGCTTCTCCGTTCAGCAGAACAAGGAGAAAAAAGGGACGTATTTAGGCCCTTATATGAGCGGATTTGTTGCAAAAGAGGCAGTCAAAGAAGTGAACAAGGTGTTCCGGTTGCCAACCTGTCAGAAATCGTTTCCGGCATCCTTTCATCGGGGCAGGCCCTGCCTGAATTATCACTTGCAACAGTGCATGGGGCTTTGTCGGGGGAATATTTCCCAGCAGGCATATCAGGAAATCATTCAACAGGCGATTGCTTACCTCAAAAACGGCAGCACAGCATCCGTGCAGCAAATGCAACAGGAAATGGAAATGGCTGCGGAACGGCTGGATTTTGAACGGGCAGCCATTTTGCGTGACCGGATGAAAGCCATTGCCAAAGCAGGCGAAACACAAAAAATTCTCGATTCGGATATAAAAGAAGCCGATGTGCTGGCAGTCAGCGAAAGCGGCGGAAAGCAGTGCATTTCTCTGCTTTTATATCGGAATCGAAGACTTTTTGATAAACAGACCTATCTGTTTTCACAGGTAGAACCCACTGCCGGACTGTTAGCGTCCTTTATCGGGCAGTATTATGACCAAGCGGAAAAAATTCCAAGCGATTTGCTATTGCCCGTACCGCTGGAAAATATGGAACTGATGCAAAAAATGCTGGCAGAACGGGCAGGACATCATGTTCGGCTATCTGTTCCGCAGCGTGGAGCAGCTGCACACATTTTGCAGCTCTCGAAACACAATGCCAACGAAACGCTTGCCCTCCAGATGAGCCGGACGGGCAAAGAAATTCAGGCATTGGAAGAGTTGAAGCAGGTGCTGGGACTTCCAGCGACGCCGGAGTGGATTGAAGCCTATGACATTTCCAACTTAGCTGCCACGTCTATGGTGGCTGGGATGGTTGTTTTCCAGAAGGGCAAGCCCGCCAAAAAGGCATACAAACGCTTTTTGCTGGAGCAAATGCCGGGGCAGGATGACTATGCTTGTATGCAGCAGGTTTTGCGGCGGCGGTTGCTGCATCTGGTGAAGCAGGACGGGGATGCTGGATTCTGTAAAACACCGGATTTGATTTTACTGGACGGCGGACAGGGACACGTTCATGCCGTGCAGACCGTGTTAAAAGAATTGCAGCTGCACATTCCCTTGTATGGCATGGTCAAAGACCAGAAGCACCGTACCCGTGCAATTGCCAAGGATGGCGGAGAAATTACCGTTTCCCGTACCAGTGCCGCCTTTCATTTTCTGACGCAGGTTCAGGATGAAGTCCATCGCTATGCGATCACCTATATGCGAAGCCATCATAAGAAAACGTCGTATGCGTTGGAGCTGACGCAGGTCAAGGGCATTGGCGAGAAAAAAGCACAGGCGTTGTTGGTGCAATTTAAGACAAAAGAACAGTTGAAAGCAGCCTCGGCAGAGGAACTTGCGAAAGCCGCCGGCGTTTCGCAAGCAGTCGGGCAAGCATTATATACGTTCATTCAACAAGAAATGTAAGAAATTAGAAGATAGGAGCAAGGCAGTTATGCGAATTATTTCTGGAACGGCACGGGGCAGACGATTAAAGACGTTAGAGGGAATGGATGTTCGTCCAACCACCGAAAAGGTGAAAGAAGCCATTTTTTCCTCCATTCAGTTTGACTTGCCGCAGGCAACTGTTCTGGATTTGTTTGCAGGCAGCGGACAGCTGGGGCTGGAAGCGTTGAGCCGTGGAGCAAAACGGGCATATCTGATTGATCATTCTCCAAAGGCACTGTCTGTCATTCGGGAGAATGTTGCAGCCGCTGGCTTTTCGGAGCAGGCAGAAGTCATTCAGACGGAAGCCGCTGCATTCTTAAAGAGCAGTGCCCCCACGATGCAATGGGATTTGGTCTTTTTAGACCCGCCGTATCGGCACGATACCATTCAGGAAATGCTGTTGCTGTTGGAACACCACGTTGCACCGGATGGAAAGATTATCTGTGAACACGAACGGGAATTGGAACTGCCGGAGGAACTGGGTGTCTGGCGGAAAAAGAAAACGTATTCGTACGGCAGCATTGCAGTAACCGTGTACATTTATAAGGAAGAAGTGACGCAAAATTGAAGAGAATTGCAGTTTATCCCGGAAGTTTCGACCCGGTAACAGTGGGGCATCTGGATGTCATCCGTCGTGCCTCGAAGCTGTTTGATGAATTGATTGTGTTGGTTTCCAAAAATATCATGAAATCCAATGAAAGCTTTACGCCACAGGAACGGGTTTCCATGATTACACGGGTAACGACCGATTTGCCGAATGTGCGAGTCGACCTTTCCGGTGGGCTATTGGTGGACTATGTGCGGGACGTGCATGCAATTGCAATTGTCAAGGGCTTGCGGGCAGTCAGCGACTTTGAATATGAATTTCAAATGGCACTCGCCAACAAAAAGCTATATGACCAGGCAGAAACCATTTTCTTGACTGCCTGCACCGAAAATATGTATCTCAGTTCCAGTGTCGTGAAACAAATTGCGGCATTCAACGGCGATATTCGGCATTTTGTTCCGGATGTGCTGCACGATGAGATTTTGCAACGTCTCTCAAAGGAGTTACCAACATGAAAATTGATGAAATCCTGGATTTGATGGATCAGCTTTTGGATCATGCAAAGCCAATTCCATTTGCCTCTCATAAAGTGATTGTGGACGGTGACCGGCTGCGGGAACTGATCAACGATATGCGGATGAATAAGCCGGAGGAAATTCGCCGTGCAAAGCTGATTGAATTTGACTGCGACCGCATCATCCAAGAAGCCCAGACCAACGGAGAACGCATTGTGCAGGAAGCCGAACAGCGTGCAAAAAAATTGGTGGAACAACAGACCATTACCATGGAAGCACGGGAACGGGCAGTGGAAATGCTGACCAAGGCACAGGCTGCCTCTGAGGAAATCAAGAATGCTTCAGAGAGTTATGTCATGCACGTATTAACCGAAACCGAACAGTATCTCAACACGAATTTACAAGAGGTACAACAAACGAAAAATCGGATTCACAACCGAAAAAAATAAAAAAAGAAAGTTTGCATAAAAGTTTTATTTTAAATTTAACGTTCGTACATCTTTCTTTGTTATAATATTGTCATATGCGATGGCATGCCGCTTTTTTGGAAGAGCATGCGAAAAAAATGAAAGTTTGGAAAGGAGATTCCGTGATGGATAAAATTGATGCAATGCTCATTACATTGTTGCAGGAAAATGCGAGAGCACCGCTGAAAGTACTGGCATCGAAAGTATTTTTGTCAGCCCCTGCTGTTTCCTCCAGAATTGACAAGTTGGAAAAACAAGGAATTATTTTGGGATATAATACGATTATTGACCGACAAAAGCTGGGGTATCATATTACCGCATTTATCAATTTGGAATTGTCTGCTGACCAGAAAGCGGAATTTTATCCTTTCATTAACAGCTGTCCGAATGTATTGGAATGTAACTGTGTGACTGGCGTTTATTCGATGCTGATTAAGGTTTCATTCCCGTCTACACAGGAATTGGATACGTTTATCGGAAAAATTCAGCGGTTCGGCAATACGTCTACGCAGATCGTCTTTTCAACGCCGGTTCCCCATCGGGAAATCAGTGTGGAAACCAATCTTTAAGAGAAAAGAATACTGTAAGGTACTTCTGCCTTGCAGTATTTTCTATTTACAAGGAGATTCTTCATGTTACACATCATTGCTGGCGGTGCTGGAACCGGAAAGTCAACCCTGCTCATGCAGAAGATTCGACAGCTGCTGCCCCAAGAGCCGGATTGTATCATTCTCGTTCCGGAACAATTTTCCTATGAATTTGATAAAAAACTCTATCACTTTTTAGGTGCAACTGCCTTTAATCAGTTGGAAACCCACAGCTTCACTTCCATCAGCCGGATGCTGTTTCAGAAATATGGGAAACATGCAGCACAATATGCCGATGCGACCGTTCGGAAAGCCCTGTTCTTGCAGGCAGTACAGACGGTTCGGCAAAATCAAGTGCTGTATTTTTTTGACCGGCAGTGCGGAAAGACCGACTTCATGGAACATCTCGAACAGATTTTATCGGTGCTGCGGCGGAACGGAACAGATTCCTCCGCCCTCTTTGAAACGGCACAGCAATGTTCCGGACGACTGCGGGATAAGTTGCAGGATGTCGCAAACATCTATCAGGAATATGAATCGCTTTTGGAAGAGCATCATTTGCAGGATGCCTTGACAGATATTACAGAGGCAGCCAGCATTGCCAATGGAGCAGACTTTTTCCTCGGAAAAACCATTTTCATTGATGAATTTGAAAGCTTCACCGAAGATGAATATGCAATGCTGGAAGTCATGGTTGGAACAGCTGCTGATATCTATATCACGCTGCGAATGGAAGAACAGAGCGAATCCGCAGATACGCTCTTTGCAACCGTACAGGAAACCCGAAACCGGATGCTCGAACTGGCAAAGCGGTTTCACATTGCCAGTGATGTGCAGTTCTGTGCAGAAACCAAGCGGTTTTCCAGTGCAGACCTTGCCTATCTGAGCAAGACAGTTTTCCGGTCGGGTTCGATTGCAGCCTGTCCGGAACAGGCACAGCACATTCATATTTTTGAAGCACGAGATGCGGTTTCTGAGTTGGAATATGTCTGTGCAACCATTCGGAAACAGCTAATGCAGGATGATACCTTGCACTGCAACGACATTGCCATTCTGACCAACGATTTAGAGGCATACCGCCCGATTGTGCACCATGCATTTTCTCGCTATGAATTGCCGTTTTATCTGGATACGGCAGTTTCGGTTCTGCATCATCCGTTTTCCGTATCCCTGTTGACCCTGCTGGAACTGGTACAGCAGCGGCATTTGCAGACGGATTGTCTGTTACGATATGCAAAGGCAGGCTTTTCCGGCTGTGATTGGCTCGCTCTGTCGAAACTGGAGAACTATTGCTATCAGTGGAACATCAAAGGAAAAACGTGGGAAGTGCCATTTCCTGTACCAGAAAAAGAATCTCTACAGGAAGAACAAGCAGAGATGGAGCAGACCCGTCAGCAGTTGGTAACGCCGATTTTAGAGCTGAAGCAGGCATTCTTTAACTGCAATACGGGGGCAGATTATTGCAACGCCTTGTATGCCCATCTGGAGAAAACAAAGCTGCTGGAACAGCTTTCCACCTCCTGTCAATCCGAGAATGCAGAAAAAACAATTGCCCAGCAGCAGGATGCAAAATACATCTGGGAACAGTTTCTCTCGATTTTAGATACCATTTACCGATTATATTGCAAAAAGCCAATGACAACGGCTGATTTTTGTCAAACGGTTTCTTATCTGTTTCAGACGATTACCTATGCAACACCACCTCGCACCTTGGATGCGGTTTTGATTGGGCAGACCGGACGTTCTCGTCTGCGTGACCCGAAAATCGTATTTGTCATTCATTGCAGCGAAGGGGCATTTCCAGCAACCGGACTGGCAGCAGATTTATTTTCCGAACGGGAATACCGCCTGATGGAGGAAAAGCAGTTAATCATCCGGAAATCGTTGCAAAAAATACTGGCGGATGAACGGCTTGCCGTCTATAAAACAATTTCTGCTCCGGCTCAGGAACTCTACTTGACCTATCCGCTGGTAGACACTGCCAACCAAAAGAGTTATCCCTCTTTCTTGCTGGGACAGATTCCGGAATGGTTTCCGAACGGCAAACAGTTGCTACAGACAGAAGCACAAATCCCACTCTCTTATTATGCAACCACCATGCAGTCTGCCTATTATCACTATGTCCGGAACTTTTCGGAGCATTCCGCTGCGATTGCAGCCGTGCAGCATGTTTTGCAGCAACAGCCCGTCTATGCTCAGAAAATCGCCTATTTGCAGAGCGTGCATCAGCAAATGGATTTCTCCATCACAGAACCAAAACACATGGAACAGCTTCTGGGCAAGCAGCTGCACATGTCTGCATCAAAGTTAGAAACCTATCGTTTGTGTCCGTTTCAGTTTTTCTGCGGCAGTGCCTTGCATTTGTATGCACGCAAAAAAATCCAGTTAGACCCTGTCAATCAAGGAAACCTGATTCATTACTGTCTGGAGCAGATGCTGCGAAATCATACACGAGATGCATTTCTGGCACTCACCCCCGAAGAATTAGAGGAAAAGCTGCAATATTGGGTGAATCAGTATTGGAACACCGCACTGGGTGGTGACTTCTCCAAAGACCCCCGAAGTTATGCGGTTTATGCGGAAGTCCAGCGACAGCTATTGATTACGTTGCTGCATGTACAGGCAGAATTGCGGCAAACTCGATTCTATCCGCATTATTTGGAATTGCCGATTCAGAATCATACAGCATTCACACCGCTGAAAGCCCTGACAGAGGACGGGCACAGCCTGCAAATTGAAGGCATTATTGACCGTGTGGATACCTGCGAACTGGACGGAAAAACTTGCGTGCGAATCATTGACTATAAGAGCGGAACGAAGAGCTTTTCATTTGGAAATCTGCGGTATGGGTTGGATATGCAGATGTTAATTTATCTGTTCTCGCTGATCTATAATCAGACACCGCTGCAAAATGCCAAAATTGGCGGCGTTTTGTATATGCCGGCTGGCGGTGTAAAGACGAATCAGGAACGGGGCAGTGCAAAGTCCAAGCAGGAGTTGGAGCAGGATGCCTACCGGATGAGTGGCTTGTTGATTGACGATGCCGAACGCATTCGCTGCATGGAACCAGATGGAAAGGGCATCTATATTCCGGCAAAGCTGAAAGTTGGCACAAGCGGAGCATCGGAACTTATCACCGGAAAGAATGATGTTTATCTGTCGGAATCCGCCTTTCATGCCCTGTATCGCTATGTGATGGAAACCTTGAAACAGACTGCCCAGCAGATTTATCAGGGGGACATTGCAGCAAATCCGCTGATTTTACCGAAAAAAACGGTCTGCAAATATTGCAATTATCAGGATATTTGCGGAAATCTTCAGCAGCAGCCCTGCCGGACAACCGAGCCGGATGCACAGGAAGCCATGCTGGAACAATTAAAAACGTGGGAGGAATCTGAACATGGCATGGACAAATGAACAGCAGCAGGCAATCACGCTGCGAAATAGCAGCCTGATTGTTTCGGCAGCTGCCGGCAGCGGAAAAACTTCTGTTCTGGTGGAACGGCTGATTCAGATTTTATCCGATCCCACAGAAAAAGTTTTTGCTGACCGGATGATTGTGGTGACGTTCACGAACGATGCAGCTGCGGAGATGAAACAGCGGTTGCAGACCGCATTTGAAAAACGCATTGCAGAAGAACCGGAAAATCGCTGGTTGCGGCAGCAGCAGTTGCTATTGCCAGCGGCGAAAATCAGCACCATCAATGCATTTTGTTTTGACTTGATTCGGGAGCATCTGGGCGATGGCGAAATCACCTCCAGTTTTCGGGTCATGGACGAAACCGAGCAGGACTTGCTATTCCGTGCAGCAGTTGACGAAGTGTTGAACCGCTGGTATACCGAGCGAGCAGCTGAGATGCAGCTGCTTTGGAATGCGTTCTGCAACCATACCGATCAAGCCTTAGAAGAATTATTGCTGGAATTAAAGACGTTTCTCGCCTCGATTCCATTTCCGGAGCAGTGGAAACAGCAGGTGTTACAGCGGTTTTCTGTGCCGGATGCGGAAAATCCGGACTATCTGGAATTTCTGAAACAGATGCAGGAAAGGGCTGCTGTTCTCACGGATGAAGTAGAACGGCTGTATGCGTTATCGGAAGACCTCTATGAGGAAAAGAACAATGTTGCAGAATGGATTAGCGTAGACTTTGACACGATGCACGCTCTGTTGCACGCTCTACAGCAGCAGCCGGCAGATGCGGAACAGATTCTGAAAATCATTCAAAATCATCTGGATGCACGGGCAGGGAAACGCTATCCCACCAAGCGAAAAACCGTTTCCAGTACCGCTTTATTTGAACAGATACGAGATCAGCGGAAACAGTATGATGCGGATATGAAAGCTCTGTTCACAGAGCTACAGGAAACATTGCCGTATTGTCGGGAAGATTTTCAGGCACATCGGGAATTACTGCCGATTCTGTTTGCGTTGTCGGAGGACATTGAACAGGTGCTCTGGACGAAAAAAGTACAGCGGAATGCTTTGAGTTTTGACGATGGGGAACGGATGACCTTGCAGCTGCTGTCAGAGATGCAGGACGGCATTCTCACGCAAAGCCCACTGGCAAAAGCACTCTCTGATGAATATCAAATCATTATGATTGACGAATATCAGGATGCGAACAATAAGCAAGACATGATTTTCAAGCTGCTTTCGCATGGCTGCCGAAAAGATGCAGACGGAACGCTGCAATATGGAGATAATGTATTTTTGGTGGGCGATGTCAAGCAATCCATCTATCAATTCCGGCTGGCGAATCCGAAAAACTTTTTGCAGTGCGTGCGGTTTGCGGAACGGGAAAGCCAACAAACCGACCAGCCACGCATGCGATGTATCAAGCTGAATAAAAATTTCCGCAGTTCCGATGCAGTCTTGCAGTTTGTGAATCTGATTTTCTCTCATATTATGCAGGGAACAGATACCGTTTCCTATGACCCGTCGGAATGGCTGTACCCCGGAGCAACGGGTTATCAATCTCTTCCGGAACATCGACAGGGCGTTGAAGTTGCGTTTTTACCGGAAACAGAAACCGCCGATTTCCAGGTAACATGGATTACCCACACCATTCAACAGATGCTGCAAAGCGGGTATCCGGTGTTAGAGAAAAACGGAACGGTTCGTCCCTGTCAGCCTGGCGATTTCTGCATTCTGCTGCGAAAAGGAAAGCCCTGCCAGAAGTATGCAAAGGCATTGGAAGCCCTGCAAATCCCTGTGAAAAAAGTCGAGGAACAGGGATACTTAAAGGCACGGGAAATCACCATCTTATTGAATATGCTGCGGATTCTGGATAATCCGCTGTTGGAAATTCCACTGGTTGCCGTGCTTGCCTCGCCAATGTTTCAATTTTCTATGGATGAAATCTCGATGCTGCGGTTGCTTGACCGCAAGGCATCTCTTTATTATGTGTTGAGCGTGGCGGCTGGCGATGCGGAACAGCTGGCAACACCAGAATTACTGGAGGCGGTACAGCAGTTGCCAGAACCATTTCGGGAGAAATGCCGTTCGTTCTGGCAGATTTTCCAACAGTTGCGAACAGACAGCACAACATTACCGCTGGAAGAGTTGATTCGGGAAATCTACGATACCACAGACTTTCTTTCTGTCATGCAGCTGTATCAGGACGGCGAGAAAAAACGTGCCAATTTGAACTTGCTGATTCAGTATGCCCGACAATATGAGGCACAGGGACAGGCAGCCTTTACCGGCGGTGTTACAGGCTTCTTGCGGTATATTGATGCCTTGCTGGAACATGACCGAGATTTGGAGCAGGCGAACCCCTCCAACGGGGCAGATTGTGCGGTGTTCCTGAAAACCATGCACCGTTCCAAGGGGTTGGAATTTCCGTTTGTATTTTTAGCAGAACTGGAAACAGAATTTTCCAAGCAGGACAGCTCCAAAAAAATGCACGTTTCCGATACGGGAAGAATGGGGCTGTATTTATACGATGCAAAGAATTATCAAAAATATCAGACCTTATCCTATCTGGTCTTGCTGAAAGAGAAAAAACAGCAGCTGTTACAAGAAGAAATGCGGTTGCTGTATGTAGCAATGACCCGAGCCAAACAGAAATTATTCCTACCGCTTCAGCTGGGGCGAAAAGAAAAGATGATTGCCCGTCAGTTGCAAAACAAGGATTTCTCCAAGGAATTTGTCTGCCGTGCAGCGGTTTCCTCCGCCAATTGTATGGCATTCTGGATTTGGTATGTTTTGTATTGCCGACAGGATGCAGAGTTTTTGAAGTGTATGCATGAGTGGGAAGCAAGGCGACCCCTGCCGGAAGAAACAGACTTCTCCACACTGTCGATTTCCTATACAGCGGTTTCAGAAGAGCAATTGGAAGCAGAACAAGCCGAAACGGTTGCAGATGCATTGCCAGAACCAGACGCAGCGTTACAGGCAGAAATCGAAACGGCATTGCAGTTTCACTATGCGGATACGGCTGCAAAACAATTATCCCTGCTCAGCGTATCCAGTCTAACACATGACAAAACGCAGACTGAACCGGAACAGGAAATCAGCTGGGCAAGACCACGCTTTTTACAGCAAGAGGCTTTGACGGCAACCGAACGAGGAACGGCAACGCATACGTTTTTACAGTATGTATCTTTTTCCGAGGCGGAGAAAGACCCGAAAGCAGCCCTGCAAACGCTGGTACAGAATGGGCACTTGACCGAAGCCGAGGCGGACAGCATTCGCCTATTGGATATTCGACACTTTTTCCAGAGTGAATTGTACCAGAGAGTTCGCCGTTCGCCGCTGATTCTGCGAGAGAAAAAGTTTTTGGTGCAGCTGGATTTGCTGTTGCCAAAGATGCAGGGGGAAGAATGGGATACCTTGAAACAGCAACACAATCCAGAGAGTATGATCAAGGGAATCATTGACCTTGCATTCTGGGAGCAGAACGGCTTTGTACTGGTAGACTATAAAACCGACACGACACGAGATATGACGGCGTTGGCGAACCGCTACCGGATGCAGCTGCGGTTGTATCAGCTGGCATTAGAGGGAATCACGGGCGAACGGGTGCGGCAGTGCTGCTTGTTCTCGACCTATACCGGAGCGGTTGTATTACTTTAAAGGAGAACTGTATGGAACAATCTTTAACCAATATGCGATATGTACGAACCCTATTGGAACGGCATGGATTTCACTTCTCGAAGAAGCTGGGGCAAAACTTTCTCATCAATCCGGATGTTTGCCCTCGCATTGCCGAGATGGGCAATGCCAAGCCGGAACATGGCATTCTGGAAATTGGAACGGGAATCGGAACACTGACCGCAGAACTTGCCAAGCGTGCAGAAAAAGTAACGGCTGTGGAAGTAGATGCACGGTTGTTTCCGATTTTGGAGGAAACCGTCGGGCAGTATGAAAACCTGCATATCATTCATCAGGACATTTTGAAATGCGACATTCCAGCACTGCTGGAGCAGGAGTTTGGAACAATGCCGGTTTCGGTTTGTGCGAACTTGCCGTATTATATCACCGCTCCGATTCTCATGCACTTGCTGGAGAGTCGGGCAAAGCTGGAAACAATTACGGTTATGGTGCAGAAAGAAGTTGCAGAGAAGCTGACCGCTCCAGTTGGAACACGAGAAGCCGGAGCAATTACGGTTGCCGTGCAGTATTATGGAACGGTCACACAGCTGTTTTCTGTTTCGAGGGGCAGCTTTTTGCCACCGCCGAATGTCGATTCTGCGGTGATTCAAATTCAGTTGGGAACGCCGTATGCGGAGCAGGTTGCAGATGAAAAGCACTTTTTCCAGATGGTGCGGAGTGGCTTTTCTCAGCGAAGAAAGACATTGGTCAATGCACTGTCGGCAACGATGGGCTATGAAAAGGCAGTTGTCAGCAAAGCGTTGACCGACTGCGGATTGTCGGAAACCGTGCGGATGGAATCGCTTTCCATGGAACAGCTGATTGCTCTGCATCGGGCATTGCTGGAAGCATAATCCAATCATAAAGCGATTTTGCCGAACCGGATGCATTTGGTTTCCCAAGAACTTCTTTGAAAAAATCCCAACAGTCGATTTGTGGAATTTTCAGGACTTACCACTTGCAAACAGAGCAGAAATATAGTATAATATGAAATACCGAGGAAATCAGAGGGAAATCTTGTCAGGATACCGCTGCCCTCGGTGTGCAATTTTCATTACCACAATTAGAAAAAGAAAGGGGACTGACGTACCTTATGAATCCAATCGAACGCACAACCCAGAATATGCCGATGGTTGCCATGCGTGGCGTTGTAATCTTCCCGAAAATGGTCATGCACTTTGACGTGGCAAGGGATGCTTCTATTCAAGCCGTCAATGCAGCGTATGCTTCGGATCATCAGCTCTTTTTGGTTGCACAGCGGGATATTTTTACAGAAGAACCGGAACAGAAAGACTTGTACGAATTTGGTGTTATTGCAGAAGTACGCCAGGTACTGAAAACACCGGATGGTGTCATGCGGGTGTTGGTGGAAGGTGTCCAGAAAGCAAAGCTTTGCTCAATGGAAAAGCAGGATGCCTTTTTGACGGCAGAAGTAAAGCCGGTTTCCTATAAGAGCCGTGCCAAGATCGATGACGTGGAACTGACGGCAATGGTTCGGACGCTGAAAGAATCGTTTGACCAGTACTGCGACTTTTTCCCGAGAATGCCGAGAGAATTGGTTGTTTCTGTGCTCTGCCAGGATGACCCATATGAATTGTTCAACAACATGATTTTCAACATCAATCTGGACTACCGCCAGAAGCAGGAACTGCTGGAAGAAAATCATATTCTGAAACGGCTGGATATGCTGCTGCGGATGTTGCAGCATGAAATTGCGGTGCTGGATTTGGAACGGGACATTCAGGAACGTACCAAGGAAAGCATGGATCGTTCACAGAAAGAATTTTATCTGCGGGAACAGATGCACATCATTGAAGAGCAGCTGGGCGAAGCTGAGGACGAACAGGAAGATGCAGCGGAATATGTTGCAAAAATCAAGGAATTGAAGCTAGAGCCAGCAACCGAAGAAAAGCTGCTGAAAGAAGCTGACCGGATTGGAAAACTGCCGCCGGCAACACAGGAAGCCTTTTTGATTCGGAATTATCTGGATACGGTTTTGAGCCTGCCATGGAATCAGGAAACCAAGACAAAAGTCAACTTAGAAAAGGCAAGAGCCATTCTGGACAAAGACCATTACGGCATGAAAAAGGTCAAGGAACGGGTTCTGGAGAGCATCGCTCTGCATGCCATGATGCCGGAAGTGACGGGACAGATTCTCTGTTTTGTTGGTCCTCCGGGTGTCGGCAAGACTTCCATCGGAAAATCCATTGCCAAGGCTCTGGGCAGAAATTACGAACGGGTTTCGCTGGGCGGAATTCGGGATGAATCCGATATTCGAGGTCATCGGAAAACCTACATCGGAGCAATGCCGGGACGCATTATGGATGCAATGGCACGGGCAAAGTCCAAGAATCCATTGATTCTGTTGGATGAAATTGATAAGATGAGCAATGATTTTCGAGGCGACCCATCCGCTGCAATGCTGGAAGTGCTCGACAGTGAACAGAATCAGGCATTCCGCGACCACTACATTGAAGTGCCGTTCGACCTGAGCAAAACGCTGTTTATTGCAACTGCCAACACGCTGGACACGATTCCAGCACCACTGTTAGACCGAATGGAAGTCATCGAACTGGGCAGCTATAACCGAGAGGAAAAGTTCCAAATTGCCAAGCATCACCTGTTGAGCAAACAGATGAAAAAGCATGGCTTAAAGGGCACACAGTTCAAGGTACAGGATGCTGTTTTGTATACGCTGATTGACGATTACACCCGAGAAGCAGGCGTGCGGGAACTGGAACGGATGCTGGCAGCTCTCTGCCGGAAAGCGGTCAAGGAATTGGTTTCCGGAACGTGCAAACGGGTGACGATTACCACCAAGAACCTGACAACTTATCTGGGACATAAAAAATATCTGCCGGATGACCAGAGCAAACAGGATACCGTTGGGATTGTCAATGGTCTGGCGTGGACATCGGTCGGCGGTGTGCTGATGCCATTGGAAACATTGGTACTGAACGGAAAGGGCATGATTGAATTGACTGGCTCGCTGGGCGATGTCATGAAAGAAAGTGCTAAGATTGCCGTTAGCTATGTACGAAGCATTGCCAAGCAGTATCACATTCCGGAGGACTTCTATTTGAAGAACGACCTTCACATTCACGCTCCGGAAGGAGCAGTGCCGAAGGATGGTCCTTCTGCTGGTGTTACGATGGTAACAGCGATTGTTTCCGCTCTGTCTGGGATTCCAGTGCGGCATGACGTTGCAATGACGGGCGAAATTACGCTGCACGGAAAAGTATTGCCGATTGGCGGCTTGCCGGAAAAGGCAATGGCAGCCTATAAGGCAGGCTTGAAAACTGTCATCATTCCAAAACGCAACGAACCGGATTTGGAAGATGTTGACGAAACCGTACGGAACGGGCTGGAATTTGTGACGGCAGAAAACTTAGAAACGGTTTTGAAAACCGCTCTGGTTTCTGTTCCAGAACCGATTCAGCCGGAAACACCGATTGCAGAACAGCCGGACGAGCAGCCAGCTGTCTTTTCTCCAAAGGCTGCCGGAACACCTGCACCGGAAACAAAAACCTTGATTCCGGTATAAGAGGAGGAACGGATGAACTTTCAACAAGCCACATTTCTGGCATCGTACGGAACATTTTCCCAGCTGCCGCCTTGCAAGGGCATGGAGATTGCATTTGCAGGGCGTTCCAATGTGGGAAAGTCCACGATGCTGAATAAAATTTTCAACCGGAAAGCACTGGCGAGAGTCAGTGCCGTTCCCGGAAAAACCGCAACCATCAACTTCTATCAGATTCCGCCAGTGACCTTTGTCGATTTGCCGGGGTATGGATATGCAAAGGTTGCAAAGACAGAAAAACGCCGCTGGGCAGAATTGATTGATGGCTATCTGGAATCTGACCGAGATATCCGCTTGACATTCCTGCTGCTGGATATGCGGCACGCTCCCTCTAAGGACGATTTGCAGATGATTGAATACCTGATTGCACAGGAAATGCCATTTGTCATTGTCCTGACCAAGGCGGACAAGCTGAACAAGTCGCAGCGGAAAGCCCGAATGGAAGCGTTTCAGACGGAGATTCCTTATTTTTCAGACATCCATGTCATTCCGTTTTCCGCAATGACCCGTGAGGGCGTAGACGAAGTACGGAATGTGATTACAGAATTAGCAGAAGCAGACGAAACCGATGCAGAATGAAAATGCGATGAGAAAAAACACTGCGTAATGCAGGAAAGGAAGTAAAATATGTTTGTATCAGAGGATTTACAGGTAAATGCACAGGGACACTTGACCATTGGCGGACAGGATACCGTAGAGCTTGCAAAGCAGTACGGCACACCGCTGTATGTGATGGATGAAGACCTCATCCGGAAGCACTGCCGGTCATTCAAACAGAGCATGGACAAGTTCTATCAGGGCAAGGGCTTAGTTTGCTATGCCAGCAAGGCATTCTCCTGCAAGGCAATCTATCGGGTGATGCAGGAAGAAGGCATGGGCGTAGACGTTGTTTCCGGTGGGGAACTGTACACGGCGATGCAGACCGGATTTGACAGCAGCAAAATTTGTTTTCACGGCAACAACAAGACCACCGAAGAATTGCAGATGGCACTGGATTATCAGGTCGGCAGAATCATTGTAGACAACATCTATGAACTGCACCAGCTGGAACAGATGTGTCAGGAGCAGGGCAAGACCGCTCGCATTATGTTCCGGATCAAGCCGGGTGTCGATGCACACACGCATAACTTTATCCGTACTGGACAGATTGACAGCAAGTTTGGCTTTGCACTCGAAACTGGCGAAGCTATGGAAGCAGTCAAGGAAGCGTTGCAGTGCAAGAGCCTGCACCTGTGTGGTCTGCATTGTCATATTGGTTCGCAGATTCTGGATACCAACGGATTTGAAGCAGCTGCGGAAGTCATGATGCAGTTCATCGCAACCATTCAGAAGGAATTACATATCACCATCGAAGAACTGAATCTGGGCGGCGGCTTTGGCATTTGCTATACCGAACAGGATGACCCGATTCCATATGAACAGTACATGGAAGCGGTTTCCAAGGTGATTCACCGTTGCAGCGAAGAATATGGTGTACCGCAGCCGTTCATTCTGATTGAACCGGGTCGTTCCATTGTTGCACCGGCAGGCATTACCCTGTATACCGTTGGCGGAAAGAAAGTTATCCCGAATATTCGGACTTATGTTTCCATTGATGGCGGTATGTGCGATAATCCACGTTATATTCTGTATCAGTCTGCTTATGATGCAATTGTTGCCAACAAGGCAGACCAGCCGAAGGACACCAAAGTGACCATCGCCGGCAAGTGCTGCGAAAGTGGCGACCTGATTGGGGAAAATATGCCGTTGCAGGCATGCGAACCGGGCGACATCATCGCTGTTTGTGCGACGGGTGCTTATAACTATTCGATGTCCTCCAACTATAACCGTCTTCAGAAGCCAGCCGTTGTATTTGTAAAGGATGGCACTTCCAGAGTTGTTGTAAAACGGGAAACACTCGAAGATCTGGTACGGAACGACTGCGAATAATCAGCGAAAGGATATCGGCATGAAAGATGCACAGCTGGAGGAGGATTTGCAGGCTTTGGCGAAAGCGTTTCTGCTCCTGAAAACAGAAGAAGAATGCATTGCATTTTTAAAAGATGTCTGCACCTATCAGGAATTGCGTGCGTTGTCCCAGCGGCTGCATGTTGCAAGACTGCTGCGGAAGCAGTATGTATTCCATGAGATTGTGCAGGAAACAGGTGCAAGTACGGCGACCATTAGCCGTGTGAATCGCACCTTACGGGACAGCACGGGCGGTTATCAGGCAGTACTGGAACGCATGGAACCGGAAACGGACACCAAACCAGAATCCTAAAACAGAATTTACAAGAAAACGGTTCTCTTCTGACATGGAAGAGAACCGTTTTTGTTTATCCGTCATAGCCTGAGTCTGACCAGTCAGAAAGTGGGTCGGGCAAGAAAATTTGATTTTGATTCCGCCAATCTCTCGGCGGAATGCCGTAGATATTTCGGAAGGCTCTGGAGAAGTGCAGGGGGTTAGCATATCCAACCGCATTGCTGACATCTCGAATGGAAAGGCGGGTGAGTTTGAGCAGTTCCGTTGCTTTTAGCATGCGATAGCTCAGAAGAAATTCCTGCGGCGTTTTTCCGACTGCATTTTTGAAGATTTTTCCGAAATAGCTGCGATTCAGTCCGCAGACATCGGCAATATCTTCTACCGTAATATCGTTTTGGAAGTTGTGTTCGATATAGTTGAGGGCTTCGTGAATATAAAAGTCCCGTAAGCTGCTGCCGCTGGAGAGCGGTGCATTGGCAGTGGAACGGGCTAAATAGTCCAAAAACAAATATAAATGACCAATAAGATGGATGGGAGAAGAATTTTGATTTTGCGTGATATAAATCATTTCGTTCATCATCTCTTCCCGCAAATCTTTGGATTTTGCATGATAGACCGGATGATTTGGAGAGAATCCGCAGGCATCTAAAATGGATTTCACTCGCAGCCCGTCAAATTCCACCCAAACATATTCCCACGGCAAATCCTTGTCCGCAATATACGTGGTAATCTGATTGGGGAAAATCATAAAACCCTGTCGGCTTTTAATAGAAAAAGATTGTGTCTGACCGTTTTCATCTGTTGTCATCAATCTGCCAGTTCCGGACATAATATAGTGGAACAAATAGTGATTGCGGGCAGCTGGGCCAAAGGAATGTGCCGGCTTGCATCGCTCCCAGCCGAACTGATACAGGCCCAGATCCACGAAATTTTCACTGGGAAATACGGAAAAAATTAAATCTTTCATCTTTTGTTCTCCTTGCACAAAAACGGGATTAAAAAGTTGTCGATTTCTATTATAACACACAATATGCCAAAATGCAATATGAAATTGCATATTTTCTAAAAAAATCGCATAATGGTATATGGATTCTCGATTTGTGCTATTTACAGAACGCAAACTGGTATGTTATAATAGAAACACAAAATAACAGAAGCGTTTTAAAAACGAAAAGAAAAAGGAGGAAGAACGATCATGAAAAAAAGAAATGCAATTTGTAGTTTGATTCTGGCAGGCGTTTCTCTTTCCACACTGTTGTTGCAAGGATGCGGTTCTAGTAAGACCAGCGATGGAAAGATTGAAGTGGAACTGCTGCAATACAAACCGGAAGCAGTTGCAGCATTTGAAGCGATGGAAGAACGCTTCAATGCCACCCATGACAACATTCACCTGACCATCGAATCCCCAAACGAAGCCGTTACGGTTTTGAAAACCAGACTGATTCGGGAAGATTATCCGGACATCATCGGCATTGGCGGTGATATAAACTATTCCAACTTCTTGGACGCGAATTTGTTCATGGATATCTCTGATTTTGAGGGCATTTCCGATGTCAAGCCAGCATATCTGGACATGGAAAAAGAATTGGAACTTGTTCCGAAAGATGGCACGTATGCACTGCCGTATGTTGCAAACTGTGCAGGTATCCTTTATAACAAGGACATCTTCGAGGAACACGGCTGGAGCATTCCGGAAACATGGGACGAATTTACCAGTCTCTGTGAAGAAATCCAGTCCGCAGGTATGACACCGCTGTACTTTGGCTTTAAAGATACCTGGACTTGCTTAGCACCGTGGAATGCGTTGGCAGTTGGTCTGGCAGAGCCGGACACTTGCAGTGAGGTCAATGCAGGCAATACCACCTTTACGGATGCTTATCGGGGTGTTGCGGAAAAGATGAAAGTGCTGCTGGATTATGCAGAACCAAATCCGTATGCATATAGCTATAACGATGCATGTACAGCATTTGCAAGAGGCGAATCCGCAATGTATGCGATTGGTAGCTATGCTGTTCCGCAGATTCAGTCTGTAAATCCGGACATCAACATTGACTCGTTTACGTTCCCGGCAAACGACAAGGAAGAAGACAACGTGCTGAACTCTGGTGTCGACTTGCAGTTCTGTGTGATGAAAGAAACCAAGAATAAAGAAGCCGTTTACGAAGTGCTGAAGTTCTTGTGTGAAGACGAAACCATTCAGATTTATCTGGATGAACAAAATGCCGTTCCTTGTAAGGAAGGCGACTTCACATTACCATCCATGCTGGACAGTATGCAGAGTTATATTCAGGAAGGCAGAATGGCAGACTTCCAAGACCACCATTATCCAAGTGAAATGAGCGTGGATGCGATGATTCAGACGTTCTTGATGGATGATAGTTCCAATGCCGTTGATACATTCTTGAGTCGGTTCGATAAGGAATGGAAGCGGTATAATCGGGACTTGATTGCAAAAGTCAAGAAATATCAGGAAGAAAAGGGGGAACAGTAAATGAAAACGAAAAAAGTAGCATCTGCAAAGGATCGGACATTTTTAATCATCACGATTCCGATCGTGGCATTATTCTTTTTATTCAATACGCTGCCGTTGATTACCGGTGCGTTCTACAGCTTTACCAACTATCGTGGATACGGTGACTTTGATTTCGTTGGATTCCGGAACTATATGGATTTGTTCACCGATTCCAGAGTCGGACATTCTTATCTGTTCACCTTTAAATATGCGATTGTCGGAACGATTCTCATCAATGTTCTGAGCTTACTGCTGGCGATGGGCTTGAACAGTAAGATTCGCTGCAAGAGCCTGCTCCGTGGAATGTACTTTGTACCGAACATCCTCGGCGGATTGATCATTGGTTATATCTTCAGCTTTATTTTTACCTATATCATTCCAGCTGTTGCAAAGGCAATGCACATTGGATTCCTGGAAAACAGTATTTTAGCAAGCGAAAAGCATGCATGGATTGGCGTTCTGGTTGTCGGCGTTTGGCAGGCAGTTGCCATGAACACCATCATTTACATCTCTGGTTTACAGACCATTCCAACCGATATTTACGAAGCCGGCGATATTGACGGTGCAAATCCGTGGCAGAAGTTCTGGAAGCTGACGCTCCCGATGTTGATGCCGTTCGTTTCCATCAACTTGGTATTGAGTACCAAGAACATGCTGATGGTATTTGACCAGATCATGTCTTTGACAAAGGGCGGCCCTGCACAGAGTACCGAGTCCATCTCCTATCTGATTTATCGAAACGGTATGGACGGCGGACAGTTTGGTTATCAGTGTGCAAACGCCGTGATCTTCTTTATTGTAATTGTTGCATTCTCTGTCATCCAGCTGAAAATGACGAATAAGAAGGAGGAACAGCTATGAGAAAAACAAAAAAAATCGGCGGCTCTAACGTGCTTGTTACAGTCTTGTTATTCTTGGGCTGTTTGACAATTCTTTTCCCGCTGTATATGACCATTATTATTGCATTCAAAAACCCGAGCGAAATGACCAACGACGTTGCTGGTGCACTGGCGTTCCCGAGCAGCTGGAAACTGGACAACTTCAAAGAAGCCATGGAAGTTACAAACTTCTGGCACACCCTTGGAAACAGCTTGCTGATTACCATCGCAACCATCGTGCTGGCACTGTTGATTCATTCGCTGGCTGGTTATGTCATCGGCAGAAACATGGCAAGAAAAAAAGGTTATCGGTTCATTTATTTCTACATTGTAAGCGGTATGTTCGTTCCGTTTGCAATTCTGATGATGCCGTTGGTAAAGGAAACCGCTATTCTTGGCTTAGACAATCGGCTGGGCGTGATCCTGCTGTATCTGGTCTTCTATATGCCAATCAATGTTATGCTGTATAGCGGCTATCTGAAAAACATTCCGCTGGCAATGGAAGAAGCGGCTGAAATTGATGGGGCATCTGCTTGGAAAACCTATTGGACAGTTATTTTCCCAATGATGAAGCCAATGCATGCAACCGTTGCGGTTCTGACTGCTCTGGGTACTTGGAACGACGTTATGACACCGCTGGTAATCATGTCTGGCACAAAGGGAACAACCTTGCCTCTGGCACAGTTGAACTTCCAGACACAGTTCGGTACAAACTACAACTTGGCATTTGCATCGTACTTGCTGGCATTGATTCCGATTCTGATTTTCTATGTGATTTGCCAGAAGCAGATTTTGAACGGTGTTGCAAATGGTGCAGTAAAGGGTTAAGGTGATCAAGTAAATGCAGTTAAAAAATGAGATTATGTTGATTACCTATGCGGACAGCATGGGCAACAATTTAAAGGATTTACACAAGGTTTTGAATCAGTATTATGCAAAGGCAGTTGGCGGTGTGCATATTCTCCCATTCTTTCCATCCTCTGCCGACCGTGGCTTTGCTCCGATGTGTTATGATCGGGTTGACCCGAATTTCGGAACATTTGCAGATGTAGAGGCAATCGGAAAAGACTATTACCTGATGTTTGACTTCATGGTCAATCACATCTCTGCACATTCGGCTTATTTTCAGGATTTCCTGCAAAAGAAAGACCAGTCTGCTTATAACGATTTCTTCATCCGCTATTCTGATTTCTGGGAGAACGGAGAACCGACACAGGAGCAGGTGGACTTGATTTACAAGCGGAAGCCACGTGCTCCGTACATCGAAGTAGAATTTGCAGACGGCAGCAAAGAAAAAGTCTGGTGCACGTTCTGCGAAGAACAAATTGATTTGGACGTACGAAAAGATGCTACCAAGCAGTTCATCAAGCAAACATTGGTGGATATGTGCCACCATGGGGCAGCTGTCATTCGTCTGGATGCATTTGCTTATGCGATTAAGAAACCGGATACCAGTTGTTTCTTTGTAGAACCGGACATCTGGGAACTGCTCTATGACATTGAAAAGACAGTCAAAGCAGAGGGTGCAGAAATCCTACCAGAGATTCACGAGCATTACACCATCCCGATGAAAATTGCAGACAAGGGCTTTTGGATCTATGATTTTGCCCTGCCGGTTCTGACCCTGCACGCTCTGTATAATCACACTGGCGTTTATCTGAAACAGTGGATGGAACGCTGCCCGATGCATCAGTTCACCACACTGGACACCCACGACGGAATCGGCATTGTCGATGTAAAAGACTTGCTGCCGGATGAAGAAGTGGACAAGGTAAAGGAACAGATGTACCAGCAGGGGGCAAATGTAAAGAAGATTTACAGTTCCGAAGCGTACAACAACCTCGATATTTATCAGGTCAACACCACGTATTATTCAGCGTTGGGCAATCAGGATGATGCGTACTTGCTGGCAAGAGCCATTCAGTTCTTTGCACCGGGCATCCCGCAGGTTTATTATGTGGGGATGCTGGCAGGCAGCAATGATGTGGACTTGATGGAACGCACCAAGAATGGACGGGACATCAACCGGCATTATTACTCGCTGGAAGAAGTGGCAGAACAGCAGCAGCGTCCAGTGGTACAGAAATTGAAAGAACTGATGGAACTGCGGAACACGCATCCGGCGTTCTCGCTGGAGGGTACGATTTCCATTCAGGCAGAGGGTGACCGCCTGCAAATCGTCCGCACGTATCAGTCGCACAAGATTGTGTTAGATGCCAATCTTTCCACCTATCAGTTTGAAATTCACGAATAAATAAAAAATGTGTTCGCATCGTATGAGAGCAGCCTCTCTGCGATGCGAAACTTGTATCAAAGAAAAAAGGAGCGATTCTTATGGCAATTCAAGTTGTAACAACCGAACAGTCCACCTTGTTTACCATTCGCACAAAGCATACCACCTATCAGATGAAAGCAGATGAATATGGTGTTCTGCTGCATCTTTGGTATGGTGCATCTGTCGAGGGCGATATGTCCTATCTGTTGGATTATCCGGATGTTGGATTTTCCGGGAATCTCTATGAAGCAGAAAACAGAAGAACTTACTCTTTGAATACCTTGCCGCTGGAATATGCAACCGAAGGCGTTGGCGATTTCCGGATTCCGGCAGTTGCAGCAACCCATGCAGACGGCAGCAATGCATTAGATTTGCGGTATCAGTCTTACAGCATCCACAAGGGCAAGTATGCGATTGCAGGGCTGCCGGCAGTCTATGCAGACGAAGACGAAGCAGAAACCTTGGAAATTGTTCTAAAAGATACGACAACAGATTTGCAGGTAACCTTGCGGTATGGCGTTCTGCCGGAACTGGATATGCTGACTCGCTGCGTTTCCATCCAGAATCTTGGCACAACGCCGATTACACTGACAAAGGCAGCCAGCTTCTGTTTGGATTTGCCTTATGGAAAGTGGGAATGGATGCACTTCCACGGCAGACATGCGATGGAACGGATTACCGAACGGACACCGCTGATTCACGGCATTCAGGAAAGTTCCAGCACAAGAGGCACATCCAGCCACCATCAGAACCCGACTGCCATTCTCTGCACGCCAGATTGCACGGAAACCAACGGCAGCTGTTTCGGAGCAGCGTTCTTGTACAGCGGCAGCTTTCAGACAAAGATTGAATATGACCAGATGCGGCAAGCAAGAATGGTGATGGGGCTGCATCCGGATTTGTTCCGCTGGGAACTCCAGCCAAATGCAACCTTTGATACACCGGAAGTGTTGTTCACTTACAGCGATAGCGGCTTAGAAACCCTGTCACATCGCTTCCAGAAAACCATTCGGGAACACGTTTGCCGTGGGAAGTATCAGAAAATCGAACGTCCGGTTCTAATTAACAACTGGGAAGCAACCTATTTCGATTTCAACGAAGAAAAGATTTTAAAGATTGCCGAAGAAGCCGCTCGTCTGGGCGTGGATATGCTGGTATTGGATGACGGCTGGTTTGGCAAGCGGGATGATGACTGTTCCGGTCTGGGCGACTGGTTCGTGAATGAACAGAAGCTCAAGGGCGGACTGGGCACACTGGTGCAGAAAGTCAAGGCATTGGGTATGCGGTTCGGCATTTGGTTTGAACCGGAGATGGTTTCTGAAGACAGCGATTTGTATCGGACACATCCGGAATGGGCAATTCAGATTCCGGGCAGAAAGCCGATGCGGGGTCGGTATCAGCTGTTATTAGATTTATCAAATCCAGACGTGCAGGATTACTTGTATGAACGCATTTCTGACATCCTGAACAGTGCCGATATTTCCTATGTGAAGTGGGATATGAACCGCAGCATCAGTGACTGGTATACCGCTCTGCTGCCGGCAAATCGGCAGGGCGAGTTGCCGCATCGGTATGTGCTGGGTGTCTATGCGTTGCTGGAACGGCTGACTTCTGCATTCCCAGAGGTTCTATTTGAGGGATGCAGCGGCGGCGGCGGACGGTTTGACGCTGGAATGCTGTACTACTGCCCGCAGATTTGGTGCAGCGATGACACAGACGCTTATGAACGAACCATTATTCAGTATGGCACATCGTTCTTCTATCCGATTTCTGCGGTTGGCTCGCACGTTTCCGTTGTTCCAAATCATCAGACTGGCAGAGTTACACCGATTGAAACCCGTGCCGTGACGGCAATGGCTGGCAGCTTCGGCTATGAGCTGGATTTGAATTTGCTGTCAGACGAGGAAAAGGAATCTGTGACCAAGCAGATTCAGCAGTTCAAGGAATACGGTTCGCTGATTCACAACGGGACGTATTACCGCTTGAGCAATCCGCTGGAAGATGCCTATGCACTCTGGGCGTTTGTATCTGAGGACAAGAAAGAAGTTCTGGTACAGGGCATGATTTTCCGGACAGAAGCAAACATGGTGCGGCATTGTGTTCCGCTGCGAGGTTTAGATGCAGAAACTGTTTACCGGACAAAGGACGGAGCAGCCTATACCGGTGACACCCTGATGCATGCAGGGGTTCTGCTGCCGAAATCTTGGGGCGACTATTATCCGGTTTCCATGCATTTCATCAGCGAATAATTTTGCAACCATGATTTAAAACGATTGCGGCACGCTGCGGAAGAGATTCTGCGGCGTGCCGTTTCTGTTGATTTTTCGGGGGATTTCCTAGTTTTAAAATTTGTCGACTATTACGAATTTCAGCGAAAAAACAGGGAAATATTCTGTTAAATGACGAATTGAAATACCTTGAAAACCTATCGCATCTATGGTATAATAGAAGGTAACGAAAACGGCAAAAGGTGGGGAATTCGATATGAAAACGATACTTTGCTTTGGGGACTCAAACACATATGGCTATCAGCCGGAAACGAAAAAACGATATGATGAAACCACACGCTGGACGTGCTTGTTACAGCAGGCGATTCGGCCCTACGGGTGGCGTGTTGTGGAAGAGGGTCTGTGCGGACGCACAACCAACTTGAACGGCATTCGCCGGGAAAACCGAAATGGTGCTGCGGTGCTGCCGATGCTGCTGGAATCCCATGCACCGCTGGATGCGGTGATTTTGATGCTGGGGACAAATGACTGCAAAACGCAGTTCCATGCAACGCCGGAATCCATTGGAGCAGGCATCGAAGCTCTGATTGCACAGGTGCGGGCATTCGATGAACATCTTCCAATCTTATTGGTTTCCCCCATTCATCTTGCAGCGGATATTGCAGAAAAAGACCCCGCATTTTCTGCGGATTCCGTTCCCATCTCCTATGCATTAAAATCCGTCTATGTAGCGATTGCAGAACGGGAACACTGTATGTTTTTTGCGGCTTCGGATTATGCAGAGCCTTCGGACGCAGATGGCGAACATCTCGACGCAGAGGGACATCAAAAACTGACCAAACAGATGCTGAACGCATTACAACCATTACTATGCGGAAAGGAACAGGAAAAATGACAACGAAAGAAATGCAGGAAGCAATTCTAAAATGGAAAAAAGAACAGGACTGCTGTATTCTGGCACATTGCTACCAGACCCATGATATTTTGGAAGTGGCAGACTTTGTCGGAGATTCTTTCGGATTGGCACAGAAAGCAGCACAGACCAATTGCAAACGGGTGATGATGTGCGGTGTTCGTTTTATGGCAGAAACCGTGAAGATTCTGTCGCCGGAAAAACAAGTTTATCTGCCAAAAGCAGAAGCTGGCTGCCCGATGGCAGAACAGCTGGATGTGGAAATGTTACAGCAGATGAAAGAAATCTATCCGGAACACTGCGTGGTTGCCTATATCAATACAACTGCTGCATTAAAAACACTGTGTGATGTCTGTGTCACGTCCTCTTCCGCAGTGGAGATTATCCGGAAGATTCCAAACAAGAAGATTCTGTTCATTCCGGACTGCAACCTTGGTGATTATGTGGCAAAGCAGATTCCGGAAAAGGAATTTCAGCTGATGCATGGCGGTTGCCCGACACACGTTCGGATTACGGTCAAGGACGTAGAGAAAGCACGGGCTGCACATCCGGATGCAGAGTTGCTGGTACATCCGGAATGCCAGCCGGCAGTCACCGCACAGGCGGACTATGTTGGCAGCACAACCGGCATTATGAACTATGCAGCAAAGAGTGACAAGAAATCGTTCATCATCGGTACAGAAAACAGCATTGTACAACACTTGGGCATGCAGTTCCCAGACAAGCTGTTTTATCCGCTCTCGAAAGATTGTGTCTGTCACAATATGAAAGTTACGACATTGGCAGATGTTTTGCACTGCTTGCAGGGCGTAGACGGCGAAGAAATTCAGATGCCGGAAGATGTCATGCAGAAAGCAAAGGTCTGCATTGAAGAAATGTTGAGGTTGGGAAATTAAGATGCAGAAAAAAGTATTGGTCGCAATGAGCGGCGGTGTGGATAGTTCTGCAACAGCTGCGATCTTGTGCCAAAAGGGCTATGATTGTATCGGTGTCACGATGAAGCTGTACAATCTGCCAGATGATGCGGTTCGCAGCAACACCTGCTGTACGCTTTCCGATGCAGAAGATGCAAAGAGCGTTGCATATCGGCTGGGTATGCGGTATTACGTCATGAATTTTACGGCAGATTTTGCCAAGGAAGTCATTGACCGTTTTGTATCTGCCTATGAACGGGGCGAAACGCCGAATCCTTGTATTGACTGCAACCGATATATGAAGTTTGAACAGCTGTACCAGCGAGCTGCTCTGCTGGGATGCGATGCGATTGCAACCGGACACTATGCACGGATTGCATACGATGAAGAACGGGGCAGATGGCTGCTGAAAAAGTCGAAGAACGAGGCGAAAGACCAAAGTTATGTGTTGTATTCCATGACACAGGAGCAGCTGGCACATACGATTTTTCCGCTGGGGGACTATACCGACAAGGCGGAAGTGCGGAAGTTGGCAGCAGAATCCGGCTTGCTGAATGCAGAAAAGCATGACAGTCAGGATATTTGCTTTGTTCCGGATGGCGATTATGCAGCGTTTATTGAACAGTACACGGGAAAGCAGTATCCGCATGGAGATTTTGTAGATCGGAACGGCAAGAAGCTGGGCGAGCATAAGGGTATGATTGGCTATACCATCGGACAGCGGAAGGGTTTGGGCATTTCTGCACCGCATCCGCTGTATGTCTGCAAGAAGTGCGTGGAAGATAATACCATTGTGCTTTCAGAGCGAGAGGGACTGTATACTACGAAACTGATTGCACGGGATTTCAACTGGATTGCTTATGATGGTGCACCCAAAACGCCGATTTTCGTCACAGCAAGAACCCGTTACCATGCCAAGGAGGCAGCTGCAACGGTTACTCCGCTGGAAGATGGAACGGTACAAGTGGTATTTGCAGAGCCGCAGCGTGCCGTGACTGCTGGTCAGGCAGTGGTACTGTATGATGGAGAAATTGTAGTTGGCGGAGGAACGATTACTTCCGCTGAATAAAGAGAAAAAAGTCCGACAGAAATGCCGGACTTTTTTTGTTGCATGAAATTTTATCAGACGGAAACTTGAAACAGCCCATGCCGATTGCAGTAGCTGTAAATCGTACCATGCCTCATCATCGGGAAGCGTACCATTGGATTTTGTTCCGGATAACACTTGATGAACGAAATCCGGTCACTGGTGACATAGGCGAAAAAAGAGAGAAAATGTGTTTTTTCCATGGGATGTTCCATAAAAACAACCTTCTTTCTGAGTGGATGCTTTCAGTATAACACAAGCGATTCGGTTCTGCAACCTACGTTTCGTAGAGTGCTTTTAAAGAAAATAAATCTATAATTTAGAATAATATTATTAGAAAAAGCATTGATTTTTTCCCGAAAATGCGGTAAAATAGAAAACAGATTTCGGCATTGTGTCAGTGTACATAAAACCAAAATGCCGGAACGATAGAAAGGAGCTTCGTAATGTATATTACTTGCTTGGATTTGGAAGGCGTATTGGTGCCGGAAATTTGGATCGCATTTGCAGAAGAAAGCGGAATCCCGGAATTAAAGCGTACCACCAGAGATGAACCAGATTATGATAAGCTGATGAAGTGGAGAATCGGCGTTCTGAAAGAACATGGTCTTGGATTAAAAGAAATTCAGGAAACCATTGCAAAGATTGCCCCGCTGCCGGGTGCAAAGGAATTTTTGGACAAACTGCGGAAAGAATGCCAGGTGATTATTATCAGCGACACCTTCACACAGTTTGCAGGCCCGTTGATGGAAAAGCTGGGACAGCCGACCATTTTCTGCAATTCTCTGGAAGTTGCAGCAGATGGCGAAATCACTGGCTTCAAGATGCGTGTTGAAAACTCCAAGCTGACCACCGTAAAGGCATTGCAGTCCATTGGCTATGATACGATTGCCAGCGGTGACAGCTACAACGACCTCGCAATGATTCAGGCAAGTAAAGCAGGCTTCCTCTTCCGGAGCACCGAACAGATTCAAAAAGACCATCCGGAACTTCCGGCATTTGAACGGTATGAAGATTTGCTGGCTGCAATTGAACAGGAATTGCAGAAGTAAGCAAGTTTTTGATTCTGATTGCATACAAAAAACGCTGTTGCACGATTTTTTGTGCAGCAGCGTTTTTGCGTTTACTTGTTAGAAATGGTAATGGTATAAGCACCATCTTTCAGGTCGCCAACCGTCACGGTTACGCCAGGGTCAATCGTTTCCTGTTCGTTGGAATCGTACCAATGAAAACCGGAAATTGTTCCATCAATCACATCTCCCGTTTTGAAAACGCTGCCGCCCTCCTGCTCGTTGGCAAGCCGAATCAGGCGGATACCGTCATCATCATTGTTTGTATACTCCGAACCATTCTGATATTTGAAGTAAGCGTACCAATAATCTTCCTGCAAGTCTGCCTGAATGTGGTAAACCCGAATGCCACTGTCAATACTCTGCCAGTAGTTTATGTGGGAATTGATGTAGCTGTTATTATCATCTTCGGTGACGTATTCAATCATCAGGTATTCAGAGAAATAACGTCCATCCAGCTTTCCATACGGGATCATCACGCAGTTTCCGTTTTTGGTCTGAGCGTTTTGCAGCTGGAACGTCTGTGTGCCTTTGCTACTGTCATAGACAGAAACTTGATTCTTCTGATACCAGCCCAGCATCAGCTTGGAGAAACAGCCAAAATCGGAAGCAGCATCGGCATCCATCAATTCTGTTCCAGCATTGCCTTTCATGCCCTCGAAATCATCGCTGTTATAGAGGTAGTAGTCCGGCAAGCCCATGCAGTGCCCCATTTCGTGGAGATAACTGCTGTTGAAGTTGCTGTAATTGGTTTCGCTTTCAATCTGAGCGTTTCCGGTGATGATATGCCCAATGGTAACACCATCCACCGTATAAGCGGAATCGCCGATTGGACCAGCGCACGGCCACCAGTTGTCATCGCCAGCAGCAGTTGGAACAGAGAACAGCGTTGCATCAATCACGCCATCGTTGTTGCCGTCAAACTGGCTGAAATCCACACTATCGTTAAATGCATCGTAGCATTCCCGTGCGAGCTTATCTTTGTCTGTATCATAGGCGGAACGGTTTTCTTTGGTGGTATAGCGGAATACCTGTCCATCAAGGTGCATTGTCCCCTTGGAAGAGCGTTCATAGAATGCATGCATACTGTCGAATGGGTAATTGCTGTCGCTGGTATCTGCTTCCCCGAATGCGATTTCCTGAATCTGTTCCGCAGAAAGGTCTGTGGTATATTTGCAGTCCGGAAAATCCACATAGAAAATTACCAGCTTGGCATCGCCCTGCGAGGGCAGGGAAGCTTTGACTGCTTGAATGGATGGTGTTAAGAATGTAGCATCTTCCGCATCTGTGGTGGTGGTTGTGGTTTCTGTGGTAGTGGTAACAGGGGCAGTGGTGTCGCTGGTAACGGTAGTCGTATCGGCGATTTCCTCCCAGATTTCGAGAAAATCTTCGTAGAGGACGCAGTGTTTCAGCATCATCAAGTCTGCTACATTGACAACGTGGTCTTGGTTGAGGTCAGCACGCTGTAGGATGTCTTCCCCCTGCAAAGCATCCAACCGGAGCAAATACCGCTGCATTTTTACAATGTCAACCATCGAAACAACGCCGTCATGGTTCAGGTCGCCCCGATAGCCACGCCATTCCCACGATGCATAGGCGTGTGGAAGTGCAATCATGCCAATTCCGGCGGCAACGGTTGCAGCACTCAGCAGTGCAGTTCCGAGAATGGTGCTTTTTTTCATAGAGAATGCCTCCTTTTTCCGTTCTAAAATCAGATGGTTTCATCATACCACTTTTCACAAAAAAATGCAAGATGCATTCTCTTTTTTAGCAACTTTTCTAATTTTTTGAGCAGGATTTTGTAGATTCTGTGCAAGCCGAGGCGGATAAAACGGCTTCTACAGCTGCCCAGAACGTCTGCCATTCGGATACATTCATACAGAGAAACGGCAGCATCCAGCGTTCCCACGGATGCTGTGGGTGCTGCTGAAAGAACAAGATACACTCCCGAAAGAGCGGTGGATGTCCGATGGTTTGCCGGATGGTGCAGAGAATGGCAACGCCGTCCAGCTGTTCGTCAGCGGAGCAGTTCGGGAAAGCCGTTTGTACCTGCTGAAGCAGCCATTGCCCTTCCGGCAGGGAAGAGAAACTTTCTGGATTCATAGAAAACACCTCCTGTTGGTTGAAAAAAGCCAGTCGTTCTAGAGGAACAGACTGGCTTTTTGAGAAGTATTGTTTGAGAAAACGAATTACTTGGCAGCCTGATAGCCCAATTCAAACGCTTTCAAGTTCATGTCTAAGAATTTTGCCGGAACGGTGTTCCGAATGGTTTCGAGCCACTTTTCATACGGGATTTCGGTGGACTTTGCCATCACGCCAATCAAAACAACATTGACGCATTTCTGGCTGCCAGCCTGTACGGCAAGCTGCAACGCATCGACAGCCGTCAAATCGCAAACGGCATCCAGCTTTTCGCAAATGTGTTCCGGATATGCCATTGCACCAGTAATGACGGGCATCGGGGCAATCTGCTGGGTGTTGGCAATCATCTTTCCGCCCTGTTTCAGGTAAGGAAGAGCACGATAGGCTTCGAGCGGTTCAAATGCTAAAATCAAATCAGCAGTGCCACGGTCGACGATTGGGGAATAAACAGCATCGCCATATTTCACATAGGTTACAACGCTGCCGCCCCGCTGGCTCATACCGTGTACTTCAGAAACTTTGACATCATAACCGGCATCTGTGACAGCGTTGCCCAAGATTCGGCTGGCAAGCAGCGTTCCCTGTCCGCCGACACCAACAATCATAATTTGTTTTGTCATGGTTTATGCCTCCTCTTTCTTGTGAATGCAGCCAAACGGACATACGTTCAGGCAGAGTCCGCAGCCGTTGCACTGGGTCGGGTTGATGGTTGGCTTTGTGCCATCGAAAGAAATTGCTGGACAGCCCAGCTTCATGCAGAGTTTACATTTTTTGCAGTCTGTGCTGATTTCGCAGCAGCCTGTATATTTTACGGTTTTCAGCAGGGCACACGGACGCTGTGCAATGATGACAGACGGTTCTTCCGCAGCGATTTCCTGCTTCACAACGGCTTCCATCTGCTTGACATCGAACGGGTCAACAATGGCAATTCGTTCGACACCAACGGACTTACAGAGCGTTACCAGATTCACTTGCTTGGTGACTTCCTTCCGGATGGTGTAACCCGTGGTCGGGTTGTCCTGGTGTCCGGTCATGCCTGTGATGGAGTTGTCCAGAATGATAATCGTATTGATGCCCTTGTTATAAACCACATCAATCAAGCCCGTGATACCGGAGTGAATAAAGGTAGAGTCGCCGATGACCGAAACGGTTTTCTTTGCAAAGTCATTGCCTCTTGCCTTTGCCATACCCATTGCAACGCCAATGGATGCACCCATACAAATGGTGGTATCCATGCTGTTCAGCGGAGCAACTGCCCCCAATGTATAACAGCCGATGTCGCCGGAAACCTGCAACTTCAGCTTGTGCAGAACATAGAACACACCTCTGTGCGGACAGCCTGCACACATCACTGGCGGACGAACAGGAATCGGTTCACCCGGCACTTGATAAGCTGGCTCTTCTTCGCCCAGAACCACCTTGCGAATCTGATGCGGTGTGTATTCGCCCAGCAGGGAGAAAGCTTCCTTGCCGATGACAGAAATGCCGAGGTTGCGGCAGTAGGCTTCAATGAACGGGTCGAGTTCTTCAATGACATAGACGGTTTCATGCTGTGCAGCAAAGTCCAGCAGCATTTGCTTCGGCATCGGGTAAATCATACCCAGTTTGCAGTAGTCTACCTGGTCGCCGAGGGCTTCCTTGGCATACAGATAAGCGATACCAGCGGAAATGACACCGATTTTGTTGCCCTTGGATTCTACCCGGTTAATCGGACAGGTTTCTGCATATTCTGCCAGTTTCCGCATCCGTTCTTCTACAACCACATGCCGTTTGATGGCATTTGCCGGCATCATGACATACTTAGCAGCATCCTTTTCATACGGTTTCAGAGCAACTTCTTCCGGTTCTTCCAGTTCTACCAGACTCTGAGAGTGGGAAACACGGGTGGACAGCCGGAGAAATGCCGGAGCATCGAATGTTTCGCTGATGGTATATGCAAGCTTGGTAAAGTTCTTGCATTCTGCGGAATCGGACGGTTCGAGCATTGGAATCTTGGCAGCTTCTGCATAGTGCCGGGAATCCTGTTCGTTTTGAGAAGAATGCATACCTGGGTCATCTGCAACGCAGAAAACCAGACCGCCGTTGACACCGCTGTAACTTACGGTGAACACTGGGTCAGCCATGACATTCAAACCAACGTGCTTCATGCAGGACATCGCACGAGCACCGCCGATGGATGCACCAATGGCAACTTCAGCAGCAACCTTTTCGTTTGGTGCCCATTCCGCATAAATTTCCTTGTATGGGACAATCTGTTCTGTAATTTCTGTGCTTGGCGTTCCCGGATAAGAGGAAACAACCCGAACGCCTGCTTCATAAGCACCTCTTGCTACAGCAGCATTGCCGAGTAGTAATTTTTTCATATTTGTTCATCCTTTCATGGGGTTTCGTGTTCGGTGACACCGGATTCTTTTGCAACCAGATTTTCAACACAGTACCGCTTCCGCAGCTTTGGTTTTTCAATCTTTCCGGTGGGGTTTCTTGGAACATCGGCAAAGATGATTTTTCTTGGCCGCTTATACCGTGGCAGTGCCATGCAGAACGTCTGCAATTCTTCTTCGGTGAGTGTTGCTTCCGGCTTCACTTCTACGATGGCAGCCGTGATTTCGCCCAAACGGGCATCTGGCAGACCAATGACAGCAACGTCTTTGATTGCATTGTGCTGGCGGAGGAAATCTTCAATCTGTACCGGATAAATATTTTCGCCGCCGGTGATGATGACATCTTTCTTGCGGTCAACGAGATAGATAAAGCCGTCTTCGTCTTCCTGTGCCATATCGCCGGTGAACAGCCATCCATCCTGTAAAACTTCTTCGGTTGCCTTTTCATCCCGATAGTAGCACTTCATCACGCCCGGGCCTTTCACAGCCAGTTCGCCGACTTCGCCCTGCGGAACGGTGTTATGATTCGGGTCAACAATCTTGACTTCCCAGCCATAGCCAGCCTTTCCGATTGCACCGACCTTGTGCGGATTTTCGACACCGAGGTGTACGCAGCCTGGACCAATGGATTCGCTCAGACCATAGTTGGTATCATAAGCATGGTGTGGGAAATAAGCCTTCCAGCGTTTGACCAAAGACGGCGGAACAGGCTGTGCACCGATGTGCATCAACCGCCACTGGTCGAGGTTGTAGTCGTCTAGATTCAAATCTTTCCGGTCTAACGCATCCAGCAAATCCTGTGCCCACGGCACGAGCAGCCAAACGATGGTGCATTGTTCTTCGGAAACGGCTTTCAGGATCCATTCCGGCTTGACCCCACGGAGCAGGACTGCTTTTCCGCCCGTCAGCAGCGAGCCAAACCAGTGCATTTTTGCCCCTGTATGATAAAGTGGTGGAATGCAGAGAAATACATCGTCCTTTGTCTGACCGTGATGGTGCTGTTCGACCTGTGCAGCGTGGCTCAGGCTTCTGTGTGTATGTAAGATGGCTTTTGGGAAGCCAGTCGTGCCGGAAGAAAAATAGATGGCAGCATCATCGTCTTCTGTCAGCGGCACATCCGGATTTTTGGAGGTGCAGAACTGTGTCAGACGGTCATAGCTTTCTGCAAATGTCGGGCAGTCTTTTCCGACATACAGCATGCTCCGAACACGAGGCATACAATCGCAGATTTCCTCCACCCGTCCGGTAAATTCAGGGCCGAATACTAAGAAATCCGCTTCTGCTAAGTTCAGACAGTACCGGATTTCTTCGGCGGTATAGCGGTAGTTCAGCGGAACGGCAATCGCTCCTGCTTTTAAGATGCCGAAATAAATCGGCAGCCATTCCAGGCAGTTCATCAGCAGGATGGCAACTTTTTCGCCCTTGCGGATGCCTCTGGACAAGAGGAAGTTTGCGAACCGGTTTGCCTGGCAGTTGAAATCTTTCCAAGTGATTTCCCGCCGGACATTCTGACCCGTACCGGATTCAATCAGGGCGTATTCTTTCCACGTCAACCGACCATGGACGGTGGGCGGCGGTGTAATTTCAACCAGACTGGTATCATCTGGATAGCGTTCTGCATTTTGCCGCAGTAGTTCTGTGATAGGCATTTTTGACATTCCTTTCTGTTTCTGTTTGTACCAGCACAAGGCACAAACGATCTTTTTTATTATAGCACAATCTCTCTAAAAAAACAATACGAAAACCAAAAAAACTGCAAAATTTGCAAAAATGCTGCCAGATGGGAGCAGACAGCCTCCATCCAGCAGCGAAATGATGGGATTCAAATGAAAGGTCTAAGAGGAACGAAGAGAGTAGGATAATGACCATACAAACCGGAACGATGTAAGTAATCATCACGCAGTACAGCTTTCTTGCTGGGAGTGTTCCAGAGTGACAGCAGGTCGATAATCGGCAAAATTTGCAAAAATGCTGCCAGATGGGAGCAGACAGCCTCCATCCGGCAGCAAAATGATGGGATTCAAATTAAAGGTCTAAGAGGAACGAAGAGAGCAGAATAATGACCATACAAACCGGAACGATGTAGGTAATCATCACGCAGAATAGCTTTCTTGCTCGGAATGTTCCAGAGAGAGAAACTTCTTCGATGACATACTTCGGCTTCACGACCCAGCCGATTAAAACAGCCGTCAGCAGAGCGACAATCGGCATGAGCAGGTTGTTCGAGAAGAAGTCGAAGAAATCAAGAATCTGATAGCCGAAAATCGTAACTTCGCTCCAGATGCCATAACCCAGCGTGGACGGCAATGCCATCAGTAGGGCAACGCCCATGACCAGCAGGCAAATCGTCTGCCGTTTCCACTTCAGCTTGTCCTGCAATACGGAAACAATCGTTTCCATCAGGGAGATGGAAGAAGTGAGTGCAGCGAAGAATACCAGCAGGAAAAAGGCTGCACCGAAAATTGTTCCGCCGGACAGACTGTCGAACAGCTTTGGCAGGGTGATGAACATCAGTCCAGGGCCAGCTTTTAAAGCGGCGTGGTCGCCATTCGAGAACGCAAAGACTGCCGGAACGATCATCAGACCGGACAAGAACGCAACCAGCGTATCAAAGATTTCAACGTGCCGGACAGATTGCTCTAAGTTATCCTGTTTCCCCATATAAGAGCCGTAGGTGATCATAATTCCCATGGCAAGGGACATGGAATAGAAAAGCTGTCCCATCGCTGCAACGACGGTTTTGATGGAAAAATCAGAGAAGTTCGGCTTGATGTAATAGACAAAACCATCCATTGCACCATCCAAAGTCAATGCATAAATTGCCATTGCCAGCGAAAGCAGAATCAGGACAGGCATGAGAATCTTGCTGACCTTTTCCACACCCTTTTGCACCCCGATCAGAACGACCAATGCCGTACAGAAGAGGAAAATTGCAAGGAATACAATGGGCTGTGCTGTGCCAGAGATGAAGGTGGAAAAATAGTCATCTGCTGCGGCTGCGTGTGCCTGTCCGGTAAAATAGACCGTCATATACTTGACAATCCATCCCCCAATCACACAGTAATAGGGGAAAATCAGAATCGGAACTGCTGAGGCAATGTAACCCAGGAACGAAAATTTTTGGTTGACGGCTTTGTAGGCGAGAATGGCACTCTTTCCGGTTTTTCTGCCGATTGCAATTTCGGTTGTCATCAGGGCAAAGCCGAAGGTAACGGCTAAGACCAGATAGACCAGCAGGAAGATCCCGCCGCCGTATTTGGCTACCAGATAGGGAAATCGCCAGATATTTCCCAATCCGACTGCTGATCCTGCCGCCGCCATGACGAATCCCAGACGGCTGGAAAAGCCGGTTTTGTTTGCTTGCTTCATGATTAAAATCATCCTTTCCTTGATCATTGCTGCAAAATGGTGGTGCAGCTGTTTTATTTTTTTGAGAAGCAATATCTTTTTTATTATAATCGCTCTTTGGAGAAAATGCAATCATTTCTTGGATTTGTTTTCAATTTGTTTGGAATTGTACAAATGACCGTTGAATTTTTTTCAGCAGACCGGAAACATTCCGGATGATTTTTCCGCAGGATGCCAGCGACTTTTGAAAAACCAGTCGGAAAATCGAAAAAGCACTTGATTCCTGACAAAAAATGTTGTATAATAAGGATGTATGCAAAAGCGGCGTACAGATTTCCCGTACAGGATGTTCTTTGTGCAGAACGAATCATCTGTGCCGGGAAACCACTATCATATGAAAGGAGTTTGAAGATGATTTATTCAAACGAAGTAAACAAGATGTGCAGCGTTGCACAGGGCGTGAACCATGGTGCTGCTCCGATTCCGGAAGAAGCAAAGTGGGTAAAGGCAAAGGAAATTTCTGACATCTCCGGTCTGACACACGGTATCGGTTGGTGTGCACCGCAGCAGGGTACATGTAAGCTGACCCTGAATGTCAAGGAAGGCATCATTCAGGAAGCATTGGTGGAAACCGTAGGATGTTCTGGTATGACCCATTCTGCCGCTATGGCAGCAGAAATTTTGCCGGGCAGAACCATTCTGGAAGCATTGAATACCGACCTGGTATGTGATGCCATCAACACTGCTATGCGGGAACTGTTCCTTCAGATCGTATACGGCAGAAGCCAGAGTGCATTCTCTGAAGAAGGTCTGCCGATCGGTGCTGGTCTGGAAGACCTCGGTAAGGGTCTGCGTTCTCAGGTCGGTACGATGTATGGTACACTGGCAAAGGGTCCTCGGTATCTGGAAATGACCGATGGTTATGTCACCAAGATTGCCCTGAACGAAGATGATGAAATCATTGGCTATAAGTTCGTAAACTTCGGCAAGATGATGGACTTCATCAAGGCTGGCGATGATGCAAACACCGCTTTTGAAAAGGCACAGGGACAGTATGGCCGTGTTGCAGACGCTGTAAAGTTTGTAGACCCGAGAGAAGAATAAGGAGGAATTTCATCCATGGCATTGTTTGAATCTTATGAGAGAAGAGAAAAGCAGATTCTTGCGGTTCTCAAGGAATATGGCATTGACTCCATCGAAGGGGCTGCAGAAGTAACAAAGGCAGCTGGACTGGACGTTTACAAGATGGTAGAAGGCATTCAGCCAATCTGCTTTGAAAATGCAAAGTGGGCTTACACTGTTGGTGCAGCCATCGCAATCAAAAAGGGATGTCGCCGTGCAGCAGATGCAGCCGCTGCAATCGGAGAAGGCTTGCAGGCATTCTGCATTCCGGGTTCTGTTGCAGACCAGAGAAAAGTAGGTCTGGGTCACGGTAACCTAGGCAAGATGCTGCTGGAAGAAGAAACCAAGTGCTTCGCATTCTTGGCAGGTCACGAATCCTTCGCAGCTGCAGAAGGTGCAATCGGCATTGCTGAAAAGGCAAACAAGGTTCGGAAAGAACCGCTGCGGGTTATTCTGAACGGTTTGGGCAAGGATGCTGCACAGATCATTGCAAGAGTAAACGGCTTTACCTATGTAGAAACTGAAATGGATTACTACACCGGTGAAGTCAAGGAAGTATTCCGGAAGTGCTATTCCAAGGATCCGGAAAGCCCGAGAGCAAAGGTAAATTGCTACGGTGCAAACGATGTAACCGAAGGCGTTGCAATCATGTGGAAGGAAGGCGTAGACGTTTCCATCACTGGTAACTCCACCAACCCGACCAGATTCCAGCACCCGGTAGCAGGTACTTATAAGAAGGAATGCATCGACGCTGGCAAGAAGTACTTCTCTGTTGCATCTGGTGGTGGTACAGGTCGTACCCTGCACCCGGATAACATGGCAGCAGGCCCGGCTTCTTACGGTATGACCGATACCATGGGACGGATGCACTCTGACGCACAGTTTGCAGGTTCTTCCTCTGTACCGGCACACGTTGAAATGATGGGCTTGATCGGCATGGGCAACAACCCGATGGTTGGTGCAACCGTAGCAGTTGCTGTATCTGTAGAAGAAGCAGCAAAGGCTGGCAAGTTCTAAGCAATATCGGCGTTTTTCTCATTTGATACAACGAAAAAGGACGTTTTTGCAGCGATGCAGAAACGTCCTTTTTGCTTGGTGTGTCCACGTTTATTGAAAATTCAATTAAATAAATCAAAAATACCATTTTAATTATAGTATTGACTTTTGTGCTTGAATTTCATATAATAAAAACAAATAGAAAATGAAAGGCCAATTCTACTATTTATGAATTGTGCTTTCAATTTTTATTTAAAAGTAAAGAGCTTAAAAATGCCATGCATATTTTGGAGCTTGATTAGGGAGGAGGTTTGTATTATGAAAAAAGAGTTGGAACTTCTATATGAAGCAAATTACACACGATATTTATCTATGTTTGAAATGCAAGAATTAAAAAAGCAGATGGATTCTATTTCTTCTTATTTTCGAAAAAATTGTGAGAAAAAAGGAAAAGAAACTATCTGCGAGTTGCGTAACAGTTGTCAAAAAAGTGCATTTGAAGCTGGTTTTTATACAGCAATGCAACTATTGACAAAATAAAAACATTTGTCATTCTCATAAGAGATGTGGATTGAAATTATTTTTTTTTGTTATATTCTTGTCGCCCCCTTATGGGGGTGTGGATTGAAATTATGATGCCTATATTTTTAAGATTCCGGATAAGAAAACTCCTGCGTATCTTTATCATAGTTCAATGGGACATCGACATACTGGTGACCATACTGAGCAGAAAATACACTTTTCGTGGTATAGCAAGTATCATCTTTTTTGAAAAAGCTCTGCAAAGAGCCGGACAGATTCAATTCATTCCACCAATCATCTCGTACATCAAACAGGTAAGTGACCCATCCAGAACCGCCACCGGAAACATCACAAGCGAAAAATCCCTTGCCATCATATTCCACATAATTTGCATTACTAAATAAATCAACAGAGAAATCGGTGCGAGCTTCTGAGATGCATCCATTGGAATGAATGAAATAAATGCCTTGAACAGTTTTTGAAGAAGAATTTTTTTTACCCAAGACAACAAACGCTTCTTCTTTTCCATCTCCATCATAATCAGTGGCTTTCATAGCATATACTGGACAATAGGATTCTAAAGTGGTTTTCAGTTGGTTAAAGTCAGGTGTTCTTTCATCCGAAATGGCTGACATAAATTCCAAGAAACTATATTTGTAATAATCAGTGCAACTATCTGTATAAGATTTTTGTATAGAATTATATTGCGACTTTGTGCAGCTTACACCGTTATGCTGATAAGTGCCATTATTCATGCTGATACGATCACGCAAAACAAAGGAATTTCCAACTAGTTCTTGCTTTTCTAAACTTCCAATTAAAGCACCTCCAGAACTATATGTATAAAAATAACCAGAATTTTCCTCATATCCTGAAAATGCCTGATTTCTTCCGGAAGACCAACTATGCACCAAAGAACAACCTGTATCTTCCTTATAAGTATATAATTTCCCACCAGAATAAGCATTTACCAGTAATTCTGGAATGTCATCTTGGTCAATCCAAATAAGAGAATAGGTTGTATCCCCATAAGAGTCTGGAATTTCTCCAGAAAGCAGCAGGTCATAATAAGCGGTTTCCCAAGCTGGAGCTCCATAAACTTCTGGCAGAATATCCGCCCAAGATGGTTCTAACCCTGCGGATGTCTGTGCATAATAGGTTAAGATATAAACGGCATCTTGCACCGTAATAGAACCATCTGTATCAATATCTGCTGCATTAAATTGCTCATCGCTCAAGTCGTCTACTGCAACTCCAGCAGCTGCTTTTGCATAGAATGTCAGAACGGATACGGCATCATCCACATCAATGGAATCATTTCCGTCAAAATCTCCCAAATCAAACGCTGCTTGTGCAGGGAGGGCAGTTGTGAAAGACAAGATTGAACCAGAAGTAATCAGGCAGGCACAAGCTGCGGCGAGCATTGAACGAATTTTCATAGAAAGCATCTCCTTCTTATTGGAACAGTGAAACATTTTGATTCTATTATACCCGAAAAGATTCTGTTTGTCAACCCTAAAAGTATATTTTTATTGGAACAATGTTAAAAAGATAACAATAATTGTAAATTTTTCAAACTAAAAAAGAAACGCCCCACCGGAACACACGTTCCAATCGGCAAGTCCTAAAAATCATCAGCATTTTCTCATTTGTTGCGTTCTGTTCGCAGATTCCACAAAAAACAGATAAATTTTTTGTATAAAAAGCGAATTTCTTTTATTCCAAAAATAGATTATAATAAAAATAAAACTAAGAAAGAGGGGTTTAAATATGGCTTTTGAAATTGAAAATGGTATTTTGAAAAAATACGTTGAAGAATTAGGAGTAAAAGTAGCAATTATTCCAAAAGGTGTCACGGTTATCCAAGAAAAGGCATTTTTAAACTGTTCTCAATTAATTAATATTATAATACCCTCTGGCGTAATGAAAATTGAAAAAAATGCATTTCAAGGATGCTGTAGATTAAAAACAGTGATAATACCAGATACTGTTTCTGAGATTGAACCAGGGGCATTTGCAGTTTGTGAAAGTTTAGAAGTAATTTCTATATCAAATAAAAATAATATATACTATAAAAATAATGATATATTATTTAAAAATAAAATTTTATTTTATTATCCATCCGGAAAAACTGGTACTTCTTTTTGCATACCATATAATATAACAAAAATTGAAAATCATGCATTTTCTCATAATAAAAATATAGTAAATATTACTATATCGAATAGTGTGAATGAAATTGGAGTTTCAGCTTTTAGAGATTGTGAAAATTTAACAAGCATTACCATTCCAAATAGTGTTAACCTAATTAGAAGTAGTGCTTTTCGTAATTGCATCCGTTTAAAAAGCATCATAATTCCAGATGGCATAATTGAAATTGAAAATGCTGTGTTTAAAGAATGTGAAATCTTAACAAATATTGTAATTCCAGATGGAGTTGTTCGAATTGGAGGTAGTTCTTTTAATAATTGTTCTAATTTAACAGATATTAAAATTCCTGATAGTGTAACTGAAATTAGAAATTTAGCCTTTAATAATTGTAAGAAATTGAAAAAAATTATAATTCCAAATAGTGTAATTAAAATTAGAAATAAGGCTTTTTGCGGTTGTTCTTCTTTAATAGATATTGTTCTTTCCAATAATTTAAATGAAATTGAGAACAAGGTCTTTTATAACTGCTACAACTTGAAAAATATTCAAATTCCAGAGAATGTGGAAAGAATAGGAAATAGTGCGTTTAATGGTTGCCGTAGTTTAGAGGATATTATAATTCCAAACAAAGTGACAGAAATTGGAGATATGGCTTTTCAAGGTTGTGAAAAAATAATAGATATCACAATTCCAGATAGTATAGTTAAAATTGGAAAAAAAGCTTTTAAAGACTGTAAAAATTTAAAAAATGTAGTTCTTCCAGGGCATTTAATAGATATTGCAGATGATGCTTTTACAGGCTGTCCAAATGTGACTTTTTTAACAAAAAAAGAATATAAATTAAAACAATCAGTTTTATCAAATGAGCAGTCGCCCGTTTCAAAATCTTTAGAATTACCAAAAGAAAAAAATTTATCTGAATTTGATGAAATGACACAAGAACTAGTTAAAGCATTTCAAAATTTATCATTTCCAGATAAAATGGAAATTATGAATCTTGTATTGAAAAAAACTCAAATATAACACTAACGCCCCACCGGAACACATTCCAGTAGGGCGTTGTATTTTACATAGATTTTTATTTCTCTGCTTCCACTTCTGTTTCCGCAGTTGCAATTGCCTTTGCCGAAGCATACGCCTGTGCATAGAAATATTCCTGTGCATTCAGCGGAGAAGCATTGCTCTGTACCTTTTTATAAGAGCCATCCGGCTGCTGGATTCTTGCCTTGACATTGTCCTGCATCATGATTCGGAACATCGAAAGAATTCTTGACTTGATATCCTTATCATAAATCGGAGCACCCACTTCCACACGGCGGATGGTGTTTCTAGTCATCCAGTCTGCGGAGGCAATATAAACATCTGCCTGATTTCCAGCCCCGAAGATATAAATTCGGGTGTGTTCCAGATATCGTCCAACAATGCTGCGAATTGTAATATTTTCTGTCTGTCCCGGAATGCCAGCAATCAGGCAGCAAATACCACGAATAATCATTTCAATTTTAACCCCTGCCTGAGAAGCCTCAATCAGCTTATCAATCAGATATTTGTCTGTCAGGGAATTGACTTTCAGCCCGATATAAGCCGGCTGTCCAGCCTTTGCCTTTTCAATTTCCACATCAATCCGGTCTGCAACGTGATTTTGCAGGCAGTGCGGAGATACCAGCAGATATTCCGTGTGCTTGATGGTCTGCCCCATGCAAAGTGCATTGAAGACCCGACTTGCTTCCATGCCGATTTCCGGACGTGCAGTCATCAGAGAATAGTCCGTATAAATTTCAGAAGTTTTCTCGTTGTAGTTGCCCGTGCCAACCTGTGTGATATAAGAGATAGAATTGCCAATTTTCCGTGTAATCAGGCACAGCTTCGAGTGTACCTTGAGATTATCCAGACCATAGATAATCCGGCATCCAGCTTCTTCCAGTCGTCTTGACCATTCAATATTGTTTTCTTCGTCAAATCTGGCACGCAGTTCCACCAGTACAACGACATCTTTTCCGTTTTCTGCGGCTTCAATCAACGCTTCTACGATTTTGCTGTTGGTTGCAACCCGATACAAGGTCATTTTAATGGAAACGACATTGGGGTCTTCGCCGGCTTCGTGGAGCAGGTTCAGGAATGGACGAATGCTTTCAAACGGGAACGACAAGAAACGGTCTTTCTTCTGAATCTGAGCAATCATCGAGTGGTGGTCGTCAATGTTTGCAGAACGCTGCGGAACTCTGCGAGGATAGAACAGCGAACGATTTTTCCGCAGCAAGTCCCGTACCTGTGAAACAAACGACAGGCTCAGCGGTGCTTCTGAGTGGAAAACCTGTGCTTCATTCAGATGCAAGTATTCGCACAGCTTGGCAATCACAGATGGATCCATCAGTCTGGAAAATTCCATCTTGACCGGACGCAGCCGTTTTCTGGCACGGAGCAATTTCTCCATCGCAGCCCGATAATCGGTTTCATCTTCAATGTTTTCTTCTTCTGCATCAATGTCTGCACTCCGAACGATCCGAATCAGCGATTTGCTCTTGATGACATGGCGAGAGAAAATATCGGATGCAAAGTGCAGGATGAGTTCTTCCGTCAGAATAAAGCGGTTTTTCTGGTTCGGCAGGGAAACATATTTTGGGAATACCGGACTGCTGCACGGAACGATTCCGATTTTTTCGCTGCCTTTTTTCTCCAGTACGACAACCGCATAAATTTCCTTGTTTTGCAGGAATGGGAACGGCTGCTTTTTGCTGATAATCTGCGGAGAGAGCAGCGGTTCGATTTCAGAGCGGAAATAAGACTGCAAATAATCCGCTTCCTGCTGAGAAATGGTGTGGAAGTCTACAATCTCCACGCCCTCGGTTTTCAGGCAGTTCTGTAAATCACGATAAGTGTTGTCTTTATCGTGGAGCATCTGGCGAACCCGTTCAAAGATTGCCAAAAGCTGTTCTCTGCAAGTCATATTGGTTTTATTTTCCCGAATTTTCTCGGATACCTGCATCTTTTCAAAGAGCGAGCCAACTCGCACCATAAAAAATTCATCTAAATTACTCTGGAAGATGGAGAGGAAGGAAAGCCGTTCACAGAGTGGATTTGCTGGATCTTGTGCTTCTTCTAGAACACGCTGGTTAAATTTCAGCCAAGAGAGTTCTCGATTGGCGTAGCAATGCTGATTTGCCATAAATAAGTGCCTCCTATTGGTTTATGATTGGGTTTTAAATAGAGCAAAACGCAGTCCGGCTGGAAACAGACGGCTGCATTTTGAAGAACTTGCACAAAAAAATCATCAAAATGATAGAAAAAAGAAACAAGAGTTTTGTTTTCTTTTATTATACTACATCGTCTGTTTTTATGCCAGCTTAGAAATGTAAACCATTTGTTATTTTTGCGTTAAGTTTCAGGTTTCACTTTTTACATAAACTTTTTGAAGAATTTGCAGGAATCTTGTTGTATTTTTCTGCCCGTTGCAGTATACTATAAGAATGGGCTGTGCACGCACAGGACGAAAAAAGAAACAGGAGTATCAAAGAATCATGAATGTTGCATTGATTGATATGGGTTCGAACAGCATTCGCCTTGCAGTTTACAAGGTGGAGCAGAAGGACTTTGAACCGATTTTTTCCAAACGCTATATGACAGGACTGGCAAGTTATGTGAAAGAGAAGCAGTTGACCGCAGCTGGTGTGGAGCAGGCTTGTATTGTGTTGCTGGATGCAAAATCCTTGCTGGAACAGCTTTCGGTTGACCAGACAACTGTTTTTGCGACTGCTTCGCTGCGAAACATCAAAAATACAGAAGCGGTTGTTGCTGCCATTCAGCAAAAGACAGGTTACACCGTGCAGATTCTTTCCGGACACGAAGAAGCCTTTCTGGACTATTTTGGTGTGATGCATGGTGCACCGATGGAAGAAGGGGCACTGGTAGACATCGGCGGCGGCAGCACGGAAATCACCACCTTTGCAGCAGATGGCCCAGCTTTCATGGAAAGTATGCCCGTTGGAGCATTGCGTTTGCATACAGAAATGGTGGAAAAGTTCCTGCCGAAAGAAGCCGAGGTTGCCCAGATTCAAGAACGGGTTCTGCGGGAGTGGAAGAAAATCAAAGCGGACAAACTGCCGCACTATGATTTGCTCTGTGCCGTTGGCGGAACGGCTCGTGCAGTTTTGCAGCTGATTCAGACGCAGCAAGCACCTTTGCCGGATGCGAATTCCTTTACAGCAGAACAGTTTCAGAAGTTGAAAAATCAGCTGTTAAAACGAGATGAAACAGCCAAGAAATTGATTTTACAGGTTTGTCCGGAACGGGTACACACGATTCTCCCCGGCATTTTAATTCTGGATGTCATCATCCGGCAGCTGCATACGCATTTGATTTATGTCAGCCCGTATGGTGTACGAGAAGGGTATTTGCTGCGGCACTATTTATCCTGAGGCAGGTTTCTGGAAAATTCCGAAAAAATTTCTTGGATGCCGTTGCTTTTTTGGCGGAAATGTGCTAAAATGAATGTTTGATATGGATTTGTCGATACAAGAACGATCCAATTTTAGAATCTGACATTTTATGGAAGGCTGTGATGGTAGGGTTGGAAAAGAAGCTGGCATTGTACGGGTTTAACAATCTCACAAAGACGCTGAGCTTTAACATTTTTGATGTCTGTTATGCAAAGACAGAACGGGAAAAACAGGACTATATCCGCTACATTGACGAGCAATATAACTCGGAACGATTGACCAATATTCTCTGTGACGTAACGGAGATGATTGGGGCTTCTATTTTGAATATTTCCAAGCAGGATTATGAACCGCAGGGGGCATCCGTCAACATTCTGATTGCAGAAGGGCACGTTCCCTCTCAGATTGACGTATCCTGCAATCAGGGAGAAACCTTTTTAAAACGGCGGGACATTCACGCCCATCTGGACAAAAGTCATGTCACGGTTCACACGTTTCCGGAAAGTCATCCGGACAACGAAGTGACGACCTTTCGGGTCGACATTGACGTTTCGACTTGTGGAGAAATTTCTCCGTTGAACACACTGGATTATCTGATTCGCAGTTTCGATTCGGATATTATCACCATTGACTATCGGGTACGGGGCTTTACCAGAGATGTCAACGGCAAAAAATGTTTCATCGACCACAACATCACCTCCATTCAGGACTACATTGACCCGGAAATCCTGCTGCGGTATGACACCATGGATATAAATATGTATCAGGCAAACATTTTTCACTGCCGGATGCTGATTAAAGAAATGCAGCTGCAAAATTATTTGTTTAAGACCGATGTCTATGAGTTAGATCCTCGGGTGCGTCTGGATATTACCAACCAACTGCGGCGGGAAATGATTGAGATTTTCAGCGGCAGAAATATTTATGGATAAGGGAGGCAGGCTGTATGGAACAGGTTACCCAACAGCGTGCACCGCTGCTCGAAGCGATGCAAGCACACCGATTGAATCGGGTTGTCCGGTTTGATGTTCCGGGACACAAAGGCGGACGGGGCAATCACGAACTGGCGGAGTTTTTAGGAGCAGACTGTGTGCGGATGGATGTCAATTCCATGAAGAATCTGGACAATCTCTGTCATCCGGTTTCCGTCATTCGGGATGCACAGCAGTTGGCAGCGGAAGCGTTCGGTGCAAAGAATGCATTCTTTATCATCAACGGGGCAACGGGTGCATCACAGGCAATGATTTTCTCCACCTGTAAGGCAGGGGATAAGCTGATTATGCCCCGAAATGTGCACCGCAGTGCCATCAACGCTTTGGTTGTCAACGGAGCGATTCCCGTCTACGTTGACCCAGGCGAACAGAAAGACTTGGGGATTCCGCTGGGAATGGCAGTAGAAGATGTGGAAAAGGCAATCTTAGCGAATCCCGATGCAAAAGCGGTTCTGGTCAACAATCCGACCTATTACGGCGTTTGTGCAGATATCCGAAAGATTGCGAAGCTTGCCCACGACCACGGTATGTTGCTGCTGGCAGACGAAGCCCACGGGACACATTTCTATTTTGGCGAAAATCTGCCATGTTCGGCAATGGCAGCTGGAGCAGATATGGCAGCGGTCAGCATCCATAAAACGGGCGGCTCGCTCACGCAAAGTGCCATGCTGCTCTGTGCGGATACAGTCAATGCCGATTATGTGCGGCAGGTCATCAACCTGACACAAACAACGAGTGCCTCTTACTTACTGATGGTATCGCTGGACATTGCACGCCGGAATTTAGCATTGAACGGGCGGGAGATGTTCCATAAAACGGTGCAGTTCGTCAACTATGCCCGTGAGGAAATCAACCGGCTGGGCGGCTATTATGCCTACGGTTCGGAGCTTTGCAACGGCGATTCGTTCTATGCATTTGATACCACGAAACTTTCCATTCACACCCGAAACACCGGCTTAGCAGGGATTGAAGTGTATGACCTGTTACGGGATGAATATGATATTCAAATTGAATTCGGTGACATCGGAAATATTCTGGCAATTGTCACCGCTGGCGACCGGGAATTAGAAATTGAACGGCTGATTTCCGCTCTTTCCGAAATCAAGCGGCTGTATGGCGGCGACCCGACAGGCATGCTGAACAGCGAATACATTCCGCCGGATGTGGCACTTCCGCCGCAGCAGGCATTCTTTGCAGAAAAGGAAGCCGTTCCGCTGCGGTTCAGCATCGGCAGAGTTTGTGCCGAGTTTGTCATGTGTTATCCGCCGGGGATTCCGATTCTCGCACCGGGCGAACGCATCACCGAAGCAATTGTTTCTTATATTTTGTATGCAAAGGAAAAGGGCTGTTCGCTGACAGGTTCACAGGATATGACCCTGTCCAGCTTACAGGTAGTTCAATAAGAAAGGGTGAAACCAAGCGATATGATGGATATTTGGTATACGGAAAATCACACCGACCATGTGCGGATGTCCATGCGGGTGGATAAACAGCTTGCCAGTGTGCAGAGTGATTTTCAGCGAATTGATATTTTTGAATCGGTGGAATTTGGCAGAATTATGACGTTAGATGGTCTGCTGATGCTGACAGAGAAAGACGAGTACATCTATCATGAAATGATTACCCATATTCCGATGGCAACCAACCCGAACATTCGGAACATTCTGGTCATTGGAGCAGGGGACGGCGGAACGGTTCGGGAACTGGTACGCTATCCGTCCATCGAACACATTGACGTTGCGGAAATTGATGAGATGGTAGTCGAACTGTCGAAGAAATATCTGCCGTTTACTGCCTGCGGATTTGATGACCCTAGAGTTGACGTGCACATTCAGGATGGGCTGCGGTTTGTCCGGAAAGTCGAAAACGAATATGATTTGATTATTGTCGATTCTACTGACCCGTTCGGCGTTGGCGAAGGGCTGTTTACCAAGGAGTTTTACGGGAACTGCTACAAAGCATTGAAAGCAGATGGCATTCTCGTCAATCAGCATGAAAGCACGTTCTATACCTCCTATGCGAATTCGATGAAACGGGCACACAGCCGGATCAAATCATTCTTCCCGATTGCACTGGTCTATCAAGCACACATTCCAACCTATCCATCTGGGCATTGGCTGTTTGGGTTTGCATCCAAGAAATATGACCCTCGCACGGATTTACAGGCGGATTGGTGGAACAGTCTGGGCATTCGTACCCGGTATTATAACACGATTCTGCATCAGGGCTGCTTTGCAATTCCGAACAACGTACGGGATGCTCTGAGAGAGTCGGAAACATAAAGGAGGAATCCCCCCATGCAGGAAAACAAACTTGAGATGAAAGACCTTGTTCCAAACTTGCTGCGGCGTACCGAAATCCCGTGTATGCGGCTGAAACTGGTCGATACCACGCCAGGGATTGCAGAGAGCAAGTTCGGCGGTCGGGGCTATGTGCCGCATGACGCTGCCATTCCGACCAACAGCGAAGGCGTACAGATGCGGTTGCTGGCACAGATTGACTGTCGGCAGATTACCATTCCGGATTTTCCAACGTCTGGTTTGCTGCAATTCTGGGCAATCAATGATGACTTGACGGGCTGTAATTTTGACAACAACACGGAACAAAAAGATTTTCGGATTTGTTATTATGAAACGGTTGACCCGACTGTCACCGAAGAAGAGGTTGCAGCGAAAGAGGGCAATCACCAGCCGTGTGAGGAGGATGAGGAAGATTTTTTCCCGATTGATGGCTGTTTTGGGCTGAAATTTGAACAGACTACTGACCGGATGTCCATGTGTGATTATCGTTTTCAAAAAAAAATGGCAGAGTTGACAAGGGAACTCTATCCGGAGCAGGCAAAACAGCTGCTTGCCGATGAAGATGCAGAGGAAGCATTTGAAGAAGAACTGGAAGAATATATAGAAGAACAGGACGAATTGGACGAAACACCAGACTGGATGCCGAATGCATTCGGGCATAAAATTGGCGGTTATCCGGGCTTTTCACAGTGGGATCCACGAGATATTCCGAAAGAAGATGACCACGATAGTTTGCTGTTGCAAATAGATACCGACTATGTTGACTATGATGCAGATCGGGGAATTATGTGGGGCGATTCCGGCGTTGCCAATTTCTTTATCAGCCGAGAGAATCTGAAACAGCGGAATTTCCAAGATGTGATTTACACATGGGATTGCTGTTAATTTGGAGAGAAAAAGGAGTTATAAAAAATGGGAAAAGCGTTAATTATCGGAGCAGGCGGCGTTGCCGGTGTCGTTGTGCACAAGTGCTGCCAGAACAGCGAAGTCTTTACAGAAATCTGTATTGCCAGCCGTACCAAGTCGAAGTGTGATGCCCTGAAGGCAGCTGTAGAGGCAAAGGGTACAAAGACCGTTGTCACCACCGCACAGGTGGATGCAAACAAGGTTGACGAACTGGTTGCCCTGATTGAACGGGAAAAGCCGGATATTGTCATCAATGTGGCGTTGCCGTATCAGGATTTGACCATTATGGATGCCTGCCTTGCAACCAAGGTGGATTATGTGGACACCGCAAACTATGAGCCGGAGGACACCGCAAAGTTTGAATACAAGTGGCAGTGGGCATATCGGGAACGCTTTGAAAAGGCTGGCATTACAGCCCTGCTGGGCAGCGGTTTTGACCCAGGCGTAACGGGTGTATTCTGTGCCTATGCACAGAAGCATTATTTCGATGAAATCCATGAAATTGATATTCTGGACTGCAACGGCGGCGACCATGGTTATCCGTTTGCAACCAACTTCAATCCGGAAATCAACATTCGGGAAGTTTCTGCAAAGGGCAGCTATATTCTCGATGGCAAGTGGGTGGAAACCGAACCGATGGAAATCAAGCGGGTTTACAACTTCGATGAAGTCGGCGAAAAGGATATGTACCTGCTGCATCATGAAGAATTGGAATCACTGGCTCTGAACATCAAGGGCATTCATCGGATTCGGTTCTTTATGACGTTCGGACAGAGCTATCTGACCCACCTGCGTTGTCTGGAAAATGTCGGCATGACTTCTATTGAACCGATTCTGTATGAAGGCAAGGAAATTGTACCGCTGCAATTCCTGAAAGCCGTTCTGCCAGACCCAGCATCGCTCGGCCCTCGGACAGTTGGTAAGACAAACATCGGCTGTATTTGTCAGGGCGTAAAGGATGGCAAGGAAGTTTCTTACTATGTTTATAACGTCTGCGACCATCAGGAATGCTACAAGGAAGTTGGCTCTCAGGCAGTTTCCTACACCACAGGTGTTCCGGCAATGATTGGGGCAATGATGGTAATGACAGGCAAGTGGAAGAAGCCGGGCGTTTATAACGTAGAAGAATTTGACCCAGACCCGTTCATGGATGCTCTGAACAAGTGGGGTCTGCCGTGGAAGGAAAATTTCCATCCGACCTTGGTAGACTGATTTTTCTGAACCATACAAACCATACCAATAGAAAGCACCGCTTTGCTGGATTTGTTCCCAGCGAAGCGGTGCTTTTTTCAACTATCATGATAGGATTTTTGTCAGATAGCAGTCATGCGGAACGTAAAGGAAAGTCCGGTTTCTGACTGACGGGTAAATTCTGGATGAACGGTTGCTCCCCAGCTGTCATCACCGCCAACGCCCATTTCTCCGGCGGAAATCCGAACTACATTCCGGTAAGAACGAGGCAGTTCCTGTAAGTGGTATGCCTGTTCCAGCTGGTGCGGTGTATATGGCAGAGCGGAGAAGTCCATTTGTTCTGCTGCGAAGCGGAAGCCGTGCCCGTCTGCGTTGGTAATGGTGAACCACTGTGTATCGGTGTGGTTGCCGCATTCCTGTACATAGGCATACGGAACAAGCTGTTCTGCAACGGTGCTGGTGTAGCAGCCAATGCGAGAGCCGTTTTTCCGGTCGCAGTACGTTTCATCCTTGCCTCTGCCATACCATGCAATCTGGTCGAATGCCAGCGGCATCTGCAAGAGCATTCCAAAGTCCGGCATATTGCCATATTCCGTGCAGCCCAGCATCTGCATCGTTACCGTAATACTGCCATCCCCATAGAACTGATAGGTGACCAGACAGCCGTTGTCTGGATTCTGTGGGAATGTATAACGGGTGACAATGTCCACTGTGTGAGCCGTCTGCTTGCAAGATACGATAGACGGAACGGCATACAGAGAAGCGATTTTCCACATTGCGGTATCGTATGGCATCCGGCAGCCCAAATCATTTTCAATCGGAGCACGCCAGAAGTTCGGTCTGGGAATGCCAACCTGAGAGGCAATGCGTTCCACGCCGTTTTTCTGATAGGAAACAATGCCTGCTTTATCCCTGCCGAACAGGATGTGGAAATCAGAACCGTGAATGCCATAGTTGACATCACCCACAATCAGTTCCGGAGCGGGCAGCAGTTCTTCGGTCGTTGGAACAACCACGTTCCAAGCAGCCTGTCCAAATGCAACTTCTGTCTGTGCATCTGCCCAGTCGGTTGCAGCGGTTCTGTAGATGGAAATGGTCAACGTGTAAGCTCCCGGTTTGGTTGCAGTTCCAGCAAATGGATTTGCAAAGGACTGCGTCGTCTGCGGAGCAATGACTGGCAGCGGCAGTTCCCGTTCTGCAACCGGAACGCCATCCTTGCAGAGCGTTGCAGTCATGGAATACGGAGTCGTATCCGTGAACAGGAATTCGTTGTGAATGGTGAAGCCCTGCGGTGTGCAGGCAATCGTAAATGGCTGATAGCAGTACTTCACTTCTGCCATTTTGGTGGTAAGGGTGCGGTCTGCAAAGACAATGCCATTCGTGCAGAAATTATAGTCTGTCGGACGGTCGTCAAAATCGCCGCCTGTTGCAAGGAATGATTCGCCGTATTCATTCTTCTTGAAAACTGCTTGGTCGATGAAGTCCCAGATAAAACCGCCCTGATAGCGTGGTTCTCTCTTGGCGAGGTCGGTATACTTGAACAATGCCCCGTTGGAGTTGCCCATAGAGTGGGAATATTCGCAGCAGATAAACGGCTTTTCCGGATGTTCTTTCAGGAACTGTTCAATTTTGGCTACCGATGGATACATCTGGCTTTCCATGTCGCTGGTTTGGTTGAATCGGCGGTCGTTGACAACGCCCTCATAGTGTACCAGTCTGGAGGAATCCCGTTTCCGGAACTGTTCTGACATCGCATAGATATTTGAACCGCCGAACGACTCATTGCCGCAAGACCAAATTAAAACGCAAGGGTGATTTTTATCCCGTTCCTGCATGGCAGCGGCTCTTGCCAAAACGGCATTTGTCCAGTGCGGATTGTCATTCGGGAGGGTGTGTTCGTCCGGAGCAATCGCTCCCATCTTCTGCCATGTTCCATGTGTTTCCATGTTGGTTTCGTCAATCACATACAAACCGTACTGGTCACACAGTTCATAGAAATCATTTTGGTTCGGATAGTGCGAGGTACGAACCGCATTGATGTTATTCTGCTTCATGGTGAAGATGTCCCAGCGGATTTCTTCCTTGGTGATGGCACGTCCACGGATTGCACTAAATTCATGCCGGTTTACGCCGTTGAATATAATCCGTTTGCCGTTCAATTTCATGATGCCATTTTCCATGCGGAATTGCCGAATACCGATTTGCTGCGGAACAACTTCCAGAACCGTTCCATCTGCATCCTGCAACGTCAGAACCAAATGATACAGATTCGGCTGTTCTGCACTCCAAAGAAGCGGCTGCTCTACAGAGAATGCAACAACCTGTTCGGATGCTGTTACAGGCATGCTTTGTTCTGCAAGCAGCTTGCCGTTCGGGTCAGTGAGAACCGCACGCAGCGTTCCGGATGCTGTGCTAGAGAATGCACAGTCTACCCGAACATCTGCCTGTGAGAAGGTGTCGTTCAAGTCTGTGTGAACGAAGAGGTCTTGCAGGTGCAGTTTTGGAACGGCATACAATACCACATCTCGGAACAAACCGGAGAACCGCCAGAAATCCTGGTCTTCAAGCCAGCTGCCGGAAGAACGCTGGAAGACCTGCACCGCAATCTTATTTTCGCCATCATTCAGATAGTCTGTGATTGCAAATTCTGCTGGGGTGAAGCTGTCCTCATGATAGCCGACAAATGTTCCGTTGACCCACAGAGCCATTGCCGTTTCTGCCCCATGAAAGACCAGCCGGATTTCTGCATCCTTGCAGAATGCCTCCGGAATCGTAACCATACGGATATAGCTGCCAGTGGCGTTGAAGCGTTCCGGAATCTCACCCGGCTTGCAGTTCTCCACGCCATCCCACGGGTACATGGTATTGACATACTGCATTTGTCCATAGCCATTGGTTTGTAAGTGTCCCGGAACAGGAATGGTGTCCCAATTGCTGTCATCATAGCCTACCTGCTCGAAGTGTTCCGGCAGAGCGTTCAGGTTTTCGCTGTAGAAGAATTTCCAGTCACCATTCAGGGACAGGAAAAAGCTGCTCTGCTGTTCCTTGCATTCTGCTGCACTGCGATAATGGATATGGGAAGAATGCGGCTTGCAAGTGTTGATTTGAAAGATTTCCGGATTTTTTAAAATATCAGTTGAAAAGGTCATGATAAACCATCCTTTCTATAGCAGAAATACCGCAGTCTGAAATTACTGCGGTATTCTGCAATCACGTTCATTGATCTTTTGAAAGAAGGAAAAATAAGGAAGAAATTTTGTTGTTTGCGAGTAGGGGAAATTTACTTGACAGAACCAATCATGCCCTGTACGAACTGCTTCTGCATGAGGAAGAAAATCAGAGCAGTCGGAAGGGTTGCAATGACGATCCCTGCCATAATCATACCATAGTCTGGGTTATAAGAAGCACCCATGGTGGAGAGAATCAGCGGAACGGTTTTCTTTTCTGGAGATTGCAATGCAACCAACGGCCAGAGGTAGTTGTTCCAGCTGTTCATAAAGGTGATGATTGCAGCTGCTGCATAAGAGGACTTCATAACCGGCATATACATCCGGAAGAAAATCTGCAATTCATTCAAGCCATCCAGCCGAGCAGCTTCGATGATATCCTTCGGGAACGACTTGGTGTTCTGACGGAAGAAGAAAATCAGGAACGCTGTGGAGATTGCCGGAATAATAACGGCTGCAAAGGTGTTCAGACCCATGAAAGACAAGCCGCTGTCGCTCAATTTACCGAAAATCCGGAACAACGGAATCATCAGGGTTGCGAATGGAATCATCATCGAGAGGAGCAGGAAATTAAAGACCCGATCCCGATTTTTGGTGCGGAACATTTCAAATCCATAACCGGCAGCAGAGGAAACCAGCAGTGCCAAAGTGGTCGTAATGACAGCGATAATGGCAGAGTTTCCGAGTGCTTTCAGGAATCCACGGTCTGCAGCGAACAGGTTTTGCAGGTTCTTGAACAGGCTTGTTCCAAAGGTGACTGTACCACGGTTGATGTCAACGGCATCGTTCGTTGCACAGATAATCATCCACAAAAACGGGAAGATGGAAATAATGGAAGCCAGAATTAAGAACACATACTTGAAAATGTTAAACGGTTGAATTTTCTTTTTCCGCCCAGCGGTGGACGGCATGGTAGTAGCTGCTGCCATAATCAATCATCTCCTCCCACTTTCATCTGAATGGCGGACAGAATTGCAATCATTACCAGTACAACAAAGGCAATCGCAGCCGCATAACCGAAGTTCGGTGTATACTTAAAGCAGAGGTTGTAGATGTACTGGGAAATGGTCAAGGTCGTATTGGCTGGACCACCGTCAGTGATGTTCTTAACTTCATCGAAGAGCTGTAATGTACCGATGGTGGAAGTAATGGTTGTGAACAAGATAATCGGTTTCAATTGCGGGACAATGATTTTGAAGAACTTCTGGAAGCCGTTGCAGCCGTCCAGTTCTGCAGCTTCATAAATCGAAGGGTCGATGTTCTGTAAGCCGGATAAGTAGAAAATCATATTGTAGCCCGTCCATCTCCACGTGATGGAGATGATAATCAGAGCCTTTGCAAATGCAGGGCTGGTTGTCCAGCCGATTGGCTCAGAAATGAGATGCATTGCCATCAGTATCTGGTTGACCAAACCGTCGCCGGAGAAGATGCTCTTCATAATCAAAGAGTAGGAAACCAGCGAGGTGACACACGGTAAGAAAATGGCAATCCGGAAGAAACTTCTGCACTTGAGCTTCTTGTCGTTCAGCAGAACGGAGATGAACAAGGCGAGAATAATCATGACTGGCACTTGAACCAATAAATATAAAAAAGTATTGACCAATGCTTTCCGGAAGGTGGTATCCGTCAGCATGCGTTTATAGTTGCTCAGTCCGGCGAATGTCAGCTGATTGCCCTGACCGCTTTGCAGCGAGAGCAGGAACGATTGAATCATTGGAATGAAAACCAGAACGGAAATCATGATGACGCTGATGGAAACGAAGCCCCAGCCCCAACGATTGCTGACTTTTCCAATCGGAGCGAATGTTTCTTTTTTCTTTTGTTTTTTGATTTCAGACATAAGGATCCTCCTCCTTTACCGTTGGTTTCAGGATGTGGAATGCCGCAGAAAAGGGGGCGTCTGCGGCAAGCCAAATCTCTGTTTTGTAACTCTTGTCAGAGAGCTTACAACCAAACTTAGTTGAGTACAGCGGCTTCTGCCTGAACCTGTGTATTGGCGAGTGTTTCGTCAATATCTGCACCCTGGAGAATCGACTGAACGGCTTCGGACATGATGTCTTCAATGCTGTATGTGTAAAGACCATAGTTGACGGTTGGGATTTCTTCTGTCCACTTGGAGAAGTCACTGAAGATTTCCTGACCGCCGAAGAATTCATTCGGCTTCTTGTAGTTTTCTGCATCTGCGGAAGCCTTCAGTGTGCTAACCAGATTGATTTCAGAAACCAAGTCGTTCATCAGGTCAACATTGGAAGCGAATGTTTCTGCTAAGAAGTTTTCTGCCAATTCGCCATTGCCAACCTTGTCGAGCACGTACCAGCTGCCGCCGCCGATGTTGGAGGTATTCAAAGAGCTGTCTACGTTGTCCAGTCTTGGCAGCGGAGCAACTGCCCACTTGCCGCTCTGGTCTTCTGCTGCTGCGATGGTCGGAGCAATCCAGCATCCAGTCGGAACAGAAGCAACGTCACCCTTCTGGAATGCACCGACGAACGGATCCCAACCGGAAATCTGTTCTGCAATGCCTGCATCAATAATCTGCTGATAGGTCTTAACGGATTCTTTCAGAACCTCATTGTCTGCAATGTCAACGGTCTTGCCGTCCTCCTTAACATACCAAGCACCAGCGGACTGCATCATCATCCGAATCTGTCCGAGGTCGCTCGGGTCTAAGGTCAGCATATACTTGCCGGTCTTTTCCTTGACATCCTTGCCGATCTGGATAAATTCGCTCCAAGTCAAATCCTGCATATCATCGGTGGTATAACCTGCTTCTTCGATGTAATCGGTGCGGTAGAACAGAGCCGCAACGCCGCTATCGAACGGAACGCCGTACACCTTGTTATCCTGTGTCATAACACCTAACTTGTAATCCATGAAGTCATCTGGATTAACAGTGTTGGACAAATCTCTCAGTTCGCCCGGATAAGCATTCAGGTAGTTCTGAATCCGGTAGTCTTCAATCAGAACGATGTTCGGCAGACCCTTGTAAGTGCCGCTGGAAAATGCGGTGTTCAGTGTCTGTACGATGTCATCCTGTGCCATGCTGACAACATTGACGGTCACATCCGGATGTTCCTTCTGGTAATATTCCTTTGCGAGGTTGGCAGCCTTTACATTGAAGTTGTCATCCCACGCCCAGATGGTCAGGGTGTTCGGGTCAGAGCTGCTGGCGGTGCTGGAATCGGAACTAGAACCGCAAGCGGTGAGCATACCTGCTAACATGGTAACGCCGGTAACGGCAGCGAGTAATTTTTTTGTGTTCATAAGAACTTCCTCCTTTTTCTATTTTGCATGATTTTCGTTCGCTCTGCAAAATCTTTTTTGTTTGTTGTGACTATATGATACCACAAATTGCAGCGGAATGGTTAGTGATATTTTTGTGAAAAATGGTGTTTTTTTGGTGTCCTGCAAAAAAAGAATGGTACTTTTTTGTGAAAATAGGAGTCTTTTGTGATTTCGAGTTGTAGATTCCGCCAAAAGAGCACCAAAAGTGGTTGCATTTTTGTACAGCTGTCAAAAAAGTACGACAATTTGGTACAAATTTTAGGGCATCTTTTGGGACAGGGTTGACATGGAATCGAATCACCGCTCATACTATATAAAAGACAAGAAAAAAGTCAGCAAAATCCGGATTTGGAATCTTAGCAAAAGATGTTCTTTTTGTGACGTTTTTGCAGCAGCCTGATTATTTTGGAAAGAACCAAAAAAAGCCTTGACGGAAACCGGAAAGTTCGATATAATAAAGTAAGAATCCGCTGTTACATACAGCGTTCAGCGATGGATTGCAATAGAAAGAAATAGAAAATGAGGCGATGGAAACATGCAGAAGATACAGGTTTCTGCTTCGATTTTGAGTGCAGATATGTGTAACTTAGAAGCAGTGGTGCGGACGTTGGAAACAAGCGGTACGGATATGCTGCATTTTGATGTCATGGATGGGCGTTTTGTCGATAATATTTCCTTTGGTATTCCCGTACTGGAAGCCATCCGGAAAAAGACCGATTTATTTTTAGATGTACATTTGATGATTTCCGACCCGCTGCACTATGCAGCACGGTTTGCAAAGGCTGGGGCGAACGGCATTACGTTCCATTTGGAAAGCGAAAGCGACCCACAGAAAACAATTGATGCCATTCATGCTTGTGGCATTCCAGCAGGCATTGTCATCAAGCCAAATACCCCAGCAGAGGCAGTCTTGCCGTATCTGTCCTCCGTGGAAATGGTGTTGGTCATGACGGTAGAGCCGGGCTTCGGCGGACAGTCTTTCCTGTGGGAGATGCTGAAGAAAGTGCAGTTCCTGCGGCAGAAAGCAGCCGAACAGGGCTTATCTGTCAGCATTCAGGTAGATGGCGGCGTGAATGCGGAAACTGCTCCAGAGGCAGTGAAAGCCGGTGCAAATAACTTGGTAGTTGGCAGCTACTTATTCCGGCAGGAAAACTTGAAAACAGCTGTGGACTTCTTCCATCAGCTGGCAGACTAAAAAAGAGCATTTTTCGTAGAACAACGATTGAGAGAAAAATAGGAGCGAACCCATATGAAAAAGAAATCCCCAAAAGTATACAAGGTGAAAACCGGGAACACAAAATCCTCCTCGGTGCATAATGTCTTGTCCGCAGTGGTGATGATTGCAGCGGCTGGTTTGGTTGGATTTGTTGGCTACAGCATCGCAAAGCCATTCATTCAGGATGATGCTGCAACTTCGGATTCCAGCCTGCAAATGAATGCTGCTGTGACCACGCAGACGACCGAAGCAGCAACCACAGCGGAAACAACAACGGCAACAACGGCTGTTCCGGCGGCAGCTGGTTCGACCGTGGAACTGAAAACCACACCGGAAACAACTGCAACTTCAGTGGTTTGGGCTACAACTACAGGCGTTTCTACTGATATACAGATGGCAGGAACGGCATTTACGCACGAATCCACCACACAGGCAACCGCAACCGCCTCCGGCAGTGATGAAACAACTGGAACTGCTACAAGCGAAACACAAATCACCACGACAGAAGCGGTGAAGAAGGAAGGCGTTCCGCTTGCGAACTTCTCCGATGCCAAATCTGCACAGTGGCTGGATCGTTCTGTACTGGAAAGTGCGGATACCTTTACCGCAGCATTGGAACAGGTCAGCGGAACAAAGGCAGTTGTTGTGCCGATGAAGTTGCAGGGCGGTTGGCTGAACTATGCCTCTACCGTTTCCTATGTTGCCGGAACTTATATTTGTGATGGCACAATGACCGCTTCGGAAATTGTTAATCTTGCAGCAGAAAAGGGCTTTTCTGTCTATGCTTTGATTAGCGTAACCAATGACAATCAGTTCCCCGAAATGTATAAAGATGCCAGCATTCCGCTGATTGATGGCTCTGGCAGATGGCTGGATAATTCTGTCGAAAAGGGCGGAAAGCCATGGATGACTCCATACAGTGAAACAACCGTTTCCTATATGACTGCTATCATTCAGGAACTGGACAACGCTGGCTTCTCCGCAGCAATCTGTCAGGATTTTGTTTACCCGTCTTTCTGGGAGTCTGACCGAGATTTCATTGATGTCGATGCTTATTTCGGAGCAGACCGCTACAAGGCCATGCAGGACTTGGCAGATGCCATGGTAAACGCATCGAACAACATGACAGTCGTATTAGATATGAACTAATTCCGGCATAAGGAAGCAAAAAACGGACAACAATAAAGAAACAGAATGAAAAAGGAGTCAAAGGCTATGGCAAAATTCACTATTTCATTGGATAAAATCATTGATGAATTTAAACTGGAAACCATTTACACCCCAAAAAATGCTTCTGAAATTGAAATTGATGAGGCAGATGTCACCCGTCCGGGCTTGCAGCTGATGGGCTTTTATGAATACTTCAATCCGGAGCGGATTCAGATCATCGGCAAGATGGAATATGCATACTTGTCCACGATTGATGAAGAAACCCGAGTACAGCGATTGGATATGCTGTTTTCGCAGCGGATTCCGGCTTTGGTCATCTCCAGAGAGCTGCCGTACTTTGAAGAAATGCTCGATTTGGCAAAGAAATATTCCGTTCCGCTCCTGCGGAGCAAGGAAAGCACCTCCAACTTTATCGCTGGACTGATTGCATTTCTGAACCTGAATCTTGCACCGAGAATCACCCGTCACGGCGTTTTGATTGAAATCTACGGCGAAGGCGTTTTTATCACTGGTGAAAGCGGCGTTGGTAAGAGTGAAACAGCAATTGAATTGGTAAAGCGTGGCCACCGTCTGGTTGCCGATGATGCAGTTGAAATCCGGAAGGTTTCCAACATCAGCTTGGTTGGTAGTTCGCCGGATAACATCCGCCATTTTTTGGAACTGCGTGGTATTGGTATCATCAATGCACGGCGGTTGTTTGGTATTGGTGCGGTTAAGAATACCGAAAAAATTGAATTGATTGTGGAGATGGAACAGTGGAATCCGGAAAAGATTTATGACCGGATGGGCGTGGATACGCAGTTTGTATCCCTGCTGGGCGTAAAAGTTCCGTCCCTGACGATTCCGGTTCGACCGGGTAGAAATCTGGCAGTGATCTTGGAAGTTGCAGCGATGAACAACCGTCAGAAGAAGATGGGTTACAATGCAGCCTCCGACTTGCTGGATCATTTAGGCTTAGAAGCAGAAGCCAAAGAGGTGATTAAGGATTACGATGCATTTTAAAAACCAGACAGGAGAGAATGACATGCAGGGATTAGAATCCGTTACGGCGTGTTGTAACGCCCATGCCTGTCCGATTTTGCCGGCGGAATTGCTTTCAAAGCATACAACATTCCGCATTGGCGGAGCGTGTCAGGCAATGGTACAGATTGCAAATCGAGAGGGCTTGCAGGCAATTCTGCAATGCTGTCAGGAACAGCATCTTCCTTGGGTCGTACTGGGAAATGGCAGCAACATTTTAGCAGCAGATGAGGGTTATCACGGCATTGTATTGCAGCTGGGCAGGGCGTTTTCCAACGTCCGGCAGCTGGATGAAACGACATTGTTTTGCGAAGCCGGAGCAACCTTGTCTGCTGTCGGAAAAATTGCCTTGGAGGCATGCTTGACGGGTATGGAATGTCTGGCAGGGATTCCAGGCACAATTGGCGGAGCAGTCTATATGAATGCCGGAGCATACGGCGGAGAGATGAAAGACGTTGTCCGCAGCGTAGAATATCTGGACGAAACGGGAGCATTCCGGACGGCAACGCCGGAGGAATTGCAGTTCTCCTATCGGCACAGCATGTTCTCCGGTACGAAAAAGATTGTAACGGGTGTGACCTTGCAGCTGCAAGCCGGAAAGTATGCAGACATTCGGGAAGAGATGCAGAAGTTGAAAAATCAGCGTGTTGCAAAGCAGCCGTTGGAGTTGCCGAGTGCAGGCAGTACGTTCAAGCGTCCGGTCGGCAGCTATGCGTCTTTCCTGATTGACCAGTGCGGTTTGAAAGGGGCAAGTGTTGGCGATGCACAAGTCAGCGTGAAACATGCTGGATTTGTAGTCAATACCGGCCATGCAACTTGTCGGGATGTGCTGGAACTCTGCGATTTTGTGATTGAAACCGTAAAGGAGAAAACTGGCTACTGTCTGGAGTTAGAACCCGTGATTTTAAAATAACAGGAGGGAAAACAGATGCAGGTTGTCGTTGTAACTGGAATGTCCGGTTCTGGAAAATCAACAGTCATGGATGTAATGGAAGATATTGGGTATTATTGCATTGACAATTTACCGCCGCAGCTCATCCACCGATTTGTAGAAATTTGCAGGGAATCTGAAAATAAGCTGGAAAAAATCGCAATTGCTGCGGATTTACGGTCAGGAGAAATGTTTGCGGATGCCTATGACTGTGTTTGTCGGTTGAAAGAACAGTCAGATTTACATGTAAAGCTGCTTTACATCGAAGCACAGGACGAAGTCATCATTAAACGCTACAAGGAAACACGCCGGAAACATCCGCTGGATGAACGATTTAACGGCTGTCTGCATCAGGCACTGGAATTTGAACGGGAACAGCTGCTGCGATTAAAAGCAATTGCAGATTATTATATTGAAACGTCTTATATTTCTGTTTCCCAGCTCAAAGAACAGATTCGAGAAACCTTCTTGGAAACGCCATCCGATTCGCTTTCGATTAAAGTAACGTCTTTCGGCTTTAAGTATGGCGTGTCTACAGAATCGGATTTGGTGTTTGATGTTCGTTGTCTGCCGAATCCGTATTATATTCCGGAATTGCGGCATCATACGGGCTGTGATGCCTGCGTACGGGACTATGTAATGCAGTTTGAACAATCCAAAATCCTGTTGCAAAAGATTGAAGACTTGCTGGACTTCCTGATTCCGCTCTACATCAAAGAGGGGAAAAGCCGTCTGGTGATTGCATTCGGCTGCACGGGCGGCAAACACCGTTCAATTACCTTTACCGAACTCATCGGGGATTATCTGATTGAAAAGGGCATGCACGTCATCAAGCAGCATCGAGATATTGGAAAGGATCGTCCCTAACGAACCCACCGCACCGCCTTGCGGCAAAGCAGGGCGGTGTTTTTTTTGTGGAGAAACCAAAAAAATTTTTTTTCTCTTGTGACATTTTCCACCGTTGCAGGTAGTTCCCAGTAAGAGGGCAACATGGCACACAAGAGAAACGACCATTGGAAAGGAGAGAACCGCCATGTCCTTCTCGCAGGATGTCCGGCAGGCATTAAAACGTACCATCTTAGACAAAGACCAAGCCTTTTCCTGTCTGTATGGCATACTGCTGTACAGTCGTGTGTTTACCTCGGAGCAAATCTGTCTGCAAAGCGAAAGCGAAACCATTGTGGACTTGCTGCCGCAACTGTTACATACGGTATTTTCGTTCCCGAAAGGAACGGTCACAGTCGAACGGGGCAGGGGCGGACTTTACAGCCTTTCCCTGCAAAATACAGCTGCGGTTGTAGAAATCTGTGAACGCTATCACATCCACCTCGACAATCGGCAAATCAACCTCTGTAACATTGTGCAGAACAGCATGCCGGCATTTCTGGCAGGGGTATTCCTGACTTGCGGAAACCTCATGGATCCCAACAAATCCTATCATCTGGAATTTGTCACACCAACTTCGGTTCTCTGTAACGACTTGAGTTTGTTCCTGCAACAATTATTAGGTATCAAGGGGCATGTATTTCAGCGAAAGCAAAGTTTTGTGCTCTATGTCAAGGACAGTGAACAGATTGAAGATATGTTGACGTTTATGGGGGCTCAGCAATGCACGCTGGACTTGATGAATATCAAGATTAAAAAAGATATGCGGAACAAGGCGAATCGGGTGCGAAATTGCGATGCCGCAAACATTGACAAGGTTGTTTCTGCGGCAATGCGGCAGACGGAAGAAATTCTGCTCCTTGCAGAGAAGCGAGGACTGGACACGCTCCCGCCGGACTTGCAGGAGCTGGCAGAATTGCGGCTGGAAAATCCAGAACTCAGCCTGAAAGAGTTGGGCGAACTGCTGCACCCTCCCATTGGACGTTCCGGCGTGAATCATCGGTTTCAGAAATTATCCATGATGGCAAAGGAGTTGCGAGAACATGTCGGAACAGAAAAATGATGCCTTTATACATCTGCACGTTCACAGCGTTTACAGTTTGCTGGATGGAGCGTGTCGGATTCCAGAGATGATGGAACGCCTGAAAGAACTGGGACAAACTGCGGTCGCACTGACTGACCACGGAAATCTATACGCTGCTATTTCGTTTTATCAGGCAGCCAAAAAAGCTGGGATTCATCCGATTATTGGCTGTGAAGTCTATGTTGCCAGCCGAACACGGTTTGACCGAGGAACAGCACTTGACCGAAAGCGGTATCATCTTGTTCTGTTGTGTGAAAACCAGACAGGCTATCAGAATTTGGTGAAGCTGGTTTCCAAGGCATGTTTAGAGGGCTTTTATCAGAAGCCACGGGTGGACTGGGAACTGTTGACACAGTATCACGAAGGGCTGATTGCCCTGTCTGGCTGTCTGGCAGGGGAGATTCCACAGCTGCTGTTGTCGGGCGATTATGCAGCTGCCAAGCAGACCGCTCTCAACTATCAGGCAGTATTCGGAGCGGAACGGTATTACTTAGAAGTGCAGAATCACGGCTTGCAGGAACAGAAAACCGTCTTGCCCTTGTTGGAACAGCTTTCCCGAGAAACAGGAATCCCGTTGGTTGCAACCAACGATGCCCATTACCTGACCAAAGAAGAAGCAGAGATGCAGCAAGTGTTGCTGTGCATTCAGACGGGAAAAACACTGGATGACCCCACCGCTTTACGGTTTGAAACCGAAGAATTTTACCTGAAAAGCACGCAGGAGATGCAAACATTATTTGCAGCGATGCCGGAGGCGATTGCCAACACGAAACGAATTGCAGACCGCTGTCATGTGGAACTGGAAACAGGAACACTGCATTTGCCAGCCTTTTCTATGGAGGGTGTTTCTGACAACATCGCATTTTTTCAGGCACTCTGTGAAAAAGGTATGCAAAAACGCTATGGAACGCCTGTTCCAGAATCGGTGCGAAATCGCTTGCAGCGAGAAACGCAAGTGATTCAACAGATGGGCTATGTGGATTATTTTCTGATTGTCTGGGATTATGTCCGCTATGCCAAACAGCATGGAATTCCGGTTGGCCCTGGACGAGGTTCGGGAGCAGGCAGCCTCTGTGCGTACTGCATGGGCATTACAGAAATTGACCCGATGGCATATCATCTGCTCTTTGAGCGGTTTCTGAATCCGGAACGAGTGAGCATGCCGGATTTTGACATTGATTTCTGCGTAGAGGGCAGACCTGCCGTGAAAGAATACGTGATTCAAAAGTACGGAGCAGACCGTGTAACGGAAATCATCACGTTTGACTTTTTCAAGGCTCGTGGAGCAATTCGAGATGTCGGGCGAGTGCTGCATTTGCCCTATGCATTTTGTGACCAGATTGCCAAGAAGATTGACCCACGGCAGACCATTGCGGAAACGCTGGCAGCACCAGACGGGAAAGCGTTACAGCAGCTTTTGCATACAAATGCCGATGCAAAAAAGCTGCTGGATTTGGCACAAAAAATAGAAGGTGTTCCTCGGCATACCTCCACGCATGCAGCTGGTGTGATTATCTCTGCGATTCCGCTGTTGGAAATGGTACCTTTGCAAAAGAATGAAGATACCATTGTGACGCAATATCCGATGGGGGACTTGGAAACGCTGGGCTTTTTGAAATTCGATTTTCTGGGTCTGCGAAACTTAACCATTATTCGGAATTGTGTCCGGATGATTCAGGAAACTGAACCGCACTTCTCAATTCATCATATTCCGATTACAGATGCATCCGTCTATCAGATGATGGCAAACGGCGATACAATGGGCGTTTTTCAGTTTGAAAGTGCGGGTATGCGACATGTTCTCCTGCAAATGCAGCCGAAATGTCTGGAGGACTTGACCGCAGCTCTTTCGCTTTACCGACCAGGTCCACGGGATTCCATCCCACAGTATCTGGAAAACCGGAAACATCCGGATTCGATCTCTTACGCTCACCCATTGTTGAAACCGATTCTAGAAGTCACCTATGGCTGTATGGTCTATCAGGAACAAGTCATGGAAATCTGTCGGTCACTGGCAGGGTATTCTTACGGGAGAGCGGATGTTGTCCGAAGGGCAATGTCCAAGAAAAAACAGGAAGTCATGGAGCAGGAACGGCAGACATTCCTATATGGATTGGATGGCGTTTGCAGCGGAGCGATTCAAAATGGTGTGCCGAAAGCGGTTGCAGAGTCTATCTTTGATGAAATCAGCCGCTTTGCAGCGTATGCCTTTAATAAGTCCCATGCGGTCGCCTATGCCTATCTGGCATATCAAACCGCCTATCTCAAGTGTCATTATTTTTCAGCATATATGGCAGCGTTGATGACCAGCGTCATTGGAGATTTTCCAAAGCTGCTGGCATATAGTTCCGCCTGCAAGAAAGCAGGGGTTGCGGTTTTACCGCCGCATATCAACGAAAGCCATGCTACCTTTACCTGTACGAAGCAGGGCATTCGGTTTGGATTGCATGCCGTCAAGAATGTTGGCATTGCACTGATTGAAAAACTGGAACGAGAACGGCAGGCACACGGAGCATTTACCGACTTGTATGATTTTTGCGAGCGAATGCAGGGCATAGAATTGAACAAGCGAGCACTGGAAAGTCTGATTCAAAGCGGTGCATTGGATGGACTGGGCTGGAATCGGCGGCAGATGCTGACGCAGGCAGATGCAGTTCTATCTGCCGCAAAGGAAACCGCTGCAACGCAAGTGGTCGGGCAGATGCAGCTATTTGGCGGGGATGCTACAGGCAGCTGGCAGCGACCAGCACCAGAACCCATGGAGGAATTTTCTCCGGCGGAACTGCTGCGGATGGAACGAGAAGTTACAGGAATGTACCTCTCTGGAAATCCGTTTCAGCCTGTGCAGTATCTTTGCCGTCTGTTGCACGTGCCTGCCAGCACGGAACTTTCTGACTTGCCGGAACAGGCAGAAATCGCATTTCTGGGCATCTTGCAGAGCGTGAAACCGCATCTGACCAAAAAGCAGGAACGAATGTGTTTCTTTCAGATGGAAGATGAAACCGGAACGCTGGAATGCGTGGCATTTCCAAACGTATTTCGTGCGATTCAGCAGAAATTGCAGCCGGATACGATTTTATGGTGCAAAGGGCAGTTATCTGTTCAGGAGAGTGGTGTTTCTCTATTGTGCAGCAGTGTTTTGACGTTGGAAGAGTTGCAAAAACAGCTTTTTCATGCAAAATTCTGCATCAAATTATCGTCTGCGGATACTGACCGGATGCAGCAGGCAATTCAAATTGCTGCGAGGTATTCCGGAGAAACTGCATTGTGTTTCTATCTCACCGACCAAAAAAAGATGATACAACCAAAGCAGAAGCAAAGCATTGCGATTTCTGCGGAGAGTGAGCAGGCATTTTCTGCTATTTTTACCAGTTCAGAACTGGGTATTTTACAAGTATAACAGCGTATCTTAGGGGGAATGGATGATGCAATCAACATTTTGGAAACGAACCATTTGCAGTGTGCTTGCGTGCAGCAGCCTTTTTTACAGCTTGCCGCTGAGCAGTGCAGCAGATGCCGAAACTGGTGCATCTGCATCGGAAACAGAATCTACAGAACCAACCGAACCGCCGGATGACCCCGTGGTTTCAAGTACAGATACACCAGCGGAAACAACCGAAACCGCAACGGAAACCATCCTGGAAGAGCCGGATGATGATAACATTTCCTTGGGCGACTTAACGGGGGATGGGATGATTGCGGTGGATGATGCTGTTTTTGTGTTGACAATATATGCAACGATGGCAGCTGGAGCAGAAGTGAATCTAACACCAAATCAATTTTTTTATTCTGACTGCAATCATGATGGGAAAGTGGATGTTACCGATGCGGTTTTGATTCTGGAATATTATGCAAAACGGGCAGCGGGTGCAACAGAGCTTTCTTTTTCAGATTACATTGACCAGAAAAACCAACAACCGGAAACCACCACAACGACAACTACTGCAACAGAATCCATTCCGGTGGAAACAACGACCACGACTGTTTCTACAGAAATGACCGAATCTGTGACCACCGAACCAACAACAGAAGCAATTACTACAACCATACAACCAACGACGACCACCACCACTTCTGAACAAACGACTACAACCACAACTACCACGACGACGACAGAAACAACCACCATGACAACGGCCAAAGCAACGACGGCTACAACTACCACAACGACATTACCGCAAGCAAAGCAATTGTCTGTGAACTGTATTTTGCAGAATGATGCTCCATCGCTGCCGACTGGCTGCGAAGCAACAGCATTGACGATTGCCCTGCAATATGACGGATTTTCTGCGGAAAAAACCGATATTGCAAAAACCTATCTTCCAAAGATGTTATTCTATACTTTGAATGATATTTATTATGGCGGGGATTTTCGGTATGTTTTCCCAGGCGACCCGATGACTGCATACGGGTATGGCTGTTATGCTCCGGCAATCGTTGCCACGGCGAACGCTTACTTTACCGCACAGAAAAATGCCTCCTATGCAGAGAATCTCTCAGGGACAAGCTTTGAAGACCTGTTCTCATACATTGCAGCTGGTAGACCGGTTGTTTTCTGGGGCACAATAGAGATGAAAGAACCGGAAACAGGTGGCAGCTGGACAACACCGGAAGGCGATACGGCAACTTGGGTGAGCCATGAACATTGCTTGGTTCTAACAGGATACGATAAAAACGCCGGAACGGTATCCGTTGCAGATCCTCTGCGAGGAAATGTGACCTATGATTTGGATTTGGTTGCACAGCGATACAATCAGATGGGCAAGCAGGCAGTTATCATTCATGCGACAACCGATTCTAAAACAGAAGCCGAAGGCGTTCTGGATGATGGTATTTACCGGCTGCGAAATGCGGGAAGCGGACTCTATATGACGGTTGCAGACGGTGTTGATGCAGACGAACGCAACTTGATTCAAGATGCAGCCGATGGCACAGCGGCACAGGAATTCCGGATTTCCTATGATACAGACCGGAACGCTTATCGGTTGTATACCATGTGTTCTTCTGGCGAAACCAATCGAGTGGTGGATATTGTAAAGCTGGGCGGCAGCGTTGTCAGCGGCTGCAATGCAGAAATTTATCGTCCAGTGGATGCTCCTGCACAGACATTTGTTCTCGTTCCGCAGGCGGACGGAACGATGCTGTTTTCTTGCAGTACGAACCGCAGTGCTTGCTTGTCCGTTTGGAATACAGACACAGGAACACAAGGAAAGACTGGTTTTTACGATGCCGGAAATGTCGTCATCCGAAACGACATCGGGGACGATTTGCAACGCTGGATTTTAGAGCCGGTTGAATAAAGAACCATTCTGGAAAAATACAAATTCATACATAACAGGAGAACCTTTTTCGTTCTCCTGTTTTTTTCTATTCGTTCTGAATCAATCTGCTGCAACAATCCCATCACACAACTTGACGATTTCTTGCACCATATGCTATAATAAAGAAATGTCAATGAATCAAAATCCTGTGGGAAACTGCGTTCCATTAACGCATTTCCCACAAATTGCAAGGAGGGAACAGATGCAGAATCATATTCCACGGCTGCTGCTCAGTGCGACGGGCAGCGATAGCGGAAAAACAACGATGATGTTGGCGTTGCTGTCTGCTTTTCAGAAAAGCGGTGTCGTTGTGCAGAGTTATAAGAGCGGCCCAGATTATATTGACCCAATGTTTCATGAAGCGGTTACGCATCGCCCTGCTTATCATACCGACCCGTTTTTTCTGCAATCAGATGCCATGCGAAAGCTGGTTGCTGCCACTGCCCAGCAGGCAGACCTTGCCTTGATAGAGGGGGCAATGGGCTTTTATGACGGCATCGGACAGACTTCCGAAGCCAGTGCCTACACGGTTTCTCAGTGGCTGGAAACGCCAGCGGTATTGGTTGTAAATCCGCAGAAAATGGGGCGTTCTGTTGCTGCGATTTGCAAAGGCTTTTTGCAGCTAGAACCGCACAACCGCATTGCTGGATTTCTGTTGAATCGAGTTCGCAGCGGCATGGCAACCTATTATCAAGAAATTATCGAACGGGAAACCGGATTGCCCGTATATGGCTATTTGCCGGAGTTGTTGGAAGTGCAGCTGCCTAGCCGACATTTGGGCTTATACACAGCAGAAGAAGTGGACACGTTACAGGAAAAGATTGATTTACTGGGAGAAACTGCCCGAAAAACCATTGCACTGGAACGGCTGCAAGCGTTGGCAGAAGCTGCCCCTCCGTTGCCAATGCCAGAACTGCCACCAATGCCACCGCATTCTTTTCGGTTAGGCGTTGCAAAAGATGCCGCATTTTGCTTTTACTATGCGGAAAATCTAGAGTTGTTACAGCGAAACGGTGCAGAGTTGGTATTTTTTTCACCGCTGACGGATTCCGCTTTGCCAGAGCAGTTAGACGGGCTTTATTTGGGCGGTGGATATCCGGAATTATATTTACCGCAGCTGTCAGGAAATCATGCATTTTTAGAGAGCCTGCGAGCAGCTGCTCAGAAACAGCTGCCCATTTTCGCTGAGTGTGGCGGATTTTTATATTTGCAGCAGTCCATACAAGATGCACAGGGCAATCGCTTTCCAATGGCAGGGCTATTGCCCGGAACGGCAACGATGGGCAACCGCCTCTGCCGATTCGGCTATATCACGATGACGGCTCAGCAAGATACGCTCTGTGCAGAAAAGGGGGCTGTGATACGGGCACACAGTTTCCACTATGCAGATAGTACCGAAAACGGCACGGCTTTTTCTGTGCTGCGTCCAAATGGTCGGACATGGCTGGAGGTGCAGCAGCAAGGCTCGATTTTAGCCGGATTTCCGCATTGGTATTTTCCATCCTGCCCAGAAGCTGCACAGCGGTTTGCGGAGCAGTGCCGAAGATATCAGAAGAGGAGGAACACTGGATGCAGATTTTAATTTCCGGCGGAGCAAACAGCGGAAAGTCCAGCTTTGCCGAACAGCTTGCTGTTGCCCAGTCATTTCAGCCACGATATTATTTTGCAACGATGCAGGTATGGGATGCAGAATGTGCCCGAAGAATTGAACGGCATCGCCAGCAGCGAGCAGGAAAGGGCTTTCAAACCGTTGAAGTTCCCACAAACCTGTTGGAAACGGTTTCTACTTTGCCGCAGGGCGGATGCGGATTGCTGGAATGCGTCAGCAATTTGCTTTCCAATGAACAGTTTGGCGGTTCGCAGGAAGACCCTGTGACAGCGATTCTAGATGGCATGGCAGCCCTGCAAAAAAAGCTGGATTCTGTCGTGATTGTCACCAATGAAGTATTTACTGACCGTGTGCCGAATGATGTTGCCATGCAGCAATATCTGCAAAACTTGGGTAACATCAATCAAGTGTTGGCAAGTCGGTCGGATGTTGTAATAGAAGTATGCAGCGGGATTCCCCTTTGTTGGAAAGGAGCGTCACTTTTTCATGAAATCATGCTTTGAGTCGCTGTTGATTGCCCTATCCATGTACAGCACTTTGCCTGTAAAGTGCCTGAACTGGAACGCAAAAAACTTACGGCTTGCAATGTTATTTTTCCCCATTGTTGGACTGCTCTGTGGCGGTGGACTTTGGCTCGTCTGGACAGTCTGCCAGCTGTTGCACCGTTCCGCCTATTTATTTGCCGTGCTTGCAGTGTTGGTGAATGTCTGGATCACAGGCGGCATTCATTTGGATGGTTTCTGTGATACCGCAGATGCCCTGTATTCTCGCCGACCAATGGAGGAAAAGCTACGGATTTTAAAAGACCCGAACTGTGGCCCATTTGCAGTATTTGCTGTTATTTTGGTATTGTTGGTGCAGGTTGCCGCCTATGCTCAGATTTATACCGAACAGAACCGCTTGATTATTGGGCTGCTGACAGGTGGATTCTGGCTGTCCCGTTGTTTGAGTGGTATCTCTGTTACACGGTTTCCGTGTACACCGACCAGTTCGCTGGTTAAGACGTTCGGAGAACATGCCGGAAAACGAGTTGGAACAGCACTGATTGTCATCAGTCTGCTTTCCGCTGTGGGGTGCATAGGTTGCTATCGGCTTTTTGGCGTGGCTGCTTGTGCCGTGGCAGGGCTGATTTTTTGGTATTATGCCCGCATGCAGAAGAAACAGTTTGGCGGCGTAACGGGCGATTTGGCAGGATATTTTCTAGTATTATGTGAAACCGCTTGGTTGGGCATCGTGGCATTGTTAGGAGGAATTTCATGCATTTGATTTTCGGTGGGTATGCACAGGGGCGGTTATCCTACGCCTTAAAGACTTATCACAAAAACAGGGCGGATGTGTTTGACTGTGCAGCACGGCCGCTTTCTGAATGGAACGGGCAGACAATTCTTTATCATCTGGAAGCACTTGTTTCGCAGTCCCTGCAACAGAACAAAGCCCCGTTGACCTTGCTGCAAGAAACCGTTCCGAACTGGCAGGATTGTATTTTGATTACGCAAGAGGTCGGTTGCGGATTAGTGCCGATTTCCGCAGAAGACCGAAAGTGGAGAGAGGCAGTCGGACGGATGAACGCCCAGCTTGCCGCACAAGCGGAAACGGTCGAACGGATTTTCTGCGGACTTTCCATGCAGCTGCGGACAGGAGCACAGCCATGATAGGGGTTGGTGTTGTCAGCAGCATTCTATTGGGTGTCCTGCTGGATTTTTGTTTTGGCGACCCGTATTGGCTGCCGCATCCGGTAGTCTGGATTGGAAAGGGCATTTCTGCAGCAGAAAAGCAACTGCGGAAATGGTTTCCAGAAACGCCCAGCGGCTTGACTGCTGCCGGCGTGATTCTAGCAGTTGGAATCCCGTTGCTCAGTGCTGGAATTTCACTGCTGGTGCTGTGGCTTTGCTATCGAATTTCTTTCTGGCTGTGGTTTGCCGTGCATACATTTTGGTGCTATCAGATTTTAGCGGCTCGTTGTCTGGCAACAGAGAGCAAGAAAGTTTATCGTGCATTACAGGCGGAGGATTTACCGCTTGCCCGAAAGCAGCTTTCGTGGCTGGTGGGACGGGAAACGCAGACACTCTCCGCAGAAGAGGTGACAAAGGCGTGTGTGGAAACGGTTGCAGAGAACACATCTGATGGAGAAATTGCACCGTTATTCTATTTATTTTTGGGCGGTGTTCCGCTGGGATTTTTTTATAAAGCCGTCAATACGCTGGATTCCATGGTGGGATACCGCAATGAAACCTATGAATACTTTGGGAAAGCCGCTGCAAAGCTGGATGATTTTTGGAACTGGCTGCCGGCTCGCATTTCCGCATGGCTGATGATGACAACTGCTGTTTTGCTACGGTTGGACGGAAAGCAGGCATTGCAGATTTACTTGCGAGATCGGCGGAAACATCTTTCCCCAAACTCCGCACAAACAGAATCGGTTGCCGCTGGGGCAATGGGGATTCAGCTAGGCGGAACACATGTTTACTTTGGAAAAGTAGTAGAAAAGCCAACAATTGGCGATGCAACCAGACACGCACAGCCAACCGATATTTTGACTGCAAACAAACTGTTGTTCGGGAGCAGCCTGCTGTTTGCCGGATTGGTGGGCGGTCTGCTCTTGTGGCTCAGTCTGCGATAGGAGGGAAGTTATGACATCCATGCAGCATGGTGGAAACATCTATACCGATCAAACAAATGCACCGGATTTACTGGATTTTTCCGCCAATATCAACCCGTTTGGTGTGCCGGAGTCGGTTAAGCAGGCGATTTCTGCTGCCATTCCCACCTTGGTGCACTATCCAGATCCACAGCAGACTGCCTTGACGCAGGCGATTGCAACCCATCATGCATTGCAGCCGGAGCAAATTGTCTGCGGAAATGGTGGGGCAGATGTGCTCTTTCGGGCATTGCAGTGTCTGCATCCGAAACAAGCCTTGTTGCCTGTTCCATCTTTTTTAGAATATGAAACCGCCTTGCAGGAAATTGGCTGTTCTGTGATATACTGGCAGATGTCGCCGAATTTGACAATAACCGATGTGATTTTGCCAGAGCTGCAAACTGGGCAATATGATTGTCTGATGCTCTGCAACCCCAACAATCCGACTGGAACACTGCTGCAAAAAAGCCAACTGATTCCGATTCTGGATTGCTGTTTGCAGAACGGCATTCGGGTGATATTGGATGAATGTTTTTGCGACATGACCAGCGAGGCACAGCAAGCCTCTTTGCTTGCAAGCTGTACAGCATATCCGAATGTTTTTTTCTTGAAATCGCTGACGAAACGCTTTGCCATTCCGGGTTTGCGGTTGGGGTATGGCGTTTGTGCAGATACTGCCTTGATTAAAAAAGTTCGTCAGACTGGACAGCCTTGGTCGGTGAATACGCTGGCAGCTGCTGCTGGAATCGCTGCCTTGCAGGATACTGCTTACCAGCAGCAATTTCAGACCTTTTTAGAGCAGGAACAGCCTGCTTTTTATCATGCTTTGCAAGCCATTCCAACGCTGCAAGTCTGGAAACCAGCAGCGAATTTTGTCTTTTTCCGTGCAGCTTGTACGGACTTGCAGGAACGGTTGCTGCATCGGCACATTCTTATTCGGCACTGTGAGAATTATGTTGGGTTGGATGCGACATACTACCGTACAGCGATTCGCAGCCATGCAGAAAATCAGATTTTGTTACAGGCATTAAAAGCTTGTTTATAACCAGAAAGGAGGCATTTTCTATGCGTGCAAAGTCCATTATGGTAGTTGGAACGATGTCATCAGCCGGAAAAAGCGTTGTTACTGCTGGGCTGTGTCGGATGTTTCATCAAGATGGCTATCGGGTTGCCCCGTTTAAATCGCAAAACATGGCACTCAATTCCTATATCACCAAAGACGGCCTGGAGATGGGACGGGCACAGGTCATGCAGGCGGAAGCAGCTGGCATTGCGCCGGATATTCGCATGAATCCGATTCTTTTAAAGCCAACCAGCGAAGCCGGTTCGCAGGTGATTGTGAACGGGAAAGTTTATGACAACTTGCGGGCGAAAGAATATTACCAGCGAAAACAGGAACTGATTCCGGAGATTCGCACCGCCTATGAATCGCTGGCAGAAGAATATGACATTGTTGTATTAGAAGGGGCTGGCAGTCCGGCAGAAATCAATTTAAGAGATGTGGATATTGTCAATATGGGCATGGCTGCCATTTCGGATTCGCCCGTGATTGTCGTGGGCGATATTGACCGAGGCGGTGTGTTTGCCTCGCTCTATGGAACAATTGCCCTGCTGCGACCGGAGGAACGCCGCCGGATTCAGGGCATCATCATTAATAAATTTCGTGGGGACATCAGCATTTTAGAGAGTGGCTTGACAATGCTGGAAGAATTGACAGGCGTTCCGGTGTTGGGTGTGCTGCCATATCTGCCCTTGCATTTAGAGGAAGAGGACAGCCTTGCGGAGCAGTTATCTGTGCAAACAGCCGATGGAACAGGACTGGATATCGCTGTGATTCGATTGCCCCGCATTGCAAACTTTACCGATTTTGCAGCATTGTCCGGCATCGAGGGCGTTTCTGTCCGTTATGTTACGCACCGTTCAGAGTTGGGCACACCGGATTTGTTGATTTTGCCGGGAACAAAAAACACGCTTTCCGATTTACGATGGCTGCGAGAGAGCGGCTTAGAAGCAGCCATTTTGAAACTGCATGAAAAAGGCTGCTTGCTGTTTGGAATCTGCGGTGGCTTTCAGATGTTGGGCAAGCAGGTTTCCGACCCCGACCAAACCGAGGGTGGCGGCAGCCTGCGAGGGCTGGGACTGTTGGACATGGAAACCATTTTCCAACCCCAAAAGCACCAGCAGCAAGTACAAGGGACGATTGCAGAGCCATCCGGCATATTTGCACCGCTGGCAGGAAGTGCAATTACGGGCTATGAAATTCATATGGGGCGTTCGATTGCCGGCAGCCATGCGATGCCATTTACCAGACGAGCAGACGGCACATTAAACGGTTACTGCAACGAAGCCGGAACGGTTTATGGAACGTACTTGCATGGATTTTTTGATACAGCTGAAACTACAGCAGACCTGCTGCAACTGCTCCGGAAACAGACTGGACGAGCAGAAGAATTGTCCCCCGTACGGGATTTTCAACAGGAGAAAGAACGGCAATACAATCAGCTGGCAGATGCAATTCGGGAACATCTGGACACGAAAAAGATTTATCAGATTTTGGAAGAATGGGAGCAGCAGGCATGAAACCATTGCGAGAGGGATATACCACGGGTGTTTGTGCAGCAGCTGCAGCTCTGGCATCGGTGCTTTGGCAGACGGCTGGAACTTGTCCGGATCGAATTGCATACACACTGCCATCTGGCAAGCCGCTTTCCCTTGCGGTCGAACCGCAGGAAGCCCCGATTTGCGGCATTCGGAAAGATGCTGGTGATGACCCCGACCAGACCAACGGCTGTTTGGTCTGTGCCAAGGTAGAAATTGGAACAACAGACGGAGCAGTGACGTTTCAAGCTGGCGAAGGGGTTGGAATCGTCACGAAAAAGGGCTTGCGTGTTCCTGTCGGAGAACCTGCCATCAATCCCGTGCCCCGAACGATGATTACTGAGGCAGTGCGGTCGGTGATTGGAACACGCAGTGCCATCGTAACCATTTCCGTTCCGAACGGGGAACAGATTGCAGAACGTACATTTAATGGGCGATTGGGGATTGTTGGAGGAATTTCCATCTTAGGAACAACGGGTGTCGTGCGTCCGATGAGTGAAGAGGCGGTACGGGAGTCGCTGCGGTTGGAGCTGTCTATGTGTCGGGCAGAATATGGAACAGCGTGTGCGTTGGTGACGGGCTATGCTGGGGAAACCTACCTGAAAAAACGCTATGAACATGCCGGAAAAATTGTATTGTGCAGCAATTATTTGGGGTATCTGCTGGACTGTGCCGAAGAATTTGGGATGCAGACGCTATTGCTGGCAGGCGTTGCCGGAAAGCTGATGAAACCAGCAGCGAATATTTTCTATCTGCATAGCCACACCGCAGGCGGACAACGGGAAATTCTCTGCACGCATGCTGCACTTGCTGGGGCGACCACAGCACAAATTCAACAGCTGTATGCTTGCAACACCACCACAGAAATGCAGGAACGGCTTACAAAGATGCCGTTTTCCGATATTGTTTGGCAGAGCATTGCAGAGGCAGCGTTAGAGAATTGCCAGAAGCGAACGCATGGAACGATGCAAATCGGACTGATTCTATTAGACCGCACTGGAACGGTGCTGGCAGAAACAGAACAAGTATCACAAGTTGGAAAGGCGTGGTGTCAGGATGCATAAATTATGGTTGGTTGGTGGCGGAAGTGGGCAGCCGGACTATTTGCTGCCCCTTGCCAAGCAGGTGTTAGAACAGGCGGATTGTGTGATTGCCTCGGAGCGGTTTCTCAAGCTGGCAGCCGGAAAGAAACAGATTCCCATGAAACAATTGTCAGCCTTATTGGAGCAGCTGCCGACCCTGCTGGAAACCGATTCGGTTGCCATTTTGGTTTCCGGCGACCCGTTACTTTATAGCTTTTATCGAACGGTTCGGAATCGGTATCCAGATTGGGAAATCACCGTAATTCCGGGGATTGGTTCGCTGCAATTACTGGGGGCAAAGTTTGGGTTAACAATGGAAGATGCGTTCATCAGCAGCCTGCACGGAAAGCCCTATACAGCTGGTTCGATTGCGTGTGCGGTTGCTCAGCATGCATTGACATTCTTTTTCTGCTCTGCAAAAGATGGCGTTCGGCAGATTGCACAGGCACTCTGTCAGTATCAGCTTTCTGATACCACGATGTATATTGGTGCAGACTTGACCTATGAAACCGAACAGACCTGGAGCGGCACACCGGAACAATTCTGTTCCGCAGAAAATCCAGCACTCTGTGTGACGGCTGTCCGAAATCCAAACCCGAAACCCGTTGGAACAGCTGGATTTTTGCCGGATGATGCCTTTTTGCGAAATGGTGCACCGATGACAAAAGAAGAAGTGCGGGCAGTGATTATCAGTAAACTGCGATTGCAGCCAGATTCGATTGTATGGGATTTGGGAGCTGGAACGGGCAGCGTTTCCATTACCTGTGCAAAGTGCTGCCCTTACGGGCAGGTTTATGCGGTAGAATATCAGGAACAAGCACTGGACATCTTGCGACAGAACTGTGCCTATTTGCAAGCAGAAAATGTAACAGTTCTTGCAGGACGAGCTGAAACCGTTCTCTCGGAACTGCCCGTTCCGGATTGTATTTTTATTGGTGGCAGCAACGGAGCATTTCCGGAGATTTTGCGGCAGATTCAACAGCTGCCAAAACCCGTGCGGCTGGTCGTCAGTGCCGTGACCTTGGAAACACAGGCGGAAGTCACACAATTGTTGCAAGATGCACCGCAGCTGGAAATCATTCCGGTTTTCAGCGGACAGAGTCGCAAAGTAGGGCGGTATCACGTCTTGCAGCCCTATCATCCAGTGCTGTTATTTGCTTGTACAGGAGGGAAATCATCATGAAAACAGGAATTTTTTATGCGGTCGGGGTTGGAACAGAACCGCTGGACTTGACACTGCGAGCAAAGCAAGTGTTAGAAACGGCAGAAGTACTGGTAACACCCATTACAAGAGCAGTCGAACCGTCCGCAGCGGCACGCATTGCAGAACAAGTGGTTTCATTTTCCGGAAAAGAAATCATTCCGCTGCTGTTTCCCATGCAAAAGCATTTAGACTATCGGGAGCGGTTACGGGGAGAATTGTTGCAGCCTGTACGAGATTGCCTGCAAGCTGGGAAACGGGTGGCAATGGTAACACTGGGCGATGTTTCGATTTATAGCACGGCTGCTTATGTGCAGCAGGTGCTAGAAGCAGATGGCTATGCAACGGAAGTGGTTGCTGGTATCTCTGCCTTTTCTGCCGGAGCAGCAAAGGCAAAGTGCAGCTTATGCGAACGGCAGGAATCCTTACTGGTTTTGCCGGGCGGAGTAGCACCAGAAACCATTCAACAGGCATTGGAGCAGTTCGACACATTGGTGCTGATGAAAGCCGGAAAAGCGTTGCCATGGCTCGTTCCCATGTTGCAGGAACGGCAGCTGCTGGAACACACCACGATGCTGCAAAATATCGGCATGGAAGGGGAATGGATTGGAACGCCAACCGCAGAGCCGACCTCTTATTTTACCACTCTCATCATCCGCCATCCACAGAGCAAATAAAGAAAGGAAACAGAAACAATGGTTTATTTTGTAGGAGCTGGAGCAGGTGACCCAGAATTATTGACCATCAAAGGAAAGCGGCTGATTGACCATGCAGATGTTTTGATTTATGCAGGTTCGTTGGTGAATCCGGAAGTACTGGCAGACCGAAAGCCGGAAAGCGTGGTCTATGACAGTGCCGGCATGACATTAGAAGAAGTGCTTGTGGTTATGAAACAGGCGGAACAAGCCGGAAAAACAACCGTTCGGGTACACACAGGCGATGCGTCGATTTATGGTGCGATTCGGGAACAGCTGGATGCATTAGACCAAATGGGAATTGCCCATGAAGTTGTGCCTGGAGTAAGTTCATTTTTGGCAGCAGCAGCGGCTTTGCAGAAAGAATACACGCTGCCGGATGTTTCTCAGACGGTGATTTTGACCCGTATGGCAGGCAGAACGCCCGTTCCGGAGCGAGAACAAATCGAATCGCTGGCAGCCCATCAAGCAACCATGGTGATTTTTCTGTCTGTTGGACAAATTGCGGAGTTGGTACAGCGGTTGTCCACTTCCTATCCTTTGCAAACACCGGTTGCGGTAGTCTATAAGGCAAGCTGGCCAGACCAGAAGCTTGTAACTGGAACGCTGGAAACGATTGCAGAGCAGGTAAAAGCAGCTGGCATTCAGAAAACGGCATTGGTACTGGTTGGGGAATTTTTGGGGGACACTTACGCTCTCTCAAAACTCTATGATAAGACCTTTACGCATGAATACCGGAAAGGCATCGAATCATGAACTATTATTATTATTTGACCGCAGCTGGAAAGCAGATTGCCGAACCGCTGCAACAGCAATTCGGCGGAATCCTGCGAGGAAAAGAAACATTTACCGATGCCATCCTTGCACAGGATTTTCAGGCAGCAGACTTGCTGGTCTTTGTTTTGGCAACTGGAATTGCCGTCCGGAAGCTTGCACCGCTCTTGCAGACGAAATGCACCGACCCAGCGGTTTTGGTGGTAAGTCAAGACCAGCGGTATGTGATCAGCTTGCTTTCGGGACATTTGGGCGGAGCAAATGACTGGACACGAAAAATAGCAGCATTTTTGCACGCAGAACCTGTGATTACCACTGCAACCGATTTGCAAGGGCAGCTTGCCTTTGACGAAGTGGCAAAGAACAATCATCTTGCAATTGAGAATATCTCCGTTCTGAAACAAATCAGCGGTGCATTGCTGAACGGGAAGTCCATCTGGCTGCAATCTGATTTGCCAGTTACCGGAACAGAACAATACCCACAGATTTCTTTTTCCGAGCAGGCAAACTCTGCCGGAAAGGTGGTCATCTCTGACCGCACCCAAACACAGCTGGAAACGCTGCCAACATTATACCTGCGTCCAAAGGATTTGGTAATTGGTGTGGGCTGCAAGAAAGCGATTCCATTTGTGCACCTAAAAACCTGTTTTTTAGAGTTCTTGAAAACATATCAATATGCCTGCGATTCGATAAAAGCGATGGCAACCATCTCCAGAAAGCAGGCAGAACCAGCCATTTTACAGCTCTGTGAAACGTATCACATTCCGCTGCAAATTGTACCGGATGCAGACATTCGAGCCTGCGGAGATTTGTTTGAAGCCTCTGCCTTTGTGCAACAGGTGACAGGGCTGCCATCTGTTTCCGAGGCGTGCAGCTATTTGGCAGCCGGAAAGGGTACGATTTTGACCAGAAAAGTAAAATATCCGGGTGTCACCTTGGCAGCCAGCCGCTGTGAATTGCAGCCCATTGTTTTATAAGGAGGAATTTTTCATGCAGCCAACCATTTATGCAGTCGGGTTCGGACCTGGCGATGTTTTGCATATGACCACACAAGCCGTTTCTGTACTGGAAACTGTCGATGTGATCGTGGGCTATACGACCTATATTCAGTTATTACAGGAGCAGTTCCCAGATAAGCAGTTTCGTTCTACGCCGATGCGGCAGGAGATTGACCGCTGCAAGCTGGCAGTTTCGATTGCATTGGAGGGGAAAACCGTTGCACTGGTTTCCAGTGGGGACAGTGGCATTTACGGCATGACCGGCATTTTACTAGAAGTAATTGCAGCAGAGCAGGCAGATGTAGAAGTGATTGCAGTACCGGGGGTGACTGCTGCCAGTGCAGCCGCTGCGATTTTAGGTGCTCCGCTGATGCATGACTTTGCTGTGATTAGTTTGAGCGACTTAATGACACCACTTTCTCTGATTCAAAAACGAATCACCTGTGCAGCGGAAGCGGATTTTGTCATCTGTCTGTACAACCCGAAGTCTAAAAAACGCACAACCTATTTAGCGGATGCAGCTGACCGCATTGCTGTTTATCGTGCTCCCGATACGCCTGTTGGCATTGTCCGCAACGCTGGAAGACCCGACCAGACGGCATGGTTCACCACACTTTCCAAACTGAAAGAGGAACCAGTTGATATGTTCTGTGTGGTCTTGATTGGAAATTCACAGACCTATCTGAAAAACGGAAAGATGATTACGCCAAGAGGGTATAACGTATGAAACAGCGAAAAATTGCCGTAATTGCCGGAACGAGTGATGCAACGGATTGGATTCGCTCCCTGCCGGAAACAGATTCTGTGACGGCATTTGTGGCAACGCCTTACGGGAAAGAAATTTTAGCCGGAACGAACTGCACCGTACACGTTGGGCGGTTGGATGTTGCTGGCTTTGCGGAGGCACTCACCGGATTTGATGAAGTGGTAGATGCCTCCCATCCGTTTGCAGTTGTGGTGACGGAAACGGTAAAGGCAGTGTGTCAAGCGAAGCAGATTCCCTATATGCGCATTTCCCGCCCAACCTTGCACTATGATTATGAGAAGCTGCACATTGTTTCCAGCAAAGAAGCTGCCGCAGATTGGCTTTGTTCGTGCACGGGAAACTTGTTCTTTACGGTGGGCATTCAAACGCTGCCGTTTTATGCAGCAGCTGTGTCTGATTTTTCTCATCGGGCATTTGCACGGGTGTTAGACACAGCCGCTTCCCGACAGGCAGCCGCAGCCGTTCCGGCGACGTTCTGGTTTGCAATGCCGCCCTATTCTATAGCAGAAACGGTTGCCTACTTGCAGGAGCATCAGATTTCTGTTTTGATTTCCAAGGATAGCGGAGCAAGAGGCGGCGTGCCGGAGAAGATACAAGCAGCCAAACAGGTGGGAATTCCGGTCTTATTGATACAATCGCCAGAACAAATAGAACGATAATTTGCATAAAAATTATCATGAAATATTCGGAAAGCTGTTACAATTTACGAACTATCTGGAAATGGATTTTTTTGCTTGACAATTTTTTCAAAAAGTGCTATGATGAATCATGGTTAGTTTATCCTAACTAAAAAGCAACGTACTACGACAATCAGAAAGAAGGATGAGCATGTTTCTTGAAATCAGCAGCATCAAAAAGCACTTTGGTGAGGGAGAAAGCCGTGTGGAGGTCTTAAAGGACATTGATATTTCCATTGAAAAAGGGGAAATCTGTGTGCTATTAGTCCCATCTTGCAGCGGATAATCCACCCTGTTAAACATCATCGGCGGCATTGACAACGCCGACAGTGGTTACATCTCGATTGACGGGGAAAAGACAGCTGATATGAATGAAAAGACGTTGACGCTGTATCGGCGGAAACATCTTGGATATATTTTCCAGATGTACAACCTGATTCCAAACTTGAATATCAAAGAAAATGTAGAAGTGGGGGCATATTTAAGCGACCATCCATTGAATGTGGATGACCTGTTGAAAACGCTGGGGCTTTATGAACATCGGCACAAGCTGCCGAATCAACTTTCTGGTGGGCAGCAGCAGCGAACCGCCATCGGCAGAGCCATTGTCAAAAATCCGGATATTCTGCTTTGCGATGAGCCGACCGGTGCACTGGACTATCACACCTCCAAAGAAATCTTATCTTTGATTGAAACCGTCAACAAAAAATACGGCAATACCGTTATCATGGTTACCCATAACGATGCGATTAAAAACATGGCAGACCGTGTGGTACAGCTGCGAGATGGGATGATTCGTACCAATACGGTCAATCAAACAAAGATTCCGGCTGCGGAACTGGAATGGTAAGGAGGTATTTTGATGAGAAATCCTCTGAACAAACGGTTGCCACGGGAATTAAAAAGCGAGATTGGAAAATACATTGTTTTATTCATCTTCCTTGCAGGGATGATTTCCATTGTATCGGGGTTTATTGTGGCGGCTTCGAGTATGTCAAAGGCATACGATGAGAGCTTCGATAAATACAACATTGAAGACGGAAACTTTGAACTCTATGCAGAGGGCAGCAATGACCTGCTAAAAACCATCGAGGACGATGAAGACGTTTCCATCTATCCAAATTATTATTTGGAATATGACACCAAGGAAGTAGACAGTACGCTCCGGATTTTCAAGAACCGGAAAGAAGTCGACAAGATTTGTCTGATGGACGGGGAATTTCCTGCTACAGACTCTGAAATTGCAATTGACCGTATGTATGCAGATAACAACGATTTGCAAATTGGCGATACGTTGACGTTGAAAGACAAGGCGTTTACCATCAGCGGACTGGTTGCCTTGTCGGATTACAGTGCACTTTTTTCCAGTGCATCGGATATGATGTTTGATGCGGTAAAGTTTGGTGTTGCGATTGTAACCGATGATGCTTTCGATGCATTTGGCACAGCACACTTACATTATAGTTATTCGTGGATTTATGACAATCCGCCGAAAGATGACAATGCTGCAAAAGAACAGTCCGATGATTTCTTAGAGGCGTTAAGTGCAGATGCAACCGCTTCCATGAATGCTGTCACCAACTACATTCCACAGTATACGAATCAGGCGATTCAGTTCACGGGTGATGACATCAAGGGCGACAATGCAGGCATTACCGTATTCTTATATATTGTAGTGTTGATCATTGCGTTTGTCTTTGCGATTACAACCAGCAACACGATTTCCAAAGAAGCGAATGTCATCGGAACGCTGCGAGCATCCGGCTACACCAAAGGGGAACTGATTCGGCACTATTTGACGATGCCGCTTTTGGTGATGCTGGTAGCGGCATTGATCGGAAACATCTTAGGATATACCGCATTGAAAGACTTTGCAGCCTCCATGTACTACGGCAGTTACAGCTTGCCAACCTATGTGACCATCTGGAGTGCAGATGCGTTTGTAAAGACGACCGTTATTCCGCTGATTTTGATGTTCCTGATGAACCTGTTTGTTCTGATGAACAAGCTGAGCCTGTCCCCGTTGAAATTCATTCGTCGGGACTTGAAACGGCATCAGAAGAAGAAAGCATTCCGCCTGAACAGCAAGATTGGTATTTTAAAGCGGTTTCGGATTCGTGTCATTTTCCAGAACCTGCCGAACTACATCACGATTGTGATTGGGATTTTGTTCGCAAACTTTATTTTGATGTTCGGCTTTATGTTTGAACCGATGTTAGACCATTTTCAGGATCAGATTACCAGCAACATGATTGCAGATTATCAGTATCTCTTGAAAGCACCGCAGGAAACTGAAAATGAAGAAGCAGAAAAGTATAGTGCAACTTCTCTGAAAACGCTGGAAGAGAACGGCAAGAAGAGTGAAGAAGTTTCCGTTTATGGCATTCAGTCAGACAGTGCGTACTTAGATTTGGATTGGAAAACGAAAGATGATGGTGTTATCATTTCCACTGCATACGCCAACAAGTTGAACGTTGAAGAAGGCGATACCATCACCATCAAGGAATCCTATGGGGACAAGGAATATACATTCCATGTAGATGGGGTTTATGATTATCCGGCAGCGATTGCCATCTTTATGCCGCAGGAACAGTTCAACAAGACCTTTGATTTCGATGCAGATTCCTTCAATGGGTATTTCAGCAATACGGAAATTACGGATATTGATGACCTATACGTTGCAACCGTCATTACCGTAGACGATATGACAAAGACTTCTCGTCAGCTGAAAGTTTCCATGGGTAACATGATGGCAATCTTCTATGTCTTTGGCATTATCATGTTCATGCTGATTGTCTACCTGCTGTCGAAGATTATCATTGAAAAGAATGCACAGTCCATTTCTATGACAAAGATTTTGGGCTATCGCAATTCGGAAATCAATGGGCTTTACGTCCTGCCGACTTCCATCATTGTAATCGCTTCCATGATTCTGACGATTCCAATTTGTCATTACATCATGAAATATGTTTGTATTCAGGTCTTTGCAGATTATCCGGGGTGGCTGGAATATTATGTTCCGTTTTATGTTTTTGTAAAGATGGTGATATTGGGTATTTGCGGATATGCAGTTATTGCGTTTCTGCAAAATCGAAAAGTAAAGAAAGTTCCGCTTGGCGAAGCGTTGAAAAACGCAGAATAACAAGTTACTGGACAGAAAGAAAACCGGATGAGTTCGTATCAAATCGAACCCATCCGGTTTCTTTTTTAATTAAATTGTTTCAGCTGTTAAGACTGTTCAATCAGTTGTTTCATGTCGTACAGTCCAGCCGGCTTTCCGCTGAGGAAAACAGCGGCATTGACAGCACCTTCTGCAAAGACGGTCTTGGATGCTGCACTGTGGGAAAGGGTAATCACTTCATCGTTGCCGGCAAAAATCACATCGTGTTCGCCAACAATCGTGCCACCACGGATGGCGTGCATGCCGATTTCGTTCTTTTCCCGCTTCATGCGGCGAGCATGACGGTCATAGACATAGTGATACCGATTGTCTTTCACTTCATTGATGGCATTTGCCAGCATGATTGCCGTGCCGCTCGGTGCATCAATTTTCTGATTGTGGTGCTTTTCCACGATTTCAATGTCAAACTGGTCACCCAGAATGGCAGTTGCCCGCTTTGCCAATTCGACCAGCAGGTTAATGCCCAAGGACATATTAAAGGTGAAAAAGACCGGAATCTGTTCCGCTGCTGTGTGAATCTGTGCAATCTGTGCTTCACTGTAACCAGTGGTTGCCAGTACCAATGCAACGTGATGGGTAAACGCATAGTTCAACAGCATATCCAGAGAAGACGGGTTGGAAAAGTCGATGATGACATCCGGCTGTTCCGGCAGCTGTTCCGCAGTTTCTACGATTGGAAAGCTGTCATACTGTTTGGTGTAGCTGTCAATCCCAGCGATGACCGTGCAGTCTTCCCGTTTTGCAATGCAGCCAGCGAGGGTGTGCCCCATTTTTCCGTTTGCACCGCATAAAACAATTTTTGTCATGATTTCACATCCTTTGTTTTTGTGGGAACGGCAGGATTAAACCAAGCCGTGTGCAGCAAGGGCATCATGCAGAGCAGCCTTGTGTTCGTCGCTCATTTCATACAGCGGCATTCTGCACGGGCCGGACGGCATTCCCATTTGATTCAGAGCATCCTTGACCGGAATTGGGTTGACTTCGATGAAGAGCTTGTTGATCAGGTTCAGGTATTCCAGCTGCAACTTTGCAGCAGCAGCAAAGTTATTCTCCAGACAATATTGTGTCATCTGGTGGGTTTCCTTCGGCATGACGTTGGACAGAACGGAAATAACGCCCTTACCGCCCAGGGACATAATCGGAACAATCATGTCATCGTTGCCGCTGTAGATGTCAACCAAATCCCCGCACTGTGCAGCCAGCTTTGCCGTGTAGCCGATGTTACCGGAAGCTTCCTTCACAGCAACAATGTTTTTGTGCTGACCCAGAGCCTTTACGGTTGCCACATCAATGGCAACGCCGGTACGGCTCGGTACATTGTAGAGGATAATCGGAATGTCAACACTGTCTGCAATGGCAGTATAATGTGCAATCAAGCCACGCTGGGTGCACTTGTTATAGTATGGTGTTACCAGCAGCAAGCCATCTGCACCAAGTTCCTGTGCTTCCCGAGAAAGTTCAATGGCATACTTGGTATCGTTGCTGCCGGTTCCGGCAATGACCGGAATCCGGTTGTGGGTGTGTTCAACTGCACACCGGATGCAGTCCCGATGTTCTTCATCGCTCAGCGTGGAAGATTCGCCCGTTGTTCCGCAGATGATAATGGCATCCGTGCCATTGTCAACCTGAAAATCAATCAGCTTCTTCAGTCCTTCAAAGTCTACCGAACCATCCTGCAACATTGGTGTGATGATGGCAACGCCAGCTCCGGTAAAAATCGTATTTTTCATGGTGGAAACGCTCCTTTCAAATTTGTTCGTATTATTCGTATTAAAAGTTAGAAATCAAAGTTTACTTAGTCAAAATAGCCCTTTGCAGCCAACAGTTCTGCCAGCAGAACTGCACCGCCTGCAGCACCACGCAGGGTGTTATGAGAGAGGCAAACAAACTTGTAGTCAAACAGGGTATCTTCCCGCAGACGACCAACAGAAACTGCCATACCGCCTTCGAGGTTGCGGTCAACCTTTGCCTGCGGACGGTTGTCTTCTTCAAAGTAGTGGATAAACTGCTTTGGAGCGTGCGGCAATTCCAGTTCCTGCGGAACGCCAGCAAATTCCTTCCAAGCGTTCAGGATTTCTTCCTTAGACGGCTTCTGGTCGAACGAAACGAATACAGCAGCGGTGTGACCATCCGAAACCGGAACACGCAGGCACTGTGTGGTGATGAGCGGTGTTTCGGTGGAAACGATCTGGTCGCCTTCTACCTTGCCCCAAACCTTCAGCGGTTCTTTTTCAGACTTTTCTTCTTCGCCGCCGATGAACGGGATGACATTGTCAACCATTTCCGGCCAAGTCTGGAAGGTCTTGCCTGCTCCGGAAATTGCCTGATAGGTGCAAGCCAGAACCTGCTTGATGCCATACTTCCGCAGCGGAGAGAGTGCCGGAACATAGCTCTGAATCGAGCAGTTCGACTTAACAGCAATAAAGCCCTTCTTTGTGCCGAGCCGCTTTCTCTGGCTGGCAATGATATCCAGATGTTCCGGGTTTACTTCCGGAATGACCATCGGCACATCCGGTGTGAACCGATGTGCAGAGTTATTGGAAACAACTGGGCATTCAGCCTTTGCATACGCTTCTTCGAGGGCACGGATTTCATCCTTCTTCATGTCAACTGCACAGAATACGAAGTCTACCATGCCGGCAATCTTTTCGATATCAGCCTGTGCATCCAGCATTACCATGTCCTTCATGGTTTCCGGCATCGGGGTTGTCATTGCCCAACGGCTGCCAACGGCTGCTTCATAGGTCTTGCCAGCCGAACGAGGGGAGGCTGCCAGAGCGACAACCTGAAACCACGGATGACCGTCCAGCAAGGTTGAAAACCGCTGACCAACCATACCTGTTGCACCGATGATACCAACTTTCCACTGTTTCATTTGTGAATCCTCCAAAAAATCATTAAAAATAAAAAAAACCGGTTGAAAACCGATAGAGTATGCGTTATAATAGGATAGGTTGACATGAGATTCATGCCGATAGCGCTCCATCATAACGATGACAGTTACAGCCCTGTTCGGAACACTGCAACCAGAACAGAATCGACCCCCGTTCTGTTCTTCGGCACTCGCACCTTTCCGTTCCGCATTTTACAGGCTGGTCTGCCCAGGCGGAGCATACTCATCGAGAGTGCACCTCTATCTTAAAACCATCATACCATTTTTTCCGTGGTATGTCAATATTATTTTGAAAAAAATTAGGAGAACATCATGAAAAAATCAGATTTTTATTACAACTTGCCGGAAGAGCTGATTGCACAGACACCAGTTACCCCCAGAGATCATTCCCGTTTAATGGTAGTGGATCGGGAAAGCGGAGCGATTACCCACCGCCATTTCTATAATTTATGCGACATCCTGCAAAAGGGTGACCTGCTGGTGATGAACGATTCCCGAGTTCTGCCGGCACGGCTCTACGGGGAAAAAGTAGACAACGGGACATTTATTGAATTCCTGCTGCTGGAGCAGAAAGGAGATAAGCTGTGGGAGATTATCTGCCGCCCAGGCAAGAAAGCAAAAGTCGGCACGAAGTTTTCGTTTGGCGGCGGAAAGCTGCTGGCGGAGGTCGTAGAAGTCAAGCCGGATGGCAACCGCATTGTGCAATTCTCCTGTGACGGAAATTTCTATACAGTGCTGGATGAAATCGGACAAATGCCGCTGCCGCCGTACATCACGAAGAAACTGGAAGATAAAGAACGCTACCAGACCGTTTATTCTCGGGAATTGGGTTCAGCAGCCGCTCCAACTGCTGGCTTGCATTTTACCAAAGAGATGCTGCAAGCGTTGCGAGAAAAGGGCGTAGAAACGGCATTTGTAACGCTGCACGTTGGGTTAGGGACATTCCGTCCGGTCAAAGAGGATGATGTATTGCAACACAAGATGCACAGCGAACACTATCACCTCCCACAGGAAACCGTTGACAAGATTTTGCAGACCAAGCAGAATGGGGGACGGGTGATTGCCGTTGGAACGACCTCCTGCCGGACACTGGAAGCAGTTGCCACGGAACACGATGGAAAATTGGTTGCAGCAGATGGTTACACGGATATTTTCATCTATCCGGGCTATCAGTTTAAAGTATTGGATGGACTGGTGACCAATTTCCACCTGCCGGAAAGCACCTTAATTATGTTGGTATCGGCGTTGCTGGGCTATGAAAAAACGATGCACGCCTATGATGTTGCTGTAAACGAACGGTATCGCTTCTTCAGCTTTGGCGATGCAATGTGTATTTTGTGAATCAATCATACAGATTTTTTGCAAGAATGATTGACTTTTTCGTGAAATTCTGCTATACTTTCGATAGAAACAGGAAAATAGTTTCATAGGAATAGTTCAACACGAAAAAGGAGGAATTTTACAAATGAAACAACATCGCATGGCTGCACTCGCAGCAGCGGCAGCTTTGGCAATTACTAGTACAGTGATTGCCGTTCCGGTACAGGCTGCACCGGAAGAGCTGATGAACAGCACGTTTGAAGACGGCTATGGAGCATGGAAAGGCGTTGGCTCGACCATTTCCATTACGTCCGATTATGCACACAGTGGGGACAGTTCGCTGTATGTCTTTGACCGCACCGCAAGCTGGGGTGCACCTCGCTGCTCCTTGTCCGGCGTTGCCGTACCGGGGCAGACCTATACCTTTTCTGCTTATGCTATGTTTGCAGATGGGAACGATTATCAGAACATGGCATTGAAGCTGCTTTACACCGACAGCAGCGGACAAGACCAGTACAAGGACATCAAGAATGTCAGTGCCAAGAAAGGCGAATGGACAGAGTTGACGGGCAGTTATTCCATTCCGGAGAACGTCACAAACATCATTTTATATGTGGAAATGCCGGGAGCAAACACCGACCAGTGCTATTACATTGATGATATTACAGTCAACGGGGAAAAAGTGGATGTTTCCTATGAAACCGAATACAATAATGATTTTGATGATGGAACGGCACAGGGCTGGACGGGCAGAGGCTCTGCAACTGCCAGCGTTGTGAACACTGCCAGCCACAGCGGGGACTACAGCTTATTCATCAGCGGAAGAACACAGCTCTGGAACGGTGCAAGCATCAACAAATCCGATATGCTGCAAAGCGGCAAATACTATTCTCTGGGCTGCTATGTCATGTACAACGAAGACAAGTGGTCAGACCAGCAGAAATTTTCCATCAACCTGCAATATGACCTGAACGGCAAGGAAAACTATTATACCATTGCCACCGCAACGGCAAACAAGGGTGAATGGACGTATGTCGGCAGCGAATTGACGATTCCGGAGGGAGCTGTAAACTGTGCAGTCTATATTCAGACGGGTTACGTTCCCACGGCAGCAGAACAAGACCTGATGGATTTCTATGTTGACGACTGCACCGGAAAGCAGCTGCCAGACCCTGCGATTCAGGACGATTTGACCTCGTTGAAAGATGCCTATGCAGATGAATTTAAGCTGGGCTGTGCAGCAACCGATTCCGAACTGACACAGAAAGCCTCTCAGGATTTGATTCTGAAGCATTACAACAGCTTAACGCTGGGCAACGAACTGAAACCGGACAGCGTTCTGAATCAGGCAGAAAGCATTGCATACCTCAAGCAGACTGGCGATGATACAAACCCGCAGGTTTCTTTCAAGAGTGCAGACAAGCTGCTGAAATTTGCAGCAAAGAATCACATTCCGGTTCGTGGTCATGTGTTGGTATGGCACAGTCAGACACCAGACTGGTTCTTCAAGGAAAATTACGAAGCAGACGGTGCATGGGTGGACAAGGACACCATGAACAAGCGTCTGGAAAACTACATCAAAAACGTGATGACAACGCTTGCAGAAGAATATCCGGATGTAGAATTTTATGCATGGGACGTTGTAAACGAAGCGGCATCCGATGCCGGAACGATTCGGGAGGCTGGCTCGAACAATATCAAGGATGGACAGTCTGCATGGGTGCAGGTTTATGGCGACCAGTCCTATATTCTCAAGGCATTTGAATATGCAAGAAAATATGCACCGGCTGGCTGCAAGCTGTTCTATAATGACTATAACGAATACAACACCGCCAAGATGAACTACATCGTCAGCGACATTTTAAAGCCGCTGATTGCTGCCGGAACGATTGATGGAATGGGTATGCAGTCGCATATCTCTATGAGTACGCCGACCATTGACCAATACAAAAAGGCAATGCAGACCTATTCGGATTTGGGACTGGAAATTCAGGTAACCGAATTGGATGTTTCCCAGAAATCCAACGCCGTAGCTGACCAGCTGGAACTGGCACAGCGGTATCAGGATTGCTTTAAGATGTACAAGGAAATGAAAGCATCCGGTGTGAACCTGTCCGCAGTTGTCATCTGGGGCATTACCGATTCCACCAGCTGGATCGGCGGCTATCCGCTGCTGTTCGACAAGGATTATCAGGCAAAGCCGTCCTACTATGCCGTTGTTGATACGGATTCCGAAGTGGAAAAGATTCAGACGATGAACGCTTATCAGTACGCATCTGATGCAGATTTAGAGCAGGCATTTGCGATTCAGACACCGCAGACCCTGCAAAGATTGAGTACAGACGGAAACACCTCTACAAGTGATATGACATTCAAGGCTGCTTGGAATGCAGATGGCTTGGTGATTCGGGTTTCCAACCTTGACCCAGGACTGGGTAGTCTTTCCGTATATGGCAGCACGACCGACCAGCAAGGCGAACTGTTGAAAACGGTAACGGATTTTGATGGCAAGGATAGCATGGACATTTCTGTTCCGCTGACCGGAAAAGTCGGCAGTACCGTTTATCTGGATTTGGTTGCAGAAAGCAATGTGACTGCTTATGTACAAAAAACGGATGGCACTTATGAAGATGTTCATTTTCATTCTTTATATGCATGGAACGACATGGACTTCATTAAACAGTTCATGGTAAATGGAGCTATAACGAAAAGCGTTCCAACCTGCGGTATTGTAACACTGAAAGCACAGCCCAAGTCTGCAACGGCTACCTATGGCACACCGACCATTGATGGAACGATTGATTCCGTTTGGGACGATGCTCCGACCATTGATGTCAACACCTTCAGCGTGGGCAATGGTGCAACCGGAACGGCAAAGATGCTCTGGGATGAAAACAACCTCTATGTTCTGACAGAAGTCACCGACCCAGTTCTAAGCAAGTCCAGTGCAAACGCTTATGAACAGGATACGGTAGAAGTATTCTTCGATGAAAACAATCACAAGACAGACTATTACGAAACAGACGATTTACAGGCTCGTGTCAACTACGACAACGAAAAGACGATTACCGACGGACTTTCCACAGACCGTTTTGTATCTGCAACCGCAAAGACGGATAAGGGCTATCTGGTAGAAATGGCAATTCCGTTCGGAATCGCTCCGTTCAAAAATGGACAGGTACTCGGCTTTGATGTGCAGGTAAACGATGACGGAACAGGCGATGGAAAGCGGACTGCAATCAGCAACTGGAATGACTTGACCGGTATGGGTTACACCAGCACCGCAGGCTATGGCGTTTTGACGTTGACCGGCGGCAGCAGCGAAACCACAACTTCTGCAACGACTACCACTGGAACATCCTCCACAACCACAACGACCGCCACAACAGTCACAACAACTGACACACTGGAAAATATCAATTATGGCGATGTCAACTTGGATGGTGTTGTAGATTTGGCAGACGGCATTACACTGAATAAGTATCTGGCACAGGTTCTGACGCTTTCGGATACAGCTCTGAAAAACGCCGATGTCAATATGGATCAGAATTTGACAGAACGGGATACAACGATTTTGATGCGGTTTATTTTGCAGGTTCAGGGATATTTAGAATTGCCGCATGTAGATGTAGAATAATGCGTGCTTTTTCGGGAATCCTATATGGAGAAGAAGCCTTTAAAATGCAGCTGATTGTGTCGTTCTGAGGAATGGACAAGGCAGATGGCGTATAATTCCACACGAGATTTCATAAGATGGAATAACGAGTGATAGGGAGGAACGCCATATGAAATCATTGACAAAGTTGGTTCTCCGAAAATCCGTCATTGTGGTGCTTGCCTGTGTCTGTGGGGTGACAGCGGTCTATTTTGGCGGACAGAAAGCAGAAGAAGCTGTACAAACGCTTGCGACCCGTCCCCCTTATGAACCGCCCACCATTGTATTAGATGCCGGACACGGCGGTATGGATGGCGGCTGCACCTCCGTGAATGGCGTATCCGAAAAGGGCATCAATCTGGAAATCCTGCTCCATCTGCGGGCAATGCTGCAAATGGAGGGCTACACGGTTGTTGTTACCCGAGATACAGACCGTTCCATTCATGAAGAGGGCATTGAGGGAATCGCCAATCAGAAAAGCTCTGACATGGATCATCGACTGGCATTGTTCAATGAATATGACCCGGCGGTCTGTGTTTCCATTCACCAGAATCAATTCACAGATGCCGCTTACAGCGGTGCACAAATGTTCTATTCCAGCACCAATCGGGATAACAGCACCCTTGCACAAGCCTTGCAGGATGCATTTGTTGCCCAGCTTCAGCCGGAGAATAAACGGGAAATCAAGCAGTGCGGAAAAGAATTATTCCTCTGCTATTTCAGTGAAAATCCAACGGTTATGGCAGAATGCGGCTTTTTATCCAATCCGGAAGAAGCTGCCCTGTTGGAATCGACCGAGTATCAGCAGAAAGTTGCCTTTACGCTGTTCGATGGGCTGAATCAGTATCTGGCAGAAAAGCAGCGAAAAGCCGGATAAACAGGGATTTCACAAAAACCTCGTAAAATTTTCCTTGACAAATGTTGCAAGGTGCATTATAATAAAGGAAATGCGAAAAACGAGGAAGAGAAGGAGTACCTGTTTTCGGGCTGCCTAGAGAAGAGATGGCTGGTGAAAATCTCTCAGGCGATGACAGGGAAGGTAGTCTTGGAGTTCTGCATGGGAAGCCGCAAAGCGGTGTGTAGTGTGCAGCGGGTTCTCCCGTTATCGAGAACGCAAATCCCTGGATTTGCATGAGTGCAGAGAAGAATTCTCTGAATGCAGGTGGTAACACGGACGCAAATCGTTCGCCCTGAGCAGTTTGAATCAAGCTGTTCAGGGCGTTTTTGTTTGTAAAAAAGAGAGAAAAGGAGTTTCAAACATGAAAAAAGAACTGGCAAAATCTTACCAGCCAAAAGACTTTGAAGACCGCATCTATGCGGAGTGGATGGAAAAGGGTTGTTTCCATGCGGAAGTAGATTCCAAGAAGCAGCCGTACACCATCGTCATTCCGCCGCCGAACATCACTGGTCAGCTGCACATGGGACACGCTTTGGACGAAACCTTGCAGGATATTTTGATTCGTTGGAAGCGGATGTCTGGTTATAGTGCATTGTGGCTGCCGGGAACAGACCACGCCTCCATTGCAACCGAAGCAAAAATTGTAGAAGCCATGCGGAAAGAGGGCATCAAGAAAGAAGACCTCGGACGGGATGGATTCCTGAAGCGTGCATGGGACTGGAAAAAGCAGTACGGCGGCAGAATCGTCGAACAGCTGAAAAAATTAGGCTCTTCCTGTGACTGGGAACGGGAACGGTTCACTATGGATGAAGGCTGCAATCAGGCAGTCAAGGAAGTATTCATTCGCTACTACGAAGAAGGCCTGATTTATCGGGGCGAACGGATTATTAACTGGTGTCCGAAATGCCTGACTTCCATTTCCGATGCAGAAGTCGAATATGAAGACCAGGCAGGTCATTTCTGGCACTTGCGGTATCCGTTGAAGGATGGCAGCGGCTATCTGGAACTGGCAACCACCCGTCCGGAAACCTTGCTGGGTGATACGGCTGTTGCAGTCAACCCGAATGATGAACGGTATCAGCATCTGGTTGGCAAGACTTTGATTCTGCCGCTGGTACATCGGGAAATTCCGATTGTTGCCGATGACTATGTAGAAATGGACTTCGGAACAGGCGTTGTAAAGATTACCCCAGCCCACGACCCGAACGACTTTGAAGTTGGTCTGCGGCATAACCTGCCAGTCATCAATGTCATGACCGATGATGCAAAAATTACAGACGATTATCCGAAGTATGCCGGCATGGATCGTTACGAAGCACGGAAAGCCATTGTTGCCGATTTGGAAGCAGAAGGGGCATTGGTTGAAATTGAAGATTATAACCACAATGTTGGCACTTGCTACCGCTGCGGAACAACCGTAGAACCGAGAGTTTCCAAGCAGTGGTTTGTGAAGATGAAGCCATTGGCACAGCCGGCAATTGATGCCGTTCGGAACGGCAAGACGAAGTTTGTTCCGGTTATCTTATTATTTCTTTTATTTAGTCTGTGCATACTGGGTGCAGGCGATATCAAGTTATTTTCCATTGCAGGAGGTTTTCTGACACTGACACAGCTTTGCTATCTGATACCTGTGGCGTTTGTTGTGGGGGCAGTGATAGGAGCAGGAAAGATCGTTTACAAAAAAGTAACGGTTGGTTATGCAATTGGGACAAAGACATTCATGCATTTTTCAACAGCCTGTCGTATTCCCCATAACATAGGCACTTAAAGAT